>Ga0256404_1002957_pt1 | contig 36000 bp, 30 predicted proteins | sample RumenRJG_01DNA_FD_185990 | JGI IMG/M metagenome (GOLD analysis project Ga0256404, IMG submission 185990) | Bovine rumen microbial communities from Lethbridge, Alberta, Canada - RJG_01 | ecosystem: Host-associated > Mammals > Digestive system > Stomach > Rumen | place: Canada: Alberta | collected... | reverse complement strand
GCTATAATCAGGATCATGATTCAAAAGGAATCAAACTCAAAGTAATCATCAAGGACAAGGAACAAACAAGACTTTTCTCCTGGTCTGAAGTTGCGGATGCAATCTCACTTCTTGTGATGGACGGTGAATATTACAAACCCGCAACAAAAGAAGAAAGCAAACAAAACTCAACACCAACGGAAACAACTGTCGAATCAGACAAGACTTACAACATTCCGCAGAAAGCAGGTGTTATGACTGCACAGGAATTCTCAAAGCTTTACGGCAAGAGTTTTGACGATCTGAGCTACAGTGTCTGGAAACACGCTGATTGGGAAGGTTATATCAAACAGGAAGAACTTTCTGAGGACGAAAAAGCATACATCGAACAGTCACACGATTATGTGCAGGAAAAGCCGGGAATCTGGACGCACAAAGTTCTTTTTGAATCAGGCGACATCTACAAGAAAATCGATGAGCAGGAGAAACTTCTTTCCTCTGCAAACTTCAACGAGGACAAGGAAGCTGCTGAACTTCATAAAAAGAACATCGAAGCCCTGAAAGCTGCCCGCAAAACTCCTGTAAAGCTAGACGACATACACATCGCCTTAAACTCAACGCTCGCAGAAGAATTCACGATTCCCCACACTTATGAAAGCGGATTGGTTGAAGAGCGCAACCTTGCAGAGAGCTTCATACTCTGGGCGCAAGGTGAAACCGTTGACTCTCAGCGAAGCCGTCATTCAATGGACTACTCCACCGCCCGAATTGCCTGCGAAGACCTGCCTGACAATGTTTCGTGGTGGGACATCGTGGATTTCATTGACGGAAAGAAAGTCGTTGCAGACAAAACTTCAAGCTGGAGCTACGGCAAGACAGAAGATGAAATCAAGCATCTGCGCAAAGAACGCAAAAAGCAGGCGGACGAAAAACGCATGGCCCGTCAGGAAACCGCAAACAAGCTCTTTGACCGCTATATGCACGAAGGTCTTGATGATAAGACAAGAGAGCGGTTCCTTGCCGAATACAACCGCCGTTTTAATTCGTATGTGATTCCGAAGTATGAGAATCTTCCGCTTTACATTGACGGCATGAACGCCTACAAGGGAAAAACTGCCTTCAAACTTTACGACCAGCAGCTCAAAGGCGTTGCCCGGCTTTCCGCAAAAGGAAACGGTCTTCTAGCCTACGATGTCGGAGTCGGAAAGACCGCTACAGGAATCGTTGCGAATATCAACCAGATCCAGACAGGAAGAAGCAAGCGGCCTCTTATCATAGTTCCGAACGCCGTCTATTCAAAATGGGTGACTGACATAAAGCAGCTTTTCCCGAACCTGAAGGTGAACGAGCTTTACAATTTCTCTGACGACCACATCAAAAAGTTCCGTGACTCAGAGGACAATCACAAACTCAACATTCCCGCAAGCTCGATTTCAGTCTGCACCTATGAAGCGTTGAAGCACATCACCTTCACAGACAAATCCTGCTGCGGAGAACTGTTTGAAGATTTTTCAAAACTCCTTTCCGCTGACTTTGACGGCTCGGCAAACGAAAACGCCGCAATGGGCGAGAAAATCATGGGAACAATCGGAACGGCAAGCTGCGTGAATGACGCAAACTATGTTTTCTTTGAAAAATGTGGATTCGACAACATCACCGTAGACGAAGCTCACAACTTTAAAAATCTCTGGGTAGCACCAAAACCAAAGAACAGGGGAGATGCAAACGAGTATTCAGGAATCCCAAGCGGTCAGCCTTCAAAACGGGCAATCAAACTGTTCGCAATGACACAGCTCGTGCAGCGTCACAACGATAACCGAAATGTATTCTTGCTTACCGCAACACCGTTCACAAATTCTCCTGTGGAAGTTTATTCAATGCTCACCTACATCGGGCGGGAGCGTCTCGTTGCCAGCGGAATCTATTCCCTGCGAGATTTCATGAATCAGTTTGCCCACACGAAACTTGAACTTGGAGTAAACACTAAAGGTGAAATCGATTACCGCCAGGTTATGAAAGACTGGAAGGAACTGCCCGCATTGCAGAACCTTCTCACAGAGTTCATCGACAAGGTTGACGGAGAAGAAGCCGGAATCATCAGACCGAAAAAGTTCAGCCATGTAAAGGAACTCGACCTTTCTCCGCTCCAAAAGAAAATCATGGAAGCAGAGGAAGAGCGTATGATGAATGTGACGGAAAATTCAGGCGCAATCCTTGAAGCCATGAACAATATGCGTGTTGCCCTCGTCTCCCCTGCACTTCTGAACAAGTTCAAATATGACGACATCGAGATACCGGAACTGAAAGACCTTGTTGAATCCTCACCAAAACTCAAATTCGTATGCGATGCAATCGTGGATATGTACAAGGAACACCCGGACATGGGGCAGTTCATGTATATGCCGCTCGGAAAGGAAGGTCACGGAATCGTTGCGGATTATCTTGAAGAGCATGGAATCCCCGGAAAGGCAATCAAGATTATCAACGGCGAAGTGAACAACACGCCCGAAAAGAAAGAGAAGATTACGGCAGAGTTCAACGACCCGAAAAATCCTCTCAAAATTATAATCGGCGGAAAGAACACAAGCGAAGGAATCGACCTAAACGGAAACTCTTTCGTCATGTACAACTGCTCTCTCGGCTGGAATCCAAGCGAGACTATCCAGGCAGAAGGACGAATCTGGCGACAGGGAAATATACAGGGGCATGTTCACATCGTCTACCCTGTTATGACCGACTCTATCGACTCTCTTTTGTATCAGAAGCACGATGAAAAACGCAGCCGAATAAATGATCTCTGGACCTACAAAGGCAATATGCTCAATGTCGAGGACATAAATCCCGAAGAACTGAAATTCGACCTCATCAAAGACCCGAACAAGCGCGTTAAGCTGATTCTGGACGAAGAGACAAAAGATTTGAAGGCAAAACTCTCAAAAGTAAATCTCCGTCAGGAATCATTTGATGAAATCATCGAGAGACGGAAAGCAGTCCTTGAAGCACTTGAACAGTCAGAAAAGGACTTTGTGGAGCATACCCAGTGGAAAAACGAGGTGATGGCAAAAGGTGAGCGTGTTCCAAATTACATGCTTGAAAGTCTCAAGGACGACAAAAAGAACATTGAAACTTACAGCCGCCAGAGAGATGTAATCGCAGAAAAACTTGCCGGAATGAACCTGCGCACTGAGGAAGAAATCTTTGATTATGTGCATGTTCTGAACGAGGAAAAACATGCGGTTGAGGCAGAGATTGAGAAAGCAAAAGAAAAGCTCCCTACCCTGCTCAAAGAGATGAAGACAAAGCTCGCTGAGCAAAAACTTGTCGCACATCCGATTGAACAGCAGCGGCACGAGCTTGAAGCCACCATTCTGGGAAATCTCCGCCCGATGAAAGACATCATCGACGATATGAAAAAAGACAGCGGTGCAAAAATCGAAAAGGCAGATGAGCCGTATGTAGACGCAAAAGGCGATTATTATCTTTTTGATTTGGATGACCTGGACGGAAAAGTTTCTGATAAGGCTCCAGCGTATGACAACGGCAAGACTGACGATTTGGCAATAACGCCCGCTCAGATTAAGGAATCCGAAGCGGAACGCAATAAGATTTGCCGCCCTGTTATGAATGGCGAGAAATCCGGATTATGGACAGCTTTCAAGGATTTTGAGGAGAAAGGCGTTTTCGATATACAGGGAAAGAAGGTCTCCCTCACCCCGACAGGCAGAATCTCAAAGACAGGCTGGAACCAGCTTCAAGCAGCAATGAGCATTTACCGAAGCAAGAAGTTTGAAACCTTCCGTTATGTGCTTATTGACCGCTATAACGGCGAAATCCGGGACCAGATTGCAGTCAGTTCTCACATGCCTAACACCACGATAATTTCAGATCCGAATAACCAGACTTTGAAACAGGTTATCAGCAGAGCGGAAGAGAAGGACTGTCTTGTAGTAGCCGTGCATAATCATCCAAGCGGAAACACAAGGCCAAGCGATTACGACATCAAATCGACTAAGGCCCTTGAAGAAAGCATGAAACGAAAAGACGGATTCAACAGATTCGCCGGTCACATCATTCTTGATCATGACAGTTTCGCTCTTTACAAACCTCATTCTGGCTGGTTGCAAAAAGAAGTAAAAGGAGCCACACAGACGAAAGACGAGCTTATTAAGGACTCTGTTCCTGAATGGGCAGAAGGCAAAGTCAAAAGTAATGTAGACCTTGTTCTAGTCGCAGAAACGCTCAACGCAAAAGATAACTGGAATGATGATTATGTTCCTGTCCTTTTCACTGATTCAGATTACAACATCAGCGGGCTAAATTATGTTCACAAAGATTTGTTCATAGAAAAATCAGAGCAGGTCAGAAAAGAACTACAGGATACAGCGCATTCTGCAGGAGCTGTTGCAGCTTTTCCTATTTTCACGGAGCCATTCCTGGAAAATATGTCAGAGAAAGAACGAAAATATTTTGAACTGACACTGAAATTCCATATGGAGAACAATGTGTTTACGGATGCCGCAATAGGAACATCTGTCGTTTCATCAAAATTTGGTATAAAGCCGGGCGAAAGCTATTGTGATTCATTTTTCGCAAAAGCAAAGGATTCAGTGGAAGTTAAAGCCACCTGGAATCCGACTGTGAATCCTAACATTTTCGTTACGAAAACGGATGAAAAGCACAGGAGAGCCGCCGAAAGCGACATGGAGCGATAATTATTATTCCTGTCACCCTGAGCTTGGTTCGGGGTGACAAAATCAAACATCAGATAACCGGAGTGTTACATATATGGAAAACGAAAACTCAGAACACAAAATTCCTCTCGAACAGAAAAAACTTGAAGAAGCAGCAGAGAACCTCAAAAACATACAGTTCTCTGGTGATAACTACAAAGAACTTTTGGAAATCATTAACCGCATTTCCGCTATCGCAGGAAGCAAAAAGCACGAAAAGGAAATCGAACGAGGCGAAGTATCTGAAACTATTAAAACAGAAGAAGTTTCTGAGAATAATTCTATTCCTGAAGCCGATGAGACAGCAGAAGAAAATTCCCCTACCCCACCAGAGGATTCTGTAAATCAAGCAGCCGTAGTTTTCGGTAAAACCGTTCTACCATCATTTGCCATTATGACAGGAAAAGGACTCCGCAATTTTTCAAACGCAATCGTTGAGCGGTATGCAGAAGAAAGCAATAGTTACATCCTCAATGACGGTAAAGAAAAAATCGTTGTTCCGGCAAAAACTTTCGAGTCCATTATGTCACCAAACACGGCTTATTCAAAAGACAAAAATATCGACAATCTTACAATCGCCGATGAAACTCCAGCAATCGTAAACGGAAAGACCATTCTTCCTGAATTCGCAATAATCACAACAACAGGGCTTCAAACTTTCAAAAATCTCACCGTTCAGAATTACAATGAGGCTGAAAAATCTTATACTCTCTCAGACGGTAACAAAACTGTTACATTACCAGAGAGTAGCTTTCTTGAACTCACAAAACCTGCACGATTTGAGCAACAGTTTGACGAGAATACACCAGCCCACAAAAAGCTGCTCGAAACTCAGTATGATCAATACTTCAAAGACCGAGACAACACCGCAAACAACTTCCGCCATAACCTTAGCGTACATTGCCGTAAGGAATGCTCTTCTCCGCTCGATGCTCTGAAAGTCGCCAAAAAAATCACAAGCCGCATGAGCCGGGAAGAACAGCAGAAAACCCGCAATCTGTTAAAGCAACTTGCCCGAGAAGATGAGACAATCAACCAGGTAATTATCCGCACATATTTTGAGGCAATCAAAGAAGTTCCCTTGAACGAAAATTACATCAAGCAAAACTTCCCTGAACAGAAAATCGCCCGATCTTTCTACGACACCATTTCAAACGAAGGTGCGCTTGTAGATAAAGATTCCACACTCCGAATCGGCGATACATTACACGACATTGCCTTCAATGTAGACAAAATCCTCGGTCACGGAAAAGAACAACTCTACGAAACTCTAACCGTAGTTTCAGCCAGCAAAGAAGGAAACTCCGTTCTTCTCATGGACAAAAATAAATCCTTTTACGAAGTTCCCCGCGACACGCTTCTGGAAAATTACAATAAGCAGCAGCTCAAAGAACACCGTGCTGAACACCACCAACAGAAGGCAAATAGAATTGAAATAGAGAGGTAGTGTGTAACAGTCTCGTTATCTTAGCTAAGACAATTTGTATTGTCACAGTTCTGTTATCAATATATGTATGTAACAATTTGGTTATCATAAAACTGTTCAAAACACAAATGGTCAGTAATGTAACACTTTCGTTATCTCGTAGAAATACTCTTATAGAAATGACAAAGTTTTTGATTAAACAGCCGCAAAGCAAGATTGTAACAGTCTAGTTATCCACGCTGAAACAATATTGCTTTGTCACACTTCTGTTATCAAAATATATAACAGCTCAAAATATTTGTCTAAAATTTTATATGTAACAATATCGTTATCTGAAATAGAATTAAGAAATCTGAATTGTGACAGTGTTTAAATGAAGAAATATGTAACACTCTAGTTATCCAAAAATGTAACACTGTCGTTATAATTATCCACAGAACGCTGTGGATAACTCTCTTTTTATGTAACAGTCTCGTTATAATTGTGGATAACCTTAAATCCTTGTATAATATAGAAAATAAATGCAGAAAAAAATATCATGTAACAATTTCGTTATAAAAATGTCACACCTTGGTTATTTCTTCTATAATATCTAATAATTAACTAATATAAATTTAAAACTAATAGTAGTAATCATAAAACTGTGGAAAACTAAGAAATAGATAACAGAATTGTTACATAGCTTTGATAACAACTCTGTTACATTCCTAAATTTGATGAAATAAGAGCATATCTTACATCATCTTTTAGAACTGGAGCAGGACTTTTGTGTAAAGTAATTCCATTACCAAATTTATCTATTTCTACTTTTAACTCAGGATAATACTTCGACTTTATTTCTTTTAACTGAGTGACAATTCTTGAATAATTTACATTTGCAATTTTGGGATCTGAATTTTCTCCAACAGGCATAAATTGTTCAACCAACTTATCTCTTGGAATAAAGACAGGTTTTCCTTCAACTAAACCATTATTACGGTAAACAAGCCACGCATAAATATCTTTTCCTACAGGACTTGTTATATCTTTGTAAATAGAATAATTTATTGGAACCCCATGCTGCTGACAAAATCCTGCAAAGCTTCCTGATAAAACAATTTTGAACTTACCTATTCTTGGATTTTTGGAGTCTTCATCTATAATTTCCTGATATTGAACACCCTCTGTAAAAAGAATTGTTCCTGTTGATGTAGTTCTTACAGTAACATCTCCTTTAGGAAGTTTTTCTCCAGGCTGATACAAATCCTTAAATAAATAAGCTTGCTTTTGTTCTTCAATTTTTTGCTCAAAAGAAAAAGATGCACGAGTAAAACATTCAAGTTGTTCCTGAATGTCTTTACCACGCTGTCTGGGGAGTTGCATTTCTTTTAAAAGTTGAGACATTGAATCAAACTCAATAATAACAGGCATATTCTTTTCTTTTGAAAGAACTGCATGAGTTGTAAATACGCTTAAAAGAAGCCTGCCATATTTTCCAAACGGAACATTTTTGGGGGAATTTAATATAAGGGATATTCCGTTACTTGCCTTTCGTATGAATTCAGTACGATTTATATTTTTGAAAGGAAGGGATGCTGTTGTAAAAAAACTTGGTATATAACTAAGCGACTTTTTTGAATTTTGAGCTTTTATTTCGTTTAATGACTCAAAAAGTTCATTGTCTGAGTTGTCTATAGGGATCAGGTTTGTTTCGTTTTTTATTTTTTTTCCCATTTCTTACTCTACCTTTGAAATTCCGCCTTTAGATATGACTATATGGCCGGCAGCGACTTCTTTTGCGAGAAATTCGAAAGAAGACTCGATATATTGAGTAACAGTTACTCCACAATTTGTACAGAAGCGTTTTATCTCATCTCTACGACCATTTGAAAGTCTAACATTCATTACATCTGCATATTTGCCTTTTTTAGAAGATTCTTTTTGTTGAAGAGATGCCTGTGAAACGATTGGATTTGTTTTAGCAGAATTTGGGATAACAGAACTGTTACTTTCTTTTTGTTCAATATTCTCCTCATCAGTATTGATAGTTAGATTTGTTTTCATTTGTTCTAAAAAATCTTGAGGTATATTTTTCTTTGCTATTGGCATTGTTTTACTCCCCTTTTTATTTTACGAGGTCTGCGAGTTTTTTTAAGGCTTCAAGAGTTTCTCTTTTTCCACCGCGCTGCTGAATTGTCTGGCGGGCAACCGTTGCGTATTTGAAATCCTGGTCTACAGGAACATAAACAACTTTAAAATCTCCGGCATTAAGACCTTCAGATATGATGTCTGTAAGTTTTATGGAGCGATTGATTTCGTTCAAAACTATTGTTTCAAATTTTGGATTTTTAACATGCTTTCGTTTTTTGAAACTTTCAAGGTTTTCCTTGAATATCTGAAGTCCATCCTGTGAATAAGCATCCGCTTTGATTACGACAATAACTTCGTCAGATGCTGTCATGATATTTTCTTCAAAATCGTCAAAAGCTGGTGATGTATCAAAAATGCAATAATCAAATCCAATCTTCTCAACTTCTTCACAGAGGTCTGCAAAAATGAAAGGTTCTTTTGATGCCTCGCTCGCACGATAGGTTTTTAATGAGCGACTTCCTTTTCTGTCGATTGAGTTTGTTGGAATAATAAAAAGATTCTTGACCGAAGTTTTTGTAACAACCTGATCGATTGTTACATCACCGTAAAGTGCTTCCGCAAGGTCATGGTCAAAAGATTCAAGTAAAGTACCTGTGGAGTTTCCCTGTGGGTCAGCGTCAATTAACAGAACTTTTTTTCCTTGATTTGCGAGCTCGGCTGCAAGTGACAAACTGATTGTTGTTTTTCCTACTCCACCCTTCTGAATGGCAACTGCGATTTTTTTCATTTTTTTCCCACCTCAAAAAAATACTTTTTGTGTATCTATATATATCTAAGCATATATTTTAGAAAAATGCAAATGTTTTTTCTAAGTTTTCTAAAGTTTCTAAAAAAATATTTTAGATTGTTTATATATAGTCTAAACAATATTATTATATAAAAGATTGGAAGATTTATAAACATTCTAATATTATTGTTTAGAAAGCTTAGATATTTTCTAAACAATTAAAACACGCACGAGGATTGCCGTAGACGCATTCGTTTTAAAATTTTGACTAATTATATGTCCGAGGCGTTTTGAAGCGATTCTGGGGCTTTTTGGCGAATTTTGCCCTCCCAGAAAAAATGCGGTGATTATTTAAAAAAAACGGTAAATTTTTGTTTAAAAGCGGTAAAAACTTCTTAAAAACAGGGTTTTAAATTTTATCAGCTTATTTTACCTTTTGCCCTAGACAGGCGGCTGAGGCACGGAAACGCTTCCGGCTGGTTTTACATCTGGGCAGGTCATCAATGCCGGGGGCGTTCCGGTTTGAGCCGTCGGCTTATGCCTCCTCCGCCTGTCCTCTTTTTGGAGCGGCAACAATGGTTATTACGATTTCCAGTATAAAGGGCGGCGTGGGCAAGTCCTCGGTCGTCATTCTTCTTGCGAACTGCCTTGCGGCGCGCGGGTATAAAGTGCTTGTGATTGACATGGATTTGAACAACACGGTCACAATCTATTACACGGTGGGCATGGAGAATGTTCAGGAGACATGGGAGCGTAAGAACATTGTTATTGCCCTCGCTCAGGGAAAAACTGATGGAACAATCATTGATTCAAGAATTGACGGCGTTTCGGTCATTCCTTCCTCATTGAATCTCTGCGATATGCGGGGTATGGAATACAGAAATCTTAAAAAGACAATCGCACCTGCTGAGAAAACTTTTGACTTCATTTTGATTGATACGTCTCCGACTTATGACAACCTGGTTAAAAGCGCGATTCATGCGGCGGATGCCGTCATCAGTCCTGCCGAACTGACGGAATACAACTGTAATATGACAAAATATCTGATGACGAAAATCGCTGAGGAGCATCCAGAGAAATTCGGAAATACCTACATTCTGTTCAACAAATGGAGCGAGCGTTATCAGAACTATCCCGGAAATCTACAGTCTCAGGTCGAGGGAATGTTCCGCCAGACATTCAACAATATCCTTTCCGTGAAAATGCCGCTTTCTGGCTCTTTCAACAAATATACTCATTTTGATGAAAAGCTCCGTCTGAACGACAGGAACGCAAATGTGGGGCGGATGGTAAAAGCAGTTAACGCCCTCTGCGACATGATTTCGGACGAAAAAAAATTCATCGAGGTTTTCTGATGGCGGGCCGTCTTAATTTCATCACAAACGGAGCTTCTCCGCCGCTTGCGGACAATGGACTTAAATTCTCAAAATCTATGCTCACCGAAAAAATCGAGATGCACGAGAAGTTCAAGAATCTCTTTGCGATAGACAAGGAAGTTCTTGGCCGGATTGTGCAGACAATGAAGGCTTCGGGCTTTGACGGCTCTCAGCCTGTTCACATCTGGCATACAAAGGAAAAAGCTGAGAACGGAGAGAAAGCCGAACACTGGTATCTGATTGACGGTTACACGCGGTTTACTGCCTGTGGGCTTGCCGGAATCACCAGAATTCCTGTGTTTGTGCATGAGTTCGGGGATTTTGACGAGGCATATAGGTATGTTCTTGGATTGCAGGTGAACCGCCGGAATCTTGAGAGCGATGACTTGTTAAAAAACGTGATGCTTCTTCTAGGTACTGATGAAGTTCAGAATTACAGTGGCGACAAGGCTGATTTGGTCGCGGAGTCTTACGGAATTTCGCGGCGGAAGGCGCAGAGGACGATTTCCGTAATCAAGAACGCGGACGAAAAGCAGATTGAGGCGATAAACAGGGGCGAAAGCTCCATCAACAAAGTGTACAACGAGCTGCATATGAGCAAGTCAGATGACGGAGCAGGGCAAGGGAGCGTTGTTTCTGAAAAATCAAGCGCACGGAAAGCGGAAAAAAAGTTTTCTGAATCGGAGGTGCGAAGGATTTTGCTCTATGTGATTGAAAAAATGAAAAGCGGATTCCTCCCGGAGCTGAAAGAAAGGTCTGGAAATCCGCTGGATATGAAACTGAATGATAAAGAACGCAGTCTGCTTGAAAGTCTTGGGATTGCGGAAGGAGAAAGGAATGGGATTTAGGACAGATGTGCGTGACATGCTCTCTGATTTTGTGATTCTGCTTGAAAAGCAGGTTGAGGGCTATGAAAGGACTAAGCTGCAGGAGTTCGTGGAATACATCGGAACGAAAAGCGACAGAAACCTGCCAGATTTGATTTTAGGAGCGGATATGAGGACTGTATTTTTCAAGTTTTCTGCCGGAAAGACGGAAAAAGTCACGGCAGAAAATATAAGGCCCTGCATGGACTATATCGCGTTTCTGAAAACGGAAGCCAGGGATGATTCTGACTTATCAATAAAAACTGTTACCAAATTTGAGAAAGAGGCTATGTGACCGATGGAAAAGTTGCACGGGCGGTATGTATTCAGTGAGGGCGACAGGCTTTATGTTCGGAATCTTTTTGGAAAAGACATTTGCACGGTTGTCGCCGTCAGGCAGATAAAGGACGGAGATTCTTGTTACGGTTGCTGCTTTTTTATGAAGTGCAGAATCTATCCGGGGAACAGTCCGTTTGCAAGGAGCTGTTACTCTACGATTTTTATGGAAGAGACAAGGGGAATGAAAGACAGAAAAAAGAGGTTACGGAAATGAGCATAAACAACATTCCCGACTCAAACTATATTCACATTGAACGCTGGATGTACAAACTGGGGCTGAATCTTACGGAAATGGCGGTCTTTGCCTGTATCCACGGATTCTGCCTAGACGGAAAATCCGTTTTCTCTGGCTCCGTGGAATATTTACAGGCATGGAGCAACGCGAGCCGCTCAAAGGTATTCGAGACCCTCAAAAAGCTAACGGAGCAGAAGCTTGTGATAAAAAGGTGCATTGAGAAAGACGGACGGACTTATCCAGTTTACTACACCGTAAGAAGCCGGCAGATGTTTCAGGAGATGGCAGATAAGAATGAGTTAATAAAAACTGTTACCAAATTTACGAAGAAAAGTGCCAGTCCAAAATCTGGACTGAAAGTCCAGAAAAAAGGCGTTTCAGTCCAGAATTTGGATTCAGACAGTCCAGAATCTGGACGCAATAATATAGCTTTAAAAGTATTTAAAAAAGCAGCAGCAGATGAAACTGCGGATTCCTTTATCTCAGAAAAAATACGGGAGTGTTTGGGCATTGATACGTTTTCCTCAAGGTTCAAGCGGACTTTAAAACAAAAACTGTTACTAAAAGGCTTTGAAGAGGCACAAATCGGCGAATACATCAGTTTTGTTTCCGAGCGGGTCAGAGAAAAAGAACCTGAGAGCATACCTGCCTTGTTTACTACGCTCGTGCTTGCGGACGATGTTGTTCGTGAATTCATCACGGATACGGGAGGCAGGAACAAACAGGAAAGGGAGTCGTCATCTTCTGCATCAAAGAAAGTTATGTGTCCGTGCTGCGGAGCTTTGACCTCACCATATCTTGGAAGCTGTCATTCATGTGACTTCAACATGGACGATATGAACGATGATGAAAAAATCCGAAGGGCGAAGATGATTCGTGAAATGCCCGAAGAAAGTCGCGTTCAAATGGAAGCGGAGCTTTCGAAGCTCTATGAGCATTTTGACATAAGAAAATTCACGAATCTTGTGGAAATTAGAAAACGCAATCTTGCGGCTGAAGAAATTTACAGGAAATACGGGATTGCTGTCGGAAGGGCAGGGGAGGTCGGAATGTAAAAGAAGCGCGGAAAAAAATCAAACATGAAGGCAGAAAATTAATTATCAAACAAACTGGTCTTGGAGGTAAAATATGACCGTAACTACAAGTTTTATCATTGCGATTGTTGCAGCTGTGATGTCTGTTATAATTTTTCTTCTATCTGGGTACACGAAAGCCTCGCCGGATGTCGCAAAAATTATTTCGGGTCTCTCAAAAATGCCCCGTGTCCTTGCAGGAAAGGCGGGATTCCGAATTCCGTTCTTTGAGCGTGAGGACGAGCTTTTTCTGGGACAGGTGACAGTGGACATTAAGACTGACACTTTTATTCCGACACAGGATTTTATTAACGTCAAGGTTGATGCCGTTGCAAAAGTCCGCGTGAAGGCAGACCGCGAGGGCATACAGGCAGCCGCCAAGAACTTCCTGAATATGGACTCGGAGCAGATAGCGGCCGAGCTTCAGGATTCCTTGCAGGGTAACATGCGTGAGATTATCGGTACGCTTGACTTGAAGACAATCAATACGGACCGCGACAAGTTTTCCGACCAGGTAATGGCAAAAGCTGGAAATGACATGGAGGCTCTTGGAATCGAGATTCTTTCTTGCAACATCCAGAATGTTACCGATGAACACGGACTTATCAATGACATGGGAATGGACAATACTGCCAAAATCAAGAAAGACGCTGCCATTGCGAAGGCTGAGGCTGATAAGGAAGTTGCGATTGCACAGGCAGCCGCAAACAAAGCCGCTCAGGAAGCGACCGTTAACGCAGAGACCGCCATTGCCGAAAAGCGTAATGAGCTTGAAATCAAAAAGGCGGAGCTGAAAAAACGCTCCGATGCAGCCCGTGCCGAGGCTGATGCTGCCTATGAGATTCAGAACCAGGAGCAGCAGAAGACGATTCAGAAGGCAAGGGTTCTGGCACAGATTGCAAAAGCAGAGCAGGATGCGGTTCTTCGCGAAAAAGAAATCTCAATCAAGGAACGTGAGCTTGACGCGGAAAAGAAGAAGCTTGCGGACGCAGAAAAATATGCGATAGAAAAGGCTGCAGAAGCAGAGCTTGTCCGCCAGCAGAAACTGGCAGATGCCCAGAAAGCGAAGATGATTGCCGAGGCGGAGGGAATCCGTGCCAAAGGCGAGGCTGAGGCTGCCGCAATCCGCGCGAAGGGTGAGGCGGAAGCTGATGCGATGAACAAGAAAGCCGAGGCATATAAAAAGTATAACAAGGCCGCCGTTGCCGAGATGATGATAAAAATTATGCCTGAAATGGCCGCTGAAATAGCAAAACCGCTCAGTTCCATTAAGGGAATCAATATTTACGGCGGAAATGCGGCCGACGGAGTGGGGCAGGTTTCCGGCAATATGCCCGCAGTCATAAAACAGGTGTTTGATACGATGTCGAACGCAACCGGCGTTGAGTTTTCTGAAATCTTGAAGGCGGATACGTATGATGCGAAGGTGAACAGGAACCTTAATCTTGGTATTCAGGAAAACGAAGTGATTGAAGAGTCTGTCGGGCAGACGGTGGCAGAGTCTGAACAGGTTGACTAATAATCCGTTTATGAAAGATATGTTGAGGATTTTTCGTAAAGAAAGACGGGAAATCCTCAGCTTAATGAAAAACCTAATCCTTTGGCTTTCGGTTCATTACACATGGGTTTCCGTGATTGTACTTGGGATTATGGGAGCAGTCCTTATCCCTTTCCTCTGCTGGTTCTGCCGTTATGAAAGATATGACTGGTGGCGTTGGAAAAGCAGTGCAAGGTTAAGAACTGTTTTATGGTGGCTTGCGTTATGTGCGGCAAAAATAATTCTACTGGAGATGTAAGCATGAGAAAAATTAACCTGACAATGCCGGTTTCGTCTGGCGATGTTGAGCAGTTTGCCAGCATTATGGAAATGGAGGACGATGGCAATTATCTGCACTCGTTTGCCGAGAGATTCCTTCGTGCGACGAAGAATTCCTGCGAGGAAATTAGAAAAGAAGCGGACAGAGCGGATTCGTACAATCCGTTCTGCATGGAAAAAGTCAATTAGGGGCGTGGCAGTATGGAAAGTTTCAAGAAATATCAGAATCTCCGTATCGTGACGGAGGAAGGAAAAATTGCTGATGGCGATTATATTCTCAGCGATGTGACAATCCGTATTAAGGACGGTTATCTGAATGACTCAGTGGACGAGGAAGGGAAGCCTCTTGCGGCGGTTGAGACTCATGACGGAAACCATGAGGAACATTGGAAAAACGGCGTACTTCACTGCGAGTATGAGCCGTCCGTAAAAGATGTTGCGGACGGCGTTGAAGAGTGGTGGCTTGAAGGCAGAAAGGTTGAAGCAGGAGCATGAAAGAAATGAAAGCAGAAGACGAAATTTCTGAAGAATCTTCTGAAAATCTACAGGAAGAAAATGCAGCAGGAAAATCACATGCTGCAAGAGAAGTTAAAAAACATGATTCGGTATCGCCATTCAATTTTCAGACTGTGCCAATGGATCAGCCGGAAGAATCCGTGGAAGAAAAACTAGACCGGCTTCTTCGCAATGTTGAGGAACTTCTGGAGCGTACCGCTTCTTATGATGATAATCACGCGATGTACGAGGATATGGTGAATTTCTACAACTCCTTTGATTCTAAGGCAAAGAGCCTTGCGGACAAGCTTGACAGGGAAGTGGAGTACACCAGATATATCGAAACTCAGATAAGCTCGAAGAGCGTTGAAAAAGAATGCCTCATGCTCAAAAAGGCTCTTGTCGAGGAGCGTGCGCTGATGGGCGTTAAGCTTGATGAAATAAGGGCAGAGATGGATAAAAAAATCCAGCAGCTTGAAAACCTGTCAAAAGTCGAGATTCAAAAAATTGTTTTTAATATAGAAGAAATTTCAAACAAAGTGGCTGAATTCGTGTCTTTGGACGATAAAATCACTGCGAGCCTTGAAGCCTATCGGAAAGACATGACAAAGGCTTCTAAAAATGAGTACAACATCTTACAGGCACAGTGCAGGGAAAGCATTGAGGGTAACAACGAGAATCTTGAGGTTATAAAGAAAAACGTTCTTTCTTTCCTGAAAAGCTGCGAGAAGCAGAACGGCGAGTTGATAAGGAAAATCCCTGAGCAGAAACATCGTTTCTCTTGGAAAGATACGTTGATTTATGTAATGGCTTTTTTGTGCATAGTTGGAATGGTCTTGCAGATTTTAGTGTAAGGGAACAGTTAAAAGTTGAAGTCATTTTTTACAAATAATTTAAAGACTATAATTAAGTGAAGGTGGAAATGTGTACAAAACTTGATAAATGAAGTATAATCTCTATGCATTGCGTTCTTTTCTTTTCGCAAAAGAACACAGTTTGCGGAGAATAAGAATGCGTAACATTTTGGGGCAGGGATGGGCATTTCCTGTGAATACGGATATTCATGGAAATATTGCTTTATCGAGTTATGAAAAAAGTGTAGAAGAATCTATACGCATCATTTTGGGTACAACTCCAGGTGAGCGTGTGATGAATCCTGATTTTGGATGCAAAATTAATGATATAATTTTTTCACCAAATTCTTCAAAGACTGTATCGCTTGCCATTCACTATATTGAAGAAGCCATTGTGAAATGGGAACCAAGGGTTATTTTAAAAAATATTACTGGAAATTTTGATGCGGATAAGGAAGGCCTTATAAATATTAAGATTGATTATGAAATTCGTTCTGTAAATACATTTTTTAATATGGTTTATCCATTTTATTTAGAGAGGGGCGAGCGTGATTCCAACGGTCAACTTAGATGATAGAACTTTTGATGAAATAAAAGATGAAGCTATTCGTTTGATTCCTCGTTATTGTCCAGAGTGGACGAATCATAATGAATCTGATCCTGGAATAACTTTGATAGAGTTGTTTTCGTGGATGACAGAAATGACCCTGTATAGGTTGAACAAAGTTCCTGCAAAAACATATCTTTCTATGTTGGAACTTATAGGACTGTCTCTTAATTCTCCTCAGAGTGCAAAAGCAGTCATACAGTTTTTCCCTGTAGAAAAGAGTAATAAAAGTATTTTGGTAAAAGCTGGAACAAAGGTCGCTGCTGTCGAAAGTGAAAAGGAACCTATTGTTTTTGAAACAGAAAACAGTATTGTTGTTCGTGACATATCAATAATAAGTTGCGTAAACAGAGATGGTGAAAAATGGTTTGAAGCATATAGTAAAAATTCTGAACTGTGTGAATTTCCATTATTTGATACAAAAAATTCTGTTGAACATATATTGTATATTTCTTCTCCCATATTAAAATATCTTTCAGCTGGACATGGTATACAGATAGCTTTTGAGGCTGCAAATAAAATCAATTCGGTTAATGATGAAATTGTTAATCATTTGTATTTTGAGTATTGGGATGGGCGGCAGTGGCAGGAAATAGATTCTTTGCCTTCTGTAAATGGTATAAAAAAACATGATAATGTTATTTATCTAAAAGGTCCTATAGACATTCAGCCTTGTAAAATAAATGGTGTCGATGATTTATTTGTTCGAGCGGTTCTTTCAGATATTCCAGAAAATAAAAAGGCTCTTTTTATAAAGGGGGTTACACTAAAGAGTATTTTCTTCGGAGATGGTTTTATTCCTGATTTATGCATATCGAATACAAATGGTTCATATTCGGTAATAGATATGAATAGTTCTTTCAGGCTGTTTTCGGAGACTCCTTCTTTTAATGAAATGTTTTATATTTCGGCAGATGAGATATTAAAAAATAAGAACTCCCTTGTAAAACTTTATTTTACTTTTAGTGAAACTTATGTTCCAGATGTAGAAAATGAAAATGCTTTATTTGTGTATGAGTATTGGAATGGAAAGGATTGGATAAAACTTGATGGTGAAAAAAACAGCTTTAGTGACGAAACTTTTGGCTTCAAGCAAAGTGGGGAAGTGAGTTTTTTGATACCTAGTGACTTGTCGTTGGTTTCCATTAATAATGAAGAGCATTTGTGGATAAGAATTAGATTGATTACAAAAGACTTTGCGGTTGGTGGAAATTATGTACAAACTGAGAAAGGTTCATGGGAATGGCATTTTGGTTCTCGAGTTCAGTCTCCGCTCTTAAATAAAATTAGGATTACTTATAATGCTCCGATACAAGTTCCAGAAAATCTTTATTCATGCAGTAATTTTAAATGGTTTAATCTATTGAATATAACTAATAAGAATGAAATAAAACTTTTTGATCTAGAGCAAGATGAAACTCCTACCTTGTATTTAGGTTTTAATAAGAAAATTTCTGAGGGTTCGTTTTCTGTTTATTTTAAAATAGATGAAAATGGAATGATTAAAAAACCAAAAAATTTGGATACAGAGTTTCTAAAACTAGTAAAACCGAGAGAAAATAATAAGCGCTATGTTACTCTTGAGTGGCAATTTTGGAATGGAGGTGAATGGAAAAAACTTGAGGCAGCGGATTTTACAGACAGCTTTCATGAATCGGGATATATTAACTTTATTATTCCAAAGGAGTTGGAATCAGCGTCTTTTTTTGACAAGGAAGGTTTTTGGATACGCTGTGTAAAACTAAATGGAAGCTTTGAAAAAACTCCTCGTATAAAATCTATCATTATCAATTCTGTCTATGCGGCAAATCAAGATACTTATAAAAACGAGGTGTTAGGGTCTGCAAATGGGGCTCCAAATCAAATTTTTAATGTTTCTCATCCATATTTATTGCCAGGAATTAAACTTATTGTGAATGAAAATTCGATTCCAAGCAATAATGAACTTCAGATTATGAGGAATGACGGAGTGGAATGTCCGTATAAAGAGAATGAAAAGGGGGTTTGGGTATCATATAAGGAAGTCCAAAATTTCTATAATTCAACTCCATTTTCTAGACACTTCGTTGTTGATTATTCAACTGGCAAGATTGTATTTGGGGATGGTATACATGGGGTTAATCCTCCAAAGGGAAAATTTAATATTGTGGCAGAGGAATATAAAGTTGGAGGTGGGGAGAACGGGAATGTTGCGGCTCATAAAATTCAGTTTATGACGCAAAGTATTCCTTATATTTCTGGTTGTGATAATCCATTTCCATCTGAAGGTGGCTGTGATATGGAAACTGTTGACAGCTTAAAATCACGGGCCGCAGGAGTTTTTAAGAGTTTAAATAGGGCTGTTACATCAGATGATTTTCAATGGCTAAGCCGAGAGGCATCTAGTTCTGTTGGAAGGGCATATTGTCCGAAAACGAAAACTAAAGCCGGAGAAATACGAACGATAATTATTCCAGAAATAGCATCTGGCAATACTTATGAATCCAAATTGATTCCATCTCGGGAACTTATTAGAAGGGTTCGAAAATATCTTGATGATAGAAAAATTGTAGGAAGCAGAATTGTTGTTTCTGGACCAACATATAGAGATTTTAGTATAAAAGTTATACTGGAATTTAAAAGCAATATATTTAATTCTGAATCTGAAAAGCAAAAAATAAAAGAGAATCTTGTTTTCTATTTTCATTCTCTTGTGGGAGACAAAGGAGATGGTTGGGAATTTGGAAAAAGTGTTACGGTAGGGGCAATTTTAAAACAGCTGGAAAAAATAGATTCGGTTTTATCTGTGACTGAAACGCTGATTTATGATAATATTGCGGATGTTGCAGTTGAAGAACTTATTTTGGGAGAGGAAGAACTTCCATATTTGAGTTCTGTTACAATTATTGAGAAAGGGAAGTCGTGATGGCGCAGTCAGAGATAATTTGTGGTATATACAATGGAGTTGTGGACAAACTTAAACATATAAAACAGAATGATGATGTAGATATTAATGTTTACGTGAATGATTTATGCCAATGTGCATTTGACAAAAACGGGAATAGAATAATTGTTGATGAACAGCAGTATGAAGAACCGGCGAAACATGCGATGTGTATTGGAATAGTAATGAAAGGTAAAGATATAGGAAAAGTTTTGAAGGTGTATGGGAATGTTTCTGTTTATATAAAGGATAATCCTGTTGTTGATATATCAGAATGGAAATGGCATGGATGTCTTGATGATAAAATATACCTTGAACCTGTTATAAGAAAACTTGATTTAAATAAAAAAAGTTTTGATAATGAATTCCATAAATTTGAACTTTTGTATACGATAGAATTTGGCTTGAATTCACAAAAGCCATTTGAATTCAAACGTGTCGAAAAACGCGAAATTCGAGGATATGTGAAAAAATAAAATATAGGAGGAAACTATGCCTAGCTACCAAACGCCAGGAGTTTATGTAGAAGAAGTGGAGGGTGGCTCAAAGCCTATAGAGGCTGGAGCAACCAATATTGTAGGATTTTTGGGAGTTGCAGAGAAAGGACCAGTAAATGAAGCTGTTCTTGTGACGAACTGGACTCAGTACACAAAAATTTTTGGAGGGATGCATACAGGCGGCTGGCTTGGACATGCTGTTTATCAGTTTTTCCAAAATGGTGGTACGAAAGCTTATATTAATAATCTTGCAGAACCATCTAAAAAGACGAAGTCTAAAAATGGGGAACAGGCTGCAGAAGGGAATGCCGAGGCAGACAATCCGGAAATTAAGAATCCTGATAACATTGCCAAACTTATTATCGGTAAAGATGAAGGTGTAGGAAAAAAGACAGGATTGTATCTATTTGATCAGATTCAGGATATTGCAATCGTTTCTGCGCCTGGTGTTACGGATCCTGCTGCACAAGATGCGATTTTAAGTCATTGTGAAAAGAATCGTTTCCGATTTGCTGTGTTAGACAGTCCTGAAACCTTAGATTCTGGAATTGACCAGATGCCTAAACCGCGAGATTCAATGATGGGTGCCTATTATTTTCCTTGGATTTCTATGTATGATGCAGTGCAGGATAAAAATGTATATGCTCCTCCTAGTGGTGGTGTCTGTGGAATTTACAGTCGTGTTGATGGAACTCGTGGTGTTCATAAAGCACCTGCAAATGAAATATTTAGGACTGCCTTGGGATTAAAGTATAATCTTACTGATGCGGAGCAGGAATTATTGAATCCAAAGGGAATAAACTGTATTCGAGATTTCCCAGGACGCGGAATTCGTGTATGGGGAGCGAGAACAATAAGTTCAAATCCTGAATGGAGATATGTAAATGTCCGTCGTCTTTTTTGTATGGTTGAACAGGCCTTGCAAAATGGTACAAACTGGGTAGTTTTTGAGCCTAATACTCGGGATTTGTGGAAAAAGATAACCCGAAACATTACTGCATTTTTGTTGAACTTGTGGCGCTCAGGAGCTTTGTTCGGAAGTACACCAGAAGAAGCCTTTTATGTACGATGTGATGATGAATTGAACCCTCCTGAATCTATAGATGCAGGATATGTTGTTTGTGAAATCGGTCTTGCTCCGGCAAAACCCGCTGAATTTGTTGTATTCAGGGTATCACAAAAAGCAATGGGCGAAGAATAATGCTAAAGAGAAGTTCGTTGAGCTTCTAAAAAATTATGAAAAGGAGAAGTATGGAAGATGGCTGATTATTTACCAACTACCAAGGCTTACTTTAAAGTTGAAATTGATGGAATTGATTATGGAAATTTCGTTTCAATTTCTGGATTGGGTGCAACGGCTGAAGTTGCAGATGATATGGGCGGAATGGATAAGAATCCTAGAAAAGTTGTGGGCAAAGTAAAATATGATACGGTAAAAATGACCCGCAACAGTGATCCGCGCGATAAGGTTCTTAAAGATTGGTGGAAAACTGTTGAGCGAGGAAATCCTGAGCAGAAATCAATTTCCATTGTATTTATGGATCGTGATGGTGTTACAGAAATTCAGCGAAGAAATTTGTTCAACTGTGTACCATGTGCTTGGAGTATTAGTGATTTAGGTAGCGGCGAGCAAGGTGTAAATCAGGAAAGTATATCTATTGTGTACGAAAGTGCAGAATGGGCTTAATCCTATTTATAAATTTCGAGCTGAATATACAAGGAGTGGATCTGTGAGGAATCTTATTAAAAAAATATTTTGTCGAATTTTTTTTATTGGCGTACTCGCAGGTCCACTGTTCGGATTTGATGCTAAAGGTTTTAAATCGCCAAAGCTAGATAAAAATAGTTCTAAAAATGTGATAGATATGCAGGGATATTATGATGATTTAAGTGAAATGATTCCTGCTGTGATTCTTTTTTTTCCTGACTGTACGGCTGGAGTTTCTAGCGATATGCTGGAAAATTTTTATACTGAATTAAAACTTCAAATGGTTTTAAATTCATATTTTAAGCCTGTTTCTATGTCAAAGTATCTCGATGGAAAATATTCGGAGAAAAAAGAGAAAAATTTTTTTCAATTTTTTTACGGTATAAAGAATGAACGTTATCAGGTAAACCTAAGAGGAATATGCAAGCCTAAAATTTTTAAGTGTGGAAGTAATTTTATTGTATATATAGCAATTTTTCCATTTGATAATGGTGGTTATCCAATTACTTCCCTTAGAATTATAAAAACAGAGAAAGAAATTAAGTCTGCTGTGCTGAATTGTCTTATGGAATTAAATTCGCTTATGCAGAAGCATGACTTGAGAAAGATAAAAATTGCAGTTAATCCATTTGAAATTTCATGCAGAACTCTTGTTGAGCAGAAGACAGGAGAATTTGATTTTATAAAGACCTCATTTTCAAATCAAGAAGGTATAGAGCTAAAAGAAGCAGATGATTTTTTCAGTTATGTTTTTTCACATCAAGCAACTGCAACAGGTTTGTATTCTGCAAATCCAATGGGTATTCTTCCAGAATATGTTAATGGAGCAGTTATTTCGTCAGCTGTTTCAAATTATGCGGATTATATTATAAATACAAAGTTAGTTCTGTCAGATAAAATGAATATTATTAATATGAATCTTATAAGGTCTGACTCTGGTGTAATGGTGAAAACAGTAAAATATTTTACGAAAAAAATTGATATTGAAGAGTTATGGAAGTTCACCAATTATTTTCTTGCAGAAATTACGAAATCAATTTACTCCGAAAAAAATTACAAGCTTTTAAATAGTATTCCTTTCAGAGGAAAAGCATTTTATAAGGGTGGGATGTTTATTGGCTGGGATTCGATAGATAATTTTCCAATTCCTGCAGAGAAAACAATTATCAATACTGGAACGACTATGATAAGTGATATAAACAATAATCCAGACAATTACTATTCAAATAAGAATGCCGATTTATTTGTTTTTGTAAATAATAATGAACTCAAAATATTCAGAGGAAGGGAAGGAGCATATGTATGGAATTTATTAGAAAAATAGTTCTGGCACTTTTACCTATATTATGTTTGTCCTGCAAAACTGTTGGTTCTATTACAATGTTGGAAATAAAGCCTCTTCCAAAAGAAGTAGTAATAGCGGCTCCTGTTGAATATGAACCCATATATGCAGTTTTAAAAATTCGTGAAGTGGCCGAAGAGAATGGTGTTCAAAAATATCTTTATGCAAAATTGGATGGCGATATTCCAGAGATTGTGTCAGGTGTAATGGGTGAGATTTCCGCAGAAGCAACTTTTTCTGAAGTAATCGGAACTTTCAAAGTTATCAGCAAAGAGAGTGGATTTGTAAGAGGTTCAATAGAATCTCTTACCCATAAAATTCCCCAGAATTCTTTTATAAGAATTCAGACGGGGCAGACGGCAAAGGAAGTAAAGTAAAAATGTCTCATATATCAAAAATTGATACGAAAATAAAAGACCTGCGATTTTTAAAAAAAGCATGTGAATCATTACAAATGGACTGCGTAGAAGCTGCTGAAGGTCAATCTATTTCTTTGTGCGGGTATGGTAAAGGTGAAGAAATAAACGGCTGCATTATGGAAATAAAAACAGGTTCAAAATATACTATTGGTATTCGAAAAGTAGGGCAGAACTATGAATTTGTTGCCGACTGGTGGGCAATTGAAACTTTTACCGGGCAAAAGCAAGAAGATTTATTAAATAAAATAACTAGACAATATGCCTATGAAACTGTCTTGGATAAAGTCAGAAATATGGGATATTCAGTGGTTAATGAAACTCAGGATTTGCAGCAGAATTTGAAATTGACGGTACGGCGATGGAAGTAAAATCTCTGTCAGAAGAACAGATAAAGAAAATGTGTATCGGTCTCGATGTATATAAGGCAAAAAACAGGTTGCAGTTATTATGTCCTGATTTGGCAAAAAATATAGATATTGAATTTATTGAGTCGTCATATAGAAGATTTATTGTAACCGATGTAAAAATCAATAATGGAATCATAAGATTAGTTGCTACCTCAAATAATCCAATAAGGCATTTGCCTTCAATTTATCAAGAAAACGAGTTTTTGAGGCATTATTTAATGATTTTTCAACATATTATGAATGAAACGGCGATTACATTGGATAATCTTGATAATATATTTCGTCCTATGGAAACACCTGCAAAATTCCTTCCTGTTCTTGCGGAATGGTTTGGTGTCGAATTTGATTTACTTGGGGATGAGCAGACTGCCAGAAAAGTATTGCAGTACACAATTCCGCTTTACAGGTATCGCGGAACGAAAATCGGGTTGCAAGCATTACTCTATCTTGTTACTGGTATTATTCCTGAGATAATTGAAGGAGAGCTTCCATTTGAGGCTTTAAGCATAGATGGAAATACGGATATATCATCTACAATTCTTAATGCACAGGACGGAACGAGTTTGTTCAGCGTATATTTTCCAGTTTATAGTGAAGAATTTAATCCTGATATGGTAAAACGCCTGTATAAATTGATTCAAAATGAAAAACCTGTAGATACTGAATGTTACCTATATTTTAAGAAGCATCAAGTAAAAAAGAGAAAAACAACGGTCATAACAAAAGATATAGTAGAAATGGGTGACGATGGAATTGAATTTTAGGAGTTTCCCATGATGGACATAAACGCCAAGATAAAGGAACTACTCCAGAAAGAGGCGGACCCGCGGGGAGGAGCGGCAGAGCGGACGGAGCGTGCGCAGAAGCTGCTGCTGTGGGGCTGCCCGCCGGTACTGGGAGCGGTGACGGACAACCGCGACCCAGGGTGCCTCGGACGGGTGAGGATAAGCCTTGACGCGCTGATACCGGGAAGCGAGAGCACATGGCTTCCCGTTGCGGGAGGCAGCAGGAAAGGCGGAGCCGGACTGTGGACCCTGCCGGAAATCGGGACGCAGGCGCTCGCGGTGTTCACGGCGGCTGACAGGAGCAGGGGGTACGTGCTTGGGTTCATCTACGACAGGCAGCACAGGCCGCCCGAGCACTCGACTGAAAGCAGTGCGGAGAGCACGGTGCTCCAGACAAGAACCCATAGGATAGAAATCACCGACAAAGAGGGAAACGAGGAGATACGGATAGAAAGTGCGGAAGGCCGTATGCGGGTGAGCATAGGGAAGTCCGGCGGGATAAAGGTCAAGAACGAGCTTGGCGGAATAAACATAAAGTGCAGGAATTTCAAATGTGAAGGTGAAGGCGAAATTCACCTTGCGACAAAAAAGACTCTCACAGCTAGGACAGACAATGCCCTGAAGATAAAGGCTGGCGGAAGCCTGAACATCACAAGCGACAAGGCAGTTAATCTCAAAGGCAAAAACATCAAGATGAGCGGGACGAAAGGCGTGACGGCAGAAGGCAAGCAGATAGCCGTTCAGGACGACAAGGTAATGGGCTTTGACGTTCATATTATGGTGGTGCCGAGCGGTAACGGAACAACAACGGTACCGCTTCCTCATCCTTTTATTGGAAAACTTGCAGATAAGCTTTCTAAAGACGTAAAGATAAAAGACAAGGCCTGTGCAACAAAAGACAGCGTTGCAAAACACGACGACTCTATGCATATGCAGCTGCCTGGTACAATCAAGTTCCAGAATAATCCTAAAAAAGAAGGTAAGGTTACTGGCGGAACTTCGAGCAAGGTAAAAATTAACGGTAAGGAAGCAGCTGTTATAGGCTCTCAGGTAAGCACATGTAATGATGTGGGGGCACAGAATAACAGTACAGTCATTGCACCCGGGGCAAGCATGCCAATGCCTGTTATTATCAATCCTAAAAATACGGAAGAATGGAAGAGAGAGCAGGAAGAAAAGGAAAAGAAGGAACCAAAGTTTTCTAGCGTTAAGTGGGGAAGTTCCAGCGTTGAAGAGGGTAAGGAAGTTGAGCTTACCGCAAGCGTGCAGGATATAGAAGACGGCAATATGGTAACGCTGCAGGTATTCCCGGAAGGAAGAGGACCGGAAGACGGAGTGCCTGTTGCATCGTTCCCGCTTACTGTAAAAGGCGGAAGTGTAAGTGCAAAGTGGAGTTACCACGCAAATAAAAGTGAGCTTCCGCCAGACAGCGACCCTAAGTTTGTGTTTAGTGCCCACTGTGCCTGGTGTAATTTTGAAAAGAGCAGCAACACGCTGGAAGTGGAACTTAGGCGACCTGAGATTACGAAAGCCGAGTGGAAAGATTCTGATGGAAATTCAGTGAGCAAAGTTTATTCAAACGAAGAATATACTTTTGAAGTCGAAACGAAAGATATTGAAGATGGTAATGGCGTTACGGCTACCGTTTATGACAAAAAGACCGAGCGGAAAATCGGGGATTATGGAATTACAATCAGCGGTAACAAGGGCGAGTGTAAGATTAATATTCCATACATCGATATTTCTGATAAAGATGGTTGCGATTTATATTGCGAAGTTACAGCACAACGGTGCAAGTCGTTCAAGAGTTCTGTTGTAAATTATCCAGGCCCCGAATTCAATAATTTGTTGTGGCTTAATCAGAATGATGAAGAAATAAACAAAGTTGATTATGGTTCAGAAGTAAAAATCACTGCTGATGCGAAGAACCTTGCGGAGGGCGAGGAAGTCTTTGTTTATGTTTACCGCAATTCAACGGAAAATCAGGACAACTATTGCAAAAAGCTTTCGGTAACGGTAACTGACAGTAAAGTTGAAGCTACCTTCATCGCAAAAGAAAACAAGGAACTTCTTGAAGAACTGGGCGAGGACTCAGAAATAAACTACATTTTCGTGCTTGTTCCGCAGAAATCCCCGATGTGTCGTAGTGAAGATTCTAAGGAAGCGAAGTTGAATTTTGTGTTTACGATTACAATTCATAATAATCCTAGCAAAGTAAATCAAAACGACAAGTATGTTCTTGAAGATATTGACGGCGGAAAGAAATATCAGCAGGAGAAAAAAGTCAAAGACGATATGATTGCGGACGATGACAAGATTACACTGAAATTTCAGGAGCTGATACCAGGATTAAAATATAGAATTAGGTATGTTCTAGAAAAGGGAAACAAAGGTCATATTATTTATGATGAGCTTGATTTTATAGAAATGGTAGAATGAAAATGAATATTGAAGAAATTGAAGTTAATGTAAAGACATATAAAACATACTCTCACTTAAAGGATATACAGTTCATAGGTCAAAGAGATTTTAGTTTCTTAGATACTATATGGGTTGGAGATTTACTTGAAAATCCGTTTAAAGATTTGGATGAATATACTTATGAATTTATAACAGATGCATATAATTACCATCCGATTTACGAACAGCGCGAAAATGAAGGATATTATGTAAAGAACTGGCAGGGGCAAGGCATAACTGCTAACCAAAAAACATACGATAAAACTCATGAAACAAATCACGATCATCATATACGAACCGATTTGACTGATGAAGAAAAAAATAGAGTATATTCAATTATAATTGGGATGATTGATAAATTTAAGGGGGATGAAAAAAATAAACAATCTATAAAATATAAGCTCAATCACAGTAATATAATCAGACCATCAAAAGATGGCATAAAGGAAATTCAAAAAGGAAGATATCTAGATATTTTTAGGCGGACTCCTGAAGATACTGTTTTATTAAGAGCAGAATATTATTTTGATGGAACAAATTGGTGTGAAGTAAATATTAAAGATTTGAAATGTAACCGCAAAATAGATTATTCATCTGCAAGTAAAACAATAAATATTCCTGCAAATCAGATTATTTATTTGATGCTGTCTGACATAGAACAATCTCCCCAAAGATTAGAGGCTTTAAGAATGAAATTAGAAAAGCAAACTCCAAAAGATTGGGCTGTGGTAAATGATTTTATGAATAATCCGACTAAAATTTTTACTCCTATAGTCGAAACAAAACAAGAACCATATTTTACAGTCTCGAAGGGAGCAATATATGATAATAGATTAAGGGCTCTTGAATATCCAAAAATTAATATAGATTTAAAAAATAAACTTGAAAAAAATCCATGCATGGTAGGATATGAGAATATTATCTATGAAGATAATTATACACCTACGCTTATTGTTCCGGATTTTGCAGAATATGCAGAGATATTATATTCACAGATTGAAAAATTATATGACTCATATAAACAGAAAATTGGAGAATTTGGTATACAAGACCAAATTCATGAAGAATTAGCTAAAGAACAAGAAGAAAAACTTAAAATAAAATTTGAAGAATCAAGAATAAAACGAGATGAGGCCATTAAAACAGTAAAAATGGCAAAAAATATTTTAACTGAAGCCCAAAAAAAACTATCTTATGCTAGTTCTCATCCTTATGGTAATAATTCCAAACAAGAACTACAACTAGCAAAAGATAATTGCAGTTCTGCTGAAAGCGAATTAAAAAAAGTAGAAAACTTAAAAACAAAGGCTGATGAAAATTATAAATTGGCAGAAAAAGAAGCAAAAGAAGCTGAAAAAAAACGAATTTCTATAGAAAAACAGCGTTGCAGAAATAAATTAAAGCATTTATCAGAATTAATATGTTCAGAGTATGATAATTGGGATTTATTGAATGAGGAAGATAGAGAGCATTTAAAACAAGATTTTTATAATAAAAAATATAAACTTTTGCTTGTCGAGTATCTCAGTAAAAAATTAGCATGGTGGATTTGCCAGTCCTGTTATCAGGATATGATTTATGATTACGAATTTTATTATAATTATTCAAAAAACAATAAAGAAGAATATGAAGAATATATAACAGATAGATTCTTAAAATATATAGAAATTATATACGATTTTAATCAAGAGGCAATGAATTATCTTTGTTCTAATGCTCTTAAACTATTAAAAACAATGTTTATAAAGAAGTTAAAGAGCAAATCGAATAATTATGATCTCGCATTTATAGATTATTTATGTTTAGATATAGATATGCATCAAAAAGATGAAGATATCCTTGCAGATTTGGATAAATTTGAATCTTACAAGGAATTTGGTTCATATAATTGGTTTGTCGAGTGTTTATATCCAAATGTAATAAGTCCTTCAAAAGATATTATTACTAAACTTTTAGGCTATTTTGCTAAATCAATAGTTTATTGTGTACATCCACATAATACTAAAGATGTCGTTAGTTTAGAAAAACTATTTTATAAATTATTCCGAAATTTTAATAAACAAGGTTTGATAACAATAAGTAGACTAACAAAGGATGAAAAAGCGATAAAGATTAGTTCAAAAAGTTTCAAAAATATTTATTTTCTTAAGAGCAACGTAAAAGAGAAAGATGGTCATGCAATTTCTTTTGGAGGAAGAATATCCGCAATTAATCATTTTGTTTCATTCTGTAATATTATAATAGCTATAGATGCCATTGAATCTGCGGATTCAACTATAGAGAAGTGTAGCGCTTATTTACAGGTTACCTCGTTATTATGTGACTCTATTCAAAATATATTTAAAAAAGAAATATATGGATACATTTCAGCCGGAATGAATCTGTGTAAAGGAATTTGTGATTTCATGAATCTCTATGGAAAAGGAGATAAATCGGCTGCTAAGTATAAACTTTCTGTGTCTGTTGTTTCCTTGTTTGTAGTAATTGTTCCGTCAGTTTTTGTCAGTATACCTTTATTATTAATTGCCATTGGTTTAGATTTGTATGGTTCTAAAAAGATAACAGTAGATATTGAAAAATGGGTTCGTTATTGTGAATACGGTATTTATTATAATGATTTAATGAAAAATAAGAAAGCATTAGGATGGTCAGATTTTGAAAGAAATGTATTAGAAGAAGATTTCATTAAAGAAATTCCAGAAAATAAAACAAAAGAAGATTATATTTACGAAACATGGAGAGATGATTTAAGTTTCAGAATTGATACTTATGAGAAAATAATTCATTCATTTTCAGTTAAATGTACACCTTTGCAACAGATATTATATTCATACCATTGGAATCCAAATATGCCAATTGATGCTCAAATAAAAGATGAGGTTTTAAATTTTTCTATTTTAAGAATGGAATTAAATTTTAAAACAATAACCATAAATGATAGATTTAAAATCTCTATTGAATTAAAAAATACTATTAATAATAAAAATATGAGTACTCAATTCGAAGGTGATGGAACAAACTTGAACTGTTATTATGATGAATCGGAAGGGTATAAAATCGTATTATATTTATTAAGTGATAACAATGAAGAAACTTTAAGATACATAAAAGAAAAATCTATAAAAAAATTTAATGATTTTAAAAATCCTTTGAATGATTATGATATAAAGACGATAGTTAAACCAGATTTCATGAATATTTTTAAGAATAATATTTTATCAAGTTTTAATAGTAAACAAAACCAAAAGTATTATCTTGGAGAGTGGTGGTTTTTGAAAATTCATATTTGTTATTATCAAAATGCCGGTAATACTGCCCTAAATAAATTGATACCAACAAAGAAACTAGAGTATATAGAACCAATGAAAACTTTACGATCACGATGGGAAAAATAAGAATTATAACTATGTCAAAGAAAATCGGTATTTTAGTAATTATTTTTTGTTTCCTCGTAAATTTTTCTTGTGAAAAAAAACAACAAAATTATGAATCAAAATTATTCGAAACACCTGAAAATTTAGAACCTTTAAATATGATTTTTGTAGAAGGCGGTGATTATATAATGTTTAACTCTAAAGTATTTGATGAGTTTCGAAAAGATAAGCCTCCTGTAAAAGTATATATTTCTTCTTTTAAAATGAGTTCAACAGAAATAACACAGGGATTATATAAAGAAATAATGGGTAAAAATCCTTCTGAGTTTGCAGTAAACGATAATTATCCTGTTGATTCTGTTACTTGGTTTAATGCAATTGAGTTTTGTAATAAGTTGAGTGAGCGGGATGGTTTAGAAAAATGTTATTTAATAAAAGAAGAAGAGGTAAACTGTAATTTTACAGCGAATGGATACAGGCTTCCTACGGATGCGGAATGGGAATTTGCTGCTTCGGGTGGATTAAAAACACATGGATTTAAATACAGTGGAAGTAATACTTTTAGTGAAGTAAGTAATGCATATAGTGACAGAAATCAAGTATATCCTTCATCAGAAGTGGCAAAATTTAAACCTAATGAATTGGGGTTTTATGATATGTCAGGAAACCTTTGGGAATGGTGCTGGGATAAATATGAGTTTTATTGGGATTTCACTTATTATCCTGAAATAGAAAAAAAAGATCCGAAAGGACCAGATAATAGATATGGAGAAATAAATGAAAGAACTTTAAGAGGTTCTGACATGATAAATTGCGGACCATTAGATTCACGAACCTGCTGTGAGCCAGATAAAACTACATCATCCTATGGTTTCAGAATCTGCCAAAGTATAACTAAATAAAAATGGCTTGCTTTTTAGAATATTATAGTACTGATTTCAAAGAAGTTTTGATTTCAAAAAGGATAAAAAAGATTAATGGGGTGAAAAAAGTATGAAGAAGATAGTCTTCCTTTTAATAATTGTACTCAGCATTACCAGTTGTAAACAAAAAACGATAGAAGAAAAATTTACAGAAGCATTATATATGTTAGATTTCAAAACAGTTAATAAATTACTTAAGAAAGATGATGTCTGCACTTTTCTAAAACAAAATGAAGTCAAGTTTTTCTCATATTTGTGTAAAACTGATGAAGAAGGTTCTTACGATTTAGCAGACTTATTAATTAAAAATGGTTATGAAGATTTTAAGGTAAGAATAAAATGAAGAAAATCTGTTTTTTTTAATACCATTTCTATTTCTATTTTTATTATGTTTTTCCTTCTTTTTTTTCGATGAGGAATTTCCTAGCATTTCATACAATGGGACAAAATATGTTCCAGAAACAGAACTTATATATTTTGACAAACTTATATTTCGTAATTTGAATATAGATTATTTGTGTTATGATAAAAGTAAAGAAATATCACAATGTTTTTTAATACGAAAAAATAAATTAAAAACATACGAATTATATAATGTACTATTTCAGTTTTGTAAAACTGATTTACAAGTCAATGCAAATTTGAAAAAAACTTATAGGTTCTATCGGGAAAGTAGAAAGATGCCATGGTTTTGGAATGATGATGGCTATTTTGATTCCTTAGATGGGAATCCAAGCGACTTAATAGGAATTTTCCATTTTTCTGAAAATAACAGTTTGTTATATGGAGAAACTATGAAGCGTAGTTCTTCTTTTTTTAACTACGGAGATATAAAAGAAAACTTTACAGAAAAGAATTGATTCACTTAGGAGAAAACATGGAGAAGGTATTACAAAAAATTGTTGCTATCTTGAAATTACCGATTCGTTTTATTTTCACTATCGCATCCATATATGGGGCTTCTTTTAATTTTGCCCGAAACTGTAATATTGTGAGGTGTCAAGGATGGAAAAACTAGTAATCCAATCAAGAAATTCACTAAAGGAGAATCAAGGCTTTTTAAATATAAAAGTTAATGACTTCTCAAAAAATCTCAGAAATAAACATGCCAAAAGTTATTTACATTCTTGTTTTAAACAAGCAATAGAATTCTCTGAAATACAAGAAAAAGCTTCTTATGAAACAAGACCTTTATTACAGTTTTATTCATTAGTAAGTCTCTGTAAAGTTTATTGTATTATAAAAAATCATACTCTCAATGTAACATTGACGCAATTAGAAAGCTTATTTTCATCTCATGGGGCATCTTCACAAACTCGAGATGATATAAGACTCAATAGGAGTGGAACATTTGTTGAATTTGCAAGGCTTGTAGGTTTTCCTGTAACAAGTGGGCAACTTTACAGTTTAAAACAACTGTATGAAAGAATTCCCGATTTAAAGAGCCTCATCAAAGTTGTTTATTCTATTGAAGGTGATTGCATCAAAGTGTTGCCAGAAAATGTCTGGTCATTAGATACAGGTATTATAGATTGCAATCTATCAAATGAATACATTGTTTCCAATTTGGAAGACAATAAGAACATTCTATCAAATTATCCAGAGCTTAATTTAGAACTGGATGACTATGAAAAAAATTTCTGGAGTGTAAAATCTGGATATAACTATTCAGATTTTCTACAGTTTGATTGTAATTTAAATTTATATCTTGATAAGTCAAGAAATGGTATTAAAGAAATTCTAGCCATATATTTAATTTTTCTAAAATATTCATCGTTAGTTCGTTATAAACCTAAGGTATGGTATGAAAAGATGAGTTCCAATGAATTCTTAATTATACAAAATGTTCTGGAGTATCTTTTTCCAAAGTTTTGGAGTTTAGTAACTAAAGAATTAACAAATAAGAATACATATATAGTTTGAGAAATCAAACGAAGTTGCAGACTCTGACAATGACGATGTGTTTTCGGAAAGAAATGCGGTTTCCACTGATGAGACGAAGTTGCACTAGTTGGAAAAAGAAAGGCGGGCAAAAAGTTTTGAGAACAAAATTTCTTCCTAATATCATGATTTATAACTATTACTGTTGGAGTTTATTATGAAGAAAATAGTTTTTTTTATATTATTATTAACCAATGTTTCATATTTTTTTTCTGATTCATATGAAGTAAAAGTCGTTACTGGAAAAAAATCTATTTCATACGATAATCCTGAAAAATATTTACCTGAGAATCAAGTATATAATATAGTTTATGCTTCTGCCTCAAATGCATCTAATAAAGAAGAATTTCCTTATGTAAAAGATAATAATGATTTTGCCTTACGAATAAATGATTTAGTACCAGCAAAATCGAAAAATTTATTTGATAAAGAACTAATTTCATATGGTGCAAGTAATGATAAAGTGTTATATCTTCCAGCGTATTTTGCAGAGGCATTAAAGGAAAATAATTATAAAAAACTAGAAGAATATAATGCTTTTTTTGAACAATTTATGAGGGAAGAATATTTTATAAATATTAATAGTTATCTTACTCATAAAACAAGTTATTATCCAGTTATTTCAAATATTCTTATAGGTTTTATGACACGCGAAAATATATTAATAAAAAATATAATAAAAAAAAGTGACTCTTGTTATATTTGTGATGGAATAAATGCTGGATATGTATATTTTGATCCTGATGATTATAAAAATCATTTATTCTATTTTCTCTTGCTTGATTACGAACAAGGCGAAGATATGCAGATAGAACTTAAAGTTGATGGTGATTATTTAAATATTACCGAATTAAATAAGAATAAAAATCTACAAACTTTAATAAAAGTTGATCAATCATTTATAAATCAATGTATAAATTTATTTTCTAATCAAAAAACGGATCTGTCAAAAGTTATTTGGCCCCGCCACGCCGATGGCACATGTGATTACGATGGAAGTAAAACAACAGTTGCAACTCAAACTGCAAACTTAACAGCTTCCACTAACGTCGAAAAAAACAAAACAATGCTCGTTAATGAAAAGCTCAAACTCCGTTCCGGCGAAGCCACATCAACACAAGTTCTTTCGGTAATGTCTGTGGGAACAAAAGTAAAAATCCTTGAACTCGGCAAATCTGAAACAATCGATGGTATATCTTCAAACTGGGTAAAAGTTGAAGTCCAGGCCGGTGCTAAAGACCGCGACGGTAAACCAATAAAAGCCGGCACAGTTGGCTGGTGCTACGGTGGGTATCTGAAATAAATGTACAAGAAACAATCCATTGAAAGAAACTACCTCTACCTTGCGAGCCCGCCCGGGCAAGGGATTGTAGCAGCGCCGCAGGCGTACTTTGCGAAGCAAAGTATGGAGCGCGCAAGACGCGGAACTGCGGAAAGCCCGGTTTTTAAGCTGACTGCTTCTGGCGGATAGTTTAACTCCATACAACTAATAATATATGGAAAAAGTGAGTTACAGCAAAAAAACAAGACTAAAGCACCTTTATGCAGTATTATGACAGAATGAAGGTTTTAGAAATTCATTTACAAAACCTCATACTTTTGTGATATAATCATATGGGGGAAATCATATGAGATTATATGTTATTGATAAAAAAACAAAAAATAAAATTTATTTAGATATAGACTCGACTACACGTTCCGAATTATCTGTAAGAATTCCAAAGCGGCGATTCAATGTAGAAGGGATGGACTATAGTATTGATGAGATCAAAGCTGAGAAATCAACAAATAAAACGGCTCTTTCTATGGCAATTGGTGGAGTTGTTGGACTAGTGGGTGGAACTGTAGGTGTGGTGGCTGGCGGAGTGCTCGGAGGAATTGTTGGCCGGACCCAGGATATTAAAGAAACTGCTGCGGTGAATGCTTTTAATGGGAAGAGAAAATGAATAAAAAAGTAGTGTTTGTTGCGATTTGTTTGTTTTTTTTATGTGTCCTTTTTATTTTTTTAAAGGATACAGTAATGTCTTGTATAAGATACCTTTTAGAAGCTGAAAAGGTAAAGTTCATATTTACAGCATTAATGTTTACGATGATTTCATGTTATTCCATATTTAATAAACATGAAACGGATAATACAAATATATGTTTTTACAGATTTAAAAATAATTTTTGGCTTTTAGATTTGTTATTAAATTCCTGCACATATATTAGTATTTTTTTAACAGCATTCTCCTTATTAAAAGGAACTTATATACAGAAATTCTATGGAGATAAAATATATTTCTTGGAATTTGAAGCCTATGATATTTATGTTATGTTTGGCGTGTCATTAATTTTGCTTTGGTATGCTTTGTACAATTGTGTTCAAATGTTTATAGAGGTTGTGCATATAAAATCTTCAAAAAAACCTATTATATAAAATAAGAAACAGATACATGATAGACATAAACGCCAAGATAAAGGAACTACTCCAGAAAGAGCCGGATCCGCGGGGAGGAGCGGCAGAGCGGACGGAGCGTGAGCAGAAGCTGCTGCTGTGGGGCTGCCCGCCGGTACTGGGAGCGGTGA
>Ga0256404_1002956_pt1 | contig 36009 bp, 45 predicted proteins | sample RumenRJG_01DNA_FD_185990 | JGI IMG/M metagenome (GOLD analysis project Ga0256404, IMG submission 185990) | Bovine rumen microbial communities from Lethbridge, Alberta, Canada - RJG_01 | ecosystem: Host-associated > Mammals > Digestive system > Stomach > Rumen | place: Canada: Alberta | collected... | reverse complement strand
AATCCTCGCCGAACCGAACCTCACATACAACGGCGTCGCCCTCGGCGCGGAGGACATCGAGAAGATAAACCGCGCCCTTGAGCTCGCCTTCTGGGATGCGAAGGAGAAGAACAAGAGGAAGAAGTGATGTTTTCAATTCCAGGAAGGAGGCCAGCGCATGCCACTCAACATCCCCCTACGCGTCCGGAACCTCGTAAGACGTTATGCCACCACAGACCCTTACCGCATCGCGAAAGATATGCGTTGCGAGGTCATGCTTGCGCCTCTCCCCGATCACATCAACGGCATGTGGCGAAGGATCCTCCGGCGCAAGTATATCTTCATCAACGACCGCCTCGAGGAATGGCAGCAGACCGCCGTTCTCTGCCACGAGCTCGGTCACATCCTCATGCATCCGGGATACTGCGCTTACTCCCTCCACAACATCTCATACTCCCGCACACGCTACGAGGACGAAGCCGACGCGTTCGCCGCCCGGCTCATGGCGTACCGATACGATGAGAGTGAGATATATGTCGGGAGGTTCCTTTCTGAGAGCTGGATCAAGTGAGTTTTACGCAAACAAAAAAGCCGCCCGCAGGCGGCACGATTTGCAGCAGCCGTTGACAAGACGGCCCTGAGCTGCCTCGTGCGAGACAGCTGGATAAGAGGGTGGTTGTCGGCCACCCCGCGCCGGACGCCCGTAGGCGGTTCCGGGGCTTACGGTTTCAGTATAACATATTCCCGTGACGTGCCACGGAGAAAGGAGCACATCATGACCGCATACAGGCAAGAATCCGGCACATGGTACGTCAAGTTCCGTTACACGGACTGGACCGGCAAGCGCCGCCAGACGACGAAGCGCGGCTTCAAGACAAAGCGCGACGCGCTGAAGTATGAGCGCGAGATACTGGCAAGCGCCGTGCACTCGCCAGAGATGACCGTCGGCGCCCTTTGCGACGCATTCCTCGCGGATCGCAAGCCGCGCGTCCGCGCATCGACGTACGCCAACTACGAGGCATTGTTCCGGCGCTACATCCGCCCGAAGCTCAGCGACGTACAAATCAAGTCCGTCACGGCAACAGTTATGAGCGGTTGGCAGCGATGGATGCTCACGCGGAAAAGCACGCGCGGCAAGGCGCTTTCCCCTGCTACGATACAGCTTGCAAATACCGCCTGCCATGCCCTGTTCCGTTGGGCAGAACGCATGGGATATGTCGGGCGCAGCCCCCTTGCCAACCTGCCAACCATCGGCCATAGTGTACGGCGCAAGGGATTTTATGAGCTTGAGGAGTATGAGCGCTTCCTCGCGGCAGGGAAGGGAGACAAACAGTATGAAGCCGCCTGCCTCTGCTTTGATGTGCTCTTTTATTCAGGGATGCGCATCGCTGAATTTTACGGCGTCGGCGGCGAAGACCTCGACTTCTCGCGAAATATCATCCATGTGCGGAAGGCCTGCAACGCTGCGGGGGAGCTTTGCCCCGTCAAGAACGAACAATCCGTCAGAGACATCCCCATGCCGCGGGCTATCATGCAACGCATCAAGAGATATACGAAGCGCCTCATGGAACTTCCAGATCATCAAATATGGCCGCTAAACTACATGCCGCTATACAAGATACTGAAGAAATGGGCAAACCTCGCTGACCTCCCTGAGATCACCCTGCACGGCTTGCGGCACTCTCACGTTTCATACCTTGTCAGTCTCGGCGTCCCCATGCCGGTCATCAGCCGCCGCGTCGGCCACGCGAACCCCAGCATCACGCTCCGCGTCTACTCCCATTTCTACAAGCAGGATGCCTTGAATGTAGGTGCCCTTCTTGATAATGCCATAAAGTGTGGTCAAAGTGTGGTCAAAACGAGCAATCCTAAATGATAAACCCTTGAAACATAAGGGCTCGTTCCATGTTTCTAAAGATATGTTTACCATTAATTTTTTACAAATCTTTATTTGTGCCATTTCGTAATCCCTTTATTTACGGCGTTTCATAGCAGTTACGTTCGCAGGAAGATTTGCAAATTTAGGCTTTCTGTGGTCAAAGTGTGGTCAAAAAAATAGGCGGCAAGGATTTCCCCCTGCCGCCTTTTGCAACCTATTTTGCAACCTATTTGCAACCTATTGCAACCAGAATTGAACCGCTGAAACCCTTATGCCGCTGCCGTCTGCGTCTGCACCGTCTGCAAGATCTGCTTGCCGATGTAGAGGCCGATCTGCACGGCGAACGGGATCACGATGGCGTCGCGAATCTTCGTCCAGCCGGCTTCGCCCGCGGCCTGCTCCTTCACCTTCGCAGTGAACTGCGCTGCGTACTCCTCAATGACGGGCACGCCCGCCTCGATGAAGTTTGCGAGGAACTGCTTCTTCGTCTCCTCGGCGACGTTGAGCGCGCCCTGCTTCATCGCATCGAGCGCACCGTCACGAATGTCTGTCCACTTACTCATGATGAATAATCCTTTCTACTCTTTGAAACATTGATATGTATACCAGAGTGTCATGACGCAGCGCCCGCAGATTGTGCGGCGTCCGTCGTAGCGGATCGTGATTGTCCGCCCGTTTTTGTAAGCTCGCATCGCTTCACCGGTATCCGGGGATTGCATCTGCCACTCGTGGAAATCATTCGAAAGCCACGCCGCGAACATGGGGATTTCGTCGGGGCGCATGAGGTTGTACCATTTCCCACGCGCCGCATCCGCGGCCATCTTTCTTTGAGCCTTGCGTGGAATCTTCTTCATCAAGTCTCTCCCGATGGTAAACACACATTGAACGCACGAGATATGCATGTGCCTTGCACGTGTGTTTCTCGTGCGTTTCTCGTGTGTTTCTGTCAATGGCCTGCTGCTTTCACGCGCCTACGATATTCTCGTAGTCTGTCACGCCGCGCGCAATCGCCCGCGCGAACTCGTCTGTCTTGCCCGCCAAGAGTGCCGCGTCCTCGTCGTTGTCGATGAACGCCATTTCCACCAGTACGGCAGGCATGTCCGTCTGCCGCAGAACGAGCAGGCCCGGACGGCTCTTGATGCCGCGGTCGGTCGTGCCGAGCGCGTCCACGATCTGCGACTGGATGCACTGCGCGAGCTGTGCGCCGTTGTTGCCGCTGTCTGCGTCGTAGCATTCGACCTCCGTCCCGCGCGCTGCGCAGTTCGCGGCATTGCAATGGATGCTGACAAATACATCAGCCTCCCAGTTGTTGGCGTCGCCGCACACGCTCTTCCCCTGACGGTCGAAGTATTCCGATTCCCCCGCGAGGTTGTCGCTCTGCAGGATGCGGCATTCGCATCCTGCCGCTTCGAGATAGTCGGCGACGAGCGCGCCGACTTCGGCCGCTACATCGCATTCGCGCAGTCCCGTGGCCGGGTTCACCGCGCCGGAATCATATTTTTTATCGTGGCCAGGATTGATGTATACTTTCATTTCGCATTGTCCTTTCTTTCTGTTTTCTCCACCGAGAGCTGTCTGAGTGTCTGCCGGAGTCCCCTGGGGATCGGCACGCCCGCTTTTGCGGCGTTCTCGAGGATGCTCAGCCCCTCGTTGCCGAGGAAGAACCACACCACAGCAGTGCACGCAATCTGCTGTCCCGTCGCACTGTCGACAAAATGAGCGAGGCTCACGAGGAGCAGGATCACGATTTTTTTACAGATCCCACGAAAGCCTGTCCGGCTGTCGAGCATCATCTTGGGGTTGATGTAGGCCGCGAGCACGCCTGTCAGATAGTCAATCACCATCGCCCATACGAGCGCTTCAAGTGCCATGTTCCATGCACCAAAAAAATACTCACTCACCACTCCCGCCGCCCCCGTCATTGTTCCCCATGCCGCTTCTTTTCGCACCGGCAGCATCTGCCGGAGCACGTCAACTATTTCATTCATAGGCCCTCCTATGCGTTCTCCGTGGTTCCTGCTGCACTGTCCTTCGCCGTCTTTTCGCCGTCTGTGTTCGTTTCGCCCTCCTCCGGCGTATACCGCACGCATTTCGGGTTCTGGCAGGTGCCGTCGTCCCGCAGGTACTGTAGGCAGCGGAAGCACCGTTTTCTCCACTTCAGTCTCATCGTATTACTCCTTTCTCTTCGCGTCGTAGTCTGCGTCGAGGCTCTTGAGCTGCGTCTTGAGCGACGTTTGTGTGTCCGTATCTTCGGCCATGACGGCCGCGACGTATGCCATCAGGATCTGGTTCTTCGCGCGTTCGTATCCCGTGTCGAGTTCATTGAGGGCTCGCGCTTTCTGTTCCTCTTCAGAAAGCACCGCTTCTTCGCCGCGGAGTTTTCTGATCTCCGCCTTTAGCGCGTCGATGCGGTCGCGGGCCGTCTGGCGCTTGGCGATGAGTTCGTCGGCGCTGTAGGGATCCGGCTCGGCGTTGATGCGCGCTTCGTAGATACGCGCTACTTTGTCGTCGGCGATTTCTGATCCCGGGTGCGCAAAGGCGCATCTCAGGTCGGCGATTTCCTGCTCTTTTTGAGCGATCTGTTCCCGCGTGGCGTCTGCCGCGCTTGCTGCTTGTTCTGTTGTTTCAGCCATGCTTTCAGCCTCCTGTAGAGATTGTCCATGTTCCTGACCGTCCGGTGTGCGTTATACCATTCTTTATCGCCGCGCTTCGCGCCGAGGTCGCGCATCAGCAGATACGTCATCGAGCGCCGCAGCCTGATGGCATTGTCGTAGAATTTCAGCTCCGATAGTTTCCTCTTGCGTACTAATACGCTCATACTCCATCCTTTCCGCCTTGCTTCGCCCCATAAAGGGGCTCACGCAAGGTCATAGGTCAATACAGCAGGAAATGTGGGCGGAGGCCGCCGTTGCCACCCGCAGACGACGCATCATAGAAGTAGGCAACGCCATCGGTGCTGCAACCCGCGAAGCGAGACGCCGACGCGACGGCCGTGAGCCAATACCACTTCCGATCCATACGGTTGCCGCGATAGCCTGCGATACGCGCTGATGGATTATGCCGGAAGAGAGCAAGCTGAGATGTGCGCTCGCCGGTGTCATGCCCCGAGCCCCATACGCGACCGCCGTAGACCATGTTCTCATTCATGAGGTTCACATATACGTCATACCATGCCCATCCTGACGATGAGCCGACCCAGCCAGCGCCGCCGCCCGCCGGTGCGCTCGCTGATACTGCGTTCGTCAGCAGCTCTCTGTGTTTCAGGACGTGGCCGCTGCCGAAGGCATTCTGGATGGCCGTCACGTATTTAGGAATTGTCTTCGTCCACATCTCGGATGCGACGTAGCCGCCCGTCGTGTCATTTGTCGCGCACATGCGCGTATTGACGTTCAGCACGTCCTGCGGCACGACATCGACGTGATGCGTCGTCAGCGTGCTTTCGCCTGTGTAGAGCTCGTAGTCGAGGTCGGCGATCAGGAATTTCTCCGCGCCGATGCTCGTACCATCTACCGTGACCTGTTTCGTGATGTAGTCGCCCGGAAAGATGTCGTCGAATGTGCCTGCTGCGACTGCTTTTGTGAAGCCGCCGTTGTTGAAGTACGCCGTGATGTCTTTCCCCCGGCAAAAACCATTATGCGCCTGCGCCGTCTTCGGCAAGATGGCGTTGAGCACCGTTCCCGCGTCAGCGCCGGCGAGAGCCGACTTGACGAAAGCCGAGATGCCGAGCGCCGACTGGAAATCTCCTGCGCTCGCCTGTCTGAGGAGCGTCTGCGCGTAGCTTGTCGCGCCAAGCTTTGTCAGGATTGCCGCGGCGTCCCCCGACTTCATGATCGCCTGCGCGAAGCTCGGCGCGTCTGTGATCGCGGCCACCTCGGTGCGCGGGTGGGCCGTCTGCTGCACGCCGTTCTCATCGATGATTGTCTCCTCTGTAATGATTGCCATGTTGTTTCCTCCTTATATCAGCTTACCGGTTTGAGCCAGATGTCTGTTGCCTCGGTCGGCTTCGTGGTGCTCAGCCGGCAGTACGTCGCATCGTAGACTTTGTTCGTCGCAACATCTTTGACTGAGGTAAGCGGGTAGCCTTTATCGCCGTTCCACATGTAGATGCGGCTGCTGCCGGTGACGGCCGCCTTGACTGTGGCGGCGGCATTTTTGAGCGTGCTCGTCGCCTGCACCGCGGCGTCCTGCGCTGTCTTCGTCGACGCCTTGGCCGCCAGCGCCCATGTCCTGGCGCTCTGTGTTTTGCCTGTCGCGCTGTCCGAATCAGCTGCGCCGTCCGGCGATCCCGCTGATGTTGCCCAGGCTTTGGCGCTCGTCTCTGACGCTTTGGCGTTTGTCTCGCTTGCTTTTGCCGCTACCTGTGACGACGAGGCCGATGACGCCGATGTAGCGGCATTGGTCTCCGATGTCTTGGCTGCCGTCTGTGACGCTGCAGCAGCGCTCTTTGATGCTGCTGCGTCAGTCTGCGATTTTGATGCAGCGGTCGCGGATGTGCTCGCCGACTTGGCGCTCGCGGCGGCGGCGGATGCACTACTGCTTGCATTTGTCTCAGACGTCTTGGCAGCAGTCGCCGAGGTATTTGCCGCAGAAGCAGATGACGCGGCATTAGTCTCGCTCTTTTTAGCATTTGTGGCCGATGCGGCGGCGTCGGTCTCGCTTGTAGCGGCGGCCTGTGCCTTGGTGGTGGCGATTGTCGCATTGTCCGATGTGGATTTTTCGACCGACTCAATCGTTTTGAGATAGTTCTCAACGGTTGTGATCGCAGACGCGACGCTGGCCGCTTTGTCTCCGTACTCCTTTGCCGATGCGGCGCTCGAGGCGGCTGCCTTGGCTTGCTTGAGCGCGTCTTCAGCGGCTGCGCGGGCGGCGGTGCTGCCAAAGTTGGGGTTAGTGCGCATGTCATCGTACATACTCTTGACCTGCGTCAGGATCCGCTGCAAGTTGGCATCGTCAGCAAGCGACGCCGCGGTTTCGGCGAGCAGACGCAGATCGAGAGCAATCGCGTCGTAGATACCCGCGTTGTCCGGCGAGACAAAAGCCGATTTTTTACTTACGACGCCAGCGCGCGTGATCTTGTCGCTTGCGTCGCGCTCTTCAAGATAGCGGAATCCATCTAGCATTTATATCACCTCTTCAAAATTTTATCTGATACATCAGCACGCCAGCGCAGTCAGCGGCAAAGTCACCGCGGTCAAAATGATCATCCAATGCTTCTTTCGCAGCTCCGATTGCGAGCGTTGTCGTTGCTGCCCAAAATCGGTTGAAGTGGCAGTTCCTGTGCAGCTGGTCGTTGATGATGTAGCTCACGCCCGCGTGGGCGAATCTGTCTACGCCCACAGTATCGATTGCATCATTGACTGACTGCGCCGAGCACATCGTCGGCGCGAGTATTGCCAGTGCTGCCGCCATAGCTATCATTGTTTTTTTCATGGAATCTTCTCCTTCTATTTCATCTGCCGCCCCATTGGGCATGAATATTTGATGGCATCTGCTCCCCGGCATCTCTTACAGGTCTCATGTCCAAATAATGCCCCGTGAATATAGCTTTCCAGTTCTTCATCCGTTGACGTGACAAGGCTGATACCGTCCTCTTTGTACCCATATCCCCGAATCTCATTGTTGATTCTCGCCTGTGTACAATAGAATATCTTGTCTCCTCGAATCTCGTGGCACAGGTACGGTGATTTTTGTACGCAGCTCCGGAACGATGAACCATGCTCCTCCAGGTCATATCCATAATCAACGAATGGATGAAATGTCACGCCGTAGGGAATATGATTTTCCTTTGCCAAGCCGATTACCTGGTTGAATCGATTGGTTAACTCCGGTATCTCCCTTGTGTAGTCTGAGAGCAGCAGCGTGAACCTCGTTTCCCTCAGAGCATTCATCAGTCTGCCAGATGGTAGAATTGTAGCGTTCGTGACAATGATGACCTGATTGATATACGCGCCAAAGCTATCGTGAAGCCATTCCAGCATATCAGGCAATTTGTCATTCAACAGCGGTTCGCCGCCTATGATATGCAGTTCGTTCATCATGCGAAAGCGGGAAAAAGCATGCTCCACGGTCGCTTTGAAATCTTCGATGCTCATGTCCTCTGATTTATCATCCTTGTCCCATAGATTTGACGCCACTGAGCATTTTTCACAGCGCAATGTGCATCTTGGGGTAATCAGCACTTGCGCATAGCCTAGTACGAGTTTTTCCACGGTGCTTCACACGCCTCCTTTACCATCCCTTCTATGCTCTCGTCTCGCTCGATCGCCCGCCATATATTCATCCACCTTTGATTGTCATAGGCCATTGGCTTTTGCCACGGCTTCGCGTGGTCGCCCATGCCGGCGAAGTGGACGATTTTGACGTCCTCGGGGGCAGGCAGCTTGTGGTACTTTCTCATCCAGACCGCTTCATCTTCTTTTTGATACAGGTTTGCCAAAACATTGTAGCCGTATGGTATCGCCTCGATGCGCCCGCGGAACAAGTAGTTGAGGATGTCTTGCTCGTACAGATAAGGCGGAAAATGGAGTTCGTTGTATTCGCCGATTTGCCAATCATCTAAGTCGTGGGAAAATGCGTAGGGAACATAGTTCTTCAGTTTGCGCAAGTTCTCGAGGTGGAAAAGGACGTTGCCCATGTTGTAGTAGTCCGTGTGCAGTCGATCGATGACCGCGCCTAGATACTTTGGCTTGTACTGGAACACACCGGACAGGTCTGACACGACAACGCAATCCGCGTCAATGTGGAATACATAGTCAACATCCAGGAGCTCTTGGATGAGCAGTTTGTAATATACGATGCCGATATTGTGTTCTTTCTCGAACAGATTTCTGCTGAAGAAAATCGGCGTAATCCTGAAATCGTCTGCGTCTAAATCTTGAATCAGATAATCGTTGCCGAAGCCGATGCAGAGGATGAAAATGTTATACTTCGACTCTGGTTTCTTTGAGAGTTTCATTGACTTCAAACAGACGTAGGTGTAGTACAGCCATGCTTGATTTGTGATGAGGATGAAATTCATAGCGTATCACCGAATTCTTTCGTCATGTCCAGCTGAGCGGACAAGCGCTTCACCGTACGGTTGTAGGCCGCAATCTCGCTGTGCATGTCCCGCAGCTCTTTTTTGAGCTTTTGCAATTCGACGCCCATGCGCTCCACGGCTTTCTTATAGAACATGACTTCATTGTGTAATTCAATGTTGTCCATATCATCACCTCAATGTATAACCTTGATTTGGTGTTTCCACTGCGATAAACATCGCTGTACCCGTAGACACCACAGTTTCATCTACGTGCAAGTCCAAAGATACGACTGCGCCAGCGTCAGCAATATAATCTCCTGTAGCTGTCACAGTAGCCGTTATGACAGAATTTTTGCTAAACGCGAGACTACCAGTGAATTGGCCATTGTCCGTGTGATGTAGATGTATTCCACTTGGTGGAGAATAGCCACCGCCATAATACACACGATAGAATGAATGTGTTGATGTCAGCGTTATCTTTTCCACGCCGTCAACGTAAATTTTCGTAGTTACAGAAATGTTTCTCTTATCATCATCATTGCTGCAACTTGCATTGTTGTTGATGACAATCGTTGCACTTGTAAATTCCTCTGTGTTTGCTTTTATCGTCACAGGTTTATCACGAGATACGCCCTTCGAAATGTGCGCATACGCATTTGATGCAACTGTCCGGCATCTCCCTGTGAAGCCATTTTTGCTGACGTTGATAGGATAGCATTGCGTTGACATATCGGCATTAGCATATGTTATATTCTGGAGCTTGTTGGAGATTTCAAGCGGTGACATGATGATATATGGCGTATTGTCCCACGCAGAATTGAGCGTGAGTACCTGCCCGTCCTGTATGGTGCCGACGATGATTCTTCCTGTGGTGGTATATATCTTGTTGTTCTTGTCAAAGAACTGCATCCCGCTGGAATCGAACCTCACGCCACCGCCGGAATCTTTTACAACGATCATCCCTTCGGCGTTCAGCGTGACGCTGCCGCCCGTGATGCCCTGGTTCTGTGTTAACGAGATGGTACTCGAGCTCAGTTTGTCCGCCGTGATCGCCCCTGCCGCGATCATGCCGCCGACGATGACATCTTTATCAAACTTCGTCGTGCCTGTAACGTGGAGATACTTGCCGTCAATCAGCGTGCCGCTCGGCGATACGTTAATCTGAGAGACGATATTTCCCCCGTTGAAGTCTGATGATTTTACGCGGAGGTTGATGCCGTCCTGCATCTGCGCGATGGCGCTATAAGCGTTTTTCGCTTTCGTCGAGTCGCCGAGGTTCGTGACAATCGACGTGATGCTGCTCGCGTTCTGCGTGATTCTTGACGATAGCCCGCTGATTTGCTTATCAGTATCCGTCTTCTGCGTCTGGACGGTCGATGAAATTTTATCGGCCTTCTGGCTGACGTTTGAAATCGCGGTATCTGTGGCCGTCTTGTTGTTCTGGACGGTCGTAGATACGCCGTTTATATTGGCTTGTAACTGAGTGATGCTCTTGTACGCACTCTTTGATGGGTCTGTCGCGTTGAGATTGCCTTCTATCGTCGCTTTGATATTGTCGGCCTTCTGGCTGATCTGCGAGATGGAGGTATCCGCGGCTGACTTGTTCGACGCTACTGTAGAGCTGACACCGTTGATGTCGGCCTTGAGCTGCGTGATGCTCTTGTACGCACTCTTTGATGGGTCTGTCGCGTTGAGATTCGCAATGACAGCAGTAACGCTGTCCGCGTTCTGCGTGATCTGCGACGATAGTGACTGGTTTGTTTTGTCTTGCGCGGTCTTATTCGACGAAACCGTACTGCTGATTGAATCGGCCTTCTGGCTGACCTGAGTGATTGAATCGGATAGAGACTTGTTCGTCTTATCCTGCGCTGCCTTGTTCGCCGTGACTGTGGAAGTGATCGCGTCTGCTTTCTGGGTAATCTGTGAGGATAATGATTCGTTCGTTTTGTCCTGTGATTCCTTGTTCGCTGTGACCGTGGACGAGATTTCCTGCGCGGTCTGGTATAGGCCGGAAATTGATTTGTACGCATTCCCATTCGCCGACGCGTTGAGGTTCGCGACCATAGTCTGAATGCTTCCCGCGTTCTGCTTTATCAGGCTGGCATTCGTGCTGTACTTCCCGTCCGCGTCCTTCTTGTTGTTCGCGATCGTGCTGCTGAGCTCGCCGTCCGCTTTATGAAGGTCTTGAATGGACTTATAACCATTCACGTCCGGCGCGGCGTTGAGTTTTGTCTCGATGGACGCCATGTTATCGTCGGCGCGCTTGTTCGCCGCGGCGAGGTTATCCGTAGCGGTCTTTTTGATTCCCGTGATGTCGGTGTTGATGCTTTCGATGTTCTTATCTATACTGTCGATGCTTGAATCCAGACCTTCAATCTTGACGTCAATACTGTCGATGCTTGAATCCAGACCTTCAATCTTGACGTCAACGCCGTCGAGGCGCGGGATGGCTTCCTGGGCGTCGGATACGGCTGTCTTGATCGTGTCGTCGACTTTTTCGAGCGTGATGCTCTCTTCTTCAATGTACTTCGGATCGATGCATGGGTCGATGACGGCCTGATACTCGGCTGTCTGATAGCCCTCGCCGAAGATGTCGTAGTAGCAGGCTGTGACGGCGTAGATTCCCGCTTGATTGGAGTACGTATAATTCGTGTTTTTTCCGATGTCAATCTGCCGGTGCTCGATGTAGAGGTGGACGCCGTCGGCTCCGTCGGGGATGTCCGGCACGGTGATATTGACAGCAAGGATGGCCTTTTCGATCGTTAAGCCGCCCGGCGCGCTCAATACCGGGTAGTCATAGCTCAATGATGCCGGATAGCTATACTTTTTCGTCGCGTTGTGCGCGTAGAGGTATATCGTCGCTTTGCGCGACGGCATTGACTCGAGTGTGATGCTCGTTCCCTGTGCGCGCGCGAGCAAGTTGTAGGCTGCACCCGGGTTTCGGTCGTAGCGCAGCTCGTAGTAGTCGACATCCGAATTTGTGACATCACTCCACGCGAAAGTGAATCCCTTGCCGAGCACAAAATCCTTGTGGAAGCCGGTCGGCGTGTCTGGTACGGTCTGCTTGGCTTCGACGGTCAGCTCGATGTATGTCGCGTCCTCGTCAGATGTAGTAAAACCATTGACGTCTTCGGCGATGAGCTTGATACGGTACGTGTCGCCAAGCTGTGCGGCGGGGATCGTGACGCGGCTCGTGCCTTTCCCCGCGTAGCGCCAGTCGGCATAGTAGCCAAGCTCGTCGGCTGGCACGCCTTCCGGCAGTGCCCCGGCCAGCTTGGTCATGTCGATGTGATTGGTCTTGTAGTAGACAGCGACGTCGGCAACGGCGGCCGTCGCTGGCAGGCTGAAGTTCACGACGATGTCATAGCCTGTCGCGCCGTCCTGATACTGCCGATATATCGTGTAGGCTGAAGCGTCGGTAACTTTGCCCGGCATTGCGATAGAGCCGATGCCAGTGAGCGTCTCGCCGAATGTATTGCCGTCTTTGTCGATTGACTCGACGTAAAATACATACTGCCCGGCGTCTTGTGTTGGCACGTAGCACGATGTCGCGGCCTGTTCTGTGCTTACCTTTTCGCACTGCTGCATCGTCATGCCGTTCCTACCGCGGTAGACATTGTATCCCGCGACGGCCGTGCCTGTCGCGCCGCGCCACGAGAGGCTAAAGCCCTTGCCAACAAGCATGACGACAAGATTGCTCGCATTATTAGCGGCATATGTCGTGCCGTGCACGTGTAGGCTCATCGTCTTGCTGTCAGCAGTCAGTGCGTCGAAGATGCTGTAGACCGTGATGTCGTAGTCGTCACCCTGGCGCACGCCGCGGAAGATGTGCGTCGTCATCCTCGTGCTCACCCGCTCGTCGTAGTCGCTCGTGCGCGACTTGATGCGCACGATGTAGCCGTCAGGTGCGATACCCTGGCGCGCGAGTTGCCATGCCACGCGTACATTGGAGATACTCGTCTTATCGGCGGTGTACGACTCTTCCGACGCCGTCAGTGTCGCGATCTGCGCGACGCTCGGTGTATTGCTGTAGTCGATGACAGGATACTTGCTGTAGTCGAGCTCGTCGCTGTACATCGCCTCGTCGTACTCGGCGAGCTTGAGCGATACCCTGAGGTCGCCGTCCCGTGTCGCGTTGACGATGCGGAACGGCTTCACGGCCTTATCCACCTCGCCGAACGCGTAGTTGTCGAAGCGCTGCGGCGTCTGCGCGCTGTCGAACGGGGACGCAAGTGTGAGCGTATCCGTCTCCGCGGTCTCGGCAACGATTTCGCGGCGGATTAGCTTGTCGTCAGCAAGTGAGACGTAGATTTCGTACTTTTTCGAGGCGTCAAGCTGTACGACCTTGTCGAGCTTGACCGTCGTCGTGGTCGCTGCGGCTATGCGTCCCGACGCGATGCCGAGGCGGCTCACTGCATGGTTGAATCCAACAATATCGCCGTACTCCGCTACGACGGCATCGATGTCGGCGGAGAGCTCGATGAACTGCAGCTGTCTCTCGTTCGTTGCGAGCGCCGTGATGGCCTCGCGGTACGCCTGAGAGCGCCGCTTGACGCCGAAAAGCGTCAGCTGTGCGGTGTTGTCGCTCGCGCGGCTGGTATTGTAGTTCGGCGAGCGAACCGTCATGACGGTATTCTTGAAATCATTCTGGCCGTCGTTATACGTGACCTCGATGGCGCGGGCGCGGTCCTCCGTACTGCTGAACGAGCCTTTGACGGAGGATACTGTCGTGCGCCCCTCGCCGAAAATCTGCGTGATGTGCCCTGGACGGTCAACGACGATGCCGATATTGCGGCCGTGCGGGATGATGACCGCATGGCCGACGTTCGCGGCTTTCTGTGCCGCAGTCCAGCGTTTCTGCGCGCTGTCAAAGAAGGCGTCGAAGCGATAGCGCGGCTCTTTCTCGCCGTCCTGGTTTACGATCTCCTCGTCGGCGTAGGCCGCTGCCGATGTCCACTGCTCCCAATAGGCATCGAGGCAGGCGGCAGGGTATCCGGCGATGACGTACTCCGTCTTTCCCGTGTTGATATTCTTGAGACTGCGGCACCCGTGCAGGATGTCGTAGCAGGCCCAGATCGGGTTGTCGGCCGCCCGCTGTTCATAGTTCCCCGTTTCCGGATTGTGCACGAGCACCGTCTTGCGCATCTGCCGCCAGTTGAGCGAAGGAACGCCGCCGCTGAGCTGGTTGTTTGCTTTGATGCGCAGCGCGACGAGCACTTTGTTCGGTCGGCTGTAGATGCCGTCGACGTAGCTTGTCATGATCGTCCAGTCTACCATGCTCTGATACCTGGATGAGGACGGCTTGCTGACCGCCGTCACGCGCACGTCATACTGCCCGGCCTCAAGGCCGGTGACGGAGAACGTGCGTCGCAGGGCGCTGTTTGTCGCCGCCTCTACGCTGTAGTGATAGTCCGGCTGCTTGAAATTATGCCAGCTGTCATTCTGTCCCTTTCGGTACTCGAGCAGGAAGGTCGCCTGCGCTTTGCTGTAATTGCCGTCGTCGTTGACGTGGTAGAGTCCCGCGGGGAACTCCAGTGTAACCTCGAGCGCGGAGGCCTTCGTGCTGTCGCTCGTACGCGTGACGGCCTGCCCCTGCAGCAATTCGATCCCTACGCTCTGGTCGAGCGGCGTGTTCTTGAAGAAGGAAATCGGCTTCTGGTCGTTCATTCCGAGGCGCGTCTCGAGCTGCACGCCTGAGAAATTGCCGATGTCGGTGTAGTCGATGCGGATATTGTCGATGCTGTCGACCGGCCCATAGCCGCCGCAGTAGAGCAGATTCAGATACTGCTCATCGTTGATGGTCTCCACGTGCTGCTCCAGGAGCTGCGCGGCCGGGATGCACTCTCCGTATGTCTCGCCGATGACTGTCCCCGCCGTCGTGGTCGGTGTCGGCAAATCCCACCCGTATGTCTGTGTCGTCTCGCGGTCATTCCAGTTGATATTGTCTGCCGCCTGCGGGAAAACGGCGTTGATGATCTTGCCGCCGAGGAACATCACGGCGCCGCTCGCGAGCATCGCTCCGATATGCCCCGCGCGGAACGCCGTGCCGAGCCCTTTCCAAAGGCCGCCCGCAATGTTGCCCGCATATACGGAGAGCGCGATCATGGCGACGAGGCCGAGCACGCGCATGATGCCTTTTCCCGCAATATGCGGGATGACGATGATCTGCGAGCCGTCGAGCGGCGTCGTCTCCTCCGGATGCTCTACGAGGTTGCCGTCGATGTAGATGTCGCGGCCCTCGATGTCCGTGTAGGCCGTCACCTTGCCGCCCGTGTAGTATAGATCCTGTATCTCGCGCCGCGTCGGCTCGAACGGGTTCGCGATACTCACAAGCTGTATCAATGCCATCCTCCTCTCGGTGTGTAATACCCAACAACGCGCGATTGCCAGCGCCGCAGGCGATCGATGCAGACACCCGTCGGCAGGTAGGCGTGCAGGAATCTGCCGTTGCCGATGCAGATGCCGACATGGTTCGCCCAGAGCCCCGGCGTCAGCCGCAACAGTACGAGGCAACCCACGCGCGGTCCGTCGAGACGCACCCACTCATCTTCCTGCTGTTTCATCTCCCCCGCGATGTCCGCTGCCTCGATCGCTGAGATATGATAGTCCGGCACCTCGCAGCCCTGCCGCCGGAATGCCTCCTTGACGAGCCCCCAGCAATCAAGGCCGCTCTTCGCGTCCCGCCCGCCGTCGACGAACGGCACGCCGATGAGGTCGTCGTATGCAAACTCCATGTCATCACCTCCCTGTCTGGATCCCGGGCTCGCCGCCGAAACGTTCTGAGATAAGGCAGGAAGCCAGGTTGTTCTTGCATGTCTTGTCGCCTGTGTAGCCGCAGCGGATATCGCCGCAGATGAAGGGGCAGAAGTCCGTGAGATACTTCTGCGCCGGAAAACGGTTCGCCAGCTCCGGCGATGCGCCGAGCGTGAAGGTGATCCACTGCTCGTCGTAGGCCGTCTCAGTGATCTGGTACTCCATCTCAAGCTCCGGCTTGTCGGAGTCCAGGCATTTCGCGTTCACGATGTAGAGCTTCACGCGCGCGTCCGTCAGGCCGCCGTACTTCTGCAGATACGTCGTAATGAGGCCGCCTCCTGATGCGATCTTCATGTTGAGCGCCGGCAGCGTCTTGCCGTCCTCGGTCGCGTCCTCGACGTCGATCGGGAACGCCGTCCACGTCTTCCCGTTCCATTCCACATCGCTCGTGTTGCGCACGAGGCGGATATTCTCGGCGAGCTGTTCGTGATCGATGTCGACGAACATCAAAAAAGGCGCATCCGTCGAGAGTTTGTTTTTCTCGAGCGTTGCGATCTTGGAAAACTCAAGCACGCTTACACCTCCTCAAATTTAAGCGTCCCCTGCCAACCGTAGGGGTAATTTTCCTGCCATTCAAGCGCATCGAGAAAACGTACGACATGCGCCTCCCCTGTGTTCCAATCCGTCCACTCGAATTGCTGGAAAGTGCCGACTTTGCGAAAAAACGTCTGCAGTTTGGAGAAGTCCGCGGCATTGACGCCCGTCCAGGCATACGTCCATGTTTCAATCATGCGCGTCGTGCGTGGCCGCGTCTTTTTGTAGCCAGCGTCGCTCGTTGTGCTGATTGTGCTATCCTGCAGCTTGTCTTTATAGGAGTCGCCCGCATTCGACGAGGATGCAAGGTTTGGCTCTGGAAAGTCTGTTGGGAAAGTGTATGTCTCTGCCATTTACATTGTTCCTTTCAGCGCAGTCTTGAGATTGCGGCCGAAGCCGCCCCGGTTCCGCTGCGCGCCGTCAACGACGATATCGAGCACCCATTTCCCGATATCCTCGTTGAATCCGCTCTTCTGGACGCTCACCTCGGAGTTGCTCTTGTTGGTGATATTGACGACGACGCCGCCTTTGCCGCCGGAGTTGCCGCCCATTGCTCTCAGATTGTGGTCATTGAGCGGGATTACGGCCTCATGGTCGCCGCCCTCGCCGATCATCGCGAGCGTCGGCGCGGTGACGATGCCGCCCGTGGCAAATTTCGGGACATTGAGGATACTAGACGTAGCCGATGCCGTGTTGGCCAGCGAGTCGGTAACAGACGATATGCCAAAGCTGCTATCATGCGCCACGCCGCCCCAGCTCCACGCGGACGCGCCGCCGCCGAACGCGCCGAAGATACTGCTCATCCACGATGCCGCCAGTCTCTGCGCGGCAATCTTGGCCATCATGTTCAGCACGGCGTTGCCGAAGTCCTGGAGCGCGGACTTCGCGCTCTTCGTGCCCCGGATGAAGTCCGTCATGGAGTCCGACATCGTACTGTAGAGGGTATCCGACACGTCGGCGATATACGCCGCCATACTGCCGTGCGCCGCCTGCCACAGCTTCACATACTCTTTGGCGAGCGCTTTCTGGCCCGCGATGTTGATGGATTCCTCGCCGCGCTTTTCTCCGTCTGACTTCGAGCGCGTGCCGTCAGCATTGACCTTCGGCGTTCCCATGTAGTGTATGAGCATGGCGAGGTTGCCCTCCTCGGTCAGGTAGCTCACGTATTTCTCATGGGCCTCCTGCCGTGCCTTCCTGCGCTTGTCCTCCGCTTCTTCGAGCTGCGCGTAGTACTTATCCTCAAGGGCCATGCGCGTTCTGACGTCATCCTCGTCATGCATGAGCGCTTTTTTCTCTTCCTCGAGCTCGCGGTTGAGCTTTCTCACCGTGAGCGAGTATTCATAGTCGGCTTCCGCCTCGTAGTCATGGCGGGTTTTGGCAAGCTCCGCTTGCGACGTGTCGTACAGGTCCGCATAGGCGTCCGTCCATTTCTGTCGGAATTCCTCAATAGCGCTCGTACTGTAGACGTCGAGTTCGCTCTTCAGCGCCTCGATACTCGTAGTCGGCGCGCCCTCCGACTGCAGTTTCCTGATTTTCGCGGCTTTGTCCGCGATGTCGTTCATGAGCTTCAGGTATTCTTGCTGGTATGTATGCCCGCTTTCCTTTTCGTTCTCGTCGCGCATCTCCGCCAGCATCTTGTTCGCTTCGTCGGTGGCGCGCTTCACGCGCTTCGCCGCTTCGCTCGCCGCCCGCTGTGAGGCGTCCGATGCCGTCTTGACCGTCTGCCCGCCCGTGAGCCTGTCCATGTCGATGTAGCCCGCGTAGCGATAGCCGTTATAGTACGAGTCAAGGCCGCTCGAGTGCTTGACGCCGTGCGTATCGCTCGCGATCCAGCCGCCCGCGCCGTCTGATACGCCGATGTGTGCCCAAGGGTTTCCCGCCGCCCCGTCGCTCCAGACAGTGAGCGATCCTTTCGGCGCGGTCTGTCCGCTTGATGCGTCGACCCATGCGCCGTTTTGTTTCGCTACGTCCACCCAGTCCTTCACACGATCGCTGATGACGCCTGTATTTGCTCCGATGCCTTGTGCCAGATACGACACGAAGTGCGCGCAGGTGTTCGCGCCGAGTTGTTCGCCGATGTTCTTCGCCGCCTCGTCGTAGATAGAGATACCGATCGGCGTCTCGGTCATCGCTTGCGGTGATTGGCCGCCGGCGACTGGTACCTGTGAGGTGGTGATGGCGTTGTAGTAGCCTTCCACCTGCGATACGTACCCGGGATTCGCACCCGGGTTCGCATGCCCGAGATTATACGCCGATATGGCGTCCTCCACATTGCCGTACTGCGTCAGCAGGGCTTGCAGATAGCCGGCCACCGCCATGATGTTATCATTCGGGTCGCTGCCCTCGCCGAACCCTCTGCCGCCGCCGTAGGTGTCGGCAATATCTTTTGAGATCTGCCCGAGTCCCCAATGCGCGTGGTCGGACGACCATATATCGGACTGCCCGTGTGATTCCGTCTTGATGATGGCCGCGATCAGCGCGGGATCCAGCCCCCAGTAGGAGCCGGCGTAGCGGATTTCATTCTGCCAGGCAGCGAGCTCCGGGTCATCCTCGAATGACCACTTTGTGCGCGTTGGTGTGGTATTGACGGCCGCCGACGCACCTCCTGAGCCTCCTGCACCTCCTGCGCCGGTGCCCGCGGGAATGTCCGCCGTGACATTGGCCAGCAGGCCGCTCATGTCGCTTTCCGCCTGCGCGGCTTTCTGCTCGGCCGCCCAGGCCATCCCCTGCGGCGTTTCCAGCCATCTTTCTCCTGCCATCTGGTCTAGTTCCGCCTGCTGATCCGCGTCCGGCGTTGTCCTGCGGTTGAGCTCCGCAACGGACGTGGCCGGCGCCTCGAATCCGGCATCCTCCATATCGAGCGAGGCAAACGGCGTGGAGACATTGGTGATGCCGCCGGGCGCCTCAGGATGGTTGCCAGGATCGGCCTCCCAGACGTCAGATCCCAGCTTGTGATGCCACTTGCTGCCGTCACTTGTCACATAGGTCTCCGCGTCGATTTCGGCCTGTTTCTGGTGGGCGAACTGGTAGAGACAGTAAGCGGCATAGGCAATCGCCGCGGCGACGCCTAGCCAGCCGCCCATCAGTCTCCACACCGCCCCCGTCAACGTCGCTACCCCGGATTGAGCGATAGCCATCGCTCCGACTATTTTGGATCCCGTCCCCATCGCAGTAGCTCCGGTCACGGCCGTTGCCGCTGTCAAAGCCTCTTGCTCTACTTTCGTCCCCGCGAGGGCCGCCTTCGATACATTTTCAGCGGTTACTTTCTTTGCCGCTGTCTCGCCGGCGGCAGCACCCGTAGCGACTTCCGACGCTGTCAATGCATTCTGCGCTCCAGTTGTTTCTACGATGGAGCCTTGTGCGGCGGCATTCGCTTCGATAATGCGTCCTGACGCCACGGTTGCGGCGTCGGCTTTGGCGACCTCGCTCCCTGCCGCGCGCGCGTTGCCCTCGACGATGCGCGAGGTGGACGCGCCTGCCGCGGTGTTTGCCTCGGCAATCTGCGCGGCCGCTTTTTCGGCGGAGGCCGCTTTGGCCTGTTCCGTCTCAGCGGCAATCTCCGCCTCGCGTGCCTTCTGCGTCTGGTAGCTCAAAAAGGTCTTTTCCATCGCCGCCCGTTCTTTGGCCTGTGCTTCCTCGAGGGCAATGATGCGCTTGGTCGCAAACTCTGTGACGAGGCGTGTCTTCTCGGCTTCGGCAACCTCCATTTTTTGGACGGTCTTCTCGTATTCCTTGATCTCCTTATTCGCCGCTGCCTGCATCGCGTTCAGTCGCCTTGTGATGGCGCGCTGCTGCACTTTGGTGATTTCTTCCTGTGTTTTTTCAGCCTCAACAACCTCGGCATTGCCGCCGAGCGCTTTGCCGATGGTCGACTTGACGGCTGTTGTCGCCTTGGCACCGATGGCGCGGACGGCCTGGATGGATTTGTAGACGGCGTAGAGTTTGACGAGGTCGGTCGTCAGCGTTTTGATCTGCGTGCTATTTTCTTTGATGAAAACAGCCGCCTTGCTTAGCCCATCGATGGCGAGCGGCAGGAATTCTTTGGCGAGCGGCGCCAGGGCCGCGCCGCCTGCGACTTTAAGCTGGCCGAATTGCATGTTGGCGAGTTTTATCTGCTGGTCTAGCTCGTGCATCTGCTGAGCGTCTATCATGCCGGATGATTTAATCTTCGCGGCATTTTCCTTGGCCTCGGCATAGTCGCGCAAGGTCTGTGTCAGCGACAGCCCCCTGGCACCGAGCGTATTCATGATAAATTCCTGCCCGTACCCGGCCTTTTCTGCCGCTTGGTAGCCCTTGGCCAGCTGCTCGAGCTGCTGATTGAGCGGCAGTAGGTGGCCCTGCTGGTCTTTGAGCGAGACACCGAGCGCGTCAAAGATCTGCTGCGTCTTCTGTGCCGACGCGCCGCCGCCCGCCATCGACTTGTCCAGCCTCATGATAGCCGCGCTCGCGGCATCTGCATCGCCGCCCGTCAGCGCGAGGATGCGTTTGAATTCTCCCGCCTGGGCGACGGTGACGCCCATCTTCTGCGAGAGCTGATAGACGCTCTCGCCCGCCGTGACCGCACCCGAGATCAGCGAGGTCAGGCCGAAGCCGCCCGCGACGACGCCCGCGAATTTTGTGAAGGAGCCGATGAGCCCCTCCACCTTACTCGTCGTGCTCGTCAATGCGCCCTGCATCGTATCGAGAGGCTTGACGTCGCCGAAGGTCTGATGGATGGCAGTCTTTGACTCGCCGAGTTCCTTGCGCAGTCCCGACGAGTCGGCACCGATCTTGATGAGCAGTTCTGATATGGTCGACAATTTCTTCACCTCTCGATTGATAATGGATACATGTTATTTTTCTTTGTCCGATTCGTCCTTTTGCTTGCCGAAGCTCTTGAAGTATTCCGCTTCATCCTTTGCCTGCCGATTTTTCTTTTCTTTGATCTCGTCGGCCGTGTAGTAGAGCGGATCAAAAATCTGCTCGGGGCTTATCGGCTCTTTGAGATGTGGATTCATCAGCAGCGACACAAAATACGAGCGACGATAGTCCTCGTCCTTTCGCCGTGCCTCGTATGCTTCGACGAGTAGGCGGAATTCTCCCGGCGTCAGCTCCTCAAATTCTGCAGGTTTTAGTCCGATGCGATAGGCTATCGGCTCGCTCTTCTTCGCCCACTCGATGAATGACTCTACTTTTTCTCCGTCTCGCCGGTCTTTTCTTTCGTCGGCTCCGGCATCCGGATCTGAAAAAGCCCTGTCTGCTCGATGGCGAGCAGGACGTAGCCCGTCAGCTCATTGAGCTCCATACCGTGCTCAAAGGCGTCGTCGATGATGTCGTATGGGTCGAACCTCTCCTCCGTCTGCAAGCCGTACTTGAGGCCGCTCGCCGTGAAGTCGATGGTCATGTTGCTCATCCAATTTGCCTGTGTGCCCGTGATGATAGACAAAATGGAGCGCCCGATCGAGCGCTCCATGTTTGCCAACGCACGAACAGAAAAGGCGAGCGTGTACTCACGTTCGCCGATTTTGAAAGTCGTCGGTTTTTTCAATTTTCTTCTCCTCTACCTGTGTCTAGTGCTCATGCGCCCGTGCCGGCTGACGCGGTCGACGTGGCCGTCTCAGGCGTGTACGTCGCGTCCTTCTTGGTCTCGCTGATTGCGCCGACGCCGCTGAGGGTGGCCGTGTAGGTCGCTACGGCCGTGTAGGACGTATCCTTTGTGAGCTTGGTGACGTAGCACCATCCCTCCTGATAGTTGCCCTCTTTGTCGATGAAGCGGACATGCGCCTGCTTGGAATTGCGGAAGCAATAGTCGAGGATGGTGAGGCCGTCGTCATCGAGGATTCTCAGGCCGCTATACGAGCAGCTCCAGCCCTTGAGCCCCGGGAGCGTCTGCTTCCAGCCTCCGGACGACTTATGCGATGCGTCAATGCTGTCTGCTGTCTGATCGAGCGGCGCGTTGCGCTGTCCGCCGACCGTTACCCAGCTCGGCTTGCTCGCCGTGCCGCCGTCTACCTGCAGCAGATGGTCCTTGCCCGGGCTCGCCACGCTCTTGTCTGGATTTTCCGGCAGTGTCTTGAGCTGATCTTCTGTGATTGCCATATCTGTCACTCCTTATGCTTGATTACTTATCGATGAGCTGATACCGCACGGAGACGGTCGCATGGTAGCCGAGGTCGCTCGTCGGGAAGGTCTCGCTCTGCTCAACCTCGACGTCTAGTACCTTGTACCCGTCGACCGTGATGCGGTCGCCGTACTTCGACATCAAGTAGCTGATGTCGTCGACGGCTTCATAGATTCTTTTCGCCTGCTCGGCGATCTGCGTGCCTGCTGCCGCGTCGCCCACCGTTTCCTCGCCCGCCTCGATGACGGTTCCTGCACCCGCTCCGGTGCTCCACACGTCAATCGCCAGCGTACAGTTCCACAGCGCGTCCTCCTTCGTATCCTCCGGCTTGACCGTACAGAGCCCGATTGTGATGTACGGGCTCTCGTCGGCATGTGGTGGCACGGCACGATAGACCTGCGCGGTCTGCCCCTTCTCAAGCAGTTCGTAGACTGCTTCCTGCAGGGACAAAATCGGCAGATGCTTGATGATCCTCATTTCTCAATGGCCTCCTTAACCGCCGCCTCTATTTTCGGCTTGCCCGCCTCGGCGGCCGGGCGCATGAAGGGCCGCTCCTGCACCATGCTCATGACATGTCCGCGGACGAAATCGCCATTGATCAGCATGGCCTTGGCGTGCAGCGGCGAGGCGATGCGCGGGCCGCTGCCGTACTCGATGACGTAGGAGAGCGGTGATGTGCTCTTGACCACGCCGTGCGCGCCCTTGACCTCCATCTTGATGCCCTTGACGAATGCGCCCGTGCGTTTTGGTGCGCGGTTTACAGCCTCCTCGTAGACGGTTTTAATGCCGTCGGCAATAGCGGCCTTGATTTTGTCCTGCGTCGCTTTGTCGTACTTGGCGATGTCGGCGGTTGCGCGGAAGGCGGCGTCATCGATCCTGATGTTCAGCTTGAACCCCTCGCTCATGTCTGCACCTCGATGTCCTTGCAGGTCAGCGTGAGCTCGCGGCGCACGGACGCGTCGACGTGGATCACATCGTAGAGCGCGCCCCGCTTGTCGCCCGCCGGATAGCGGATACGCCAGCCTTTGCGGACGTCCTTGCGCTCGCGGATGGTCACGCCCTGCGTGATGACGACGGCCGCGGCACTGCCCATCATCGCCCCGCTCCTGATGCCAGGCCGGCGGAAAGCCGCCCAGACTGTCGCGGTGACGCGATACCTGCCAGAGCCCGCCGGTTCGAGCAGATCGACGCGCCGATCCAGCTTGCCAACCTGTGACTGTTTCACGGCGTGCCGCCCTCCTCTCGCTTCGCGGCCTGTGCGAGCCGCAGCTGTTCCGTCATTGCCGTCAGCGTGACATCGCCCGCCTTGGCCGTGCCGCCCTCCGGGTCGTCGTACTGCTGGCCGACATAGGCCGCGACGACATTGGTGTAGAGGCCGTCGTCGTAGTCCGGTTCTACACCGGCATTTCGCAGCCAAGACTCAGCCGCGCTCACATAGGTGCGGATGATCTTGAACGTGTCGGCGTCGACATCGATGCGCAGGAGCATCGCGATCAGCTGGACTTCTGTGTCCGTCGCCACCATGATGCTCACTCCTTCGTCTTTGCGCCTGAGCCTTTATCCGCCTGTGCCGCCGGGGCGGCCGGAGGCTTCTTGCTGCGCGGTGCGATTACTTCGATGTAGCCGCCCGCCGCCAGCTCGTCCAGCCGCCCGCTCGCTCCGCTCTCGTAAGTGTCGCCGACATTGTAGCCGACGCCCGTCTCGCGGTCGATGAATGCTCTCAGCGTCTTTGCCTTCATGTCATTCCCTCCTCAAAATCAGCGCGCCTACTCGGGCACGCAAAAGGCCCGGCTGAAAAGCCGAGCCCCTGCCGCCCCCGCAGGTCACGCCTGCGGCGCTTTTTTCACGCGGATGAAGCCGTTCGCCGAGACGACATTGCCGCCCGCGAAGACAACGCCGCGATGGCAGACCATACCTTCCTTGAATTTGTAATCCGTGCTCTTCTTGATCTCCGGATCGGAGAAGATCGTGAGCTGATAGTTCATAGGATTGCCGTATGCCATGCAGTACGTCGCCGCGGCGGTCTTGCTGTCCGCGATCGAGCCGCAGGCGCTGTTGATGACAAACGGCGTGCCGTCGATCGTGCCCGAGCCGCCATTGCCGGACATGATGATCGTGTGGAATTTCGAGCCGTCCGTATTGCGCAGACGCGCGAAAGCCGCGAGGTCTTTCTTGTTGAGGACGAGGAGATTCATGCCCTCGACGGACTCATCGCCGCCGTAGCTGTAGATGATGGTATCGAGCGTCGTGTTGTCGATCTTGGCGATTTCAAGATCCGTTGCCTTATCGATGGCTGCGGCTTTCTCCGAGAAGATGCCCGTCAGCGTATTGTCTGCGCCTGTACCGACGAGGATCTCTTTCGCCATCTTCTTGCGCAGGGACGTCTCTACCGCGCCGAGGACAGCTTCCGCGTATGGCGCTTCTGCCAGCTTCTCGACCTCCTCCGTCATTTCGCTGTAGGCCGTGACTTTTGCTTTGGCGATGGTGGCCTTGCCGAATTTCACTTCAGCCGTAGCTGCCTCCGCGCCCTCAGCGGTGTAGGCCGCGTCGTCCGTGCTGATTTCATACGGCTGGCTGTACGTCTCGCCGCCCGGGATCGGCACCTGCTTGACGAGGTCGATGAGGTTCGAACCCTGTAGGAAACTCGGGTTGATCGTGTCGCTCGTGTGCTGCGGCAGTACGATGGTGCCGCCCGACACCGTGATAGAGCGGCCTTCCTTGAGGTTCTTGCCGTACTCGCGGTTGCGCGCCTCGGCGGACTCTTTCGTCTGTGCGCCATCGAGATCGGCGCGGCCGCGCGACTCAAAGCCATGCTCGGGGTCAGCGATCTGCTTGCCGCGCGCTTCCGGCTTTACGGCGTCCTCTTTCTTATTGACGGCCTTCGTGCGGTCGGCGATATTTTCGTCATCCTGCTTGATGACGCCGCGCAGCTCCTCGATTTCCGCGTTGATTTCCTTGATGCGGTCATGGATGGACCGCAGTTCCTCGACGGTCTTGACCTCTTCCGAGTGCTTCGCGAGCTCCTGTTTCTTTGCTTCCTTGGTGCGGATCAGCTTCTCAATTTTTTCGTTATTCATGTGTTTTACCTTCTTTCGATTCTCATACCTGTGCCATGATTTCATTTCTGAGTCTATATATCTCTAGCTCGTCCTCGCTCTCCAGCGATGCCGACCTGGCAGTCTCCACTGCCTTGCGGGCGCTTTCCAGCGCCGCTTTGTCGCGAGCGGAAATATCTGTATCTGCGTAGGCGGGCTCATTGACAGCCGATACCTCGTAGACTTTGGCAATCTTGGTGATGTGCCTGGTGGGATAATCCGTGTCAAGATTATCCCAGGTCTGCTCCCGCACGCGGAAGCAGAAGCTCATGCCATCCATGTCGCCGCGCTCGATAGCCGAGAAGAGCGTGCGGCTCTCTTGATTGTTCTCGACGTCAAGGTCGGCATCCATCTTGAGGCCGATATCATCGACCGTCAGCGTCATCGTCGAATTGCCGTTGTTGCGGCGGCTGCGTGCGAGCGGGATCTTCATATCACGATGGTTCACGAAAAGCAAGACGTCAGTCAGGTCGCAGTCGTCAAAAGCGCCCGGCTCGATAATCTCTTCAAACCAGCCGCCAATGTCGGCCGGGGAGCTGAAGACAGCGGGGTGGCCGGTGATGGAGCGGATGCCGTCATCTTCCCCGTCGCCGTTATCCTCGCCGCCCGTCACGGCGCGGAATTCCTGGCGCGCGTAGCTTCGGACGCAGGTCATCGCGTCATCCTTTTTACTTGCCGGATTCGTCCGGCTCTTTACTTTCGGCATTTGCATTGACTCCTTTCGCGTCGAGCTGGTACTTGTCGACCAGCTCCGTGTTGACGTAATTCAGCGACTGCAGGCGGCGGTCGCCGCCCTCGAAGGGCTCGATACCAAACATGTCGGCGATCTGATTGAGCGTCATGAGTCCCGTGTCGCGCGCGATCTGCGCCAACTGCATCTTGTTGGCCGTGTCGTAGTATTCGACCTTGTTGTAGTAGCATCTGACGCGGTGGCCGACATCCTGCTCGCGCTGGCTAAAAAGGCAGGCTGTCATGGCCTGCTCAAATTCATTGATAAAGTCCTCGATGCAGTTTTGGTAGAAGGCTGCGTGCTGGGCGTCATTGTAGTCGCCGTCCAGCACGGCCGCGCTGACGCCGTAGCGATTGCGGATGATGTCTTTGACGAATCTCATCGTCGTATCCGGGATGACTGCCTGATGACTCTGGATCGGCGTAAAGTCGCCCGCGACGTCGACGGCGGCAATGCCCGCCTTGGACGTCAGGATGCGGTCTTCAAATTCATCACGCGCCGCTCGCAGCTTGTCGGCGTCGAGCTTTGTCTTGCTCGTAAAGACGCCGTTGAGCTTCAGCCCCGCCTCAATACTCAGAGGCAAGCCCTGCATCAGCTTGTCGAGTGTCTCGACGGCCTTCTGCGCGTCGCGCGTGTCGGCATGGCCGTAGTCATTTCCGCCGCCCATGATGAGATTCTTGCCGCGGCGCCACTTGAGGTGGACGACTTGGTCATACGGCAGCACATCCGTGCCGCCGTCGCGCCAGTAAAATTTAACCATCCAGCGCCCCGTCTCATCACGGCCAAGCTCAGCCGACGCCGGGTTGAGCGGGTAGAGTGCTGTGTAGCGCCGGTACGTCAGGCCATTCGTACTCTTGACATCCTCCCACTGTGGGAAGATGAAGCAGTGCATCGTCTTGCGCTGCAACCAGACGCACGCCTCGAGGAAGTCTTTCGTCGTCTGCAAGGGATTCGGTCGGAAGCGGAAGAGGCGCGTGATATCGTCATTCTGCACCGCGATGCTGCTGCCCGCCTTGACGACGCTGCAGACGTCAATCTTGCCGATTTCCGTCGCGATGCGGTTGATGCAGTTGTTGACGATGTCAGACAAGTAGATGTTGCCGCCAAAGGAAGTGAAGACCGCCCGATTGTCATTGAGCACGCCCTGCACAAAGCGCCTGCCGCGCCATCCCTTGTAGACGTCCAGCAGCCCCTGGATGTAATTCTCGAAAATCATGTCTCGCTCCTCACCTCATTTTCTGCGCATCCCGGTACAGCGAACGATATCGGTTGAATGTCGCGTAGCAGATGATATCGCTCAGCGTGCCGTCGATGCGGTTTTTGCTCGTTCCGTATTTCTTCACGGGCATGATGAGCCCGATGTTGTTGGTCTTGTAGCCCGTATTCGACAGGCACCAGCGGTCGATCTCGTTGTTGTTGTAGACGAGTACGTTGCGCCCGAGATCCGACTCGAGTGATCGCATCGGCCCCGATAAGCTCATAAAGTCCATACCGATACGCTCGAGCACCTCTTTGCCGAAATTCTCGGCGATGATTTCCTGGAAGTCCTTCGAGTGCCAGTTGTCATAGCCGATTTTATAGGGCATCATGCCGTAGTGCTCGTAGAGGTCGACGAACCAGCCCGCGACGAGCTCGGCGTCGACTTCCGCGCCCGGGCAGATGACGACGAGGCCCTGCTTCTCCCACTCGCGGTAATTCTTTCGCTCTGGATTGAGCTGCGAGTCATCGTCGAGGATCGCGTCGGCCTTGGCCTCCGGGATGAAGTACATCTGCAGCGTGTACTTCTTCCGCGTCTGCCGATCTTCAAAAAGGGCGCGAGCCGAGCATAGGTCTGTCGTCTCGGCGAAATCAAGGCCACCGATGTAATACTGGCCGCGCAGCATTTCCGGATCAAAAGTCTCGGTGTTGACGATGGTCGCCTCGTCGAGCCAAGCAGCGGACGAATTCTGCTTGATGTTAAAGTCCTTCGCGAGCACAAAAGCGCGCTGTGATGGATTGCTCTTTGCTTCCTCGACCTGCTTGCGCAGATACGACCATTTCTTGATGACGCCGATGCCAGGGTTGCTCTTCTGCCAGGACGATTCATCCTGCCAGACCTCTTCCTCGCTGTCCTGGCTGTACCACCATATCGCCCAATCAGGGCGGTCGAGCTCGCCGTCGAGCACCTTCTGCGCGTCGGCGAGCCGGTGGTCGAGATAGCCATCCTCGGTAAAACCTTCAGTCGTGATTTCAAAGTAGAGCGGTTCGTCCTGCGTCGAGAGCGCCTGCTGTATCGGCATGACGAGGTGATCGTCCTCCATCTCGTGCACTTCGTCGACGACGCCGACCTTGATATTGCGGCCCTCTTTGTTCTTACCCTTGGCCGATATTTTGCGGATACTGCCTTTGTTCTGGTACGAGTATTTCCCCTTCGTCTTGCGGTGCTTCGGGTTGCCGAAGAAAATGCCCTTCTGATTGCGGCGCGTCCGCTTGGCCATGCTCGGCGACTCCTCGCGCATGGCGTCCGTCGCCGAAAAGGCAAGATCTGCCTGCTCGAAGTCGTTCGACCCGTAAAGGATTTTCGTGCCCATTTCACCACACATAAACTCCGACAGCGAGACAGCCGCGACGAGCGGCGTCTTGCCATTCTTGCGCGCGATGAGAATGAGGACATCCTGATACTTTCGCACCCAGCCGCCTTTGCCGAAGTTTGCCTCGGGGTTCCATTTCTTGATGGCATAGATTGACTCGATGATGGCCTTTTGGAAGAGCTCGAGCTTGAAGGGCCGCCCGCTGAATGGTGCCTCGTAGAGCTTGCACTCATGCTCGATGAAGCGGATGCGCTTGTCCGATTCGGACAAGTCAATGCGTAACTCTGGGTCGTCGAAGTCATCGAGGAATCGCCTGATGCCTTGCTTGATGTGCGTGCCCGCGACGATCTGGCCGCTCTTGATCTTCTCTGCATAGAGATGCAGGTAGGAGCGGTATGGTGCCAGCAGACGCAGCCGCTTCTCGTCTGGCTTCTTCCCTCTCGGCTTACTCATACTCGTCGAGGTTATCGTCGTCGTCTTCCAGTGAGCCGCCGCCGAGCATCTTGGTCAGCTTGGCGACGTAGCTGATATAGCTCGCGCGCACCTGTGTGATAGTCCGCGCGATCGGCTGCGTCTTCTGCCGCGAGGGATTCGCCGGGTCATACTTGACGAGACCGCCCGCCTGCGCGATCTTGTTGAGCTCGTCGAGCTGGCAGCGGATGCGCGCGGCCTCCAAGATGGCTCCGTCCGCCGCTTCCATCAGCTTCTCATCAGCGCCCTCCTGGAATAGCTCGCGCAGTCTCTTGTACTCTTGCTTGATGTCCACCCATCTCACCTCGATTCAGAAAACCTTGGCCAAAAAGTCAAATTTTCGACGCGGATTTTAAAAAAGTAAGCCAACCGGTTCTAAAAAATCCGTCCAGGCCAACACCCCCCGGGGGGCTATCCGCCGCAGATGCTCACGGCTCATAGTCATTCCACCACTCGCGCACATACTTGGCCCACTCCGGCGCGAAGACGCCGCGCTCTTCGGCGCGTGCCAGGCACTCCTCGCGCGTCGATTCGCAGTAGATGAGTTTGGCACCGAGCTGCTTGGCCAGCGCCTCGCGCTTCGCCTTGTACGGATAGCCGCCGATGATGTATGCATTGTTCCAGCGGCCAAGCCGCGTTCTTACGGCATCGAGCAGCGTATCGCGCACACGAAAGACGACAAGCCGGATATTGTCCGGCTTGTCATAGAGTGTGCAGCCGCTGATTGCCTCATAGAGCAGATCCATATCGACGATGATGTCGCCGCGTAGCTTGAGCTGATTGACGAGCGTCGATTTGCCGCTGCACGGCGAACCGTAGACGATAAAGACGCCACGGCCCATGTGGCCGAAGCGTTGGTGTTTGCGGTTGTGGCAGTCTGCGCAAAGCAGCTGCACATTGTCCTGGTTGAGTGCAATGTCTGCATCCTGCACTGTCTCCGGCGTCAGCTCGCGGATATGGTCGGCCGTCAGCTCTGACGCTGTGTGCACCAGCCGCCCGCATTGCTCACAGCGCAGGCCGCGCTCTTGTATGATCGCCTGTCTGAGCTCGCGCCACTCGCGTGACTGATAGAGCTTCATCGCCCATGCCTGTGCCATATTACCAGCCGTCCTCTTTGTTCTTTAGTTCGCGTTCCTTAAATTCCAGATTCTTTTCATCCAGTTTCTTTTTGTGTTCAAATTCCAGATCACCGCCATCATATCGCAGTAGCAATTCCGCAGATCGTGTGTCGCCCTTCGCCGCTTTCTCGAACTGCTTTAGAACAATCATCATGCGTCCGCTGATGTTCTTCCCTTTCATTCCTGCGATACTGGTAATCTTATCATCTACATTCCCATCATGTAGTGGAGCATTAAGAAGATCACGCACAAGGTTCTGGATCTCTTTCTTTTCCTTCCTGCGTTTCGCACAGGCAAGACCGCCTTTTCGCTGAATCTCTCTTTGCTCGCTCTTTGTGCGCTTGTTTAAAGGCTTCAAGTTTTCATTGTTCAACCGTTCCCTCTCCTATCCCGTTATTTGACTTGTTCCACTCGCTCCTCGTGCATTGCAAGAAGCATAGCTTTTCAAACTCGGTCTTGTCTATCTGTTTTCTTGGTCTGCCCATCTTTGCCATTGTTTACACCTCCTTTACTCTCTGTTAATCAGTTCTGCTGTCTGGCCTGTCAGATTCTCCCATCTTTGCAGGATAACATCACAATAATGCTCGTCTAATTCCATTGTGTAACATTTACGGTTTAACTGTTCGCACGCTATCAAGGTCGAACCGCTACCTCCAAACAAATCCACTACATTCTGATTATCTTTTGAATATCTATCTAAAAACCATTGAACAAGTGCTATCGGTTTTTGTGTTGGGTGTTGTCTCTGGTGGTCAAATTCTTTTTCTAAACCAAAAACACCCGCCCATTTAATCCGCGCAATATCTCTTTTGTGCTTTTTCTTGCTCCAACACAATTCAAAACAAGAACCAAACATTTTGTCACTTGATAAATCTTGTTCTATGTCGTTGTTGTCGTTTGCTCGTTTATCCCATACTATCCATGAACCATTGTTTTTATTGGGCAATATTTCTGCATAGTAATCAGCACCCCATAAAAAGGTTTCTTGGGCGTTAAGTGATAAAACCATGCTTATCATTTCGGGATTGAATTCATCAACTAAACCTTGGGCATACTTACTACCTTTCAAATCTTTATCATTTGCAATAGCTAGTTTACTTTTCATTGATGAATAGTCAGTATCTAAATTCATTCCATAGGGCGGGTCAGTAAACACCATGTCGGCTTTCTCTCCGTCCATCAGCCTTGCGACATCTTCCGCGCTTGTGGAGTCACCACATAGGAGTCTATGATTACCTAACTTCCACAAGTCGCCCCTCTTGCAACGCGTTTGTACTTCATCTTCTGCTGGCGGTTCATCTTCCTGCACTTCTTGCGGTTCTTCACCAATGCCATCAAGATTAAATCCGAACTCGCTCATATCAATCTCACCAATATTATCAAGTTCGACTTTGAGCGTATCCAAATCAAATCCGCTGTTCATCGTCAGCTGATTATGCACCAACGTATACGCCCTGCGCTGTTCGTCCGTCAAATCATCAAGACGAATAACAGGTACTTGCGTTTCTCCCAATTCTTTGAGAGCCAAGTATCTGCCGTGACCTTCAACAATCTCATTGTGCCATATGCCAATCGGGTCAATGTTGCCAAACTCCTGCATTGACTTCTTGATTTGCTCAATCTGCTCCTTGGGATGCTCTTTCGCATTACCCTTATATGGCTTTATCGTGGATATGTCCACATACTCAACTTGTAATTGCATTTTGTCACTCCCTTATGTTGACAAAACAAAAGAGCCACCGCTTTGGTGACTCTCTCGCAAAATCTCTCGGATCAGATATAAAAGAGGTGATTCTTATGCCGAATCAGCATGTTATTCCACACACGAAAGCCCCGGCACTGTTTCGCGTCGGGGCTTTCGTGTAGAGATGATAAAACTAGGAATCGGAGGTTTTCAAATGCGCATATGTTGCAGTCGTTCCGGTTTTCCCGGAAACCTTACGATATCATAATAGCACATCTGGCGAGTGTAAATTGATACTCTTTGTGACACGCTCCACGCCACAACTTATCAACATAAAGTTTCGTAATAAGAAAACAGAAGGCTGTTGTTGACACTCCCACGGCTAAAGCCGTGGGATTCTTGAGAGGCGAAGAATCATCTTTCTGCTTTTTCTTTGCACGCGGCCTGGATAAAAGCTGCCATACATTTATTTGCAAAAAAAATAGCGACCTTTGCAGGCCGCTACATTGGATTCCTTAGCCTTCATATAACTCAATCATGCTTTCGATGATTGAGTTATACAGTTCTTCGCCTTCCTCTTCATCTTCAACCGGGAGCGCGTCGGAGAGGTTCGGGTTTTCTTCTCCGCTGATGTAGAAGTAGCAATCCGAGCCGCCGCGCTCGATGCCATTTTCCGTCTCATGTACCTGCTCGGCAATGTCATATTCCTTGCCGTCAATTTCTACTTTAGCTTCGAGCCCTACATACTCATCCATGTCAACGCTCTTCACCTGATACTTTTTCATTTTCGATCATCCTTTCTTTGTAACCTCTCTTGTTTCCCTCTCTCTGTCTATATTATACTGCAAGTAGTATATAGTGTCAATAGATTTTATAAAAAAGCTCTTTTACAAAGTCTGCAAAAAGCGGCCATTGCTGACCGCCGATTATTTTCAGAATACCGAACCGTCCTCCAGATTGAACTTTGCACCGATTACGGAAACGTCCGCTGGATTCTCCCAGTCGCAAGCATCGCCTGCGTCCTCGGTGTCCGGATAGGCGATGCTCCATTTCACTTTGTAGATGGGAACATACCCATCCACATCAGGCTCATCGCCACCAACTTTGATGGCGTCCGCGACGTACTCCGTGCCGTCGAGGTAGGCGTCCTGAATGAGGACGTATTCCTCGCCGCCAAACTCAACGTAGCCATAATCCTTTTTCATGCTTTCCATTACGTTTTTCATTTTGTGTTCCTCCTTTGCCCTTCCGGGCTACTCTCTTTTCTCTTTCTGTCTATATTATACTGCAAGTAGTATATGCTGTCAATAGATTTTATAAAAAGCCGGATTATCATCCGACGAAAAATCATCTTTCTGCTTTTTCTTTGCAGGCGGCTTGTATAAAAGCCGCCATGCTCATTCCGTGCGCGGCGGCGGCCGCTTTAATTTCCTCTTTCGTGCCCTTTGGCACGCGGATTGATATAGTCTCGTAGTTTTCAGCTAACCATTTTCGGTTAGCTCTTTTTTGACTTTCTAACATTTTGATTTTCCTCCCACTCTTCGATGATCGGTTTGTATAATCGTTCCTCCGCGGCTTTTCTTGCCGCTGCAGCTTCCTCTATTGTGTCAAAGTAGCCAAGGTCAAATTTCTGCCCGCGGAAACCAATATCCGCCCTGTATTTTTCACGGCGCGTACTATACGACACGCCGCGAATCCCTGTGGTGCTACGACTAGTCGCTTTACTAGTTTTGATATGATTAATATCTGTCCCCTTGTAAAGTTTCGGCTCCCGCGACCTTATCGCGGTCTTTTTTAACTCGCAGCCGCAAGAGATAATATCCCCACTCAAGAGGTGAGACTTATTCACTTCTTTTATAGTCCCACAATCGCAGCGGCACAATACTCGTCGATAGCCCAGCTCTTTTAGTACGACGAGTTTACCAAAGCGCTTGCCCGTCATGTCTTTTATCAAGTCGCGGCGCGTATGCTTTCGCACGCACGATCCGCAAGACCGTGCAAGACCGCGCTTGACATTCGATTTATTAAATTCCTTCTCTCTGCCGCAATCGCACCGGCAGAGAATCCGACCGCCGCCAAGCTCTTTGAGCACCACCAGCTTGCCAAAGCGCTTGCCCGTCAGATCATCTCTGACCATTATATTTCACCTCTTTTCTTTCAGCTTGCCATCATCAGCGAGCAGGTTGCTGTCCTGCCCGGACGCCCTTACGGGCGTTTCGGCTTTTTCTTTTAACCCTCCTTAGTAAACTTCTGCGACCTCGCGGAGCTCCGCCGTGCCATCTTCGACGCTGTCGAGATTCTTGAGCACCTGCGTGCCATCGTTCAGCACGTAGGTGAAGCGCTCCGCGTTCGCATCGTCATTGTCGATGACGCTGATTTCCGTTCCGTCGATTTCTACATTATAGAGGTCGTAGCGACGACCTCCGATTTCGCGGCTATCGATTACCTCTGCATCCTCGATTGCTTCCATGATTTCTTCTTTCGTCATTTTGATTACTTCCTTTCTTGTAACTCTTTGTTTTCCCTCTTTCTGATTATATTATACTGCTTGCAGTATATACTGTCAATAGGTTTTTCGAAAAAAATAATGGCCGTACATGGCCACTATTATATACAGTAAACTACGCGATGAGGACGATCTGCTGCGGATGGGCAGTCTTGAGACCGAAAATGTACTGTGCGAGGTTGCGCAGGGCGCGGCTGCCCTTTTTTCGGATCCCTTGATACGAGTAGCCAAGCTCATCGCCGACATCGTACCACGTTGCGCCGTCGATGTAGTGCGCCTTGAGAATGCGTGCGTCCTCTTCGCCGATTGCCTCAAACGCGTGATGTAGGAGCGCTTCGAGACGTGCGATTTCTGCGACGTCCTTCTGACGCATCCCGTATTTCTGCTGGAGCGCCATGCGGCGGGCGGCAAGTCTCTCCGTCGGCGAAGATTCTCCCGAGCCGCCGCCCGGCTCATTGCCGTATTTCGAAACGGCGACCGGCACGGACGCAAGCTCGCGCTCGGCGTCGCCCATCTCTGCGATCCAGCCCTTGCGCATATCCATAAGCCGTTTATAGTCTTTGAGATACCCCCGCGTCAGTAGCAGATAGTCGTTGTGCCCGTCCTGCATAGCGTCCCCTCCTTTGTGCTACGTCTATTTTACCATATCCGGCGCTTTACTGTCACATAGTGCATTCTGCCGATTAGACTAACTTCTTGAGCTCCACTTTAGATACGTATACACTCAAAATCCATGACGGATTGTGTCTGCTCGTCTTCCTCAAGCCAGCCTTTCGCCGCTGGCACTACGAGCGCACCGCTTTTACCGTCAACGAAAATCAGGTCACCGGTCAAGATACTCCTGTCTGTATTGCCCTTTGTCACCTTGTAGACCTTATCAGGTTCTAGCGTCATTCGCGCTCCCTCCTCTTGATTTCCCGGTTAAGATACCATGCGGCTTTTCGGAGGTCTTGCAAGCTGCCGGCGGTCTTGCGCCCGGCGCGGGCGATGTACTTGACTACGTTGCCAAGGTTAAAGCCAAGTCCCCACGCTTCGATGGCGTCGATAGCTTCAATGCCGCCGCGCTTGTAATACGACGGATGATTCACGGCTTCGCGGCGTTCGATGTCCGCAAGCTGTTCCTGCGCATATGTCGGAGCGTCATTGATACAATTGCCGTTTCTATCGCAAGTTTCCATTATTCTCCTCCCGTCACATCAATCAGCTTCGCCGCGACCGTCAGCAGCTGATTGCGGCTCATGTAGTCAAGTTCTACACCGTAATAATCTTCCTGCTCATCGATGACATCATCCATCTGCATCACAATGTCTGCATCTTCCGCGTACATCGTAAACGCGTTATCAATCCAGTCCATGATGTCCGCTGTATTGCCGTCAAGTAATTCCGGCGCGGCTGCTTTGATTTTGTCGATATACCATTTGCTCATTTAGGCCGCCTCCCCGTCCCGACAAACTCTCTGAGAATTTCGATGTATTTCCGCACATCGTCTTCCGTCAGGTAGCCGAGCACGTC
>Ga0256404_1002955_pt1 | contig 36017 bp, 26 predicted proteins | sample RumenRJG_01DNA_FD_185990 | JGI IMG/M metagenome (GOLD analysis project Ga0256404, IMG submission 185990) | Bovine rumen microbial communities from Lethbridge, Alberta, Canada - RJG_01 | ecosystem: Host-associated > Mammals > Digestive system > Stomach > Rumen | place: Canada: Alberta | collected... | reverse complement strand
TGACACCAAACAGAAGAAAGCCATGATCCGGGCTCCTCAGGCCCCCTCTCAGGAGCAACTTGAAAAGTTCCGGGGCTTTCTTACCCAAAAGTACGGACCCGTCGAACTGACCTTTGTCGAAGATCCCAGCCTGAAAACGGGATTTATCCTGGAGGTCGGCCATGATGTGTACGACTGGAGCCTGCAGGGACGTCTGCGCCAGATGCGGGACATGATCGAAGATCTGCCCGATGTGCCTTCCGACCGCCTGATGCCCCTGATCCGGGAAAGTATCGACAAATGGAGTCCTGCCATCGTTCCCCAGGAAGTGGGGACCGTTCTGACAGTAGGAGACGGCATCGCCCTGGTCAGCGGCTTGACCAACGCCACCTACGGTGAGATCGTCGTTTTTGAATGCGGCATCAAGGGCATGGTCCAGGACCTGAAAAAGGACCGGATCGGCTGCATTTTGTTCGGAGACGATCAGGATGTCATGGAAGGAAGTAAGGTTTACCGCACCATGCGGGAAGCCGGCATCCCGGTCGGGGAAAAATTCCTGGGCAGGGTCATCGACGCTTTAGGTTCGCCTATCGACGGAAAAGGTCCCATTCAGGCCAATGATTACCGTCCGGTCGAGTCACCGGCCCCCGGCATCATCGACCGTCAGCCGGTCAACCGTCCTATGGAGACCGGTATCTTAAGCATCGATTCCATGTTCCCCATCGGACGCGGACAGCGTGAGCTGATCATCGGCGACCGCCAGACCGGTAAGACTACCATCGCCCTGGATACCATCCTTAACCAGAAGGGTAAAGACGTTATCTGTATCTATGTAGCAATTGGCCAGAAAAACAGTTCCGTCATGCAGCTGACCCAGACTCTGAAAAACATGGGAGCCATGGACTACACGATCGTCATCGACGCTTCGGCCTCGGACGCGGTGCCCCTTCAATACATCGCTCCCTATGCCGGCTGCGCTATGGGCGAGTACTTCATGAACAAGGGCAAGGACGTGCTGATCGTCTATGATGACCTGTCCAAACACGCCGTTGCTTACCGTGCCATGAGTCTGCTTCTGGAACGGTCTCCCGGACGTGAGGCCTATCCCGGCGACGTCTTTTATCTGCATTCCCGTCTTTTGGAAAGAGCTGCCCACCTGTCGGATGAAAAGGGCGGCGGCAGCATGACCGCCCTGCCTATCGTAGAGACTCAGGCAGGAGACGTGTCGGCTTATATTCCCACCAACATCATTTCCATCACAGACGGCCAGATCTTCCTGGAAAGCGACCTCTTCTTTGAAGGCCAGCGTCCGGCGGTCAATGTCGGCCTGTCTGTATCCCGTGTCGGCGGAGCCGCACAGACCAAAGCCATGAAAAGCGCGGCCGGGTCCATCAAGTTGGATCTGTCCCAGTATCGTGAAATGGAAGTTTTCACTCAGTTTTCCAGTGATCTGGATGAAACCACCAAACAGCAGCTGGCCTACGGCCAGGGTCTGATGCGCCTTCTGCGCCAGAATCAGCACCATCCTTATCAGCAGCATGAACAGGTCATTCTGCTGACCTCTGCCCTGGCTCATCAGTTCCTGGGGATCGACGTCAAAAAGATCGGTCAGGCCTCCGCAGCCCTGCTTTCTTACTTTAACAGCGAGAAGGCTGACCTGTGCCGGTCCATCGACACTACGGGAAAACTTTCCGACGAGACTCGCCAGGAGATCACAGATCTTGCCGAACCGGTGCTGGCTGCTTTCAGAAAGAAGTAAGCCATGGCCAATACCAAAGAGATCAAAGAGCGCATGAAAAGCGTCAGGGATACGCAGAAGATCACCAACGCCATGTACCTGATCGCTTCGATGAAAATGCGCAAGGCAAAGCAGGATCTGGACAACACCCGCCCCTACATGGACGCGGTCGCCAGTGAGATCAAGCGTATCCTGCGTACCCAGGATCATATAGACAGTAAGTATTTTTATCCGGATGAAAATGAGCCACCTCTGAGCGGCACCTATGCCATGCTGGTCATCACGGCCGATAAGGGCCTGGCCGGTGCTTACAACCAGAATATCCTCAAAAAGGCGGAGGAGACACTGAAAAATCACCCGGCCTTCAAACTTTTTGTGGTGGGCGAGTACGGCCGTCAGTACTTTACGCGCCGACATATTCCCATCGAGAAAAATTTCCTGTACACGGCCCAGAATCCCAGCATCGAGCGGGCCCGCGAGATCAACCTGGAACTGCAGAAGGTCTACGACTCCGGCGAGGCGGAAAAAATCTATGTGCTCTACACCAACATGAAAAACGGTATGGTCATGGAGCCGGTCGTTTATCGTCTGCTGCCTTTCCACCGGTCGAATTTCGTATCGCCGACCGTAGAGAAAAAGATCAAGCAGCCGTTTGAATTTGTCCCTTCCGTTGAGGAGGCTATCAACGGTCTGGTGCCCAGTTACATGACCGGTTATATATACTCCGCTCTGGTCGACAGTTTTTGTTCTGAACAGAATGCCCGCATGACGGCCATGAGTTCGGCCAACGACAACGCCAACCAGGTGCTGGAGCAGCTGGGCAAAGAATATAACGAGATCCGGCAGAGCGTGATCACGCAGGAGATCACCGAAGTCACCAGCGGCGCCAGGGCACTCAGGCGCAGCCGGACAGAAAGGGAGGCGTAAATTTGGAAGATCTTGCAAAAGGAAAGATCGTGCAGGTATCCGGTCCCGTTGTGGATGTTGAGTTCCCTCAGGGACAACTGCCCAGGATCAACGATGCGCTGACCGTTGCAACAGACAGCGACAGGCCGGATGGTAAAGAAGATATCCGAGTCATGGAAGTGGCCCAGCATACCGGTAACAATACGGTGCGCTGCATCATGCTGGCCGGGAGCGAGGGCCTGTCACGGGGCCTTGAAGTGACTCAGACCGGCCACGGCATCCAGGTGCCGGTGGGTGAATGCACCCTGGGACGTATGTTCAACCTGCTGGGAGAGCCTATCGACGGCATGGGACCGGTCCGGAATCCGGAAACAAAGCCGGATGACGGAAAGTCCGAGACCCTTCCGATCGAAAAGTGGGATATCCACCGCAAGGCTCCTTCTTTTGAGGAGCAGAGCCCGGCGGTCAATATACTGGAGACGGGCATCAAGGTCGTTGACCTTTTGGAGCCTTATCCCCGAGGCGGCAAGATCGGCCTGTTCGGAGGCGCCGGTGTCGGCAAGACCGTTCTGATCCAGGAACTGATCCACAATGTTGCTACCGAGCACGGCGGCTATTCCATCTTTACCGGTGTCGGCGAGCGCAGCCGTGAAGGCAATGATCTGTGGAACGAGATGAACGAGAGCGGCGTTTCGGCAAAGACCGCCATGGTCTTCGGCCAGATGAACGAAACTCCCGGCGTCCGTATGAGAGTGGCCCTGTCCGGTCTGACCATGGCTGAATATTTCCGTGATAAAGAGCATCAGGACGTGCTGCTTTTTATCGATAACATTTTCCGTTTCGTACAGGCCGGTTCCGAGGTTTCCACCCTGCTGGGCCGTATGCCTTCGGCCGTCGGCTATCAGCCGACCCTGGCCAGCGAAATGGGTGACTTGCAGGAGCGGATCACTTCGACCAAGAACGGGTCCATTACGTCAGTGCAGGCGGTCTACGTCCCGGCTGACGATCTGACAGACCCGGCGCCTGCGACAACCTTCTCCCATCTGGACGCGACCACTGTCCTGTCCCGTAAGGTCGCGGAACAGGGCTTGTACCCGGCCGTCGATCCCCTGGCTTCGACTTCCCGTATCCTGGAGCCCGACATCGTGGGCGAAGAACATTACGAGGTAGCCCGGCGGGTGCAGGAGATCCTGCAGCAGTACAATGAACTGCAGGACATCATCGCCATCCTGGGTATGGAGGAGCTGTCGGAGGAAGACCGCAAGACGGTTTTCCGCGCCCGTAAGATCCAGCGTTTCCTGTCGCAGCCTTTCCATGTGGCCGAAAAGTTCACCGGTGTTGCCGGCGCTTATGTGCCGCTGAAGGAGACCCTGCGCGGATTCCGTATGATCATCGACGGACAGATGGACGATTATCCGGAGGCGGCCTTCTTTAACGTGGGCACTATCGATGATGTCATTGCCAAGGCCGAGCTTCTGCAGAAAGAAGCTTCCCACGACCAGATGCTGGAAGAAGGGGTCGGAAAAGACGCTACCATCGGAGAGGTCGCTAAAAAGACCCTGTCTTTGAGCGGCCAGTCCAGCCAGATCAATGAAGTCGGAAAGAAAAATTGACCCGGACCGAGCCAGTCGGAAAGAATCACGAATATTGAAGAATCGTAAAGGAGGTCTGCGGTGAAAGCCTTCAACGGACGCATATTAAAAGCAGAAGGTCCCTTTTACCAGGGACCTTTGGAAAGTTTGATCATTCCCTATCGTGACGGTTTTCTGGGCATCCAGGCGGGGCACAGTAACATGATCTGCGCCATCGTACCGGGCCAGCTGACCTGGAGGGTCCCCGGAGGGCAGAACCAGTACGCGGCGGTTTCCCACGGCTTCGTCAAATGCGAGGACGGGGAAGTGCTCATCCTGTGCGAGACCATCGAACGGCCAGAAGAGATCGATGCCAACCGGGCAAGAGCCGAGCAGGCGCGGGCCAAGGAGATCATGCTGCAGAAGAAGAGCATCCAGGAATATCATCTGGCCGAGCTGGAGTTCGCCCGCACGGCCAACCGTCTGAAAGTTAAACGTCATCAGAGCGGTAAATGATCGTTCGGATATTTTTTTGCAGCGGGCGGCGCTACTATGGAATTGATTCTTACCCACCTTGTCAGTCGGAATGAAGAAGGTATGAGGCTGGGCCAGGTACTGAAACAGAAGATGGGCTTATCGTCCCGTCAGATCAGCCGGGCCAAGTTCACACCCGGCGGCATCAGCCTTGACGGAAAGACATTTGCAGAGGACGGGCGTACTTCGACGGGTACGACAGTCAAAGAAGGCCAGGTCATCCGTATATGTTTTCCCGACACCGGAGCGACCGTCCGGGAAGACCGGTCCGGACTGAATATCCCTGTCTTATATGAAGACAGGGATATCGTTTTTCTGGATAAACCGGCCGGCATGCCGGTCCATCCGTCCGGCGACCATTCCGGCGGGACCCTTGCCAACTTCCTGGCAGCCCGGTACCGCGAACCGGTCCGCCTGATCGGGCGTCTGGATATGGAAACGTCCGGAGTCATCGGAGCCTGCCGGTCGTCGGTAGCCCTGAACCGGATGGAAAAAGAACGGAAAAAAGGTACTTACAGCAAGCAGTATGTCGCTCTGGTGCACGGACACCTGTCCGGCGACAGCCGGATCGATACCCCTTTGGTCAGGGTCAAGTGCCCGGACCTTGTAGGCAAGAGCGGCCATCCCATGAGCCTGATGCTGCCGGTCACCGATCCAAGGGCGCAGCAGGCCTTGCAAAAAGGAATCGTGGTCAGCCCCAAAAGATCAACAGCTGGGGCTACGGACGGGTATCTGGCGGAATCTGCTGTTCTGACGGCTGGCACGGAATATCAGGTACTTAAAAATTTTACCCTGGCTGACAGCAGTCCGGCTTCTTATGTACGCCTGACCATCCGAACCGGCCGCATGCATCAGATCCGCACCCATATGGCCTCGATCGGACATCCTTTATTGTTTGACGGACTGTATGGACCGGAAAGGACACAGGATGCAGCTACTCAGGATGTAAGCGTGGATGGGCGGGCCCAAACAGGGCAGCGCTGCATGCTGCACGCGGAAGAAGTGACCCTGCTGCAGCCTATGACGGGAGAAAAATTAGTAATAAAGGCTCCCTTGCCGGAAGACTTTCGTGCTCTGCTTGGGATGAGCGAATAGATAAAACAGGGCCCGGAACAGAATGCGTTCCGGGCCCTGCTGTTTTATCCGTATCTTTTTACCGATTTCAGAAAGAGGTCCAGCCGCCATCTACGGGAAGGACGACGCCGTTGATAAAGGAGGAAGCGTCGTCAGCCAGGAAACGGATCACCCGGGCCATATCGTCGGGGTCCCCGGTTTTTCCAAGGGCTATGACTTTGCCGCAGGCTGCATTGCCATCCATGTCGGGACGCCCCATGGACGTCGCGATCTCGGGGGCAAAGCCGCCGGCTGCGACCGCATTACAGCGGATATTGTCCTTCTGGCAAAGACGACCACATTGGCTCCGTCCTGGGCCGGGACCTCTACCATACGTTTTCCCATACCGGAACTGGCTCCGGTAACGATGATCACTTTTCCTGCTGTACTCATTGGTTCTCCTTTCAGGATCTTATGGTTAGGCATGTCTTTTATGCCCTTTTTTCTTGCTAAGGAAATTTTTCTGGTACAATTTGAACGGACAATTCACAAATATCCAAAAGTGTGAAGTACCCGGGGAGGACAGCATGACAAACGAAGAACTGCTTGACAGGATACACGATCTGATCCTGCAGACTCCTCTGGAAAAACTCAGCGTCCGCGCTATCTCCGACGGATGCGGGATCTCCGCGAGGTACTTTTATAATCACTTTCACGACAAATATGACGCCGCCTTTTTCGTCTATCTTCGCGCGCTAGACGGCGCAGTCTTCGGCAGTCTGCAGCAGGAAGTTGTTCGTGAGCCTAAGCCTTTATTTCAGAAACTGATCACGGCTCAGGGGCTCAGCTGACATTCTCCTGTAACAAGCATGTAGATATAATGAATGACGCCCAACGTCCAATTTCCGTAATAATATATTGACCACACGGTCGATAAAATATATAATTGACCAAGTGGTCGATTTATATAGATATTTTCCGGAGGATCAAATATGAACCGCCAGTTAAAAACACAAAACATGCGGGAGAATATTCTCAGATATTCTGCATCCGAATTTGCTTCCCAAGGCTATCTGGCCGGTTCCCTTAATACGATCTGCTCGAAGGCCGGCATTTCGAAGGGGATCATTTATCATTATTTCGGCTCTAAAAAAGAGCTTTATCTTGCCTGCCTGGAAGATTGCTTCAATCGGCTGACGATAGGGCTCAAGCACGGACTGCAGGGGATGGACCCCGTCAGTCCTGAAGATTATTTTTTAGTTCGGTCCCGCTATTTCTCGGAAAATCCCGATGAAGCCGAGCTTTTCTGCCAGGCGGTCCTATATCCACCCAGGGAACTTACTGCCGATATCGAAGAAAAACGAGCTGCTTTTGATTCTTTTAATGAGGAAGTGCTTGGCCAGATCCTGTCCGGCCAAAGGCTGCGGGCAGATCTTACTCAGGAGGATGCCCTTATACTCTTTCGTCAGTTGCAGGATTTTCTGAACGCCAGATATCATCAAACCATCCAAATGGACAAATCCGAAACCGATGTATCCACTTTTGATGTAAAAAAAGCCATGCAGCTTCATGAAAAGGAATGCTTGAAGGCGCTTTCGATCTTCCTGTATGGGATCATCCGGCGCTGAAAGGTTTGGAAGGAAAGTAAAATGCTCTTATATTATCTTCGCTGGATCTTAGTACTGATTATTGCCGCTCTTTTGGGCAAACTTGTTTCCAAATTGAAAATGCCGTCCATACTGGGCTGGCTGATTGCAGGCATGCTGCTGGGGCCCAGTGCTTTAGGCCTGCTTCCGCAACAATTGATGGATTCCCTGATCTATAAAACGATCATCACTTGGATGCAGGTGTCTTTCGGTCTTATGCTGGGAACGGAACTGATTTTCCGGAAGATCAAGGCCTACGGCAAGGCACTTCTGATCACTACGCTTACACAGTCGCTGGGGACTTTTCTTCTTGTGTCACTGGTATTCGGCATCCTTTTTGCTTTCAAAGGCATTCCGGTCTGGCTTGCCTTCGCCTTCGGCGGGATCGCTCTTGCGACCGCTCCCGCTCCGGCCTTGTCTATCGTGCAGGAATTCCATACCAAAGGACCGGTCACAGACGCCCTGCTCCCTATGGCGATCCTGGATGATATTGTTGGCATTGCTGTCTTTTTCACGGTCAATGCAGCTATCACCCATCAGGTATCCGGAGGTTCCGTTCCTGTTTATATGATCCCCGTCATGATCGTCCTTCCCATTGCGATCGGTCTGATAACGGGGATCCCGGCCGGCTTGATCCTGCGCAGCAAACAGAGCAAAGCTTTTACGCTGACGACTCTTGTCATAGGGATCACAGTTACGGCGGCGGTCGGCATCATCCTCAACCGATATGTTTTCAAGGGGATCACCCTAAACTATATGCTGATGGGGGTCTCTTTCTCCGCTGCTTTTTCCAACATGGTCAGCGAATCGTTTCTGGAAAAGCTTACGGATTGGTTTCATCCTATACTGGGTGTCAGCCTGCTGACGGCCATCGTTGACCTGGGGGCTCCTTTGGACTTTCATCTGATCCTCGGCGCCGGTCTTTATACATTCATTTACATCGTTTCCAGGGCGGCCGGGAAATACAGCGGAGCACGGCTGGGAGCGACCCTCACCCATATGCCGGAGACGGTCCGCAAATATCTGGGCCTGACATTGCTGCCACATTCGGGAGTTTCCCTTGTATTTACCGGTATCATCTGCAGCACCCTTGCGGATGCCCGGCCGGATTTGGCCGCTCTGGTAAAGGGGACCATTGCGGCGGCGGCCATCATCAACGAGATCATTGCTGTTTTTGCCGCTAAGGAAGGGTTCAAGCTGGCGGGCGAGATCCGGCCGTCGGCTTCCTGAGGGATAATATATAAGGATATCTTGTCAAATTTCCGTTTCCTGAAAATTTGGCGATAATTGTCACGCTGTTTTTAAAAATTCTTGTCAATATTCCCTTTTTTCGATGTCCTGACAAGATTTGTCACGCCTTCTCATAGCATCTTGTCAGAATCCGAGAATCGAGTCTTTTAACAAGGCCCAAAACGAATATTTTGTTTATATAATAAAATAAATACAAATATTTTGCCATTTTATAAAAATACAAAAACGAATATGTTTTTCAAAGCGTGACAAATCTTGTCACCTTGCCTGAAAACAAAGAAGTTGACAAGATTTTTGATTTTTGGCTGTACAGATCTTGTCATTTTTCTTGAAAGGCCAAAGTTGACAACGGAAATAGCAGCCGCATGATCTGCCGACCGGAGCAGCCACAAAATGACTTGAGCAGCCTGTAATGACAGTTTCGAAAAATCGTCTTGAATGACGTTCCACACTCCTACTGATATTTAAGAGCGGCCGGTTGTATAATAAAGTATCTGATAAGACTGAATCGGCAAAAAAGGCGGAAACAACCAATGGCTGAAAAAGAACGGATAGAAGAACAGATAGAAGAACAGATAGAAAATGAACAGACTAAGACCGTCGGGAAGAATATCCCTCAATGCATACAGGTCCGGGGAGCAAACGTCCACAATCTGAAGAACATCGACGTGGATGTTCCCCTGCATAAAATCGTGGGGATCGCCGGGGTATCCGGATCGGGAAAGTCTTCGCTGGCCTTGGGCGTTTTGTATGCGGAGGGGTCCAGGCGGTATCTGGAATCTTTGTCTACCTATACCCGGCGGCGCATGACGCAGGCCGGCCGGGCAGATGTGGCTGACGTGCGTTATATCCCGGCCTCACTGGCCCTTCATCAGCGGCCCGGCGTGCCGGGAATCCGCAGTACCTTCGGTACCATGACGGAGCTCTTGAACAGCCTGAGGCTCATGTTTTCCAGACTGGCCAGCCATCGCTGTCCCAACGGTCATTACTGCCCGCCTTCTTTTGCTGTAGCCTCTATGACTCCCATAACCTGCCCCGTTTGCGGAGCCAAATTCTACGGACCGGGCGCCGAAGACCTGGCCTTCAACAGTTCCGGTGCCTGCCCTACCTGCGGCGGTACGGGGATCGTACGTACAGTGGACGAAAGCACGCTGATCACGGACGAAAATCTTTCCATCGATCAGGGAGCGGTCGCCGTATGGGGTACCCTTATGTGGTCTCTGATGAAAGACGTCTGCCGGCTGATGGGCGTTCGGACTAACGTCCCCTATAAAGACCTGACCGATCAGGAGAAAGAGATCGTCCTGCACGGCCCGGCGGTCAAAAAGCATATGACTTATTTCAACCCCAACTCCCAGGAGCAGGGAGAGATGGATTTTACCTATTTTAGTGCGGTTCGTACCGTTGAAAATGCCCTTTCCAAGGTAAAAGATGAAAAGGGCATGAAGCGGGTGGAGAAGTATCTGAAGGAAGGAGTCTGCCCGGACTGCGGAGGGACCAGGCTGTCGGAAGCAGCCAGAGCGCCTAGACTGTGCGGGATCAGTCTGGCGGATGCTTCCGCCATGACTTTGTCCGATCTGATCGAGTGGGTCAAAAAAGTACCGGATCAGATGCCGGATCCCATGAAGCCCATGGCGGTCAGCATTTGCCAATCATTTTTAGATACATCCAAACGTCTGACGGATCTGGGACTTGGGTATCTTTCCCTTGACCGGGCGGCAGGGACTTTGTCGACGGGGGAAAGGCAGCGGGTCCAGCTGGCCCGTGCCGTCCGCAACCGTACGACCGGCATCTTATATGTGTTGGATGAACCGTCCATAGGACTTCATCCCTATAATCTGAAAGGCCTGACCGGGGTCATGGACGACCTGGTGGCCGACGGCAACTCGGTCGTACTGGTGGATCACGACACGCAGGTCCTCGGCCATGCGGACTATCTTATCGAAATGGGAAAAGGGGCCGGTGCCGACGGAGGCAGCGTCATCGCCAAAGGAAAAATCGAGGACATGATCAAGGATAAAAATTCTCTGATCGGTCCTTATCTTGCCGGCGGCAAAGGGAGAATCCGTCCCAGCATCCCCAAAGACCGGATCTTCAGCCGGGGGAGGATCCATATGGAAACAGACAGCCTCCATACGGTCCGTCCCCTGAGCGTGGATATTCCCTGCGGCAGGCTGACGGTGGTAACGGGCGTTTCCGGCTCCGGAAAGACCACGCTGGTGCTAGAAAGCCTGGTGCCGGCCCTTGCCGCGGCCTCGGAAGGGAAGAAGCTTCCCGGCCATGTCAAGGCGCTTGAGGCGGGGGGCATCCGCCAGGTCAAGTTGATCGACGCCACGCCCATCGGTATCAATATCCGCTCCACGGTCGCCACCTACGCGGATATTCATGACCCGCTGCGCAAGCTGTACGCCTCTTACAAAGAGGCAAAAGCCCAAGGCCTCAAAGCCGGTGATTTTTCCTACAATACAGGAAAACTGCGCTGCCCGACCTGCGACGGGACCGGCACCATCTCGCTGGATGTCCAGTTCCTTCCGGACGTGGAGGTGACCTGCCCGGACTGCCGGGGCTCCCGCTACGGAAAAGAAGCGGAACAAATTCGGCGCGAGTGGGAAGACGGAAAAAAGTACAGTCTGCCGGATCTGATGAATATGAGCGTGGATCAGGCCCTTGCCGTCTGCTTGAAAAAGCCTCAGATCGCACGGCGCCTTAAGACTCTTCACGATCTTGGCCTGGGCTACCTTACCCTGGGCGAGGAAACGCCGGGTCTTTCGGGCGGTGAGGCTCAGCGGCTGAAACTGGCGGATGAGATGGGAAGAGGGCAGGAAGGCTCCGTCTTCGTATTTGACGAGCCTACCATAGGCCTGCATCCCCGGGACGTGGAGAATCTGCTGACCGTTTTTCAGAACCTGATCGAGCAGGGAGCAACGCTGGTCGTCATCGAGCACGACCTGGACGTGATCCGCAATGCGGATTACATCATCGATATGGGGCCGGGAGGCGGAGAGGAAGGCGGCACCATCGTTGCGGCCGGCACCCTTGAGGACGTGAAAAACTGTCCTCAGAGCCGAACCGGAAAATTCCTGAATTGATACGGCAGCCGGATAAAAGCCGGAAGAGCGGCCAGATCAGCACGTCGTAGCAGTTTGCTTAACCGGGAGCCGGCAGTCCAGGCGCTGGTCCCTGATCAAGATTTCCTTGCTGCAATAGGTGTCGACCCGATCCGAGTGGGAAATAATAAAGACGATGGCCCGGCGCTGTTTGGCTTTCTGGCAAATATAACTCAGCACGCGGTCCTCGGTTTCGGCGTCCATGGCGCTGGTGGCTTCGTCCAGGATCAGCACGTCCCAGTCAAACACTTCGATTTTGGCCAGCGAGATCTTCTGGCGGTCACCGCCCGACAGGTTGGCACCGTTTTCAACGATGGCGGTCGACAAGCCGTAAGCGTCGGACACGTATTTTTCAAAAACGGTTCCTTTCAGGCGCTGTGCCAGCTGATCGGTGCTGATGGAGGGAGTAAGACCCAGGGTGATATTGTCCGCAACCGTGCCCGAAAAGATAGGCGCCTGCTGGGGGATGTAAAGGACATGGCTGCGGACGCTGGCTTTACTCAGCGTGTCCAGGGTCCGTCCGTCCAGCGTTACCTTATCGACAGGGCGGAAGCCGACCAGAGCCTTCATTAAAGTGGATTTGCCGCAGCCGGTCTGGCCGCCTACCTTGACAATATCGCCGGCCTCGATCCGGGCCCGGCCTTCTTTGATCAGCTGTTTATTCTGAACGGAAAGATCCTTGATATCCATCGAAATGTCCCTGATCGGACCGGACAGGGCCTGTCCCTTGCTTTCATCTTCCAGGTTGGGGGCAAGGTCCTGACTTAAGAAGTCATTGGCCGCATACAAAGCCTTCATGTTCAGCTGCACGCCGACCATACGCTTGGCCGCCGGCATAAAAAGGCTGCTGACCAGAGCCAGATAAACGGAATCGCCAAGATCCAGCCATCCCAGCATGAGGGCAATGGGGATATAGACATAGACCCCGTTGGAAAGGATGGACAGGATATTATCGAATATGATGCTGACTTTACCGGCGTAGATATTGATGTCCGCCTCGACCTGTTTTTCTTCGCGGTCCTTTTCGTATACGAATTCGGCAACTGCGCTTCGGTCGGCCAGCTGCTTGAGAAAATCCACATTGCCCAAAAGAGAGCTGAGAATGGTAAATTTCCGCGACGCGATCTTGGACAGTTTAGTGCTCATGATTCCCAGTTTTTGATTGAGCCCCCGATAGCCGAAGACCTGGACCAGGATGACCAGGGTAAAAATGACAGCCAGCGGCCAGTGGATCAAAAAGGCGGCGGCGTAGCAGGCGGCCAGCGTGATCAGCGTGGTAAAAAGATCCGGCAGCGTTTCGGTATAGTAATCAAAAAGGCTGTTGACACAGGCCCCGGACCGGTCCAGAAGGTAGGTCGGTTCCTTGGCGATCAGTGCGTCGTAGCGCATGGTCAGGATGCGGGTTATGAGGGTCGACAGCATCGTTGCTTTGATGCGGACCCCGCTTTTGTATTTATAGAGCAGGAACAGCAGCTGCAAAACGGCGACAGCCACAAAGCTGCATAAAATAATAGCACACGCGGTCAGAATGTTTCCCATTGAAATATGATCCAGATACTGCCTTGATGCCAAAGGCCCGAAAAACTGGATGGCCGCTGTCACAAGCGACACGGCCAGACAGATCCACAAAAGCCGGTGAGCCTTTTGTGTCAGTTCTTTATCCTTATTAAAAGCAGACGAGATCTTAAACAGATTTGTCATGGCTGAGCCTCCGAGTTAAGCAAATAAATGAGAAACGAACATGAATATTATAGTATTAATAATATATATTAATTCTTTATTAAATAGCTCCAAGTTTATTATTTCTTTTTTCCTTCAAAAAATCAAATAGTTAATCAGATGATTAATGGAGTTGTTTTTCTTTTGCCGTTGTTTTGAGAAAATATTTCTTGATAGCACCATGGTTTTCTGAGCATGGGGAAGGGATTGCGAGTATAATAGTATTCGGTTATATTTGTCTGTGTAAAATTGCAGAAACCTGCAGAAAATGTTAAGAGGTAATTATGCGCAAAACAAAGATCATCTGCACGATCGGGCCTGCCAGTGAAGATGAAGAAACACTGCGCCAGCTGATCCTGGCTGGTATGGACGTGGCTCGTTTCAATTTCTCCCACGGGTCGCATGAAGAGCATGAGGCTAAGTTCCGGCGGCTTCGTCATGTGCGGATCTCGCTGAACAAGCCGATCGCAACGATGCTGGATACCAAGGGTCCGGAGATCCGTCTTCGTACGTTCAAAGAGGGAAAAGTCGAATTAACGACCGGGCAGACCTTCACCTTGACCACCCGCCAGGTAGAAGGCGATCAGACCATTGCCAGCATCACCTATAAAGATCTGCCAAAGGATGTTCATCCGGGCAATGTGATTTTGATCGATGACGGTCTGGTCGGCCTGCAGGTCGATCGGGTAACGGATACGGATATCATATGTACCGTGCAGAACGCGGGAGTCATTAGTAATAAAAAGGGTGTCAACGTTCCGGATGCCGAGCTGTCGATGCCTTTTATCAGTGAGCAGGACCGCTCCGACATTGAGTTCGGCTGCAAACTTGGTTTCGACCTGATCGCGTGCTCGTTTGTACGCTGCGCTGACGACATTCTTCAGGTAAGAAAGATTCTGGACTCCTACGGAAGCAACATGAAGGTCATCGCCAAGATCGAGAACACCCAGGGTGTCCGCAACCTGGACGAGATCCTGCCGGTAGTGGACGGCATCATGGTCGCGCGTGGAGATCTGGGCGTTGAAGTGCCTATGGAAGAGGTGCCCAGCATTCAGAGGCGGATCATCCGCTACTGCCAGCAAAACAGCAAAGTCGTTATCACGGCGACCCAGATGCTGGATTCCATGATCCATAATCCGCGCCCGACCCGGGCCGAAGTCACGGATGTGGCCGATGCCATCGTGGAAGGTACGTCTGCGACCATGCTGTCCGGTGAGACGGCTTCCGGTCAGTACCCGGTGGAGGCCTGCCGGGTCATGAGCCGCATCGCCGAGCGGGCGGAGAAGGATATCGATTACCACATGCAGCGCCGTGCCATCCTGGCTCAGGACCGCACCGAGCACAATGTGACCACGGCTATCTGCCATGCCGCCATTACCGTAGCGGAGGACATCAAAGCAAAAGCCATCCTGACGGTTACCTTGTCCGGAGCCACGGCCCGCGCTTTGTCCCGCCTGCGTCCGCCGGTCCCGGTGCTGGCCTGCACCACCAGTTCCCGCGTAGCCTGCCAGCTTAACCTTAACTATGCGCTGATCCCGCTGATCATCAACGAGGAGCAGAACCTGGACATGCTGTTCAATTCGGCGGTCGACCGGGCCAAAATGACCGGTCTTCTGCAGAAGGGTGATAAGATCGTCCTGGTAGCCGGTTATCCTCTGGGCCAGTCGGGCAACACCAACATGATCCGTGTGGTGGAAGTTGAGTAATGTCGAAGTCAGAAAAATCGGAAAGCGCCGGGCCCAAACGGGTCGGACGTAACTGGATCGAAGGTAAAAAGTTCGGGCCTAAACGGGTCTGTAAAATTATTTTTTGGAGGTTTATATTATGCAGTTTGCAGATTTACAAAAAGAGTTGATCGCGGCTATGAAGGCTCGCGATACGGTCAAGAAACAGGCAGTTTCCGCTATTATTTCCAACGCCAAAAAGACGGCGATCGATAACGGCGTCCGCGATAATATTACCGAGGACATTGTCGACGGTGCCATCAGTAAGGAGCTGAAGACGGCCAAAGAGCAGCTGGAGACCTGTCCTGCGGATCGGACCGATTTAAAAGAAGAGTATCAGAAGTATTACGATGCAGTCGCCGCGTTTGCTCCCAAGCAGCTGTCGGAGGATGAGGTCCGTGCGATCATTTCCGAGAAGTTCGCGGATGTGCTGGCGACCAAGAACCGCGGGCAGATCATGAAGGCCGTCATGGGCGAGCTGAAAGGCAAGGCCGACGGCAAGATGATCAACAAGGTAGTGGGAGATCTGCTGAAGTAAGTTCGAAAAGATGGGGATAAATATTGTTTTGACGGAATGTTGAGCTGATAGGAATTTATGTTGGCAGAATGCTGAATAAGCTGTTATTTAGATATCGGATCCTTCTTATGCCCCATCGCTTACATACGGTAATTAAAGGAGGATTAAGTATGACACTCGATTCAATGATTACACAGCGAATCCGATATCTGAAGAAAGCTATCAGCCGACTTGAAAAAGAATTAGCTCAGGCACCGGTGGGCAAGCTGAGAGGTTCGCGGCATGGGAAAAGCTGGCAGTACTACTATCGGGAGAGACCAGAGATAGAACATGGAACGTATCTGCGGCAGACGCGAAAGCAAGATATGAAGTTAGCAGAGAGGCTGGCCCAAAAAGATTATGATCGGAGGATGCTGCAACAGTATCAAAGAGAAGAAAATTTACTTATCAAGTTATACACACATAGGACAAAACAAACCGCGGACGATATTTTTTACTCAATTCCAGAAGCTAAACGGAGACTGGTTATTCCGCTTGAACAGCCGTCAGATATAGAGGTTCAAAAATGGCTGGAAACTCAATATGAGAAGAAGTCAACTTTTGATTCCGGAGCCTCATATAGATCAGGTCGAGGAGAGATAATGAGATCAAAGTCTGAGGTGATTATTGCTAACAGACTCGAGGTAAACCACGTTCCTTATTTATATGAGAAACCGTTGTATTTAGAAGGATTAGGTCAAATACATCCGGATTTTACTATTTGGAATCGAAATAGGAGGTGTGAGCTATACTGGGAGCATTTTGGCTTGCTTGACGATCAGAACTATCGTGATCGGGCGCTGCAAAGAATGCTGGCCTATTCACAAAATGGCATTTATATTGGCGACAGACTGCTAATTACTGGAGAAACCAATAATGTGCGCCTAAACATTGACTATATCGATGCAATTATTAAAAACTTCATTGATTGAAAAGGTGACTGGATTTATATCCAGTCACCTTTTAATGTATTTCTGATAAGGCACGTACGAAAGCATTACTAAACAGGAATTTGCAGATCATTATGCGCAGACAAAACAATAAATAGGCGTTATTATTTGACAAAAAATGATATAGTTTTTAACTAATGCAGACAGTAAAATAAAACAAGTATTTTGTCTGCATTAAAAACGGTTTAGTATGTAACTAATACAGACAATAAACGGTAAAGTTTTAGGTGTCTGCCGAAATTGAAATGTAAAAAGAATATAATGCAGACAAGATATAAGTTGCTTCCAATTGTCTGAAAATACATTTGTGTAACTTTACTTTTGTACAGACATAACTGCTTTTTTTTAATGTTGTCTGTACCTCTTTTTGAAGATGCATATTATCAGGCAGACAGGAGATAAAAATATATAAAAGATATGACAAGAATGGATGGACAGGCTATAGCTATACAGACATGGCATGTAATTAAATAAAATATATGACAAAGACCTAGTTGAACAAGGTCAACTAGGTCCTGGTAAGTTCGTTACGCCTCAGATCTGATTCATCAGATCCTCCTGATATTGCCTGGTATAGAGGTTGTAATAATACCCCTTCTTTTCCATCAACTCGTGATGTTTGCCCCGCTCGATGATCTTGCCGTCCTTGACTACCAGGATCACATCTGCCTGGCGGATGGTCGACAAACGGTGAGCGATCACAAAAGAAGTACGCCCCTTCATCAGGTTAGCGATGGCATCCTGGATCAGTTTCTCCGTCACCGTATCGATCGACGAAGTCGCCTCATCCAGCATGAAAATGCGGGGATCCGCCAAGATGGCCCGGGCAAAGGAGATCAGCTGCTTCTCGCCCGTCGATAAAAGGTCGCCGCCCTCGCCGACATCGCTGTCGTACCCCTTATCCATCCGCGCGATGACCTGGTCCGCATGAACTGCCTTGACCGCCGCTTCGATTTCTTCCTGAGTGGCGTCTGGACGGCCGTACAGCAAATTGTCGCGGACCGTGCCGCTGAACAGATGAGGAGTCTGAAGAACATATCCGATATTGCTGTGCAGCCACAGCTGCGAGCGCTCCCGGGCATCCCTGCCGTCGATCAGGATCTGTCCCTGAGTAGGTTCAAAGAAGCGGCAGACCAGGTTGACCAGAGTCGATTTGCCAGCACCGGTCTCGCCCACGATGGCGACGTTGGTACCCTGAGGAACCTTGAGATTAAAGTGTTCCAGCACATATTCATCGCCGTCCGGATATTTGAAGGAAACATCCTTAAACTCCACGTCTCCGTACAGAGGTTCCCAATTTTCTTTCTTAGGATGGAAAGTATCGCCGTATTTGGCAATGACTTCCGGAGAATCCGCCACATCCGACTTGGTTTCCATCAGGGCGGTAAAACGCTCTACGTTTACCTGAACGGTCACCAGATCCGAAAGAGCGCGGACCAGCCACTGGACCGGCTCCATCAGGTTCATGGCATAGGAAGCGAAAACGGACAAGGTACCCAGTTTCATCAGCTGCTGCAGGGTAATGTGCCCGCCATACCATAAAACCAGCGCCAGGGCGATATAAGATGCCAGGGAGATGGTGGACATGAAAAGTGAACGGTAGTGGGAAGCCTTGATCGAGGTATGGGTCATATCCACGCTGGTCGTTTCAAAATCTTCTTCCAGCCTTTTTTCCGCCACCAGAGTCTTGGAGGTTTGAGCGCCGGTAATGCCCTCATTGAAATTGCCCGAGATCTGCGAGTTCAGCTCCCGCACACGGCGGTTGAGGCGGATCAGTATCTTCTGAAAATAAACAGAAGCAGCCGCCACGATGGGAACGATGACCAGGACCATCAGGGCCATTTTCCAGTTGATGACCAGCATCACCACGATCACGCCGATCATATAAGAGCCGTTCCAGACGCCGTCCATCAGGCTCCAGCTGACCAATCCGCCGATACGGCTGGTATCACTCATGATACGGGAATGGATGTAGCCCACGCTGTTCTGGTTGTAATAGGAAAAGGACAGCTCCTGCAGGTGGTTGAAACAAGCCCTTCGCATATCGCGGGTCACGCTCATCTCCACCTTTCCTGCCTGATACTGGGCGATAATGTTAGCAGCCGTCTGGAATACCAGCACCGACAGGTAGGCGGCAATAAAACCGCCCAGGGTATCCAATGTGCCCAGGCCGATAAAATGGTTGATGGCGTAGCGCTGAAACAAAGGAGTGATGACATCCACACTGGTCGACAACAGACCCAGGATGACCATACAGATCATGGTCTTTTTTATCGGCTTCAGGTAGGGGATGATCTTGGGGATGCCGAACCAGGGCAGGGAAACATAGGCCTTTTTTTGGTCATTTTTCTTTTCTTCGGTCTTTGCTTGCTCAGCCATGATCACACCTCCTTTACTGCTGCGGAATTGCCTGAGGCATTTTTCCCAGGCTTATCGTCCGTTTCGGCAGCCGCATCCCGGCCGGCGGCTTTGGCCGCGTTTTCCGCTTCTACTTCTTCAAAGGGATTGCCCGTAAACACATCATCCTCCGACATGGTCAGCTGCATATCGTAAATACGCTTATATACGCCGCCCTTGGCCATCAGTTCGTCAGGGGTACCCATTTCGACGATCTTACCCTTGTCCATGACCATGATCTTGTCGGCATTCATCAGGGTAGTCACGCGGTGCGCGATCAAGATGACGGTCGAATCCTTCAGGTGCCGGTTGAGGGCGCTGCGGATCTTAGCATCGGTCTCCGCGTCGACGGCCGACAGTGAGTCGTCGAAGACCATGATGGGAGCCTTCTGGGTCAGCATGCGCGCGATGGCCGTGCGCTGCTTCTGGCCGCCGGACAAGGTGACGCCGCGCTCGCCCACCATGGTATCGTAGCCGTTTTTGAAACCGGTGATGGCGTCGTCGACGGAGGCAAGGCGGGCCGCCGTGCGTATGTCGGACATGGGCATGGAACGGTCGGTGATGCTTATATTCTCACCGATGGTGCGGGAGAACAGGTAGGGCTCCTGAAGGACCATGCCGATATTGCGGCGCAGATACTGAGCCTTGATGTCGCGGATATCGGTATCGCCGATGCGGATGCTGCCGCTGCCTTCGGGAAGGTCATAGAGGCGGTCCAACAGGTGCATCAGGGTCGATTTGCCCGATCCCGTGCTGCCCAGGATGCCGAAGGTGGTACCGGCCTTTACGGTAAAGGAAACGTCTTTGACGACCGGAACATTTTCCTCATAACTGAAGGTGACATGATCAAAGGTAATATCCTGGTGCATATCGGGCTCTGTGGCGTCGGGACGGTCCTTTTCCTCGGGCGTATTCATGATGTAGCGGATACGGTCGATGGAAACGCCTGCCTTGGACATTTCGGAAATGACGCGGCCCAGCTGGCGGACAGGCCAGATCAGCATGCCGTTATAGGTCAAAAAGGCGATAAACTCACCGGTCGTCAGGGTCCCGTGAACGCAGAAAGCGGATCCCAGGGACAAAACAAGCACGACCTGGATACCGGTGATCAGGTCGCCGGCTCCCCAGAAGTAGCTCATCAGTTTCATCAGGTGGACCCACAGTCCGGTGTAATAGGTATTCTGCTTCTCAAAACGCTTGCGCTCGTAATCCTCGCGGCCGAAGGCGCGGACGACCCGCACACCGGTCAGGTTTTCCTGGGCGATGGTGGACAGGATGCCTTCGTTATCGTCGCACTCTTTGAAATGACGGCCGATGCGGGAGAAGAAGAAACCGGAATACGCGATGATGACCGGGACGGTAGCCGCGGCTACGGCGCCAAGGCGAAGATCCATGGAAAACATGAAGAACAGGGACAGGATCATCATGATCACGATACGGACGACCGAGACCAGCTGCTCCGCGATAAAAATGCGGACCCGCTCTACGTCCGAAGTACACCGCTGGATGATATCGCCTGTTTTATTCTGCATGTGCCAGGTGAAGGGAAGTTTCTGAATGTGGGAAAACAATTTGTCGCGCATGTTCTGCTGCAGACGCTCCGCCGCAATGCTGTTGAGCTGGTTGGTCGCATAGCGGAAAAGGGCGACGAACAGGGCCATAACGATAATGGTGATGGAGATGACCCATAAATGCGTGCGCAGATAGGGAGCACCCCCGATGTCGCTGATCCAGCCGTTGACGACCGCCGGAAAGGCGAAAGGCTTATCGCCGATGACAGAATCGACCGTGGAACGGATGATCTGCGGGATCAGCATTTCCAGGATCGTCACCAGGAAAGAAGCTACGATACTGAAGATAAAAAAGCGGGTACAGCCGTGCATAAAGTATTTGACCATACCCCAGCGGGTAAAACGCTCTTTTTGAGTGTCTTTTGTCATATTGTAAGGCCCCTCATAAGCCAAAGCCGCCGGATTGATTTTTAAGGCAGTTTCGCTATAATTAAAAGTGCTGGTTTTTTGAACATAAAATACGGCGCCGGGCCGCCGGAAAAGTAACTGCACACGATTTTAAACCAATCAAAAAAAGGTGTCAACCCGACAAAACAAGCTGTTTTTGTACTATACATAACAAGCCTGAAAAACGAAGGATACGGAGGATATAAATGAAATTAGAGCCTAACGATCCCTGCTGGTGCGGCAGCGGACGCAAATATAAAAAATGTCATATGCAGCAGGATGAAAAAGTTCAGATCTACAAGGACAAAGGCATCATCGTGCCCTCTCATAAACTGCTGAAAACTCCGGAGCAGCTGGCCGGGATCCGCGAGAGTGCGAAAGTCAACGTAGCGGTCCTGGACGAAGTATCCAAACGCATCCACGAGGGTATGAGCACCGAAGATATCAACGATATCGTCAACGAGGTCACCTACGGGATGGACGCCATCCCGGCGCCTCTTAATTATGAAGGCTTTCCCAAGAGCGTCTGCACGTCCATCAATAACGTCGTCTGCCACGGCATCCCCTCCAAAGACGAGATCCTGGTAGACGGGGACATCATCAATGTCGATGTTTCCACCGTCAAAAACGGCTATTATTCCGACTCCTCCCGCATGTTCCTGATCGGCGATGTGGATCCCGCCTGGAAGAAATTGGTCGAAGACACCAAGAAAGCCGTAGAACTTGCTCTCGCAGAAGTCAAGCCCTGGGGCATGCTCGGCGATGTCGGAGCCGTCGTAAATGAGTTTGCCAAAAAACAGGGCTACAGCGTGGTACGCGAAATAGGCGGACACGGCTGCGGAGTCGAATTCCACGAAGATCCCTGGGTCGGTTTTACCACCAGAAGAGGGACCGGTATGCTGCTGGTCCCCGGCCTTACCTTTACCATCGAACCGATGATCAACCTGGGTACGGCCGACATTTACCAGGATGAAGACAACGGCTGGACCATTTATACCGATGATGACCAACCGTCCGCTCAGTGGGAGATCCAGGTCACGGTCACCGAAGACGGGCATGAAGTACTGACCTGGTGACCTCCGGGCCGTGGTAATAATGTGTTGAGGAACCTGTCGATCCGGAAGGATCAGCATTCAATCAGGGGGGATTTTCAGTGACACTGACAGAAGAAGAGCTTCGCGATAAAATTTATGCCTGCTGGGAAGGAAAGAATATAGGCGGTACTCTGGGCGGCCCTACCGAAGGACGCATGGAATGGCTGCATCTGGAAAAGCTGGAAGGAATCGGAAACGATCCTCTTCCCAATGATGATCTGGATCTGCAGCTGGTCAATCTGCATGCGGTCGAGCAGCGGGGTTTGAACATTACCACCCAGGACCTGTCCAAAGAATGGCTGGAGCACGTCCGTTTCCCTTACGACGAGTACGGATACGCCCTGACCAACCTGCGCAAGGGCCTGGTCCCGCCGCTTTCCGGCTATTTTGAAAATCCTTTTGTTGATTGTATGGGAAGTCCCATCCGGTCGGAACTGTGGGCCGTGCTGGCCCCGGGCAAGCCGGCTATCGCCAGCTACCTGGCTTATCAGGACGCCATGGTCGACCATGCCGGCGGCGAGGGCGTCTATGCGGAGATGTACAATGCGGTGCTGGAAAGCCTTGCCTTTGAAGAAAGCGACCGGGAGACGCTGATCGAGAAGGCAGTTGCCTTTCTGCCGGCCGGCTGCGTTACGGCTAAGGTGATCCGGGACACGTTGAAATGGTATCGGGAAGGGGTATCGTATACCGACATCAGGGACCTTATCCTGAAAAGCTGCGGCAGCGACAATTTCACCTATGCTCCGCAGAATATGGCCTTTATCACGGTCGGGCTTTTATATGGAAGCGATTTCGGAGACTGCCTGCTGAAGGCGGTCAACATGGGTTATGACACGGACTGCACCGGAGCGACGACCGGGGCTATCTGCGGGATTTTATGGGGACGCAAGGGGATACCGGCGGCCTGGCGCGAGCCGGTGTCGGAACGGATCGCGGTGTCCAAAGAGATCGTGGGACTTGACTGGCCCAGGACGATCTCGGAGCTGACCAGGCGCAGCATGATACTGCAGCAGCAGCTGGCTCCGGAAGCCGAGGAGGATTTCCTGTTCATCCCCATGACGGATTTTGACCGGCAGATCTTCTGCCTGCCCCAGGGGGCAAGTTTTACCCGCAGTCTGCGCGTGACGCTCAAGACAAAAGAGACCCCGGTGCCCGGGCAGAAACTGACGATCTTTTGTGTACTCAAGAACCGTACCCACGACCGGTGGCAGGCTTCGGTAAGCTGCCGGGAAAACAACTGGACTTCGCCGGTAATGGATCTGGAAGACCAGTCGACCGTGCCGGTACAGTTTGAGGTAACGGTGCCGGAGGAAGCGGCGGAAAGGGAAGAGGCCCTCGCCAAGTCCGTGAAAGAAGACAGGATCCCCAAGACCATGACTCTTCATTTGACCGTGGCCCGCTATGACCAGGGCGGTTTATGGGTCCGGTATCCGATCGAATTTACCCTGCCGGTCGGCAGCCGGTGGAGCGTGGACGGTCAGACGGTCTACACCAAGGGGCAGGAAGTCGTCCTTAAAGGCGAAGGCCTGCATAAGATCACTACGACACTGACGGTGCCTTCCGACCGCCCCATGCGCCTGATCGCGGCCTGCAGCCAGCCGGTCCGTGTGCGGATCCGACCGGATCAGACGGACGGCCGGCCGGTAGTAAACGACCCCGATGAGGAGGTCTATATGCCTGCTTATCACAGAGCACCCAAGGAACAGACGGCGGAGCTTGAGCTGAAAGCAGGAAAGTACCAGGTCGATATTCAGGTCGACAGCCGCGCGGAAGAAACACGGTTAAGTCTCATGCCCTGCGCACCGCGTGAAGACTTTTGCATGATGTATATAGACTGCGCCATAGGGTAAAATTTGAAAAATAATAGGGGTGACGGATGAAGCCGGTCGTAACGATTATTGTACCTGTCTATAACGCACAGAAAACGGTGCGCCGCTGCCTGGAGAGTATACTGGCGCAGGATTTCAAGCAGTTCGAACTCCTTGTGATCGACGACGGGAGCTGGGACGATTCTCCGGCCATCTGTGATGAGTTCGCGGAAAAAGACAGCCGCGTTCATGTGATCCACAAAGAAAACAGCGGCGTTTCCCAGACGCGCAATATAGGCCTTTCCATGGCACGCGGTCAGTATATCCAGTTTCTGGATTCCGATGACTGGATCACTCCGGAGGCGACAAGGACGCTGCTTTCGGCGGCGCAGCAGACCAGCGCAGATCTTGTTGTCGCTGATTTCTACCGCGTCGTCGGGGAGAGAGTATCGACCAAGGGCTCGATCACGAAAGAAAAGCTGATGTTCCGCGATGAATTTGCCGGTGAGATGCTAAGGAGCCCGGCGGACTTTTATTATGGCGTCATCTGGAACAAGCTGTACCGCCGCAAGATCATCGAAAAGTATCAGATCCGCATGGATCCGAATCTGAACTGGTGTGAAGATTTTATTTTCAACCTGGAATATCTTTTGCATGTGCAGACGGTGTACTGTGTGCAGACGCCCATTTACTATTATGTAAAAACGGAAGGGTCGCTGGTGGATGAAACCATGAAGTCCGGCGGTGTCATGCGCCAGAAGCTGAAGGTGCTCGAGTACTACAACCGCTTTTACAAGAACATATACAGCGGGACCAGTTACGCGCTGAGGGCACCGGTCATCTACAGTTTTTTATTGAATTTTGCCCATGACGACACCGTGCGCAGGATCATGCCGGGCACCAAGAAGCTGGGGAGCGAGCGGACGGTCCTGATGCATGACGCGGATGTTGACGCATGGACGGTCAATTATTATGAGCGGGTGCTGATCCGGCGCGAAGGGGAGTCGATCCGGCTGCAGTATCATCTCACACACCGCGCCATGCTTGTCATTGCGTATCTGTATGCCTTCGGACCTTCCTGTGTGAGGGAAGAATTTGCCTGGTATGTCGGAGTCTCCCAACGGGCGCTCTCGCAGACCCTGCGCATGATGAGCGGGAAAAAACTGGTAATCCAGATGCGGGAGCCGGAGGAAAAAGAACTGGAAGAGGGCGAGGAGTGGACCGTCGAAAACGCCGCGGAGACCAAGGCGGAAGACACCTGGATGCCCGGCGAGGCAGCGGAACCGATCCTGCAGGACTGGAACCGAATGCTGACGGACCTCGACGCCATGATGACGGAAGGATTTACCGAGTCCGAGAAAACGGAATATCTGGCGCTTCGAAAAAAGTCCTTTGAAGGCATCAAAAAGCGTTTATCGCTTTAAGTTAATAAGTTAATAAGAACGGAATTTAAAGATTTATCCGAATTATCTCAAGCTTATAAGATCACATTTTTCTGCTGGCCGTTCATCCAGGAGATCAGATTGTCGAACACGATCTGAGCACGCAAGGTCATGGATTCTTTGGTCGCGAAGGCTACATGGGGAGTCACCAGGGTGTTGGGAGTATTGAGAAGAGGCATGGCCGGATCCAGAGGCGGCTCATTATCGAATACATCCAGGCAGGCCCCGCCGATCGTGCCATTATTCAAAGCATCCGCCAGATCCTGAGTGACAACGACCGGACCGCGGGCTGCGTTGACCAAGAGCGCGGTCGGTTTCATTAAAGCAAGCTGGTTTTTACCGATCATTCCCCGGGTGGATTCGTTAAGAGGACAGTGCAGCACTACGATATCCGAAGTGCTCAGCAGCTCTTCCATGGTAACTTTTCTGATATAGGAAGGATTGCAATCGTGCCAGTGGCTGTCAGGACCGATCACATTGGCTCCGAAGGCATGAAAGAGCTCTGCGGACCGGCTGCCGATATTGCCCAGTCCGATGATGCCGACCGTTTTACCCTTAAGTTCGCTCCCGACCAGGCCCTGCTTGGTCTGTCCGGCACGGCAGCGGTCTTCGACCGCCCTCATGTTGCGGAGCCAGCTCAGGACCATGCCGATGACCAGCTCCGGAACGGCCTCATTGGAATAACCGGACGCATTGGAAACAGCAATGCCGGCTGCTTTGGCAGCGGACAGACCGACGTGGTCGACTCCCGTAAAAGCAACATCGATAAACTTAAGGCTGGGGCATGCCGCAATGACATCCGCCGGCATAGGCATGTTGGCAAGGATCATAACATCCTTGTCACAAGCCTCTTGGATCAGGGTCTCTTTATCGGTCGTACGCTGGTAGCTGGTAAATTCAACGCCCTGCTCCTTGAGCGGAGCTTCCAGACAGGCAAGCTCCTGATCGCTGATACCTAACGATTCCATCAAAGCAACTTTCATAGTATCCTTTCCGTAAAACGCCTCAAAAGCTGTTTTACTTTCGCATGTTCTGATTACTGTCATTCATTATAGGTTAATTATAATGATAATTCCAAAAGCCTTCAAGAAGGTAAGGCGCCGCTTCGCCTTAGGCGTTTGATCAAATTCATGTCAAACATTTTACTTTCATCGCTATTGTCAGCGTGGTATGATAAGCTCAGCAGAACTTGATATCGTTTCTTCATTATCCGATAGAACAAGGAGGTCAGTTATGCGTACCATTACCCTTGGAACGACAGGCATCACGGTGCCCCAGAATGCTTTCGGAGCCCTGCCCATCCAGCGCGACTCCAAAGAAGTAGCCGTTGCCCTGCTGCGCAAGGCTTACGCCGGCGGCATGCGCTTTTTTGATACCGCCCGCGCCTACAGCGACAGCGAGGATAAAGTCGGCGAAGCCTTTGACGGCATGAGGGACAAAGTATATATCTCGACCAAAACACAGGCCAAAACGCCCGACAAATTCTGGACCGACCTTGAAACGTCCCTGAAAATGCTGCGCACCAACTACGTGGACATCCTTCAGTTCCACTGCGCGGATCAGTGCTACCGGCCCGGCGACGGAACCGGCATGTACGAATGTATGCTGGAGGCTAAAAAACAAGGTAAGATCCGCCACATCGGCATCACCGCCCACAAGATCGGCATCGCCATGGAAGCGGCCAAATCCGGCCTTTACGAAACCGTACAGTTCCCCTTCAGTTACTTAAGCGGCCCTCAGGAGCTGGAACTGGTACAGACCTGCAAGGATAATCAGGTCGGATTCATCGCCATGAAGGGACTGGCCGGAGGTCTGATCAACCAATATGAGCCGGCAATGGCTTATATGTCCCAGTTTGACAATGTGCTGCCCATCTGGGGCGTCCAGAGGGAAAAAGAACTGGACCAGTGGCTGTCCTGTTTTGACACCATGCCTCAGATGACCCCCGAGATCGAGGCCTATATTGAGCAGGAAAAGAAAGAGCTGTCCGGTGATTTCTGCCGCGGCTGCGGCTATTGCATGCCCTGTCCGGCCGGCATCCAGATCAATCAGTGCGCCCGCATCAGTTTGATGCTGCGCCGCGCTCCTTCAAAGAGCTGGCTCAGCGACTACTGGCAGGCTGAAATGAAAAAGGTAGAAGGCTGCCTGCACTGCCGTCGCTGTGTCGCCAAATGCCCTTACGGCCTGGACACTCCGACCCTGCTGGAAAAGAACTACGAGGATTACAAAAAAGTGCTGGCCGGAGAGGTCAGCGTACAATAAAAAGGAGACATTACCATGGCATTAGACAAAGTAGGTCCTATTCCTGCTCTGATGACGCAGGAAGTAATGACAGCGCCCGGACAGATCTCATTCAGGCAGATCCCGGTACCGGAGCCAGGCCCGGATCAGGTACTGGTCAAGATCAAACGCATCGGAGTCTGCGGCAGCGACATCCACGTTTATCACGGTACCCATCCTTATACCAAATATCCGGTCACTCAGGGGCATGAAGTCAGCGGCGTGATCGTTAAATGCGGACAGTACGCCTCTAAGTTCCAGGTCGGCCAGCGGGTGACCATCGAGCCCCAGGTCTTCTGCGGCCGCTGCTACCCCTGCCTGCACGGAAAGTACAACCTGTGTCAGAACCTGAAGGTCATGGGATTTCAGACCACCGGCACGGCCAGCGATTATTTTGCGGTCGACGAATCCAAGATCACCCCGCTGCCGGATGGCATGACCTATAACGAAGGGGCCATGATCGAGCCCCTGGCAGTGACCGTCCACGCCGCCAAACGCTTCCCCGATCTTAAGGGAGCCAAGGTAGTCATTTTCGGCTGCGGCCCCATCGGCATCCTTTTGATGCAGTCGGTCAAGGCCTTCGGCGCTGCCAAGGTCATGGTCACCGACGTGTCCGACTATCGCCTGCAGCTGGCAAGGTCGCTGGGAGCGGACGCCGCCGTCAATACATCCAAAGAGGATTTTGCCACGGCCCTGACCGAGGCCTTCGGCCCGGACAAAGCGGACGTTATGTACGACTGCGCCGGCAATGACATCACCATGGACCAGGCCATTCAGAACGCCCGCAAGGGAAGTACGATCGTCCTGGTAGCCGTCTTCGGAAAACGCGCCAGCGTGGACCTGGCCAAGCTCAACGATTCCGAGCTGGATCTGAACACCTCCATGATGTACCGCCACGAAGACTATCTGGATGCCCTGCGCTTTGTCAGCGAGGGCAAGATCCAGCTCAAACCGCTCATGAGTCAGCATTTTGCCTTCAAGGACTACCTGAAAGCCTACCAATATATCGATGCCAACCGGGAATCCACCATGAAGGTCCTGATCGACGTCGATCCTGAAGAAGAATAAATAGCGGGTCCCTTCGCTTTATCCCCAAAAGCTGCTTCGATCCGAGACAGCAGAAGGAGCCGAAATGTCCTTACTCGCCAAATTGATCGAGCCCTCGCAAAAGTACCAAAAAGGGCAGCACCCATTCAGCAACAGCGATCTTAAAAAGATTCTGATCCCGCTTCTGATCGAGCAGTCGCTGCAGCTGATGGTCGGCATCGCCGACACCCTGATGGTCAGCTACGCAGGCGAAGCAGCCGTATCCGGCGTCTCGCTGGATACCATGTTCTACAGTATCTTTCTTTTCATGTTTAATGCCGTCGCCACCGGCGGTTCTGTCGTAGTCGCCCAGTATCTGGGAAAGGGCGATATCAATCAGGCAGATTTCGCCGCGTCGCAGATCGTGCGGATCGCGGCTATCTTTTCTACGGCCTGTATGGTCCTGATCCTGCTGACCGGCAAATGGATCCTGAAGGGATTGTACGGCAGCGTGGAAGCAGACGTCATGGCCGCCTGCCGGACCTACCTCTGGATCGTTACCCTGGCCTTCCCGGCCAGTGCCCTCTATAATGCCGGCGCGGCCATTTTCCGCAGCATGGGCCGCACCAAAACGACCATGACCGTGTCCATCCTTATGAACGTTTTGAACGTGATCGGCAACGCGATCGGCGTTTTCGCCCTGCATGCCGGCGCGGCCGGCGTCGCCTGGCCGACCACCATTTCCTGGTATTTTGCCGCTGTCGTAATGGTGAGCCTGTGCTTTAGGTCCGGCAAAGAGGTCCAGATCCGTATGGACCTGATCCTGCGCCGGGATATGGAAATGGTCAAAAGGATCCTGCACATAGCCATCCCCAACGGCCTGGAGAGCGGCCTTTTCCAGGCATCCAAAGTTTTTATCGGCACCATGATCGCCACCTACGGCACCTATCAGATCGCTGCCAACGGTATTTCACAGACCTTGTGGAATTTTTCCGCCCTGATGACCAGTTCCATGGGACCCGTTTTCATCACGGTCATCGGCCAGTGTATGGGGGCCGGCAACAAGGACGGAGCCGAGTACTATCTGCATAAGCTGCCCCGGATCACTTTCTTTCTGGCGCTGGCATGGAATATCCTTTTTGGAGCCTGCCTGCCTCTGATCGTACAGCTTTATGATATTTCGGCCCAGACCCGTCAGCTGGTCCTGATCTGCGTGTGGCTGCACTGCCTCTTCCTTCCTTTTGTGCAGCCATGGTCCTTCCCCCTGTCAGCGGGCCTGCAGGCTACCGGCGATGTGAAATTTTCCCTTTATTCTTCCATTTTTACATCGGTCTTCCTGCGCATCATCTTTACGATCATCCTTGGTAATATGCTCCATTTAGGCGTGATCGGCGTTACCATCGCCATGATCTCGGACTGGATCGTCAAAGCCATCCTGGATGTGATCCGCGTGGGCAGCGGCCGCTGGAGAGAGAAGCGGGTCATCTGATCTCGTCCGTTGTTTTTTCAAAAGTTTTATCAAAAGGGAAAAAGGTGCAGCGCAGTTCGAAAAGGGAAGTTTAACTTAAAAAGTCCAGTTATGCAGGATCTGCATAGCTGGACTTTTACTATAAGCATTAGGCAAAACAGGGAAGAAAAGTTATACTGAAAGCAGCTGGAAAGGACCGATAAAATCAATCCGGCAGCAAAGGGAGAGGCCTAACATGAATCTGTTTGTAAGACTTATAGAACCTTCTCAGAAGTATCAGAAGGGCGGACGGCTGTTCAGCAACGAGGATCTTCGCAAAATGATCGTTCCCCTGCTGATCGAGCAGGCCCTGCAGCTGGTGGTGGGCATGATGGATACTATGATGGTCTCCTATGCCGGTGAAGCAGCCGTTTCGGGAGTTTCGCTGGATACCATGTTGTATGTGATCTTTATGAATCTATTCACCGCGGTCGCTACCGGAGGCTCTGTGGTCATTTCTCAGTATCTGGGCCGTCAGGACAAGGATAATGCCGATCTTTCCGCTTCCCAGGTGATAAGGATCTCGGCTGTTTTCTCGATCCTTTGCATGGTTTTGATCCTGCTGACGGGAAACTGGATCCTGAAGGTCCTGTACGGGAGTGCCGAAGCGGACGTTATGGCTGCCTGCCGCACTTATCTTAGGATCGTGACTCTGTCTTTCCCGGGAAATGCCTTGTATAACGCAGGGGCCGCCATTTACCGCAGCATGGGCCGTACGAAAACGACCATGAAGGTGTCCATGACCATGAATGCTGTCAACATCATAGGCAACGCGGTCGGGATCTTCGTTTTGCACGCCGGGGCAGCCGGTGTCGCCTGGCCGACGACTATTTCATGGTCCTTTGCGGCTGTGGTCATGATGGTGCTCTGCTTCCGGTCCAAACACGAAGTACGGATCCGTTGGAACAAGATCCTGCGCCTTGACTTTGCCATGCGGAAACGTATCCTGCATATTGCCGTCCCCAACGGGATCGAAGGCGGGTTGTTCCAGGCTTCCAAAGTCTTTATCGGAACTCTGATCGCCACTTACGGGACCTATCAGATCGCCGCCAACGGTATTTCCCAGACCATCTGGAGTCTGTCGGCTTTGAGCAGCGTCGCGATGAGCCCGGTCTTTGTCACGGTGATCGGCCAGTGCATGGGAGCGAAAGATATAGACGCGGCCGAGTATTATATGCATAAACTGACCAGATTGTCCCTGATCATGGGTTTTGTTTGGAGTATTTTCATCCTGGCTATCCTGCCTCTGCTGGTACGGGTTTATCAGGTGTCCGACATTACCAGAAACCTGATCCTGATCTGTGTGGCCATTCATGCGGCAGCCGCCGCTTTTGTCCATCCCTTTGCCTTCCCCCTATCGGGAGGACTCAGAGCTTCCGGAGATGTAAAATTCACCCTTTATTCGTCGATTTTTACTTCTGTTTTTCTGCGAGCTCTGCTTTCTTACATTCTGGGCACTCTGCTTGGCATGGGTATTATCGGCGTGACCTTAGCCATGGTCTCCGACTGGATCGTAAAAGGCGCCATGGACTACGTCCGCCTGCTGCGCGGCCGCTGGAAAACGAAGAAGGTTATCTGATACGAAAAAGTTATCTGAAGCGGTTCTTTGGTCATCGGATGACCGGGTAATAGAAAGTAAAAACTAAGCGGCAGAAGGCCCGAAGGCCTGTCTGCCGCGTAGTTTATTTATAGGAACATTCTTGTTGTTTTCCTGTAATGAGAGGTGTACATATTAGCCTTTCCTCCTCTTGAGTTCATCAACAAACGTTCGTCCGGCTGCACCCGTTCAGCCAGACGGGTAGCAAGCCCTATGTTTATGATCAGTACCCAAGCTCCTCATTGACCAGCAGAACGTGGATACGTCCCTGCTGGCCGGAGCGGCGGGTGATGACGAATTGGTTGCAGATACTGGCAGGGCTGGTGCAGCTAAGGCAGCTGCCGGTTTTTGTGCAGGCATTGGGCAGGTTCAGACGAACGTTGTTGGCCGGTCCGGCTACCTGCCTGACCCTGGTGATGGCATCCTCCAGCGTAGGCACGATCTTATTGACGCCCGCGATCACAAACACCTTTTTAGGACCGAAGATCAGCGCTGCCGTGCGGTTTCCATTGCCGTCCACGTTATAAAGGCAACCGTCCAGCGTCACTGCGTTGGAGCTCATCAGGTAGAAATCGGCGGAAAAAGAATCCCGAAAGACCTTCTGCACATCGTCCGTATGATAACGATCAAGAAGATGATAGTCCTTGTTGCCTGTCAGCCAATCGATGATCCCCAGAGAAAATAGAGTAACGCTGCCACCGATCCCGATGGTAGCGCCTTTGTCGATGCGGCTTTTCAGAAAATCAACTGCCTCTTCCCCGGTCTCGAAAAAATCAGCGTCAAAGTTGTGAGCTCTCAGATTTTTTACGCACTGAGCCGCCTTCAGACGAGTGATGGCCTTAACATTCTTTTCCATAAAAGTCTCCTTACATACAGTATAATTCACACCCGGAACTGGTATTGATAAAGGTCGGCGTAGATACCGTTTTTGGCCAGCAGCTGGTCGTGAGTGCCCCGTTCCTGGATGCCGTGGTCGTTGATGACGATGATCTCATCGGCGTTTTTGATGGTGGACAGACGGTGGGCGACGATCAGGCAGGTACGGCCTTTGGACAGCTCTTCCAGTGACTGCTGGATCAGCATCTCGGTGGCGTTGTCCAGGGCGGAAGTGGCCTCGTCCAAAATCAGGATGGACGGATTCTTAAGGAAGACGCGGGCGATGCTGATGCGCTGCTTCTGCCCGCCCGACAGCTTGACGCCCCTTTCTCCGACATTGGTATCGTATCCGTCAGGCATCTGCATGATGTAATCATGGATGTTGGCCTTTTTGGCGGCTTCGACGATTTCATCATCGGTGGCATCCAGGTTTCCGTAGGCGATGTTTTCGCGGATGGTCCCGTTGAAAAGGTAGACATCCTGGGCGACCATGCCGATGTTGCGGCGCAGGCTCTCGCGGGTCATGTGTTTGATGTCGATGCCGTCTATGGTGATGGTGCCGGAGTCGACTTCATAAAAGCGCGGAATCAGGTGGCAGAGGGTGGTCTTGCCGCCGCCGGAAGGGCCGACCAGGGCCAGCGTTTCGCCCTGCGGGATGCTCATGGACAGATGGCTGATGACCGGCTTGTTGTACTTGGGGTCGGTGTTGACTGCCCCGGTCTGGTCGGTGGTTTCGTAGGTGAAGGTGACGTCGTGGAATTCGATGTTCCCCTTAAGTTGACCCACGTCGACGGCTCCGGGTTCGTCCTTTTCTTCTTCTACGGACATGATCTCATTGAAGCGGCGGATACCGGTCAGACCGTCCTGGATCTGTTCGAAAATGTTGATAAGGTTGTTGATGGGTTTTAAGAAGAAGTTAACGTAAAGCAGAAAGGCGGTAAAGTCTCCGGCGTTGATTTTTTTGTAGAAAAGGAAGAGGCCTCCGGCCACCAGGGCGACCAGATAGAGCAGATCCATGAGGAGGCTGGTGCCCGTGTGGAAAAGCGACATCATCTTGTAGCTGAATTTGCGGGCCTTGATGAAGCGGTGGTTCGATTCCTCAAACTTGCTCATTTCGTGGTCTTCGGAAGTGTAGGCCCGGCTGACCCGGATACCGCTGATGCTGGTTTCCAGGGACGAGTTGACCTCGCCGATCTCGACACGGGACTGCATGAAGGCCCGGCTCATGTTGCGCTGCAGTTTAACGGCATACAATACAATAAAAGGAATAAAAATGAAAATGATCAGGGTCAGGATCCAGTTGATGCGGAACATGAGGATAAAGGATCCGATCAGCATGATAGTGGAGATCAGCAGGTTTTCGGGACCGTGATGGGCAAGCTCGGTGATCTCCATCAGATCGTTGACCAGACGGGACATGATGGTGCCCGTTTTGTTTTCATCAAAGTATTTGAAGGGCAGCTTCTGAATATGGCGGAAGAGGTCGCGGCGCATATCCCCCTGGATATAAACTCCGACGACGTGGCCCCAGTACTGGATGTAGAAGTTCAGCCCGGCCTTGATCAGGTAGATAGCCAGCATGGCCAAAGCCCAGACGATGATAAAGCGGGTCGTATCACGGTATACGTAATCGTTGATAATGTTCTTGGCGATCTGGGGATAAAAAAGATCGCATACTGCCACTAAAAAGGAGCAGAGCATATCCAGCCCGAACATACCCTTATGGGGCTTGTAGTAGGAGACGATCTTACGGAACATCTCTTTGCGGCTGATGGTGCCGGATGTCTGAGCGGTTTTCTTCTTCGTTTTTTCTGCCATTTCTTACCTCATCGGAGCGGGATGTCTTTATATCAGAGTTTGTCTTGTCTCATATGTTCATTATTTTAACATGTTTAAAATATGCAAACAATGGACAAAATCGCTTTGGACAGGTTCCTGGGGCTTTAGGTGAAAGGCAGAGGGATCTCATACGCAGATGGATGAGGACCTTTGCGAGAGCCTGGACCGGATCAGCTTATGTAACGGGCATGATGTAGAAGAGGACCATGAGGTAGTGGCAGAGGCTGCCGGCCAGGCAGAAGATATGGAAAATGCCGTGGACGCTGGGTTTTTTGTTGGCACCGATGGCATAAAGGACTGCGCCGATCATGTAGAAGAGGCCGCCGGACAGGAGAAGGACCGATCCGCCCCGGCCCAGAGCGCGCATGACCGGGACGATCCGCACCAGGACGCTCCAGCCCATGATGAAGTAGCAGCTGTAGGACAGGACGCGGTATTTGTGAAAGTCGATGGCGGTGAAAACACTGCCCAGGATAGCCGCTGCCCAGACGACTCCGAAAATGACCCAGCCCATGGCAGGATCGAAGCTGCGGATGGTGACGAGGGTCACGGGGGTGTAAGTCCCCGCGATCAAAAGATAAATGGTGCAGTGGTCAAGTACCTGCATGACTTTTTTGGCCATGGGCTTTTTAAGACCGTGATAAACGCTGGAAATGGTATAGAGCAGGATCATGGAGGCGCCGAAGATGGCTCCGGAAACGACGGACCAAACGGTTCCGCGAAGGGCTCCCATGATCACGCAGGTGACCAGGGCTACGATGCCAAGCGCTGCGCCGACTATGTGGCTGACCATGTTAAATATTTCGTTCCCGCGGGTATAGTTGGGAAGCGTACGATCTTTCAAAGGGGTTCGAGGCATGAGGGTCTCCTTTCTTTAATAGGGCCTTATAAAAGGAAATAGGGCCTTGTATAAGGGTCGATCTGCATCTAAGGTCGATCTGCTGTGGGAAGTTATGACGAAAAGGGCTTGATCAGATCTCCTGACGGAGGTTTTTTTCGGTGCCTTTCTTTAAACATAATATTAAATATTAGATATAATGAAGTCAAGTATTATAAGATAAAATTAACATTGCTTTGTTCGGTTATCTTGAGACTATCTTGATGCTATCTTGAGTTTGTTCGGCTGTTTTGGGCAAAAAAATAGAGCCGGAGAGATCCGACTCGATTCAAAGGAGAAAACATGAAAAAGATTTGATGCTTGTATAGTACGAGAGAGTCAAGAGTTTTGTGTAACCGCTGATTCGTTACCGTATTTTTTCTCAAATAACAGTCCCAGATCATAGGCTGCTTCTTTGAATCCACGCACCGCGTGAGACGCAGATTTTTTGTTATAGTCGATCACTTTGACGGCGGCAAACCGGTTAAGGGAATTCTCATTGGGAAACTGTTCCTTCCGTTTGATGTCCCTTTTCAACAGTTTGTTGAAGGATTCGATCGGATTCGACGTGTAGATGCTTCT
>Ga0256404_1002954_pt1 | contig 36031 bp, 33 predicted proteins | sample RumenRJG_01DNA_FD_185990 | JGI IMG/M metagenome (GOLD analysis project Ga0256404, IMG submission 185990) | Bovine rumen microbial communities from Lethbridge, Alberta, Canada - RJG_01 | ecosystem: Host-associated > Mammals > Digestive system > Stomach > Rumen | place: Canada: Alberta | collected... | reverse complement strand
ACCGGCACTGATGTGGTGGTCTTCTTTTGATACCTTTTTCCAACCTGTATTTAATTTTCAATTTTTATAAATTTAGCCTTGACTTTTTATTTGCAGGCTTATTTAGAATCTTCTTTAGAATCTGCATTTGAATCCTCCATTTTTAGTCCTGAAGCTGATAGCCTCTTTTAAATACTGTCTTGATATTCTTCCCCTCAAAGCCAAGAAGTTTTCTCAGGTTTTTAACTCTGTTGTCCACCACTCTTTCGCTCCCCTCATAATCATATCCCCATACCTTTACGAGAATAGTCTCTCGAGAAACATTTGAATTCTTGTATTCCATAAGGAGTCGAAGTATCATTAGCTCTTTTTGTGGAAGGTTGATCTTTTCTTCTTTCACGAATACATCAAGAGTAACCGGATTTAGTCTTATATGACCACATTCCATAAATTGGTCTCTCATAAGTCCTTTGGATCTCTTGAGAAGAGCCATACTCTTTGCATATAGCAGTTCGATGGAATATGGTTTCTGAACATAATCATCACAGCCCAAGCTGTATCCACGAAGTACATCATCCTGTTGACCGCGCGCTGTCAAAAATATGATTGGAATATCACTGTTAGCTCTGATATCTGAGCAAACTGTATATCCGTCCAGTCCTGGCATCATTACGTCTAACAGTACCAGGTCATACTGTCCTTCATACAGCATAGCTTCTCCAATACGTCCATCAGAAGCTATCGTCACTTCAGACTCTTTTCTCCTCTCAAAGTAATCTTTAACCACTTCAGCGATGTCCCTATCATCTTCTATAAGGATTATTTTATACATTTAAATGTCCTTCCTTTTACTAGTTCATATTACAATCTAGATGTATCATTCTTGTATCATTTTCGCTTGATCACTCGATAAGCTTTTATGTATTTTTCGTGTTTTTATGTCCTTTTTCTTATATATATGCTATACTATCCCATAATTTAGGTAACGGTAGTTAGGAGAATTATAATATGAATCAAAACAAAAGAACAGCTAAACTTTTAATTATTTCATTTATTTTTCTTATATGGTTTTTCTCATCGATTGGACTCAGCATATATAATGTGAAAGCAGGAAACACTTGGATTTTCCTTATAACGCTGGGACAATTCTTTATCGTCATGGGATCCTTCGCTATCATAGCTATGGTATCCGAAAAGCAAAATGGATGGTGGCTTGGCGCCTTATTTGTATTTGTTGGAAGTGGCTGCGTTACATTTGGCCTGATGAATAGATTTGGATCCGATGATATATACAGTAAGATGGTAAATGTTATCCCTCTAGTTTTGGGAGTTACTATGACTATAGTCAGTCTCGTAATGCTTATACATGGTGCTACTTCCAGAAAGAAGCTTAGAGATATCTGTACATACGAAATTACTGCTAAATGCATCGGTCACAGAGTTCGTGGCGCAAGACATGGAGCAGCAATATGCCCTATATACGAAGCTGTTTTTAATGGCGATAGATTAGTTCTTAATAAGAATATCTACGCTAAGGGGCTGGGAAATCCAGAGAAAGAAGAGACAAGGCAGCTTCTAATCTGCCTAGATGATATAAAGAAAAATGATCCGAATTCTTCCGCAACGGAAGATATTCAGATCAGTCGTTATATAGATGAGAAAACTGACAAGGCGGTCGCTGCATTTATGAATGTTATGCTTGGATCTTTCTTTGCAGCCGGAATTATACTATCTATTGCCGCCTATCTCTTCATCCCAATCTTCTAAAAAATGAGTCACTTTCCACGTCCGACGTAACTGCTGACTCAAAAATGAGTCACTTTCTACGTCGGACGTAAAAAGTGACTCATTTTGTTTTGGATTACTCTACACGAAGTCTATCAACTACACTTCTTTTACAAATCTTGTTGTAAGCGATTACTGGTATAGCAACTACCATCACACAGATAAATGGAATGCACACACCAAGTGGAACAAGTGTGAAGTTCCAGACAAACATAGGTAACTCTGCTGTCAACATTTTAATAAGTGTAAAACTGAGCAGGACTGAACAGCTTGTTGAACAGATAATCGTCCAGAAGAAATAAACCATTGCTTCCTTCATCAGCTTCAGCTTCTGCTGCTTTCCTGTCATTCCAACTGCTTCAAGCATTGCAAGTTCTCTGCTTCTGACAATTATTGATGTGATCATAGTATTGGCAAAGTTCATGAGACCGATAAGTCCAAGGATACCGGCAACTACTACACCAACAATCTTTATCATGCTTCCGAAAGAAGCATACTCTTCTTCAACGCTTTCTTTGGAATCATAAGTCATATTGCTGTTTACTTCATTTGTATAGTTTTCAAGCCACTCATTTACAGAAGCTTCCTTAGAATCCTCTACATCCATAAGAACTCTCATAGCACCCCAGTCAGCGCCATTAAGCGATAAGAACTCATCTTCCGAAAGAACATAGTTACAATCACAAAGCCCAAAGGCTCTAAGTCCCAGTGCAAGTGGAATCTCTACTATACCATAGACTTCGTATTCCTTTACCGGAGCATTTTCATAGCTCATATACTCATACTCTTTTCCATTCTCATCAGTGTCTGTCAGAGTCTCCATATACTTGGGATCATAACTTCTTATCTGAACCTTGTCTCCCGGCTTAAGGAAATCAAGCTCATCAGTGTCTGTCATAAATCTGGTTATAAGAACATAGTTTCCATTATTAAATGTATCCCAGTCGATACTATCTTTCCCATCTATTGTTTCCAGAACCTTCAGCTTTTCAAAAGCAAGCTTTCCAACTCCATAAGTCTTTCCATCTAAAGTTTTTGATGCTCTCATATACTCGTTTGAAGTCTTTATATCAGCTTCTGAATAGGCGAGACTAGCATACTTCTCCTTCAACAAATCTGAGTTAAGAAGATTTTCTTCTATCTTCGCCCAGCTTTCATCATTAAATTCCTGAAATCTATCGTTTATATATACCGCTCCAACTTCTTCTACTCCATCGAGCCCTATTAACTTCTCAATAAATTCTTCATCGATTGCCTGTGTTTCTCTATACGATGCACTCGGATCATCCACTGTAACATCCTGTACACTAAAATCTGCTATGATAAGATTCTCTACATAACCATCCATACTGAAACCACTTACAAATCCGTATACTGAATTAAGTACAACAAGTGCAAGAGAAAGTGACAAGATTACTGTAACCAGCTTCTTTTTAGGTTTTCCATTCTTACCTGTTTCTTCTGTGTATTTAACTGTTTCAACAGGTGAAACCTTTGCAGCCTTACGGCAAGGCTTCATGGCACTTATAATTACTGTAATATAGGAGAATGCTGCTGCACCGAGAAGCATCCATACATTCATATGAAGCTCTCCCTTTCCAACATTTACTGTACTAAACTGCCCAGAAATGATTGGAAGAAGAACTACTGCAACCAGAACTCCCAGAGCTATTCCTACAGGAATACCAATGATGGAAATGATATTTGCTCTCTTCATAACTATCTTTCTAAGCTGCTTCTCTGTTGTACCGATTGTCTTAAGAAGTCCAAACTCCTGAATATCGGAAATGATATTTATATCAAATATATTGAATATGATCAGATAACCTGCGAACATAAATACTGCACCAAGGGCAAGACATATGATGACCATAGATGGATCAAGGCTGCTTGCTGCATAAGCCCAGTTAACACCGTAATCAACATTATCTCTTATACCGGTTCTAGCAATAAGATCCTGAACCTTACCTTCAATATTTATACTGTTACTGAAATTAAAATCTACTGAATATCTGCCAACATAATCATATGTATCTGATTCCGGAAGGGGTACAGTCTTGGCCGGTGCATACTTTTCCTGAAAACTCTTTGAGAAGTATGTCAACTGTGCCGGACTTATAGGATCTCCCTCATAGATTCCGCACACTGTAAAATCTTTCTCTATTACTTCATCTTCTAATTCTATATCCAGAGTAACCTTACTTCCCACTTCACATGGGACACTTAAGGCCTCAAGTGTGACATTACTCAGAACAACCTCATCCTCAGCTTCAGGCATTCTGCCCTTTGTAGGTGCGCTGAATCCATTCTTCGCATTTTCAAGTTCAGCGAAGTAACACTCTGAATGAATCTTCTTCAGCTCCTCATTTGCGAGCATACCTATCATTATTCTATAAGATACAGATTTTAACTTCGGATCATCTTTTATCTGATTATACTCATCCTCTGTAAGATACTTAAAACTACCGTGGCAGCTTCCACCAGCCTGTCTCATTGAACCTTCCTGCATCTCATTTATCATGCTTCCGCCTACAGAGAAAAGTGATGAAAACAGGAGACTTGTAAGAATTACTGCCATAACAAGTATTACATACTTACTAAGCTTTGCCTTGATCCCGCTTGTTGCTAAATTGTTGATTGCCCTTTTATTATTTACGTTCTTCATGATCTGTTCCTTTATTCAAGTAGTTTTACTATTTTTTCCTGTAATAATTACCTAATTTACCTGTCTTGCTTTTTTCTTAAGCAAATATATGTCCGTCTTCGATACGAATAGTTCTGTCAGCCATCTGAGCTATCTCATCATTATGTGTGATCATTACCATGGTCTGATTGAACTTCTTTCCTGTAGTCTTAAGAAGTCCCAGAACATCCTGACTTGTCTTGCTATCCAGATTACCGGTTGGCTCATCTGCCAGGATAATTGCAGGTTTTGAAGCAAGCGCTCTTGCTATCGCAACTCTCTGTTGCTGTCCACCGGATAGCTTCGAAGGAAGCACATTCAACTTCTTAGATATTCCAAGGGTTTCTATAACCTCATCTACAAACTCTTTATCAACTTTCTTACCGTCGAGCTGTAATGGTAAAATGATATTGTCATATACAGATATCGAAGGAACCAGGTTGAAGCTCTGGAAGATAAATCCAATCTTTCTTCTTCTGAAGATGCAGAGCTGATCGCCTTTCATTCCTGATATATCTTTATCATCTATAATGACTTTACCTGATGTAGGATTATCAAGTCCTCCTAACATGTGGAGCAGTGTTGACTTTCCGCTACCGCTCGTTCCGATGATACTTAGGAACTCTCCTCTCTCTACCTTAAGTGATACTCCGTCAAGCGCCTTAACAAGTGTATCGCCATCTCCATAATGCTTTGTAAGATTTTCTGCAACTAATATACTCATGTTGTCTCATTCCTCCGTGTTTTTTAATGTGTTTTTGTTGTTTTCTTAACTCTGAATATAGATTATCACAAGACTCTTACCAGATTATTTCTGAATTCTTTCATCTTTGAAAGATTTGAAAGATTTATATAAAAAAGACTGATGCTCTCGCACCAGCCTTAATGCCTTTGCTTAACGTCTTGCCTTAACGTCTTAGATATACTATTATCTCTCCGCCCTCTCTCTTAGTAGTAGGAATAACTTTTATATATCCATCTTCCTTAGAAATGATCTCTCTAGTAAGATACAGTCCGATACCTACGCCTTCCTCCTGCTGGACGTCGCCTCCTCTATAGAATCTTCCGAAGATCTTCGCAGCCTCATCCTCGCTGATTCCTGGTCCATTATCCACTATATGAATAGCTTGATATACTTCATACTGCTCCGTGAAGACTTCTATATGACCGCCCTCTGGGCTATACTTCACTGCGTTATCCAAGATATTGATAAGCGCTTCATTTGTCCACTTTAGATCAAATGATGCTACAAGAGAATCATCCTTCTTATGACTAATCGTGATTTGCTTCGTCTTCGCCTTTGACTCTACCGCCGAGATAGAAGTCTCGATTAACTTATCGACCTTCTCATTTTTAGAAACAACTGTGAGGGTTCCATTCTCGAGTCGTGACAGCTTCGTGAGTGAATCGATAAGAAACTCCAGTCTAGTATTCTGCTTATCTATCATATCCACATAGCTCTTAATTCTATCCATGGACGATGCCTCACCTTGGGACACCTCTTCCTTAAGGAGCTCAGTATACATTTTGATATTCGTCATAGGAGTCTTGGTCTGATGCGATATATCAGAGATGAACTCTTCAAGACGATGTCTTTCTTGTTCTAGATTCTGATTCGATAGAACCGAACTACCAAGAAAGGCTTTCCATTTGGATTCCAGACGCGAGAGCTTTGTCTCGTTATAATCGGACTCCACGAAGTTTCCATCTAGCGCACTATCTAGCATCTCCTCTAATCTAGTTATGGTTTTATTTTCAAACATAATATCTCCATATACTAATGCTTAATCCCTAGTCAAATCTATATCCCTGTCCATACACAGTAGATATATGCTTCGTCTCACCCTTAGTATCAATCTTACTTCTGAGACGATTAATAGTAACAGAGAGAGCATTTTCGTCAACGAACTCACCATCGTTACCCCAGAGTCTATCCATCAGTGCGTCTCTTGTGAGAACCTGTCCACGATTATCCAGAAAGACCTTAAGGAGTCTCTGTTCATTTACGCTAAGAGCAATCTCTTCTCCTGCCTTCTTGAAGATAAGCTTCTCAAAGTCAAATGTCATATCATCCAGTTCATATATAGACGCTTCCTTCGCAGCTCCATCGGCTACCCCTATCATCTGACTTCTTCTTACAAGCGATGCAACTCTTGCTCTAAGAACAGCAAGACTGAAAGGCTTTGTCAAGAAGTCATCCGCTCCAAGAGTTAGTCCGGTTACTTCATCCATTTCCAGATCATTTGCCGTAAGTATCAGAACTGGAACATTACTTCTCTCGCGAACAAACTTTAGATAATCATATCCGCTTCCATCTGGAAGATTAAGATCCATAATTATAAGACTGAGTTTATCACCATAATTCAAAAAGCCAGTCTTCGCATCCTGAATCATATATTCCTTATGAAATGTATTTCCGTCGCTAAGTGTGATAGCAACACCATCGCTAAGCGAATGGTCATCTTCTAGTATCTGTATATCCATTTTCCCTCACTAATCCTTCTGCTTATCGATTCCAGGATAAACATCCCTTGCCCCTTAATTTTTTGTGAATTAAAAAATCCACTTCCAAACTATATCACATGAGTACCTTAATGTGATACTATTTTTTCAAATAACGCCGGAACTAAGAAGCAGCTACGGTTTTCCGTAGCTGCTTCTTACTTAAGATATATACATTCCAGCCGGATCTAGCAGATCCTTTAATTCATATATTGAGAGAATTGCATTTCTGCAATCATTAATCTTACGATTCATTTCTGCATCTGGATCCTTAGGTGCAAAGTATGGCTTCATTATGCTCATAGTATACGGGTTAGCACTTTTAAATCCACCTTTATCTATAGCAACTGTCATTACATTTCCCTTGATACATATGCAGAAGTAATAGTCCTGTCTCAGGCGGAGCAAGGTCTCTATCATCGCAGGAGTCAGGAACCGATACGCTTCTTCTTCGTAGGTCGCTATAGTGTCGAAGTTCTCTGCGAAGTACTGATTCTCAGTATCGATTACATTTACTTCCTTATCCTTAATATACTTGAACTTGCTAACCTCTTTTTCGCCGCCCAGAACGCCCTTCTTCGTAACGGTACTCATAATATTTACAGTTCCATTTAAGGTAAAGCTGGTATGAAACTTGTAGATACAGCCGTCAAAGAATACCTCCTCATGAGTATCGCCGTCATCGTCCGTCCACACGTAATATATCTTGTATCCCAAAAACTCAAAGGAGTCTGTGTCTCTCACATTATCCCAATCATACGACATAGATGTAGAGGTATGTCCATATGCCTTCTTGTGAAATGGAGATACAAGACGCGCTTCCACTAAAGCATCATCATAATGCTTTTCTTCATCGATAATATCAGCCCAACTATAATGGAAGTTTGGACTGAGCTTATCATCAAAAAGCTTACACATAAGATCGACAATTCTGCTGCAGTAATTATAATTCTTATACTCCGGACTTTGTCCCGATCTACCCATAGAAGATACTATTAGCAGAATCATTATCACTGGCATAGCCACCGAAAAAAGAGCGAGAATCAGTGGTATCATAAGCACTACACCTATAATGATCAGCGCGGTATTGCCACCAGTAATTTCCATGAGCTTATTGGATACTTTTCTTATCGTACCTGTCACTCCCTCAAGTGAAGACTTCGGCGCAATAGATGCGAAGTACCTGTACTCACCTAAGAGTTTTTCCCTATTGGCCAGATGTACATCACCTCTAAGCAGCCTTTGTCTGAATGCGCTTAGTTCCATATCTATCATCCTCTACTTAGAAATTCATGGTCATATCAATGTTCTTTAATTCATTTATATTCTCTTCATGAATATAATCCATTTTTGTAATTCCCTTTGAATTACAGATAATAGATGATGGAAATGATACTACATAATTATTCAGCTTAGTAATATTTCCATTTACTGCACGTCTCGAAGCAGAGTACTGCTGTGACTGCTGTGATAACTGATTTATAAGATTATTAAAAAGGTCTGCACTCCTCAGTTCTGGATAAGCTTCCCCGAGTGCAAAGAAACTCTTAACTACTTCCTCCTGAGATATAGCTGCCTGGTTAAGCTGATCTACAGTAGCATTTGTAGGAATCTGAGTAAGATGTCTGAGTCCTTCGAACACTCTCTGCTCGTGCTGAGCATACTGCTCTGCAATCTTCTTGCCCTGCATAAGTACGTCATATCTCTGTCTAAGCATTATCTCAACACTCGAAAGTGATTCATCAATCTTGAGATTCACACGATTGATTGCATTTGATGTCGAGATATACCAACCAATAAACGCCAATGCAATGATCAGTACGATTACTAAAACTATAACCAATAAAACAACTCCAACTGCTGCACCTGCCATAATACTTCTCCCTTCGTAAGGTAACCCCATTTCACTAAATAATTGGTTAATTAGCACGCCTTCTCATCTAGTTGAAACTAAGCTAAATATACTATATAACAAATGGCTACTGCAACTATTCTTTTTACTTTATAAACACAAAGAAAAAGGCGGTGCGTATATTACGCACGCGCCCATTCTACGATAGGATTTATATACTTCTTATCTGATATATCGAAGGAGTGAGAATACATCTCGCCCTGTTCCTTCTTATCCTCATCCTTCTTAAGCATAGAGGCAAAGGCCTTCATCATAAGCTTCCCTGAAAGTCCCATCTTCTCATAGTTCAGTCCGCCTGGACAGTAAAATGTCTTAATCGAACCCTTCAGATCATCTGGAACAATCTTCTTCATGGCCGCCTTCATATTCGGCTCATCAACTGTTGCCGCTCCAACACAGAAAACCGCTGTCTTCTTAACTGGATTTTTCCTTAACTTCGAATAGAATATATCTGACTTAACTACCTTTCCCATAGACGCCCATCCACCATAGATAACTTCATCGTAGGTACTAAAACAGTCATCTGGTTTCTTCTTCAGTTCATCTGCGGTCCAGAGATCAGCTCCAAGCTTCTCAGATATCCACTCTGCATACTTCTTAGTAAAGCCCGTCTGTGATGCATAAACTATTAGTGTCTTCATAATACTTTCCTTCCATTAATTCTAGTAATACATTCTGTAAAACTCAGACACTATACTATAAAATTGCGTCAAATCATCAAACTTCTTCCATCATTTGCTTACTTTGCAAAGAGGTTGCGATATTCACCCGGCGCCATACCCTTCTCCTTGCGGAATACACGGTTGAAGCTCGGTATGCTCTGGAAGCCAGAGAGCATAGCGACTTCCGTGAGAGTCATATCATTCTGAGAGAGCAGTTCTGTCGCTTTCTCGAGTCTTACTGTATTCAGCCACTTGCTGTAATTCATACCCGTTACATTCTTAAAGATTCTGGAGAAGTAGTCCTTACTGATGCCTGCCATCTCTGCCATAGCGGCCTGAGACAGGTCGTCGGCTGTAAGGTTATTCTTGATGTAATCTGTGACCACGATCATACGCCTCAGCACATCATCAGAATATGCTTCATTTTCAGATGTCTTAAGTTCAGGAGCGAAGTCACGTCTATGCTCATCTAGAGTCAGCATAAACTCCATAAGCAGCATACAGCATTTGAGTTCTCGATTTGCTTCTTCAGAATAGAAGAAAGTCTTCATTTTATCTACGATTCCGTGCAGCTTCTCAGTCAGTTCCGGATGAGTACTCCTGCAGATTACGTGAAGATTTCTATAGAAATGCATTATTCGCTGAAGGTCAAAAAGCGAACTCATGAAGGAGTTACTGAACTGGATTACGAGCGAATGCTCGCGGTCAGCGTCGACAACCTCATGCATTTCCATAGGCCACGCAAGAACGAAGTCGCCCTCTTCAAGGTTATATGTACTCTGATTTATCTTATATATATTTGTCTCCCCCGGACCTACGACAATTATCTCGCCATAAGAATGCCAGTGCATCTGATATCTACGTTCCTTGTAACCCGTAGACATATTAAATGCACTTCTTGTATCAAAATCATATATTTCATATTGACTATAATCCATATAAGTACCCTTCCCACATAATTTTGAAACATATATCACTTGATTATCATTTTATATAATAATCCGTGAAAAATCGACATAAAAGTCAGTCTATAACAAAAAATGAGAAACAACAATTCGATTTTTGAGAAGTCGAAGAAATCAATTGGAAGTATATTACATTATCGAAAATGAAGAAACAAAGATAAAGATAAGATTATTAACAGTATAGTTTTCGAGGAAGAAATATGAACGCTAACACAAGAGATATGACTGTAGGCAGTCCAGTAAAACACATTATACTTTTTGCAATTCCATCACTGATTGGAAATATATTCCAGCAGGTTTATAACATAGCCGATTCCATAATCGTTGGACGTTATGTTGGAGCAGACGCACTTGCTGCTGTAGGTGCTTCGGGTTCTATAACATTTCTTTTCTTTGCACTTTGCAACGGAATCGGAAGTGGCGGCGGTATCGTAGCGTCACAGTATTATGGCGGCCACAATGATAAAAAGATTAAAAACTGCATAGTGAACACAGGCTTCATCATGATGCTTGTGCCTATAATATTCGGACTGATAGGTTATATATTTGCACCCGTCCTCCTGAAGCTTCTTAGCACTCCTTCAAACATTATTGCAGACTCAACTATGTACATCAGATATATGTGCATCGGTCTGCTCTTCGTTGCAATATATAACTATCTGTCCTCTATGCTTAGGGCATTTGGAGATTCGAAGTCTCCACTATATTTCCTGATACTTTCAACTATTATAAATGTAGCACTCGACCTGCTATTCGTATATAAGTTCAATATGGGTATAAAAGGAGCAGCACTTGCAACTGTAATCGCACAGTTTATCTCTGCTGTGACCTGCGCAGTATACGCATATATGACAAATGAGTATTTTAGACTACATAAAGAAGACTTTGTTATCTCAGGCCATATGACATATAAGATAGTAAGACTTGGAGTACCTATGTCACTTCAGTTTGCACTTATCGCAGTATCTACTATGGCTATGCAGAAGGTAGTTAACCATTATGGAACAAATGTTGTAGCTGCATTTACTGCTACAGGAAGAATCGAACAGTTTATCCACCAGCCATATATGACTCTTGGCGCTGCCCTGTCAACCTTCTGCGGACAGAACTACGGAGCGGAGAAACACGACAGAGTTCGACTTGGATATAAGAATGGTATGATCATGATGACAGTCATATCTCTCGTAATAATGCTTGTAATGCAGATCTTCGGTGGAGCTATAACATCACTCTTCATCCCTGATCCAGAGGTTATAAAACTTGGAGCTATGGGACTTCGCATGACCAGCATGTTCTATCTTGCACTGGGAACAATCTACGTTGTACGTGGAGTTCTAACAGGTGTAGGTGATGCATTCTTCGCGCTCTTCAACGGAATCATTGAAGTTATAGGTCGATTCACTCTTCCTATACTTATCACACACTACATGGGATACGGAATACGAGGAATCTGGATATCAGCCGGACTTGTATGGCTTGTCAGCGGCATAACTGCATGGATGAGATACGAGAATCGCCTTCACAGCAGTTTATTCCACTTTGATAACCCAAAACAGGTTACTAACAAGGCTGTTCTTTAACACCCTTTAAGTTTTTAACTATGATCCAGATAATCCAGAATATAGCAAATATAACGGCATATATGACGAGTACTAACACATCGAGCCAAAAGCAGGTTAGTACAAAAAGTATGGCCGTTATAACGCCAAATATGTGAGTAACTATAGCTGGAACAAAATACTTCTGTCTAAAATCTTTTCGAGTTTTAAAAGTCAGAATTGTCAGTATTATATAAGCGATAAGGATAAAGACATCATTTCCTTTAGTGGTGTCAGTATATCTAAACATAACCCTATTCTTTAAGGTAACGCCATTATCCGGAAACTCCTCGCTACGAATACTATAGTACTCACCATCTCTATAGATCAGCTGAACCTGGTCCCCCACCTCATGCTCATAGTCATCAACAACTATAACGCTTCTGCCATCAACCTCACATTCAAATTCCTGGGCACTTGCATAATGATTGACCCGGTTCCTAAGAACTGCATCTTTTAAGGTGATCTCAACCTTACTTTCTCTTATGGCTGCCATACATCCAATAAAAATAAATGGTATCAAAAGCCAAAAGGTAATGATTCTAAAACTATTAAGGATTTGAAAGATAATACTCTTAACCATATTATAGTCCTCACAAACTTGAATAGAATTATATTTAATTATCTGCTATAGGTTCCTGAAATATATCCATACGCGATAACATTTCCATATTCATTTGGTTTTCCCCTCTTCGAGATAGACAGATAATCATAATACATGTAATCCGCTGACAGGGAGGTTTCATCAAACTCTGGTTTATAATCAGAATCCGGTTTACCCCTCAGAGCATAAACATAGATTGTATATACATGTTCGCCAGAACCTTCTGGTGGATATGGTCCTATGTATCTAAAGTCAGGATTATCCTTATATTCTTTTTTATTTGCCCCTGCAGCTAGTTCTTCTACACGAACATCCGTTGCTACCCAATGAACCCAGTTATTGGCTGTTTCATCGACCATATATATGAAATAATAATCTGCCCCCTCCACTTTATCGAAGTGGAGTTCAGGAGAGAGGTTCTCTCCCTTTTCTGTATTTGTTATTCTATCATTCCATTTACCATCTTGAAGATCCTCAGAGCTTACCTTCATCGTAGCATTGGCTTTAAAGTCATCTGTAGTTTTATCATAATGACCATGTCTTGATTTATATATATAATCGGTCATCGTAAAAGCAAACATGACTCCGACAGAAAAGATGAGGGACATTATTACAAGTATCGATATCGTTCTTGTAATAGATATCCTGGTTTTTCTATAACCCTTCACATCTACCTCATCTACATACTGTGAGGTATCCTTCTGTTTATAGAGAACAACTGCAAATATCACAAGAAGCAAATGGGCTAGCATCATAATAACAAATAAAAATACTGAATCGCTCTCACCAAGGCCAGTCCATTTAACCACATAATATATATCCACTATCACAAATGCTATATAACATATAAGCGAAATAAGTGCTCCAATCTTGCTGTCATTAACATATACATTTTCCACCTGTCCGGTCCTCGGAAGCTTCGCCAGATCCCTGTCATATAGCTTCTTATCCTCAGGCACTTCGTAATAATTCTTGCTTAGTCTCCTTAGATAAATGCTCGAATCGATATAGAAGAGTAAGCTTATAACAAATAATGGAATAGACACATATGAAGCAGCAGCCAAGATAGCAAATATAATAATAAATATATCTACATCTAATAAACTATCTATAAGAGTAAAAAAAGTAAATAATGCAATAAATACTCCAGATATTACTAGTCTTATAAGCCAGCCCTTTCTGGCTATCCTATCATATCTAATAGGTTTAAAGCTGTTCATAATACACCCTTCTCCAACTATCTAATCATTACTGATTCTTTTTCAATGTTTCATTCATACTACCCATTCGATAGCCCCTCATATCCAGCGTTACGAAGAGAAATCCTATCTTCTTAAACTCTTCATATACTTTTGTACGAATCTCGTCCGATGCAAGACGCGTGATATCAGCAGCAGGAACTTCGATTCTAGCTATATTTCCATGGATTCTTACGCGCTCCTCATAGAAGCCGAGTTCGATCAGGAACTGCTCTGCTCGGTCTATCATATGGAGCTTTTCCTCGGTTATCTCTTCACCATATACAAATCTAGAGGCAAGACAAGCATACGCAGGTTTACTCCAGGTTGGAAGTCCCATCGCTTTTGAGATAGCTCTGATATCAGCCTTCGTCAGTTCTGCCTCTCTTAGTGGACTCTTTACAGCAAGCTCAGACACTGCCTTTAGGCCTGGACGGTAATCTCCCAGATCATCCATGTTAGAGCCCTCAGCCACATATTCTATACCATTCTCTTTAGCTATTTCCTTAATCTCAGTAAAGATTCCATGCTTACAGAAGTAGCATCTGTTAGCATCATTTCTCCTGTATCTTTCATCTTTCAGTGGATTCACGTTACATATGATATGCTTTATGCTTCTTTCCTCACAGAAAGCCTTAGCTTCAGCCAGCTCCCTCTCTGGTATAGATGCATCCACTGCAGTTATCGCTATAGCTTTGTCTCCGAGCACGTCCTTTGCAACTGCCAGAACAAATGCAGAATCCACACCTGCCGAAAAGCCAACTGCCAGGCTTCCGTAACCCGCTATCACATCACATAACTTGCTCAGCTTACACTTCTGTTCCCCTGTTAATTCATTTAAAGCTTCAATATTCATACTACTTCATTCCTTACCACTCAAATAACTCATAGCCATCCCCATTAATATACCACAAACTCTACTCTTTCCTCATCTCTTTCTTTTCTTATTTGATAAAAAACTATATAATGTTACGCGGACTCTAAGAAAACTATAAGTAAGAATCATTAATTATCATATTTACAGAAAAGGATTTTAGATATGAGTATATTAAATGTTGAACATCTAACTCACGGTTTCGGCGATAGAGCAATCTTCGAAGACGTATCCTTCAGACTTCTCGCCGGGGAGCATATCGGACTGGTTGGTGCAAATGGCGAAGGTAAGTCTACATTTATGAATATCATCACAGGACAGCTTATGCCTGATGAAGGAAAGATAGAGTGGGCTAAAAATGTTAAGGTCGGATATCTGGATCAGCACGCAGTACTAAAGGAAGGTATGACAATCCGTGACGTACTTGCCAGCGCCTTCGATTCACTATATGAGATGGAAGCTAGAATGAATGAGCTCTATGAGAAGATGGGCGACGCCACCGACGAAGAAATGGCTGAATATATGGAAGAGACAGGAACTATCCAGGATCTTCTGACTAATCACGACTTCTATATGATCGACGCAAAGGTTGAGGAAGTAGCAAGAGCTCTTGGTCTTCTAGATCTTGGATTAGATAGAGATGTTACTGAACTCTCTGGTGGACAGAGAACTAAGATTCTGCTCGGAAAGCTTCTTCTTGAGAAGCCTGATATCCTGCTTCTCGACGAGCCAACCAACTATCTCGATAAGGAGCACATCGAGTGGCTGAAGAGATATCTTCAGGATTATGAGAATGCATTTATCCTCATATCCCACGACATTCCTTTCCTTAATAGCGTGATTAATATCATTTATCATATGGACGGACAGTATCACAGCCTCGATAGATACGTTGGAGATTATGACAAGTTCACCGAGGTATATGAAATGAAGAAAGCACAGCGTGAAGCTGCCTATAATCGTCAGCAGCAGGAAATTGCTGAGCTTAAGGACTTCGTCGCAAGAAACAAGGCCAGAGTTGCAACTCGTAATATGGCTATGTCCCGCCAGAAGAAGCTGGATAATATGGATATCATAGAGAAGATCTACGATAAGCCAAAGCCAGAGTTTAACTTCAAGGTTGCAAAGACCCCTAGCAAGATTCTCTTCGAAACTTCGGATCTCGTTATCGGATACGACGAGCCACTCTCATCTCCACTGAATATATCTATGGAAAGAGGCTCACGAATCGTACTTACTGGTGCAAATGGAATCGGTAAAACTACGCTTCTTAAAAGCATACTCGGACTTATTCCATCTATAAGTGGAACTGTTGAACTTGGAGAAAATCTGGAGATAGGTTACTTCCAGCAGGAAATGCCTGCCGACATAGAGACTACATGTCTTCAAGAGATATGGAATGAGTTTCCAAGCTTTACTCAGTACGAAGTTAGATCTGCTCTAGCAAAATGTGGACTCACGACCAAGCATATCGAAAGTAAATGCAAGGTTCTATCCGGAGGCGAGCAAGCTAAGGTCAGACTCTGCAAGCTTATCAACAGAGAATCAAACCTACTTGTACTTGATGAGCCTACAAACCACCTGGACACTGATGCTAAGGATGAGCTTGCTAGAGCTTTAAAGGAATATAAGGGAAGCATACTTATGGTATGTCACGAACCAGAGTTCTACGAAGATATAGCTACAGAAATATGGGACTGCACAAAGTGGACCACCAAGGTATTTTAAAAAAAGAGCTTCAACTCAAACGGGTTGAAGCTTTTTCTTACTATTCTTACTATTCTTCATATGGTCTTACTCTAAGTGTAACACCCAGGTCATCGCAGATTTTCTGGCACATAGCTATCTTCTCTTCTGGCATGACTTTTTCTACAACCGTCATTACAACATTTGGAACATAGCTCTTGGCAAGTACCGCGAACTCCTTAAGCGCCTCATAGGATTCCAGACCGAAGCGTGAACGAGTCAGCTCATAAAACTCTTCTGCGTTAGGTGCATTTAAGGATATAGATATAGTATCTACTCTGCCTTTTAGCTCTGGAGTCACATCACGTCCATAGATAAGGTTAGCAAGTCCGATTGTATTAACTCTAACCTTCAAACCTGGATATGTCTCTTTAAGTGAATCGATTACTGTACATACATCCGCGAGTCTCTCCAGCGGTTCACCGTATCCACAGAATACGAGTTCATTTATAACACTGAGATCATACTCAGCAAAAAGACTCAGCACGCTCTCAACATCCGGCTCACCATCCTTAAGCCATAAAGTGCTATCTTCTCTTAAGTCCTTTATATGTCGCAGACAGAAGACACAGTTACAAGGACACTTGTTAGTCATGTTAACATATATATTTTTTCCAGTTAGATTGCCACTTTTAGAGATATCACAGTAGCCTTCATTTCCAACTTTTCCAGTGACCGTATATAATATCATTTCTAAGCCTCCATCAGATCCTTCATATACATTTCGAAGCAGAGTCCCCAGTGCGAAGGAACTTGGTTATCCTGACAATACTTAATACACTTTGTCGCAAACTCTGCAGCCTTCCTTACAGAATCATAAAATGTATGACCATTCATGTACATACCTGCTATAACAGAGCTTATAACATCACCCGTTCCGCTCCTGTCTTCGCCGATTCTGTCTACCATAACAATCTGTGGATCTTCGCCCTTAGAATATATATAATTCATGATCTGTTTCTTATGAAATGGAATGCCAGTCACTACGATATGCTCAGGTCCCTTCTTAGAAAGTTCCAGACACATATCATGAAGTTCATCAATACTGAACTTACCACTACCAAAATCTACATCCAGAAGTGTACATAGCTCTGTCAGATTTGGTGTCAGTATAGTCGCATACTCTACCAGCTCCTTCATCTTCTCGCACATCTCTGGAGTATATGTCTTATAGAGTTCTCCGTAATCTCCCATAACAGGATCGATAAGGATTACGGAGCCCTCCCTCTTAAAAGTCTTTATAAAATCTATAACTATATCAACCTGCTCCTTAGAACCAAGAAATCCCGTTGCTATACCATCAAACTCCATATTCAGATTCTTGTAGGTCTGAATATATTCCCTCATCTTTGGTGTATAGTCATCAAAGAAAAACTCAGGGAACTGTGTATGTGTAGATAGGATAGCTGTTGGAACAGTTACTGCCTGTATCTTCATAGCTGATATAATAGGCGCCATTACTGCTATAGAACATCTACCAAATCCGGTAACGTCATTTATCAGCGCCATCTTCTTTTGCGTCATCTTAAAACTCCTCCAGATTAATACACAATTTATACATTGCGTATTTTAGCGGATTTCTATCTATGAATCAACACTTATAAACATCAAAAAGGATTATAGGCAAATCACCTATAACCCCTTATATATAAACTATATTACTTATTTATTCAGTCTTGCCGCGAGTTTACTAAAGTTCTGTTCCTGATAAGGAACCAGCTTATGCTTCTTTGGAACCTGCCATGGAGTATCCACCTTTAGTTCCCCAGTATTTTTAAAACAAAGTGCCAGCTTCATAGATGAAAATACTAGTGGAAGTTTCTTAAGTGACACATATTCAAGCTCCTCATAACTGAAAAAGCAGAAGTTCTGAATATCCGTTATAAGATCCTTAACCTTAGGAACTATCTGTCCGCTGTTTCTTAGAGGAATCACACCAATTCCAGTAGATAGTACATTTATCAGGTATCCTGCATAGGTTGATGTATCAAATGCAATCCTCTGCCTAACGTCGAGTGTCTGATGAAAAGCATCTACCTGTTCCTGCACAGCTGCATTAACTGCTCCTGCAACAGCGCCTCCTACCAAACCACCTACAATTCCACCAGCCTTAGCACCTGTGATTGTAGCATTAGTTTTTAAGATGTCCCCACCTGATAGGCCACCACCTACAAAGTCTCTATTTGTTGCAACTACAATACAGTTATCCGCTTCTACACATCCCAGCTGTGTAAACATTTCAGTTACAACACTTAGATTACCAATTCCTTCAATAGCTACATTTTCCATGTTTGTCTCTCCTTCTTTTCCTCACCTAAAAAAATACTAGTTAACCTCCAGCAAAACTAAAGGTCAACTAGTATATAGTGTACTTATAAATCTAAACTGTTGCATATTTTTATATTTTTTTATTTTCTTCTTGATATTCGGACAAAAAGTCTAGCATATATTTGTGACGTACTTCAGCTAGTCTTCTTGCCTCTTCAGTATTCATTTCATCCTTTAACAGTAATAACTTATCATCAAAATGCTGTAAGGACGATTCGAGGGGGCGACCATTTTTTCCGCCATAAGCGAATGTCCTCGCTATTCCAATCGCACCCATAGCATCTAATCTATCAGCATCCTGAACTATCTTACCTTCTATCGTCTCAGGTTTCTTGCCTCTGTTCTTGCTAAAGGATACGCCTCCTATAACTTCGCATATACGTTCGATCACGCTGCTATCAACATTCTGACTTATAAGAAACGTTCTGGCATTCTGAAAGTCTTCGGTATTAAAAAGCTTGTAATCGTCAGCATCGTGAAGAAGTGCAGCCAGGGATACGACCCTGAGATCAGCTTCTGGATACCTAACTGCAATCCTGCAAGCATTCTGATATACCCTGATTGAATGCTCAGCATCATGTCCATCTGCATTTCCCTTAAAAAGATTACTAATATATTCCTTAGCCGCTTGAATTACTTCGTCATTTCTTTTCTCTTCTGTCATATCTTTTATCATGTCTTATATCTTTTATTTTTAATCTTATATTTTTATCTCAACTGCATATTAGTATAGGCTTAATATGAGCCATAGCCAGCTATTGCATCATCTATAGTCATCTCACCTTTTCCAACTTTGTATACTGCCTGTCTTAACTGAATAACAGCATCGTCTGTCAGCCCAATCTCTTCTGGAGAGAGAATCTGGGATTCAGGAATATCTCCAAAGGCTGCATACATGCTATTAAAAGACAGATCCTTTGTTGGGGACATAAGGCCCTTATTCTGAGCCATCTCATTTAGCTCCTCCGAGGTAATAAGAAAACGCATAAACTCGTTGGATACATCCAGGTTAGAACTTTCCTTATTAACCGAGAACTGAAGATTAGACATATCGAGGAAAGTAACGCCATCATTTGACATAGGTATAGGAACAAATGTGTATTTAAATGGATTTGCACTAAAGGCCTCTGAACGACTTTCCCTCTTCTTAGTTCCAGATACTGTATCTCCGGAGCAGGTCATCATCGGTACATCGCCTTCAAAGAAACGAAGTATCACTGCATCGTAATTATCTTCTATCTTATCACAGTCATCAATATTTACACGTGTATCTTCCAGAAACTCTGTTATCTTCTCAAGGGATGGACGAATATATTCACCTGCAGAAGCATCAAGAGAATTGAGCTTCTCTACTGCTTCTTTATTCTCTGCAACTGTACCGCAGTAGAAAGGATAGATGGTTAATGTGAAGATAGAAGTCGTCTCTTCCTTCGAGAAGCCCATCAGCGGATTATCATAGCCTTTATCACGCAAAGTATCACAAACTTTTATCAGCTCATCGTAAGTTGTAGGAACACTTAGTCCTTCCTTCTCGAAGATGCTCTGATTCACAAGCATTCCATAAGTATTTGAGAATACAGGAACCATCGGAAGCGTACCGTCATCTGTGTTAAGCAGGATATTACTGCGTATAACATCGAGACTGAGTCCCAGTGCAGGATCCGCCAGATTCTCTGCATAATCGATAGATGCCTTATATTGATCACGACCATACATCCAGGAGTAATTAACGTAGATGTCAGGAGCATCATTTCCACTTAAAACTGTACCAATCATGTTATTATAATCATCTACCTTGGTATATACCAGTTCAACATTTGGATAGTACTCGTTGAAGCGGTCGAACTCTGCCTCCAGCGCCTCGAAGTTATCATAGCCACCAGCGATTTTAATACTAGCTTTAACCGAAGTATCCATAGACGGCTTGAAACCTTCCTGGACAGTCTCTTCCTGTTTCTCAACACCACATGCAGACATGCCGAGAATCAACATGATTGATAAAAAGACACACATTACTTTTTTCATAATATTCATCTTCCCTCCCTGATTCTCCGTATTTCTTTGATAACTAACTTAACATCTATAGGTTTCGCGATATGACCATTCATTCCAGCATCCATACATTCCATAATATTTTCGGAAAATGCATCTGCTGTCATCGCAATGATTGGTATAGAGGACGCCCACTTGTTCTCCAGCTTTCTGATTGTTCTAGTAGCATCAAGTCCATTCATTTCAGGCATCTGTATATCCATAAAGATAAGTGTGTAACTCTCCTCTTCAGCTTCCCTTATCATATCAACACAGACCTTACCATTTTCTGCTCGTTCACTGGTTATTCCAAACATAGAAAGCATCGCAGAGATTATCTCCCAGTTGATATCATTATCTTCTGCCACAAGAATCCTAAGTCCCTGTAGATCTGAATAATCATCCTCTGGCTCCGTAGAGCTGGAACCTTCTCCGATAAGCTCGCTAATCTTGTCATAAAGAGTAGATTTGAACAGCGGTTTTGTGATAAATCCATTTGCCCCCGCAGCCTTAGCCTTATCTTCTATATCTGACCAGTCATAAGCGGAGATCAGCAATATTGGTACAGTTGTTTTTATCTCCGACCTGATCCTTCTAATTGTTTCAAGTCCATCTATCTCAGGCATCTTCCAATCAACTATGATTACATTATAATCCTTCCCGGAAAGATGTCTGTGCTCAATCATACCAAGAGCCTCAAGGCCACTAAATGCCTGCTCTACTGATGCTCCAAGAGACTCCAAGGTATCGGTGGCAGTACGGAGCATGATCTCATCGTCATCAACAATCAGAACATCGATAGGTTCAAGTTTCATATCATCCCTCTGCCTATCAGCTATTGGAATATCAAGTGCAACAGTGAATGTTGTACCTTTCCCCTGCTCGCTCTGACAGTCAATAGTTCCACCAAGCAGCTCAACCATCTGCTTCGTTATAGCCAGGCCAAGACCAGTTCCCTGAATACTGTTAACTCGACTGTCGACCTGTCTGGAAAATGGTTTATACATGCTCTCCATGAACTCAGGGCTCATGTCAATACCAGTATCTTCAACAACGTAGGTCAGCCGTATGCATCCAGGCATCGAACTCATTTCCTCTCGAAGAGCCACACTTACACGACCACCAGGCTCTGTGTATTTGATAGCATTGGACAGTATGTTTATATAAATCTGATTCAGGCGAAGCTGATCTGTATATAAATATTCCTTCTCCATCTGATTTATATGGAAACTGAAATCTATATTCTTCTCCTTGATCATCGGTTGCGAGATATTTACAAGATTCTCGACAGTCTCAACTATAGAAAATGTCAGCGGACTGAGTTTAAGCTTTCCGCTTTCCACCTTAGATATATCGAGTATATCGTTGATAAGGGTTAGCAAATGATTACTAGCGAGCCCAATCTTTCTAAGACTCTCCTTGGTTGACTCCTCATCTCCAGTATTTTTCTCTGCAATAGATGTAAGACCTATAATCGCATTCATTGGAGTACGAATATCATGGGACATGGTTGAGAGGAAATCAGTCTTAGCTTTGTTAGCAGACTCTGCTTTTCTAGCTGTAATCTGAAGTCGCTTATTCAGGTAAAGCATATAGAAAAGATCACTAAGGAACAACACTAGGAGTCCAACAGACACTACTACAAAAAGTACCCAGTTTCTTTTTTCAATATTTAAATCCTCCGCTGGTACAAGACCAAGCATAGTCCAGCCATTTGTTGTAGATATAGGAGTAAAGGCAAGTACGCACTCTTCGCCGTGTGAATTGTTCATAGATATAGAACCTGTCGAAGAAGTAATACTATCAAAAAGCTTCTTCGTGGTATCGTTATCAGATGAATTATAAGAATTATAGAACTCAAAAAAACTGGAGTTCTTAAAACTTGAACCTTTAAGAATGTAATCACCATTTACATCTATCATAGACAGCTCAGCATTTTCCAGTTCACTCTGTGGAAATATCCATTTCTGTTCAAGTGCTGAGATAGGAATAATACGTAGAACAACCGCATCTTTATCAGAACCACTTTCTGGATCATATACGGATATGATATTGCAAAATGCAATGGACTGCTCGCCGTTCATTGGATTGGTATAAGCTCTGGTTATATTGATGGATTCTCCGATATCATCAATCCAAGTACCATCACCAAGAATATCGAGCCTTTCATAAGATACATCATAGTCATCATCCGTTCCAGGCTTCGGTCGTGTCGATAAACCAGTGAGAGAATCAAGTAGTATAAAATGAGCAGATGTATTCTTCAGAACATGCGAAGAACGGACGTAGCTCGTAGCTTCTTCAAGAGTCATATGCTGACTACATATATACTGCGCCCATATGTCACATATTCCTTGCTCACCTTCCAGATAATTCTCTGTTACCCTCTCCATAGTAACCGTAGTATTCTCAAAGTTTTCTATCTGCCTACGGTATAAATCCTGATTTTCATATCTGGAGTAGAATACAACGAAGATCAAGATAGCGGCAATAATTATCACATTTAAAAGAATGATTAATGATTTTTTCATAATTTATCTCAATAAATGAACTTTATTGATATTCCCACTTAAATTTACTTATAACTCCCGGCTCAAGAATTATATCCGCTACCATATATTTCTTAAGTTCAAACTCTTCCCATACATAGTATGGAGCTACCGGTATTTTCTCATCATAAACCTCATCCTTAAGACTACTTACGTCTTCCTTCGTGTAAAGCTTTACATGAGCCGGTCTCACATTATCCTTCACATAGCGGTAAAGAATGAAGCTTCCGTCATCATAGGTGAACATAGAGAAGTCTTTTCCAGAGGCATACGTTTCAGTCCTTAGTATCCTCTTAAATACATCTGCAGCAGCTCGAGGAATACGGTAGATATCCGCATAATTGTCAGGAATATTCAGAATGTAAATCCTGCCCTTACCGTAAATGCTAAGGAGTAATAACGGCGTATGGTAGTCACCGTCTCCTCCATTAAGAAGTGACCAGGAATCATTATTTCCGTGAGTAATCTCAGGGAACAGTATAGGGGTTACATCATCAATATATCCAGCCTCATCCCCGGTAATGTGGTATCTGGTAACATTTAGCTTTCTATCAGTAACAGTAGCCTCTGTGAGTCCTGCGTCCCTTATCTCATCTCCCAGCTTTCTGAGAAGCCCTGATGTGATCACTGCATCACCACCAGCCTGAACATATTCCCTAAGCTTATTTATAAGGTCCGGATCAGCTGACGCGCTCTCAGTCAGAATCAACATATCCTTATCAGCAGGAAAATCAGGAGTCGCTTCTATAGGAATACCCAGCATTCCAAGCCTCATTTCCAGATGATTCTCCCCACTTGACGCATATGGAATATATACAGGAACTCCTGTCGGATCTCCGATTCCATCCATCATCTTATCAATCTTCTCCAGCTGGATCTTCATTCCTCCAACAAAATGATTATCCACCAGATTACTCCACTGGAAGTGCATAAGCTCTTTAGCCTTCGCAAAAGCAGTCAGATAAGCTTGTTCAAGATATCTGTCTGCAGACCAGCACTGGAAGGTATCGAACCAGCCGCCACCATTACGGCCCGGCCATGCATTTTCGATATAACGAACCAGTGAATAGCTTAAATACTCAGGCAGATGCTGATCTGTATACCTTGGATTTCTTGTCTCTGTTCCAATGTACGTCTCATCGAATATATCCTTCTCCGCATCAGGAAGATAACCTGTGAAATGGAAGGATTCACGCCAGTTAGGATACTTAACGATCATCTTGATATTAGGATTAACAGCCTTTGAAGGACCAACGACAAGGTTCTTTGAAACATCCGTCATAAGTTCACGTCTGAAAGTAACCCAGTCCCTGTCACCCTTTTCCTTGATACATCTGTCGCAGCAGCAATTAGTGAAATAGTAATCATCAAGGATAACCTCATCAAAGATTTCAGCTGCATATTCGGAAAGAGCCTTTACCTTATCTCTCATGACGGGATCTGTATAACAGAAGGTATTGAAGATTCTTCTTTTTCCGGCTTCTGCGCCTTCAAAATCATCTACCGTAAATGTAATTCCGCCCGCTACTGTAACGCCTCTTTCCTCAAGATAGTTTTTTATCATGAGAATACGTTCTTTTTCTATATCAATATCATCTCTGTGAGTCTCGATATAGACCTTATCGAGACCAATATACTTCTCGATAAACTCATATCCATACTCTAACTTTTCCGGAGTCATGTGACGCGCTATCCACGCAGGAATATAAACTGCTGTCTTAAAGTTCTTATAATGCATGTGAAACCCCTCCCAATTGACTTAACAAGAAAAAACCCCTTTAAAAAGAATAGAAAAAGAAAAGAATACCCCATTCATATAGAAATCTTATCATAAAATGACTAATTTATCCACATAGCATAGTCTTTATCTAATTGAACAAAGCGTGTCGTTTGCGATAAAAAGGGTTGCCCTTAATGGGCAACCCAATAATTAATGATACTACACAAAACTCAGCGAATCTAAAAATCACAGATTCAGAAAGCATTAGTTATCAACAACTTATACTTTATTCATTTGTAAACTTTATCTTGAGAATCATTTCTAATTCTCTCATATCATCAACTGGCATATTATAATAATTATAACCTATCGAATCATTTTTTATATGATATGTTAATTTGTTGTTAAACTTGTTGTCATAAGTATATATAATTCTGTAAAAACTAAAAGAATCCACATTGTCATCATTTATACTTATTTCATTTTCGTATGAAATATCAATATAAACTGGAGCATTAATATTTATCTCATCTCTAAATCCGCCCTTTGGTTTTGTTTTTGTATAACTATGTTCTAATAAATCCATCATTTTGTTGATTTGATTTTCATTAAGACTTAGGACTTCTCCATTAGTCTTTACCGTAACAATACACTTATTTGAATTATATACTATTTCAGCATTTTCCATATATACCTTCTTTTTTGAAAAAGATAGAATTACTATGACTAAAACGCATAATAGTATAACTGAACCACCAAAAATAATGATTTTTTTCATTGCCTTTCTCATACTTTTTCCTACACTTATTTAATTTTTTTGTATGAAAAATATATCCTTGAAAATATAACACATTTTCAGCTTTTTTTATAGACGCAAATAGATAATTATATTGATAGAAATACGATAGATTTGTATAGTAGTATTTGCTTATCCTAGGATTAATGTACGGCGCTTCATGCCGTGCAAATTATGTTGGAGGTTGTATGATTAACGTACTTCTGGTGGAGGATGACGCTGCCATAGTAAAGGTAATTAAAGATTATTTTGAGAGACGTGAAGACTTTGCCATAGAGACTGCAGAAAATGGCCTCATAGGCGAGGAACTGTTCTACGAAAGAACCTATGACCTAGTTCTTCTGGACGTTATGATGCCAAAGAAAGATGGGTTTGAGTTATGCAGAGACATTAGAAAAAGAAGTAGTGTTCCTATCATATTCATTACAGCCAGAGAAAAGACTGAAGATGCACTTCTTGGTTATGAACTTGGTTGTGATGACTACATAGTAAAGCCTTTCTCTCTTGAAACTCTGTATGCCAAATGTCTCGCTCTGGTGAAGCGTGATAAAGGATTCGTGTCTGGCGCTTTTGTTACTGCCGGACCTATAAAGCTTAATCCGATTACATTTGACGTTATGGTAGACGGCACATCTATTGATCTTCCGCTGAAGGAATTTATGATCCTGAAGCTTCTGGTTGATGGAAAAGGAAGTGTAGTTAGTCGCGAAACGCTACTAACTAAGATCTGGGGTTATGATTACGAAGGCTCTGACAGAGTACTGGACAACCGAATCAAGAATCTAAGAAAGCTACTTGGTAAAGGCGGAAAAACTATAAAGACTGTCTTTGGAAAGGGCTTTAAAATTGAAATGTAGAAACTTAACGCCAGAGGATAAGCAGAGGATAAGCAGATGAATATACTAACAAAGATAAAAAACAGAAGACGACAGAAAGAAATAAAAAGATACTATAAGAAGCCTAGTCTAGCTAAGATAGTTCTAATAAGAGGTATAGCTGTTCTACTCATTTTTGCCCTTATTATGACAGCGATTCTCTATAATATGCATAGACTATTTGTAGATTCTTATGAAGAGTGGGCAAATGGATTTTTCGATACATATCAACGACAAGAAGAAATAGCATACGGGAATTATATATCCAAAAATAACCCCAATTACCTAAAGATACTTGGAAAAGAACTGGGTCACGAACCTACAAACGAAGAATTAAATGATCAATACACCCAGTACGTAAGAAGATGGCTTAATTTTCAGACTATTGATGAGGGTACCAGCGTTAATCTATATGATGAGAACTTCGAGAATGGTATCATGAGTTTTGACAAACCATATCTCAGCCTACAGCTTCATTTATATGATAATTCTGAAGGTCCGAATGCCCCAGTCAGATCAAATATATTCTATTCATTTCAAAATGAAGAAGTTATAGAAAAACTGAATGAGATTCGGAATATATCAAATCTCAATTTAGTTCTTATTCATTTGGATGGATACTATGTAAAGGGAACCGAGTTTATCCCAAAGAATCTTTACTTTGGCACTCCTGTATCAAATATAGGGTTCTATCCTGATATAGATGCTCTCTTTGCTGATGGGGAAAACTATGATGATATCGAATATGGCCAAGTAGATAGAGTGATTCATATAGATACAGGTTGTGGCTCTAAGGAGGAAATGGAGTCTCAGGGATACCGATATGTCGAAGCAAATCTTCGTGGCTATTGGGGTTCTATATTATCAGAGCTTACACCAATATATCCTCTATCTTCAGAACAGGATAATAGTCAGAAACTCGCACTAGATTCATTTGATCATGATGAATTAAAGAACACTACACAGACAACGGAACATTCTTCCATCTCCTATGACCATAATATAACTACATGGGGGGTTGAGTATATCGCATATGCAAATATAGTTCGCCCTGATCCAGCGCTTACAAGTAAGCGACTTAATCTTGTATATAGACATGAGATTAACTTCTGGGATGAAATATGTTGGGATTATGGATTTCAAGATGAAACTATCCCAATTCTTGGTTGGACGAGAACTAACAAGAATTTCTTCATTACTGGCTGCCTAATCTCTGGACTTATGTGGATTATAATTACTGCAATCCTATCCACTCTGGCATATCAGAAAAAGAAGAATACATATGATATGAATATCTATCAGCGTGATCTAACCAATATTATGGCTCACGATCTGAAGAGTCCTCTCATGGTTATCAGAGGCAGCGCCGAAAATCTTCAGGACAACGGATCAAATGAATACGCAGAAACCATAATAAATGAAGCTGACTACATGAGCACGCTAATCAGCAGAATTCTTTCACTTTCTAAACTGGAATCAAACCAGGAGAAAATGAAATCTGAAGAGGTTAATTTCAAAGAGATACTTGAGAAAATAATTGAAAAGTATTCCGACGAAACTGACAGCCGAAATATACATATTAACGTTAAAGAAAGTGATAATATCCTCCCGGTAAAGGGTGATTCCTTCTGGATCAGTGAAGCTCTTTCTAATCTGTTCGACAATGCTGTAAAGTACAGCCCAGATAATAGTGAGATAAAGATTGAGCTAGATGAAAACCATATATCAATCCGCAACAAGACGAGTGATCCAGACATAAATGAAAAAGAGCTGGATATACTAAAGAAAAGCTTCATGCGTGGAGACAACTCCCGTAGCGGACAAAGCGGCAATGGACTTGGTCTCACCATCGCAGAAAACATCTTAACAAGAAACCACCTAAGCCTTAACCTGAAAAAGGAAGGGGACAACTTTATAGTATTAATATACTAGAATGAATGCTTACGCAAATGACTGCTGTGCCAGATAATCTCTGACCTCAAGAAGTGATCCCAGAACCTCTCCCGCAAGCCCTCTTATCTCATCGTCCGGCTGAAGAATATCCGGTACCATTATCGGGAATCCACCCGCTGCATGAGCAGCCCTGATTCCGTTGAATGAGTCCTCTATAATGCAGCAATCTTTAGGATCTACCCCCAGCTCCTCCGCAGCCTTAAGAAAGCTGTCCGGTGCCGGCTTACTATTCTTTATCATATCTCCGCCGACTACCTTATCGAAGTAATCAAGCAGTCCCGCTTCACTGAGTTCTTTCTTTACTGTATCCGACTTTGTGGATGATGCGATAGCTATAGGTATCTTCTTATCCGTCAGATACTCAAGTATCTCAACAACTCCCTGCTTAACTGGAAGATTTCCTCCGCTGGTCTTCTCCTTGAAAAGACCTGACGTATACGCCCACATTTCATCAAGTGGGAAGTCTTCTCCCAGACACTCTCTCATTTTACGCAGCGTCTCCTCAAAAGTTATTCCGATACAGCTTCTTCCTAACTCTTCTACCATATCCATATCGGTTATTCCGAACTTTCGCGCTGCTTCCTTATTACAATCTATATATAGTCTCTCCGAATCGAAGATAACTCCGTCCATATCAAAAATTACTGCTTTAAATATCAACTTAAAACCTCCTGAAAACGTGCTACAATTTTTCATCTTTTCTGAAATGAAAATGAAGAAGTGAAAGTATCCCAATCGGCAGAAAATAAACACACCACGCAACAAGAGTAAGCCTTCCGCCGATTCCATTACCACCAGAGGACACTCTCACGAACATTCCCGTAATTGGCATAAACGTACAACTAAAGTAAAACACTCCGTGTATCATCATTAGCGCTCTGAGCCACTTATCTATCTTATTCTTAGACTTTATTGATAATCCAGTAAAGAAGGTAGAAAGTGCCATAACACCGTAGCCAAGCAGATCGTAGTTAAATATAAGCCCAAAATTATTAAATTCTAATAGCTTTGACGCTTGTTCATTCAATTGTTCGTTATTTACTGTAGTCAGCTGTGTAAAATAAACAAGCATTATAAATGTACCATACACCGCCGCTAGAATCAAACCTATATTAGCAGCAACTTTGCGGTCACCTTCGCACTCGTTATTCAGACCTGCCGTCATCATGATAAAACCTATCGGCAGAATAAGGCAGACAAAATAGCCACCCATAGAAAAATTGATCAGCAGAAATATTGCGAATAGAAATACTGTCACTGTTACGATTGCTGAACCAACTTTAGAAATCATCTTGTTCATATTTACTTTCTCCTCGTATAAACACTATCTGTTTATTTCATTAGCTACATTATAGACTTGTGAATTTCTTCTTTGTAGTGAAAAAAGATATAATTACAATATGACTAAAGTCATATTCTTTAGAAGAAAAAAATACCCGCAACAAGACTTATACATCATCCTTCATAGCGCTTCTGATTCTGCTTAAAGATTCAGGGGTAATGCCCAGATATGTCGCGATATGTTTTTGAGGAGCACGGCTATATACATTCGGAAATACCTTTTTGAAATGAATATATCTCTCAGTAGCATTCTCTACCAAAAAGCCATTCTCCCTATATAGCTTATAACGAACGGAGCTCTCAAGAATAACTATCCATAAATCCTTGAAAGCTGCATTACTATGGATTAGTTCCCTCACTTTGGATGTCTCACAGAGCATGATGGTGGAGTCTTCCAAAGCCTCCCACATGCACATACGCTCTTCGTATCCGAAGAAGCCCTCATCCATTAAGAGCGACCCTTCCACAGCAAACCCTCTGGTTATATCATTACCGTCACTGTCAATATAATAAGAACGTGCCAGACCGCTTAACATTAGTCCACCGTACTCGGTATCATCACCGACTGACGCAATTAAAGCTCCTTTGGTAATAACTCTGAAACTGGACATAGCGATCAGTTCACCAAGGACTTCCCTTTCTGCCGGTATGTTATACTCAGTGGCAAGTTTTACTAATTGCTCAACTATGTAATCTTTATCCATTGTACACCTTCCTTAATTATTGTGGTCCCCATACCCCTTGCTGCCTGATTCCCGGTCCCCACGCCCATGTGCCTATCATTACATCCTTCATCATCGATGTACCTCCTTCATATCTCATGAATACAGGATATCATCTATCGATAACTCTTGCATTGATGTATGTTAATTCATGATGTTTACTTTTTAAGATTAGCACATCGCATATCTTCTCATCCAGCTTTTCACGACACTTTCAAATATTTCCGGCTGCTCTATCTGCAGATTATGGCCTGCCTTTTCTACTGCTATATATGTAGCATTTGTATACTTCTCCATAAGATCGAACTGATCCTTATACCCTACTTCAGTATCCTGCTTCGCAGCGATAATGAGACAAGGTATCTGACACGGTTCCTCTAAATCATCCGGATTAAAGGAGAATCTACTTTCCAAATCATTATTTAAGAAGTCCCAGTCAGCACTTGCCAGCGCCGGCATCAGATATTTCTCATACCGTTCCCAGACTTCTTTAGTAAGGACTACGTTCATGAGCATAAAACTATCCCTTTCCTCTTTAGAAAGAAAATTTAATAGAGCATCGTCTTTCTCCAAAACTGTTAGTGGTTCTACACGACCCTGTTTCTCACCGGGTATAATACAAGGAACCAGAAGAATGATTTTGCTTAACATTTCCGGGAACTTATTAACAAATCCCCTTGCAAGGAGACCGCCATAGGATTGTCCTATGATCATAAAAGGTTCCCTAATTACATCGGCAGCAAATTCATGCAGAAGTTCCAGAATATCATCAGAATTTCTAACATTTCCATGTTCAGAAGCCCCCATCCCTGGTAAGTCGATATAATAACGTCTGTAGCCCGAAATCTCTTCAAAAATTGGCTCAAATGCGCCTTTCATAGTGAGTCTACTAATTCCCCATCCATGTATGATCAGAACAGGTGTTCCATCACCTATCACTTCATAATCCATTATCCCGTATTTCATCTTACTTAAAACCTTTCCCAATGTATCTGCGCATCATAATCTACATCTATCTGCTTTGTAAGAGCAGCACCCTCAGCAGGTCGTCCAACTCCTATAAAGCATGGTATTAGATATTCATCAGGAATATTTAAAGCCTCTTTCGCTACAGTCTCTTCATTCCCCAATGGGATTCTGACATTACATCCGTAACCTTCTGACACAGCCGCAAGCCACACATTTTCTATGCTGCACCAAATGGATGCATAACAGTTAAGGTCTGACAAACAGGAAGGTTTCATTATATCCACCTTTTTCTTCATCAGTGGAATTATAATTGCAGCAGCATCAATCAACATTCTGTATTGTTTAGGCACAGCAATCTGATAACTCTCCTTCTGAATGGGATCAGAAATAAATGTCATAGCATCCACATCCTTTACGGTCAGATTCTTAGGGACTCCTTCAATTACACTTTTCATAATCTCCTTATCTGTCACCACTATGTAATTCCAATCTCTGAAATGATCATTTGCAGGCGCCGTGTATGCAGCCTTAACTATTCTCTCCAAAATATCCTTGGGAATGCTCTCATCTGCAAAATCTCTTATACTATGTCTTGAATTAATCACTTCATAAAAATCCATTTATAATATCCTCTCCGATTTTAAATATATAATCTTTAAATATATAATCCAAACATAAACTCTATTGCGATTCGATACTATTCGCGGTTACAGTTTTATCTTATCATCAAACTTATATACTGTGAAATAAATTTATGTTATTATTTATAAGCAAATGGAATAAATAATTTTTCTCTGTTAACCGTGAATTGTGAAAACCAAGGAGAACACTATGACAACATCTCAGCTTGAATGCTTTATCAGCCTGGCAGGTACCCTGAATTATATGAAAACCGCAGAACAGCTCGGCCTTACGCAGCCCGCTGTATCTAAACAGATTCAGACCCTGGAAACAGAACTCAACTGTAAACTCTTCAACAGAACCACCAGGTCTGTAACACTGACAAAGGCTGGCAGTGCATTTCTAGCGGATGCGAATACCATAATTGATACCTTTTACCACTCCAAAGAGCGTATATCAAATTATCAGGAAAGGGATCTCCACAGTCTTAAAATCGGCTATATGGATCCGCACACAATATATCTTATAAGCAGAATTCTTAAACCTCTATTTTTATCAAAACCAAACGTGATACCGGAGTTTACTCAAGACCAGACAGACGCCAACTTAAGCCGTCTATCGAACAATCAACTGGATTTGGTAGTAGGCATAAAGGATGCAAAATTCAAAGATTCCAATATTCATTTTACTAAGTTATATGATGAAGAATTATATTGTATATTAAATAAAGACCACATTCTGGCAAAAGACTTAAAAGCACATAAAAAGAAGACGGTAACCACCAAAGATTTATGGGGCTACCGTCAGATTATTTCTGTTCCACCATACCTGATAAGGAACCTCTTTTCAAGAAGGCGATATATCGTACCTGTAAATGAAGAAGCAGATAATGCCATATGTACAAATGCCACCGAAGCATACGGCTTGCTTCTTGCAAACTATGGATATGCGCTCCTGGCAGGTTATGAAATACTGGAACATAAAGACCTTGTTACATTTAAATGGGAAGAATCACCTCATGCTCCTTTTGGAATCTACAGTAAATCAGCTGCTCTAAAGGATAAAAGCTCTATGGAATATGCTTTTATCCAGATTGCTACAACACTGGTGTAGCAATCTCTCTGGTTGGCCAAAAAGCACATAGATGCAGTTTTGCCTGTTATTTAGAGCAGTAAATCTGTATTGCCTTATCGACAAACTCTCCCGTTCCCTTGCCTCCGGCCTTATCTATATTCCGGTTCATTTCACCTTCTGCACTGTAAGCATGTCCCAGACTTGAAAGGATTGTATTCGTACAGTTATAAAACTTATCGGTAATATAATCCTGAAGTTTCTTTACCTGCTTCTGAACTTTAGGCGAAGCTGGATCCATATCTTTCATACCGCCGAACTGAGCGAATATCTTCATTAGTTCTGTATTGATTCCCGCATTTTCTTCCGATGTCCTATCTGCATTCTTTTCTTCAAATTCCTTAAATGCAGCCGTATCTCCCCAGTATTCTCTGGCTTTGGCGATATAATCATCTATCTTTGCCGTATCAAATGCAGTGAAATCCGTCATATCCTTTACTCCACTTTTCTTCACACCTCGTGCAAGATCTATCAGATTCTCTATATGTTCCTTCTTTAGTTCAAGGATATGTATCTGCTGTTCAAGAGCCTTCTCTCTGTCAAAATCGGGACTTTCAATAATCCTTCTTATATCCTTAAGCGGGAACTCAAGCTCTCTGAAAAGAAGGATAATCTGCAGCTTCTGAAGAGTCTCATCATCATAAAGCCTGTAACCGACCTCAGTATAATCCGCCGGTGGAAGAAGTCCGATCTTATCATAATATTGCAGTGTCCTTATACTTACACCCGTAAGACGGCTCACCTCGTTTACGATCATCATTTTCTTTTCGCTCATAATAGTTCCTCTTAGAATATTATTTAAAATGTATCCGTGCTCCAGAATTCTTCAACCGCACCGAGTATATCCTCTGCCGGAAGTATCGTTGCATCTTCTATAGCCGTTCCTGTCTTTTCAAGATAATACCTGATCAGATAATATCCCGTAGCATAACCGGCACAGTAAGAAAGTCCTACTTTCGGATAGTGCTGCATTTCAGCCATCTCATCACCGTAAAGATAAGCGGTAATATTATCAAGACCCGTAGCATCCATTCCCTTATATATAATTTCTTTTATCAGCGGGAACAGTTCCTTATCTGTCTTAGTAACCCACGGCCCGAGAAATTCCTCACCGAATACAGTCGTTGCATAATTTTCTGCAAGTCCTTCACTTACAAGCATCTCTCCAAGTGTTATATCATTGGTCCATTTAATAAACTGATATCTGACATTATGATTTGTCTCATGTACGAAAGCCGCCGGAAGACGCCTTATCGTTTCTTCTCCCGGAACAAGCCAAGCCATTATATATCCCGGAATACCACCGTCTCCGCAATAGCCCTCATTCATAATAGTATAGGCATTGTCAGGATTAGCAAGAAGTATGGAATAAAGATATTCCTTTTCCGGAAGCTCGATACCTTTCTTTTCAAATCTTGAAAGAGCTGTCTCTATTGCTTTCTCACAGTCATTCCATAAAGAATTATCAGAAAGCATATCTATAGCCTTCTCCCAACCTTTATCTATGATATCAGGCGGAAGAAGACCCATCATCTTATTCGCCATTATGATATCGTATCCGCCTTCATATTGAGCCTTAAGCGGGATATGATAACAGTCCCATTTTCCCTTAAACGGCATCATCATTTCATAGCGATATATATCATCCTTCTTATCATATTCAGCATCCATGATCTTCTTATAAATGTCCGCCGAATATAAACGTTTAATGTTCATTATTTCATCCTCCGCAACTAAAATTTATCCTATCATAAACTATTACGTTACGTCAGAGTCAATACAGTTATAAACAATTTTGAAATCATATCATTTTTTGGTAATCCAGCCTTACGAGAGCTTTACTATTTGGAAGTTCTGTCATATCCTGTAATATCAATTTGAAACCAATCGAATTCATTTTCTCATTAAGAACATCAGATTCCATCTGATGATGTATTTCATCCAGGCCATCAAACGCATGAATATACGGCGAGTCTGAAACCCACATTTCTTCATCTGTATTAATCTGAATCACGCAGGAAATATACTCTGGATTGATTATATTAACCGCTCTAACAAAAGCATCATATCCAATATATTCTATTAACAGATTTGCAACCAGTAATTGTGATTGAGGCAACTTTTCAGTTTCACAAACTATATCAAGATGTAAACACTGCAAAATATCAGCAAGATTAGAATAACGCTTTTGGGTTTCCTGAAGATATAACTCGTTTATATCGACTCCATATACATTTTTGTATTTCTTAATGTCAATATGCTCCAAACCATTACCACCGGCAATACCTAGGATCATTACTGTATCAACGGGATAATCTTCAAACTGACTTTTCATTATCCGATTCATCAATTGCAACTGCTTAACACTATCCAAACTCATATGCTTTTCATAAGTCTCAAGGCTTATCTCTTCCCATGGATTCTTTTTATTATCTTTAGATTGCAAA
>Ga0256404_1002953_pt1 | contig 36033 bp, 36 predicted proteins | sample RumenRJG_01DNA_FD_185990 | JGI IMG/M metagenome (GOLD analysis project Ga0256404, IMG submission 185990) | Bovine rumen microbial communities from Lethbridge, Alberta, Canada - RJG_01 | ecosystem: Host-associated > Mammals > Digestive system > Stomach > Rumen | place: Canada: Alberta | collected... | reverse complement strand
CCTCTCTCGGAAACGTACTTCTTCAGAGTATTTGTATCCTTGTAGTCGATGACTGCAGTCTTACCACAGAATACACATACTTTTCTTCTTCTATGCATTGGACGTCTTTTTGGTCCGCCAGCATGCTCTTCTTTATTGAATGCCATGATTGAACCTCCTAAAATTTAGTTGAACGGAAGATCTTCTTCGATTCCGCCCGGGTTGTTCATAAAATCATCACCGACATTGCTAGTCGGCTCAGAGGCAGGTACATTAGAACCCATGTCGCCACCAAAGTTCTGAGAAGCATTCTTGGATTCAGCAAATTCAATAGAATTGGCAATGATTTGAAAGCCATAGACCTTTTGACCTTCTTTATTTGTATAGTTATCGTTTCTGATTTCTCCATCCAGAACAATCTTAGTTCCCTTATGGAGATATTTCTCTACGAATTCGCCCTGTTTCCCAAACGCTGTAACATTAAAGAAATCAGCAGTTGGCTCGCCGTCGCGCTTAAAGCGACGATCAACAGCTAAGCTGAACTTTGCAATTGCAGTATTGCTTGCTCCGCCGTAACGTACTTCTGGATCTCTTGTAAGTCTGCCCATTAAGATGACTTTATTCATATCTTTTCCTCTTTTCTCTTATGCCTCGTTAGCGCGAACACATAAGAAACGAAGAACATTGTCTAAAATACGAACATCTGCTTCTACCTTTGCAGGTACATCAGACTCAGCGTCGAACTTAATGAAGTAGTAGTAAGCTTCTGTCATCTTCTTGATTTCAACAGCAAGCTTCTTCTTACCGGCTTCTTCAACGTCTGTAACAGTACCATTGTAGCGGGCAATAATCTCTTTTGCCTTTTCTACTGTAGCTGTTCTCGCATCGTCTTCGATCTTGGCATTCACAACGAGTGCTAATTCATACTTGTTCATGCGATTAACCTCCTTCTGGTCTACTGGCTCCTCTGCACTACATCAGAGTAGCAAGGAAATATCATATACCACGATTAGAAATTCTAGCATGAAACAAGCCTTCTTTCAAGTAATTTTTCGAAATGTTAATACAATTTATACACTTTTTCTTTTTTGATAAATGGAAACCTTGCTCTTCCCTTGTGTCCTCTTCTTCATTACTGTCCATCGTAATTGGATAACTGGCGAAATACTTTTCCTATTTTCTCATGAAGAATCAAAGTATTCTCACTTCTTGGAATGGATAGGTCACTTTCATTGATTACAACCAGGTACTTTCCTCTGAAATAATTGATATAAGAAGCCGCTGGATAAACAGTGAGGGAAGTTCCACCAATGATTAATAGATCCGCTTCACGGATTGCTTTGATGGCCCCATTCACTGCCTCTTCTGGCAACGCTTCTTCGTATAGGGTAATGTCTGGACGGATGATACCGCCGCATGTGCAATGAGGAATTTCTTCTTTCGAATCGAATATGTAGTTTGCATCATATCTTTTCCCACATTTCATACAATAGTTCCGTAGAGCACTCCCATGGATTTCAAATACCTTCTTACTACCAGCCTTCTGATGGAGACCATCAATATTTTGGGTAACAATTGCTGATAGCTTTCCACGTTTTTCTAATTCTACAAGATATCTGTGTGCATCATTGGGCTCTATGTTTCGTGTGTCCATCTTTTGACGATGGAACTCAAAGTACACTTCTGGTTCATCCCTTAGACAGCTATGACTCAATAGATATTCTGGTCTATATTTCTCAAAGTTCACATCATGCTGATTGTATAATCCGTCCTTACTGCGAAAGTCCGGAATACCACTCTCCGTAGACACCCCAGCGCCTCCGAAGAATACGATTCGATTGGACTTCTCAATATACTCCCTTAGTTTTTCGATTTCCTCCATACTTCACCCCTTTTCCTGCTCTTATTGAAGCAATTGATTATAGACATCTCTTTTGGAGATTCCCAAATCCTTTGCTACGTTTTTCATGGCAGTCTTACGATCAATTCCCTGTTCTAAATAGTGCTGCATATGCTCTTCTAAGGTAAGATTTTCCCACTTGGACATCTCTTCTCTTAAGACTTCTTCTCTAGACTTTCCGTGGATAACAAGGACATACTCACCTCTTGGCTCTTCACTTTCATAGTGCTGACATGCTCCTAAAAGAGTGGTTTTCATTTTCTCTTCGAACTTTTTAGAGATCTCTCTAGTGACAGTGATCTCTCTCTCGTCTCCTAGAGCCTGTCGTAGTTCCTGGAGTGTCTTCTTTAAGTGGTGAGGAGCTTCGTAGATTAGAATCGTTCTGGTCTCTTTTTGTAATTCCTCAAGGACACGGGCATGCTCCTTCTTATCCTTAGGGAGAAATGCCTCAAAAGCCAACCGTCTACATGGCTGGCCAGACATGACTGCAGCGGAAGCGAATGCTGTCGGGCCAGGAACGGTTGTGACTTCGATTCCATTTTCATAGCACATTTTTACCAGTTCTTCCCCTGGATCGGAGATACCTGGCATACCAGCATCTGTAATTACAGCAATATTCTGATCTGCCTGGAGCTTTCCAATAAGCTCCTGCCCCTTATCGAGTTTATTAAACTCATGATAACTGGTCATTGGCGTATGAATATCAAAATGGTTCAGTAACTTAATAGAGTTTCTGGTATCCTCAGCAGCAATTAGATCAACTTCATTTAGAATACGCACTGCACGATATGTCATATCCTCTAAGTTACCAATCGGTGTTCCCACCAAATACAGTATTCCTGCCATTCTTCTATTCCTTGTTCTTTCATCCGACTTTTTTATTTGCCATATATTCTGAGGGCTTCCTCTGAATACACGTTGGGCTTATCATACACAATCAAGGGTGGTTCGACTTTTAACCAGGGATTTCCCCCACGTACCCCTTCGATTAATACCATGTTTGGTTCGTGATCCACATAAGGATGAACCAGCTGCATTTTCTTCGGTTCGATCTTATATTTTCTCATTAATTCCATGAGGTCCACGATACGAAATGGGCGATGTACAAAATAGCATCTTCCCTTTGGCTTTAACACCTTCGCCGTTTCTCGAATGAAGTCTTCTAGATTGCCACAGATTTCATGCCGAGCAATTTGCTTTGCATCTTCTTCATTCTTCAAGCCATGTTGATTCTTCATATAGGGAGGATTCGAAACCACTACATCAAAAGAAGACGCGCCGAACGTCTCATGAGCATTCTGCGCATCTCCATTAATAATCTTAACCCGATCCTGTAGGCCATTCATCAATACAGAACGGCTGGCCATATCCGCACTTTCCTCCTGGATCTCTAGTCCCACAAATTCTCGACCTTGTGTTTTTCCAGCCAAGAGAATTGGTAGAATCCCAGTTCCAGTTCCTAGATCCAGGACTCTTTCATTTTTACGCACTTCTGCAAAACCTGACAAAAGCACTGCATCTATACCAAAACAAAAGCGGTTGGGATCCTGAAGTATATAGAGTCCATCTCTTTGCAAATCATCTATTCGCTCATTGGGTTTACGATATGACTCGCGATCATTCATACACTCTCTCCGTAAAATTATAAAATTACTTTGTTTCAGAAGGCTTTCCTTCTTTCATCCTGCCTTCTTCTCGTGGTGTATTTTCTCCATTTCCTTTATTTCGATTTCTTCTTGGGCGATGATTCTTTTTCTTATGGGTGGATGGATTATTCCCCTCTCCATTTCCCTGTTCATTACCCTGCTTTTTTTGTCCCTTATTGGAACCACTTCCAGGATTTCCATTATTCTTAGCAGAGGTATCCTTCTTAGAGGACTGCCTATTGTCTCTCTTAGAATCCTTCTTGTTATCTCTGGTCTCCTGCTTGTCCTGGCTCTTGCCCTGGTTCTGGTTCTGATTCTTATTATGCTTAACCTTCTTGTGAACCCCTGGCTCATATACGAGATCCTCAGCATTGAATTCTTCAACTTCACGCTGATCATTTACCTCGAAGATTACCCGAACCCTTTGACGAAGGATATTTACATTCTGAACTTCACCCATACGACCATCTTTTGTATGGATTTCATCACCCTTACGAGGTAACTTCTTATTCAGATATTCATATGCTTCTTCTTCATTTTTCAGGCAGCACATCAGTCGTCCGCATACGCCAGAGATCTTGGTTGGATTCAGAGACAGATTCTGCTCTTTTGCCATCTTAATAGATACTGGGGCAAAGTCCTCCAAATAGGAACGACAGCATAATTCTCGCCCACAGATTCCAATACCACCAATGATCTTGGTCTCATCACGTACGCCGATCTGACGTAGTTCAATTCTAGTACGGAAGATTCCAGCTAGATCCTTAACCAGCTCACGGAAATCAACACGACCGTCAGCTGTAAAGTAGAAGATTAATTTATTTCGATCAAATGTATACTCTGCCTCAACCAGCTTCATATCCAATTCGTGATCGAGGATCTTCTTTTTGCATACCCGGTAAGCTTCGTCTTCTTTCTCTCTATTTTCCGCATTCTTTGCATCATCTGCCTCTGTAGCAATACGGATAATCTTTTTCGGAGCAGATTTGAAGTGCTTATCATCCACTTCTCTTGGAAGGGTCATAGCCATTCCATACTCTACACCTCTACTAGATTCAACGATTACATGATCATGCATGCGAATCTCATTATCCCCAGGATCATAATATTGGATTTTTCCACCATTTCTAAGGTGTACACCAATTACGTTAGCCATTTTGTATCTCCTTCAGCTGCATCAGCATCAGACTCATTGTGAGTTCAAAATTCACATTGGACTTTAGTTTCTCCCTGGCATTCTGAATCTCTCGGAATGCTCCCTCTAGATATGCATAGGAGCTGCTGACTGATTGTTTTCGAATCAAGGACCGTTCTGAGCGAAAAATCAAAAACTGATCAGAACCTGTCGCTTTATATAATAACACATCGCGAAACCATATCGTCATAAGATTCAGGGTTTCCTCAATATGCTCTTTATCGTCCTTTAATTCCTTGATTTCCTCTTCAAATTCATAGTCTCTTGCGGTCATTAACTTTTGCATGAGACGGATGATTTTCTCCTTCTTCTCATTGAATTCCTCCGATTGGATGAGTTCAATGGCACGGCCTACATTTCCCTGAGCAAAAGCCGCCCCAGCAGCTGCCGTATAATCTGTCTGATTGTAGTATTTCATCAGATGCTGCTTGATTACTTCCTCAGCAACTGGCTTGGTCTCTAATTTTACACAACGAGATAGAATGGTTGGTAAAAAAGCATCTAAGTTATTGGTTAATAAGAGAATGACAGCGAATTGAGGTGGCTCCTCGATTGTTTTTAGAATTGCATTCTGTGCTGCAGCGTTCATTTTCTCTGCATCTTCAATGAGATATACCTTATAGTTTGCCTCCATGGGACCGATATTCACCACGTTGACTAACTGCTCTCGTACTTCATTTACGGCGATGAGGTTTGGGTTCTCATGGATGATTTCCACGAGATCTGGATGGCTATGATGCTGGAATCTACGGCAGGATTCACACTGACCACAAGCCTCTCCACCCAGGGGATCCTTGCAGAGTAAAGCTGCTGCAAAAGCTTCTGCTATCATCCGCTTACCTGAACCAGTTTCTCCACTAAGGATATATGCATGTGATATATTCCCTGTCCGTACGGCAGAGCGAAAATATCCTTTTAAGTCCTCTTCTCCGAGGATGGTGTGATACTGTAGATTCATTTCATTCCTTTCAGTATTTAAGTGGAGATATCAATAAGAAGTCCGCGGATCTCTCCGATTTTTCCCAGTACATTCAGATGATCGCTTTCATCCTTCACCAGTTCCTCCGCCAGTTCATCCATGTTTTTGTCCACTAGTTTTACAATTCCATAGACTCTGTGACGTCCTCTTCGATCCAGGAAATTCTCTCTCGAAAACTTATGAGAGCGATTCACAACTTCGTTCATGAAGTCCTTTACCAGAGATCTGTACTTTTGCATGTCTCGGATATCCATGTGTTCAGCAAGTCTCTTTCCCTGCTCATCGATATCCTTCATTAATCCAGTGAGTTTTTCCTGCAGTTCTGCATCATCAATCGCACTTGCAAGGGTGAATTTAAAATCACCATCCACCTTGTCTTGGGACTTGGTGGCTTCCGTCATTGGGACCTGATTAACTTCGTTTATTCTTCCAATCGCCATTTGGGACTCTCTTTTCTTATCTCTTTGAGATGATCGCTATGACCTTCTCCACACTTTGATCTAGGTCTGCATTTTCAACCGTATTATGAATGTTGCAGGACTTACGATTCTCCTCTGAGTAGTCATTTTCATCCGCCAGAAATCTACGACACAGCTCCTTATAGTTTGGATGCTCTTCTTCCTTTTCTCGCTGGATGGCTCTCATCAGACGATCTCCATCATCTACATTAATATATATCGGAACAACCCGCTCTTCGGTGAAGTAAGTCTGGATTTTCACTAAAGACTCTAGGGTTCCGATGATGAGATAGTCATTGTGCTCCAAGTCAATATTCCCATCATCCACCGTGAAGTAACTCCAGGGACCATTCACCGTCTGATAGGTACGCATCTCAACCACAACACCCTGTTCGATTAGTTTTTCCTTCTCTTCATCCGTCACAAAATAGTATTGCTTTCCGTTTTCCTCGCCATCTCGAATGGGACGAGTCGTATAGGGAACGATTGGATGGAGCTTTCCCTCCATTTTTTTCATGACTTTTTTTGCAATTGTGTCTTTTCCAGATGCACTTTTTCCTAGTAAAACGTAGATCTTGCCCATCTTTACCCTATCTTTTGCCTTTCTCTCCCGTAGCAGTTGGTTTATTCACAAATTACTCGAATCTTACCGGACTTATCCACGCCATCGATGTGAAGTCCATCGCCAAGTGCATAAGTTATTTTTTCTAAGGATTCCCGGTTCATAACCTCTCCTGGAACCACTAGCGGAATTCCTGGAGGATAGATACACACCTCATCTCGGACTGTCCGATTCAAACTATCTTCATATGGGATTTCTTCCCATTGGTAATCTAGTATTTCAAATAACTCGAATCTCTTTTCTGGTAAGTGTGATACCTCTGTTTTTTTGTACTGGACTCTATCACTTTTCTCTACAGATTCTTCGTGGCTACTAAAATCATTTCTCTTCTCGGATACTTTTTTTCCTAGTTCCTCTGAGAGATTCATGCCGTTGATTTCAAGTAATGCATTCTTTAGTCTCTCATAACCTTCTTTGGTATCCATACAGGATGTCATCGCTAATGTGTAGGAACCCTGGGCCATTTCCATTTCAAGATGGTATCTTTCTCTTAAGACCTTCATGAGATCATTTCCTGTAATCTCTGGCTGTCGAGACATAATCACAATCTTTGAAGGATCTCTATTTTCCGGTGACATGATCTCTATATTGTCTCCTAGCTTTTCCCCTAGGTTGTTAACACCCTCATAAAAGTCCTCTAACTGTTCCATCCAGTTCTGGAATAATTCCTCTTTTTTGCTCTCCAGTAAATCTAAGCACTTCGCTGCTCCTGCCATAAGTACATAGGATGGGGAACTGGTTTGGAAAATTCGCATTGATTCCTCGAGTTCCTCTTTTTTTACATAGGGATTCTTATGATATAGTACCATTGCTGTCTGTGTCATGGTCGGAAGCATCTTATGCAGACTTAGGATTACCACATCTGCTCCCTCATGTATGGGATTTTTGGGGAATCGTTCTGTAATTCCAAGGTGCGCACCGTGTGCTGCATCTACGATAAGGGCCACATTATGGCTATGGCACACATCTGCAATACGGTTTACATTTAATAATACCCCTTCATATGTCGGGCTGGTAATAACCATCAACTTGATCTCAGGGTGGTCCTCTAGGATCCGCTCTGTCTCATCCACGTCAAAGCCCATAGTAATCCCATTCTCATAATGTGGAATCTGATAGAAGACTTTTAGCTGCTTTAGCATCAGGGCATGGATGATGCTTTTATGAGCAGTTCTCAAAATTAGAACTCCATCCCCATTCTTACAGGATGCAAATATAGCAGCTAGATTGCCTCCGGTTGATCCATTTACCATAAGGTATGCTTCGTCCGTCTGATATAGATCCCGGTAACTATGATTTAAGTCTAATAGGATCTCCTCAGGGTGGTTTAAATTATCAAAGCCATCAATCTCTGTGATATCAATGGTATATGGATCTGGTAGTCCAATGGATTGTCTCTTATGACCTGGCATGTGAAATGGATAGTAATCCGTCTGGCTGTAGCCAATTAATTTATCCAATAGATTCTCTTTTTTATTTTCTCTATTTTGCATGACTACCCCAGATAGCGTCCTAGATCTGGCATCCATTCATCTAGGAATACTTGATCATTTATTATTGACTGCCAAACAGGGCGAATAAAGGCGATAATTACTTCCATTATCTTATCCCATTCCGGCAATTCATCCTCTACCATTGTACAATATGTCTTCCACTTTTTTCGCATATATGGATAATTTTGATAGGACATAAGTAATTCCAATGTACCCTGATCGATTAGGAATCCATTATCTTCTGGAGCTTCCTTAAATAGTTTAGCGAATCTACGCCCTTCAATTGCATTAGTTGTCAGAAGATAATATGCATCTCGATATGGTTCCATGGAATGGATTAATTCCATTTTTTGTATCATGGTGATGTACTTATTCATTAGTAAGTTCTCAACAGGATATGCTAGATATGTGAGTTCTTCACCATCTTCTGTTGTGATTCTTTTCCTTAAAGGAAAGATCTCTCCATCTAATTCTTCCAACTTAAAGGAAACTGGATAGTGCACGCCCTCTACAACGCAATCCAGAACCAAGCCATTCCTTTTTATCTCATGAAATCCAGCCTGTTTTAATTTATCAAGAATATAGTCAATAAAATCTTTTCGAAATGCATCACTGATCTTCTGACCAGGGACGAATCCTTCATTCTCCTTGACCCGTGGATTGGTCTTAAAAACATAGTAGATACTGTCTTTCTTTTTAACTGGCGGATCATAATTTAAGAATAGATCGTCCACTAAGTATGCATACTCTGAGAACTCCGATTCGGATACAGCTCGAACTATACTATATAGATAATTTTTTCGAATATATTCTCTTAATTCTGCACCATTCTTGTCTTGTGGTAGTTTCATTCCTATTTCAATATCTTTCATTTACACCCATTCGCCGATTAGATATCTAGCTCTTTGAACAACTTTTCTCTCTTCGGCATATCTCATTAATTGTGGAATATTTTTCTTTGGATCATTGATATATCCCATAATCGCCTTTTGGAAATCCTTACTATATATTCTTTTTCTATGTTTCAGAACATCTGCCATTAGTCGATCCCGATTATAGATGCCTGCAATCATGCCATTGATTTCAATTACATCTCTTCCGATTGCAAGTGTTTTCGGCTCTGTGAGATAGGGATCAACGCTGGGATAGTACATATTAAATCTGCTTTTTGATGTATTCTTGTCTACTGCAATCTTCCAGCTTGCCGGTCTCTCATCCAGATAGCCGTAGTAGTACAGAGCTGTTTCCATAGTAAGAATACCATCTGGAAATAGCGCTATTATTAGTTCTTCCTCTGAGTATTTGTGTGGATTGGTATATACGCTGTTTCTGATTTTCATCAGTTCCCCTTCTTCCACAAATTGCTTCAGTCTGCGATAGTCCACTCCTAGTCTTTCGATTTCCTTTGTACGAATAATTCCATGATTGTCATCGATTTTGTTCAATATGCATTCTAGATCATATAGCTTTTTTTCATCTCGATACATTGGTATTTTCTTTCTTACTCTACCCATGATATTATCCCTTCTTTCTTCCACCTATAAGATGAATGAGTGGCATTTTCTTACATTATAATTTGCTCTATATACCTTGTCAATTTGATGACATACATATATCATTTTCATAAAGGAGATTGCTATGGAAAAAAACTATACTTCTAGTCAGCCTAAACCAGATAAAAAGAATCCATCTCGAAAAGAGTGTGAGGAGATCATTACCCGCATCTTAAATGCGGAGATTACGGAAAGAGGACGGAACATGCAGTTTCGAAACTCTAGAGATTTCCTTCCCTATTTTGAGTCCCTCTATCCAGCTTCCGATTCTTTGACTAAGCAGGTGCAGCGCGCATTACGTAACCTAAGCCTGGCAAAGGACTCTAGTGGATTCCTTATTATTAATAAAAATGCCAAGCAGATTCAGAGAGATTCCGAGATCACTCGTATCCTCTCATCCACCACAGCTCCTGTTCTGTTTCAGGCAAGCACTCCTGTCTTTTTAGAGATGGAATCCCCTATGAAGGAATACATGTACGAGTTATTATCGAAGCCAAATGCTTTATCATCTCTATATACAACCGTACTATGTTCCTCCAATGGATTGCTCTTCTATTCAGAGAATGCAGAATTATTATTTAAAGCCATCCAGAATCGTCATCCAGCTCTCTAGATCTCTTATTGAATTGTCTGACAATTTTATTCTTTTTTATTTTTGTCCGGTATATGCTAAAAGGACAGGATCCTTTCGAATCCTGTCCTTTTTTATTCACAACTTGTCTTTTTTAAGAATCTATCTTACCTATTATCTACGTTTTCTTCGATTTCTCTTCTTTGGATCATTTTTCTTTATCTTCTTATACATGCTTAAATCTCTTTTATATAATTTCGCACGCTTCGGATGACGAATCTTTGCTCCTTTGATCTTTTTTGAAATGAAGACAAATACGCCGATGATTACAAGAGCTCCAATTATGATTTCTAGTATAAACTTGAAATCAATTTTGATATAAGGAATAGAACTTCCGCCCTCACTCTTCTTCACATTATGGAATGGATAAGTATCTACCGTATTCGTAGTGTATAAGAGGTCTGCACCTCCCACCACATGATTCGCATAGGTGTATTCTATTCTACCAGCTTTCTTCTCTTTACTATTTGATGCAGATTTGGACTTTGTTTCCTTAATCTGTGCTTTTACAGTACTTAGATCTACCGTCTTCGGAATGATGACTGAACCATCACCGATATTCAACAATGTGATGTCTTTTCCAAGAATTCCTGTTTTCCCAGATTCATTTAAATCAACACTGTCCTTTACGGTATATTCAGCGAAATTATCAAAATAATAATTGAAAAGTTTTGTTGTATCTTCATATTGTGCTGTCTGTGAAGTATTCATCACGACACAAGCCAGTAACATGTTATCTTTCTTCGCGTAAGTAACCAAGGTACTATTAGCAACCTTGGTATATCCAGTTTTACCACCCAAGCAATACTTATATAACCACTTTGATGTCTTATAGAAGTTAAGCATCATGTGATGGTTATTGAGTGGAGTCGGATCTACATGCTTATTGGTTGGTGGAATTGTATATTGTCTCGTTCCAACAATCTTAGCAACTACTGGATTCTTGTAAGCCTCAGCAGCAATAAGGGCCATATCCTTTGCAGATGTGTAATGCTCTTCATCAGGAAGTCCATTCGGATTGTTAAAGTGAGTATTTTGACAGCCTAATTCCTTTGCCTTTTTATTCATCATATCAACGAACTTCTGACAATCTCCGTCGCCAACATGCTCAGCAATCGCATAAGCACATTCATTTGCTGACTCAAGTAGCATACCGTATAGACATTGCTCCATTGTCATCTGCTCACCATAATCTCGAGCGATGCTAGAGCTACCTTGCTCATTTTCATATACAGCCTTCTGAGAGAATGTAACTGTTTCATCCATTGAAGAATTCTCAGCAGCAATAAGGGCTGTCATAATTTTTGTAATACTTGCAGGATAATGTACTGCATCAGCGTTCTTTTCATATAGCAAAGTTCCGCTATTGATATCAATCACGCAAGCTGCGTCGCTTTGGATTCCCTCTGGTTCAGGCCAGATTTCCTCTGCTTTCACTCTCATCGGAGACTGGACGAACGCCATGGAGCTACAGATTACCATAGCCATTCCTATTGATGTAATTTTCTTAAATAGCCCTTTACATTTTTTCATATCGACTTCCCACTTTATGATCGCTCGGCAATTAATTTACAGATAGCCTGTCCCTTTGAAGAAAACTTCTCTTCGTACTCTGTCATAATATTTCCATTATTTAGCACACTGTCATTATGCAGGTCATAGGTAACAGCCTTTAGTTCAAATCCATTATACTCTTTTATGGATTCAACCGAGAAATCAAATAAATCTCTATTATCTGTTTTGAAATGGATCTCTCTTCCAGGCTCAAGCACCTTCGCATAGACATCTAGGAAGGTATGAGAGGTAAGTCTGCGCTTTGCATGACGATCCTTTGGCCATGGATCAGAGAAATTCAAATATACCTTGCTAATCTCATTCTTTTCGAAGATATCAGGAAGTAATTTTGCATCCTCACAGATAAATCTTAAATTGGTTGGTTTTTCTTCCATCGCTTCAACTTTCTGAAGAGCTCTGTAGAGTACGCTTGAATATCTCTCCATACCAACGAAGTTCTTATCAGGATTTCTCTTTGCAAGTTCCATTATAAAGCGTCCCTTGCCCATTCCGATTTCAAGTTCAATTGGGTTGTCATTGCCGAAGATGCTGTTCCAATTTCCTTTCACTTTATCGTAATCACTGATACAGTATTCGCTTTCCTGAATCGCTGGATCCGCTTCCTTAATATGTCGAAGTCTCATAATAATCTCCTTATTTTTGGTAAAAAAAAAGTCCTAACTCCACGGTTTTCCGTAAAATTAAGACCTTCCGATGCGCGATCAGGGGTTCGAACCCTGGACACCCTGATTAAGAGTCAGGTGCTCTGCCAGCTGAGCTAATCGCGCTTGGGCTTTTCAGCACGATGATTATTATATGATACCCGCTGGCAGAATGCAACACTTTTTTATAAATTTGCAAATAGTTTTTGAATTTCTTCTGGTGTCAGTACCTTATTTGAGTCTGACTCCTTTAATTGGTCTAAGTCTGGGCGGATATTCTCCGTTTCGCTTGCCACTTCTTCTTGTGATTCCGTAGCTTCTACTTCTTCAACAGCATCCTGTGTAGCCTGGATTTCTTCGCTAAAGAAGTCATTGATATTTGGTTCCTCTGAAACCACCTCTGGTTCGAGAGACGAAGCTTCACTATTCTCTTCTACTTCATTTACAGAAGCTTCTTCTTGGACAACATTGCCTGTATTCTCCGGAATTATCTCATCCAGACTTACTTCGCTGTCTTCCTCTGGTATTACTTCATCCAGACTTACTTCGTCAGCTTCCTCTGGCTTTACTTCATCCAGACTTACTTCGCTGTCTTCCTCTGGTATTACTTCATCCAGACTTACTTCGTCAGCTTCCTCTGGCTTTACTTCATCCAGACTTACTTCGCTGTCTTCCTCTGGCTTTACTTCATCCAAACTTACTTCGCTGACTTCCTCTGGCTTTACTTCATCCAGACTTACTTTGCTGACTTCCTCTGGTATTACTTCATCCAGACTTACTTCGCTGTCTTCCTCTGGTATTACTTCATCCAGACTTACTTCGCTGTCTTCCTCTGGCTTTACTTCATCCAGACTTACTTCGCTGACTTCCTCTGGCTTTACTTCATCCAGACTTACTTCGCTGTCTTCCTCTGGTATTACTTCATCCAGACTTACTTCGCTGTTTTCCTCTGGTGTCATTTCATCTAAACCACCTGCACTGACATCTGTTTTTATCATCTCACTTAGATCTACTTTTTCATCAGCATGATCTAGAGATGCATTTTTTGCAGGCTTTGTTTGTTCAGAATATGCAACCTCCTGCTGCATTGCAGGTGCAGTAGGTTGCATCTGCGGCATTGGCATTGGCTGTACAAAAGACTGTGGATAATATGCTGAAGGCGTAATAGGTGCTGCAGGGATTTCAATAGAATCAATGTTATTACTCAAATCCCTAATTCTATTTTCTAATTCTTCATTACGTCTGCTTAGTTCTTCCTTTGTCTGTTCAAAGATTTTTTCCTGTCGTTCCCCAACGCTACTATTCATCTCCTTTAGGAGATTTTCCATGGATTTTAACTGGCTAATCAGCATTTCATTAGATTCCATGAGTGCAATTGCATTCTCTTTATTACGAGATAGAGCCACCTTTGCTACAGCCTTTTGCGCATTAATGATTTCCTCGCTTGGAATTGCATTCGCTTCTTCCATCTCATCTAGACGATTGCTCAATGCATCAAAATTCTTTTTCAGCATGATGTAGGAAGCTTTTTGGGCCTCATATAGATCATCAATACGATTTAACTGCGCATTCTTTGCATGCTCAGACAGATTGATTGCTGCACTAATTATCACATATAGTACAATTGCCATGGCGATAAGTAGTATCCCAATCACTAATATGTTATTTTTGTTCTCAGTAAATACATAGATTTCTAGTAGGATTAGAATTAACTCTATTACTGATCCAAATCCTATCTTCATCTTTTCTCTTACCAAGTTAGAGGTCTTCTTCTCGTTCACTTTTATCTCCTCAGCTTAATATAGTTTCTTTTATCATAACTACACTGATTTATATCTATCTATCATGTTATTCTGTTCAAACCTTCATTGCAAGCGATTTGTTATATCTTTTATCAACTAAGCATTAAATCTTTATAAACCCTCATTCATTCGCTACTTTTCACCCAGTTGATTCGTTCTTCACTTTATGCCTTTATGAACTATTTCTCCTGGATTCTCTATACCTATCCACAGTATTTTTCCTTTCTGTGGATAAATGTAGACCCTACCATCAATTAAGTTCATTGCCATCTTTTGTACACATCGTTGGTAGGATTTTCATTCTTTTGTATTTACTGTTCCTTAAACCTTATCTTCCTATTATTTTATTTCGGTCTTTCTATTCCTAATCTTCATATTTATTATCTAATAATTATATTAAAAAAACAGAGCATTACTGCTCTGTTTTATATGTACGCGAGGCGATTCGAACGCCCGACCCCTCGCTTAGGAGGCGAGTGCTCTATCCAGCTGAGCTACGCATACTCATATGAATGAATTATGTTAGCTAATCTTACCCTGCAGCCAAATATCTGCACGCAAACGCCTTCCGACTTCCGGTTCACCCATTAAGTCTTTCTCGTTAATCACTATATCTAACAAAATTTCATTACTATTTAATGTTAACACATATATAGCCTGTCTTGTAGCCTCATTTAGAAATTTTTTCCGTTTTACGATTTCTCCCAAAACAGTGTATTTATCACACTCAATTCCTTGGGGCATGAAGAATGAAGATAATATTGTTAATACATCCTCAGTTTCGATTCTCTCGCTAATCTCGTTATATTGTGTAAGGTCTTCATAGGACAATCTTTCGATTGCATCCTGGTCACCTTCCTTAGCTGACTTTTTAATTTCATAAATTCGATTTGCTGTCTCTAAGTCAACCTTTGGCTTTAGACTATCTTCTAGAGGTAATAAAACGACCCCTTCACTTGCTAAACCACTTAGCTTAACACCACCATGATTAACTAAATCTTTAACTTTGTAATCTTCATGTACCAATGCAATATCATCAATAATATAGAATACCAAATCGATTCCAAGTCTTGGATCATCTACAATTCCTTGATAGCTATCTCGATCAGAGGTTTTTACAATCTCTACATCTTCATTGGTTGAAATAGCAGTCCCTTCAAAATATGGATAATAATATTCCTCCTGAAATCCATCTTCATAATCCTGGAACCCTTTTATTGTAATTCCGGTATGAAAGGAATATTCTTTTCGAAACTCTAATGTCCCAGATTCACCATCACTTACTGTAAAGCTTTGCATATCTGGATGGGCTTGTATATCACATTTTAATAGTTTCAAATCTTCACTATCAATTCCGTGAAATCCAATACTTTTTAAATACTTGTGCACTAACTATTCTCCTGTTAAGCCACTTAGACTTGTTTCTCACGAAAAGCCTTTTCTAGTGCTTCCTCTTCTTCTTTACCTAGAGCTACGATAGAATTTCCATCAATGATTTCCTTTGTATAGGTATAACTTCCTGTATTTCCATGAACGAAATTCAGAATATAGCCATTGTTCTTCTCATCAAGCATTACTAGAATTGTGCTAAGCTTTCCACCATTTTCCTCGAATGCATCATATTTAAGAAGGCTGTACTTCTGAAAGGTAGATTTCAGACGTTCATTAATAGAATATATACCTCTTTTGTTTTCTTCATTCTGCTCAGCAATCTCATCTAATTGATTTAGTCTACGGATTAATGTATCTTCAAGAGACTTGGCATTCTTTCCTTTCATGAATACATTTAATCTTTTCTTCAAACCACTTACTTTAATTGTTTGAATTAGCATTAGTATTAATAGGATTAATACCAGTGCTGCCAGGCCAATTACTACATAATCTGTTTCGATACCTAGATATTTCTGAATCATTTTATCTCCCAAACACATGTTCTATTCGTTATTAGTTATTGCTTACTCCGTTGATCAGTTCTACAATTCTGTTCAACTCTTCATTTGAGTAATACTCGATTTCAATCTTTCCTTTACCGTTTTTCTTAGGATTAATTAAAACCTTAGTACCCATTTTTTGCTTCATCTGCTCTTCGAGATTCTGATAGATAATCTCTGTTTGCTTATCAATCTTCTCTGGCTTTGCATTATTTTTTTTATCACTATTTATCTTTTTAACTTCACGTTCTACTTCTCTTACGCTTAGTTTTTCATCAAAGACTCTTTGTGCAAATTCATATTGTTTGTCCAGATCAGTGATTCCTAAGATTGCACGAGCGTGACCTGTACTAATCATTTCATCAATGACCATCTTGCGAACTCTTTCGTCCAGCTTTAGTAAGCGTAATGCATTTGTAATTGCTGTTCTAGATTTTGATACTCTTTCTGCGAGCTCATCCTGAGTCATATCATACTTTTCGATTAACTCTTTATATCCCTCAGCAATTTCAATCGGATTTAAATCTTCTCGCTGAATATTCTCCAATAACTGAATTTCTGCGATTTCTCTCTCTGTTAGTGTGCGGACAATAACTGGGATTTCTTTTACGCCTGCCATCTTAGCAGCACGCCATCTTCTTTCACCTGCAATAATCTGAAAATAGTCATCCTTTTCCTGTACTAAAAGTGGCTGGAAGATTCCATACTGTTTAATGGACTCACTTAATTCTAACAGTGCATCTTCGTTAAAATTCTTTCTTGGCTGATTACGGTCTGGCTCTACCTTTGAAATAGGAACTACTATTTCTGTTCCCTTTTCATATGAAACAGTTGTATTTTCAACTTCTTTTATTTTTTGAGGAATCAGTTCATTCAGTCCGTTTCCTAATCCTCTGGATTTTTTCTTTGCAGGCATTATGATCTATCCTTTCGCTCGATTACTTCCTTCGCTAGATTTCTGTAGCTTTCCGCACCAGCTGATTTAGAATCATATAGATTAATAGGTAAGCCATGTGAAGGCGCCTCTGCCAATCTTACATTTCTAGGAATGATGGTTTGATAAATCGTTGTATTTAAGTTTTCTTTTACGTTATTTACTACATCTGATGACAGATTTGTTCTTGCATCGTACATAGTAAATACGACACCTTCAATCTTTAATTTATCATTCAATCGATTCTTGACTAGGTCGATGGTATGCATCAGCTGACTAATTCCTTCCAGTGCATAGTATTCACACTGAATTGGAACCAATACTGAGTCTGCTGTAGTCAAAGCATTGACTGTTAATAAATTTAGTGAAGGAGGACAATCTATAATAATGAAATCATAATCATCTCTAACATAATCAATTTCATTCTTCAGAATATATTCTCTCTCATTCTCTACATCTAAGAGTTCGATTTCTGCACCAGCGAGATTAACATTTGATGGGATAATCTTAAGTGCATCTAGTCCTTCAACATCGTACATACATTGATGAAGAGAACACTGCTCCAGAATTAGTTCATATACCGTATTCTCAATTTCGTTTTTATTTAATCCAAATCCACTCGTACAATTTCCCTGTGGATCCATATCAATAACTAATACTTTTTTACCAGCTTCTGCTAAGCAGGATGATAGGTTTATCGCTGTGGTTGTTTTACCTACGCCACCCTTCTGGTTTGCGATTGCTATTATTCTTCCCATTTCTATTTCCTTTCTTTTCCACGTGATAATATTATATCATTATGGCATTATTTTTTCTGTAACTTTCTTTCTTTTTCTCGTAATTTTTTCCTTAAATTACGATCTAATCCTTCTTTTAGCTGATATTTTCTATTGACTATCTTTCTGCTACTGTCGATTATATTGTTTCGTCATTCCCTATTTAGTATTCGTATTTCATAAATCCACTACATCTAGTAAATTTTCATGTTTCACGTGAAACATGAAAAAGACTTCCCTAGAATAGGGAAGTCTAAAGCATTACAATGGTTTCTTGTTCGGAGTACCAGGTTTCCTCGGATAGAAATTACTAGTTTCATTTACCTTTTCGATTATAACAAATGATCTAGATATATCTGAGTCTGGTAAGGAAAATTCTTCTACCCTTTTGATCTTTCCACCCAGTTTATTTATTGCATGTTTTGCAGAGTTAATTTCATCTTCGACTTCTCCTGCTTTGTAGGAAATAAAATTACCACCTACCTTAACTAAAGGAAGACAATATTCAGATAATGTAGATAGATTAGCAACTGCCCTTGATACACAGAGATCATAATTTTCTCGTAGATTCTTCATTCGTCCTGCTTCTTCAGCTCTCGAATGAACGGTTTTGATATTATCGAGATCAAGTTCATCAATTACATCCTCTAGAAATAATAATCGTTTATTTAGTGAATCTAAAAGAGTAACATTCAAATTAGGAAACAATATTTTCAATGGTATTCCAGGAAATCCAGCACCTGTACCAACATCTATTAAACTATCAACAGAGCTCATATCAAAATATTGTGATAATGAAATACTGTCAGCGAAATGTTTTAGACAGACTTCATGATAATCCGTAATAGCTGTTAGGTTCATTACTTCATTCTTTTTTACTAATAACTCGTAATATCTATTAAATTGATCAACTTGTCCATCAGATAGTTTCACGTGAAACATATCACAAAGATTAACTAGATATGAATCATATACTGTCATACAACGTTCTTTCCATTTCTATTTTAAATAAGCACCACTTTTTATATATACTAGTAAAACAGATATATCTGAAGGAGAAACACCAGAAATACGAGAAGCCTGACCAATATTAATAGGCTTAACTTTCTTCAATTTTTGACGAGCTTCAGTACGAAGAGATGGAACTCTATCATAATTTAGTTCAACAGGTATCGCTTTACCTTCAAGTTTTTTAAATTCCTCGACCTGTTTAGCTTCTCTCTCAATATATCCACGATATTTAATTTGGATATTAAGTTGTTCTTTAACGTCATTAGGTAGATCAGGATGTTCAGGATCAAGTTCACAAACAAGGTCATAACTGAGTTCTGGTCTACATACAAGATCAGAAAAAGTAACTCCCTTCTTAAGAACAGTACTATTGTGTGCTAATAAGAAATCTTGAACATCCTGAGATGCACCAAAATGAATAGAAGATATTCTTTCTAACTCATCCTCAATCATCTGTTTCTTTTTGCATAAAGCGTCATATCTATCCTGACTAATTAATCCAATCTTATATCCAATTGGAGTAAGTCTAAGATCCGCATTATCCTGACGAAGAAGTAATCGATACTCTGCACGTGAGGTCATCATACGATAAGGTTCATGAGATTCCTTAGTAACCAAATCGTCAATTAATACACCGATGTATGCTTGTGAACGATCTAATACAAGAGGTTCCTTACCTAATACATATTGGGAAGCATTAATACCAGCAATCAATCCCTGTGCAGCTGCTTCTTCATATCCACTACTACCGTTGAACTGGCCACCACTAAATAGACCATGAATTGATTTAAATTCAAGACTAGGAAGAAGCTGATTTGGCTCCAAACAATCATATTCAATAGCATATGCGTTCCGAACAATTTTAGCATTTTCAAGTCCTGGTACTGAGCGATACATTTGATACTGAACATACTCAGGCATAGATGAGGACATTCCATCCACATAAACTTCATTCGTATTCAGTCCTTCAGGCTCTAGAAATACCTGATGTCTGCTTTTATCGCTAAATTTTACCACTTTATCCTCTATGGAAGGGCAATATCTTGGACCAACTCCTTCAATTACACCACCATAAATTGGGGACTCATCAAGATGATCTCGAATAATCTGATGTGTTGTTTCATTGGTATAAGTGAGATAACAAGGAACCTGGTGTATTTGTACAGTCTCAGGATCTGTTGTGAAAGAAAATGGAACAACTCTCTTATCTCCATACTGTGGTTCAAGCTTAGAATAATCAATAGTTTTACCATCAATACGAGCAGGTGTACCAGTCTTAAATCTACGTAAACCAATTCCATTATCAATCAAGGAGTCTGTGAGATAATTAGCACTCTTTAATCCATTAGGACCAGTGAATTCAATGACATCACCATAGAGACAACGAGCCTTAAGATAAACTCCAGTACATAATACAACTGCTTTAGCATGATAGATTGCTCCGGAATGAGTTTTAACACCTGTAATAGTATTATTTTCTACAATAATGTCAGTAATCTCCGCTTGTCGAAGCGTAAGATTAGCAGTTTCCTGCAAGGTATTTCTCATGAGAAGGCTATATTCATTTTTATCAGCCTGCGCTCTTAATGAATGAACTGCAGGACCTTTAGATGGGTTTAACATTTTAGACTGAATAAAAGTACTATCAATATTAATGCCCATCTGACCACCTAGTGCATCGATTTCACGCACTAGATGTCCCTTACTGCTTCCGCCAATATTAGGATTACAAGGCATCAAAGCAACACTATCCATACTAACAGTAAAACAAATAGTATTAAGACCAAGACGTGCAGATGCAAGTGCAGCTTCACAACCAGCATGCCCTGCACCAACAACGACAACATCATAACTTTCTTCAACAAAATTTTGCATAATTACCTCTACTTACCCATACAGAAATCAGAAAAAACTTTATCGACTAGATCATCTTCAACTTCTTCTCCAATTACATATCCTAGGTATTTATAAGCTTCCATTAAATCAGATGAGTAGAAATCCTCAGACATCCGATTTTTAATACTTTCTAATACTAACTCTAGGCTTCTCTTTGACATTTCAATATCATATTTCTGTCTATCATTTGCTAAATAGACAGCATCTGGATCAGACAGCTCACCAACAGAGAATAATTTATAAATTAAATTAGAAATTAATAAAACTGAATCTTTATCTTTACAATTGATATTATATGTAGAATCCCTAAATTTTTCAGGAAGATCATTCTTTGTAAGAATCTGAGGTAAATCCGATTTTGAAATGAATACAAGCAAAGGAACATTATCTGGAATGGAATCCATGATATCCATATCTTCTTCTGTCAATTCATTAGACCCATCGAGAAGCAGAAGAATCAACTGAGAACTCTTTAAAGCAGCCACAGATTTTTCAACACCTATTTTTTCAACATAATCATCTGTATCATGAATTCCAGCAGTATCCATTATTAATAAGGGAATATCATTTAAAATAATCTGCTCTTCTATCACATCGCGAGTAGTACCAGGTACATCCGTCACGATTGCTTTTTCTTTACCAGATAAAAGATTTAATAAAGAAGACTTACCGACGTTTGGTCTTCCAACAATGGCAGTACGAATACCATTTTTAAGAATAGAACCAGTTTGATAAGAATCTAATAGTCCATCAATCACCTGGATACATTCCTTAACAGTTTGTTGGAGTTTTCTACTATATCCTTTTAATGAATAATGTTCAGGATCATCAATAGCTGCCTCTAAAAAAGCAGCTTCATGAAGAATGATCTCCCGTAAATCCGCTATTTTATTATGCAACTTACCATCCAATTGTGATAATGAAATCCTACGCTCAAAGGAAGACTTCGAATGAATCAAATCCATAACAGATTCAGACTGAGTAAGATCAATTCTGCCATTCAAAAAAGCTCTCTTCGTAAACTCTCCAGGTTCAGCAGGACGAGCACCACAGGCATAAAGTAAATGTAATATATCCTTTAATACCTGTACTCCACCATGACAATCAAATTCAACAACATCTTCTCTAGTGTAAGATTTAGGAGCCCGAAAAACTAAAGCATATACCTCATCGAAAATCTCACCGTCATATCCGATATGTCCATAATGTACAGTATTCGCTTCAGCTTTTGTGAGATCAACACCATTAAAAACCATGGCACCAATTGAAATAGCATGATCACCGCTCAAACGGATAATACCAATTCCAGCATCCGTCATACCAGTTGAAATTGCTGCAATCGTATCATTAAACATAATTTCTCCTAAAAAAACGAGGAGAGTCAACGACCCTCCCCGCAATCTACATTATTTCAAAGTAACAACCACATGACGGTAAGGCTCTTCACCCTCGCTATGAGTTGAGATAGCGTCATCATCAGAAAGGGCAGCATGAATAATACGTCTTTCGTATGGATTCATAGATTCAAGAGACACAGGATGCTTTGTTCTTTTTACTTTATAGGCAACATTATGAGCAAGATTCTCTAATGTTTCTTTTCTACGTTCTCTATAATCTTCTGTATCAACCTTGACTCTTACATAAGAAGAACTCTTACGATTTACAGCCAGATTTGTTAGATATTGAAGAGAATCTAATGTCTGTCCCCTCTTACCAATAACAACACCCATTTCCGGACCAGCAAGATCAATATTCAAGCAATTATTATCAGAATCATAGTCAAAAGTTAATTCAACTTCTAATTGCATTGCCTTGAATAAATCATTCAAAAAAGTAGTTGCGGATAATTTTACATTCTCTAAATCTTCATCGCTTAATGCTTGGTCCTTAGAAGATTTAGCAGAAACTTCTTTCTTCTCTACTACTTCATTAACTTCAGAAATTTCGTTAGACTCAGGTGTCTCAGTTACTTCATCATTTTTGAGATTAACACGAATGACAGCATCTTTGCTGGCAAAACCAAGAAATCCATTGCTGCCCTTTTCAACAACTTCATAGTTTAAACAATCACTAGTAACACCTAATGAAACAGATGCATTTGTAAGTGCTTCATCTACTGTCTTACCGGAAAACTCTTTATAATCCATTACGATTCCCCTCACTTTTTCGTATTGCGATTATTAAATTCATTAACAAGATTTGCTTTAGAAGAAAGAGAACCAGACTTGGCATTTCTTCTAAGTTCATTGGCCTTCTGAATCTTATCAGCATTATCTGTCACAGAAGATGCTTTAGAAGAAAGAGTATTCTTTGTATTCATATTAGCAGCTTTATAAATCTGTGCACGACGAATGCCTCTCTGCTCCTGCTTCTTAGCAGCCTTATCCTTGTTCTTTTCAATAATAGAATCCAAATCAATCTTATCAAAGTGCTTGTTCAAAGCAGCCTGCTGAATGGAACGAACAACTGCACCAGCAATCCAGTAAACAGTAAGGCCAAGAGGTACAGTAAATGAGATAAATAAGGACATAAATGGCATCAGAAGATTCATAGTTCTCATCTGACGAGAAGTTGGATCATTAGAATCCATATTCGTCTGAGCAATCTTCATATTAATTACCTGGGAAACATAAGAACAAAGAGGGAACAATAAAGCAAGAATAACAATACCAAATGCTTTTTCACCCCAACTTGTCTGCATTATATTCCATGGAGTATCAGACAGATTCAAACCAAATATAGAGTTTACATGCTGTAAATTAGTATGAGTGCTATCAAATACATCACCTAATTTAGAAAATTTATCAGCAGCTATATTCCAGCCATCATCAGATAACTTATAGAGAACATCGATAATATGATTCTGATCAGAAACTCCACCCTTACCATTAAAAGTAACATTCTGGATATTCTTAACAGAAGCATCGCTAATAAGAGCAGTCATCTTATCAGCATAACCATTTGTTTCAACAATACCCTTAACCACACCATCAAAAATAGACTTGATAGAAGTTAAATAAGCAGGAATATTATAGAAAACGCGATATAGTGCAAACAGAATAGGCATCTGAATAATAATCTGAACACAGCTTCCCATAGGAGAAATACCGTATTTATCATAAAGAGCCTGTGTTTCTTCATTCATCGCAGCCATAGCAGCCTGATCAGACCTTTTATCTTTATACTTAGCCTGAATCTTTCTCATCTCAGGTTGCATTTTCTGAGAGAGAATAGAGAATTTCTGCTGCTTATAAGTAAGCGGGAATAAACAAATGTAAATAAAGATAGTAAAAATTACAATGGCAAGAGGAACACTATCAATATGCATAATTGAAAGAATAGCGTAAATCTTATCCATAATCCAACCGAGACCCTTTGCAATTGGACCAAGGAAGGCGCCATTATAGGCAGTAAGATACATTTCAGTCAATGTCATAACCTCCATTATTAAGGTACTGGATCATATCCCCCTTTAGAAAAAGGGTTACAGCGAAGAATTCTCCAAAGTGTAAGAATTCCTCCCTTTAAAGCACCATATTTTTCAATAGCCTCAATTCCGTACTGAGAGCATGTAGGTATATACGGACAACGTGTCGTCTTTAAAGGTGATAAATATTTCTGATACAAACGAATTAAATATAGAAATAATTTCTTCAATATGAACCTCTTAGCATCCCAATATTATTTTAGAATTTGATGAAGATCTGCGAGCTTAAGCAAAGACTTCTCGATTGTTTTGTAACTACTATTCTTCGCTCTACTTCTCGCAACGATTACAATGTCTAACCCAGTGTCAAACATTTCTTCATGTAATCGATAAGCTTCTCTAATCAGTCTCGTCAAATGATGTCGAACAATACTATTGCCTACTTTTTTACTTACTGAGATGCCTAAACGGTTTTCATTAGAGTTATTTGGTAACTTATACATTACTAAAAAAGAATCAGCTAATGAAACTCCATTTTCGTAAACTTTTCTGAAATCTTCATTTTTTTTAAGTGATTGACTGAAAACCATAGATACCTCAATAACATTTCTAAAAAGAAGAAAAGACCACAAAAATGTGGCCTGTTAAATAACAATTATACTGTTAATTTCTTTCTTCCTTTTAATCTGCGGGAAGCAAGGACTTTTCTTCCGCCAGCAGTGCTCATTCTAGAACGAAAACCGTGAACTTTAGCTCTCTGTCTTCTCTTTGGCTGATATGTCATCTTCATATACGCCCACCTCCTTCATTATTTTTAGAAAACATCGGCTTTAATTATATCAGAGGATTGCGTAAAGTCAAGGCAAATAACCTGATAAAATAATAAAAATGTAAGAAAATAAAGTTATCAACATTTTATTAACATTATCCACAAAATCAACATAATAAAATTTGTACACATTTTTATAAACAAGTAATCATATGAAATCCACAGTCAAATACAGATATTGTTGATATACAAATAAATCGCCTCATATAAGCCTTGTTCATATGTTGATAGAAAAAGTAACAATTGTTAAAAACTAATGGCTATATAACCCCGATTTGGTTGATAAATAGGGGTAATTAGTATAATATAAAGTAAGTGTAATTTTGTTTTTTTGTGGTAGTAGAGGAAGAAAAAATGAGTTTCTTCCTATTTATAATAGATTAAAAATTTGGAGTAAGATTATGGAACTGGTACAACAAAAATGGAATGAGATTCTTGAAGCTGTTCAAAAAGAATATCAAATTCAAGATATATCATATAAAACTTGGATTAAGCCTTTAAAGATTGATCATATTGAAAACAATACTATCTATATTCTTACGCAAGAAGATTCAGACTTAGGTATTAACTTTATTCGAAAAAAATATGAGAAGCCGCTTCTAGTCACAATTGCAGAAATTACAGGTCAAGAATACAACTTAGAATTCTTAGTAATTGGAGCTGCAACACAAACAGCACAACAAGAAGTAAAAGTAAATAAAAGTAGTAATCTAAATCCAAAATACACTTTTGATTCTTTTGTCGTTGGTAATAACAATAAATTTGCTCATAGAGCTGCATTGGCTGTGGCTGAAACACCTGGCAAAGCCTATAATCCACTATACATCTACGGTGGCCCTGGATTAGGAAAAACCCATCTAATGCATGCAATTGGAAACTATATTCTTCAAGAGAATCCAGAAAAGAAAGTAATCTACGTTACTTCTGAAGAGTTTCTAAATGAGGTAATCGAGTCAATCAGAAGTACTAACAATACAACTGCGATGACCAAATTTAGAAATAAATATCGTAAAGTTGACGTATTAATGATTGACGATATTCAGTTCATAATTGGAAAAGAAGCAACTCAGGATGAATTTTTCCATACCTTTAATGCTCTTCACTCCGCTGGAAAACAGATTATTCTAACATCTGATCGACCTCCTAAAGAAATGAAAACTCTCGAAGATAGAATTAGATCTAGATTTGAATGGGGTTTAATGGCGGATATTGGTTATCCAGATTATGAAACAAGAATGGCTATCATTATTAACAAGGTAGAAACAGAACATATTAATTTAAATGAAGATATTCTCAGATATATCGGTGAAAACATTAAATCAAATATTCGTGAGATTGAGGGAGCTATTAATAAACTAGCGGCTTATTCACGATTAGAAAACAAAGAAATTACAATGGATATTGCAAGGGAAGAATTACAAAATATTATTTCCCCTGACAAGCCTAGAGAAATAACTCCTCAGCTTATCATTGAAGTAGTTGCTGAGCACTATGATTTATCAATGGAGCAGATGACAAGTAACGCAAGAGCTAAGAATATTGCAAAACCACGTCAGATTGCGATGTACCTATGCAAACAAATGACCTCAGTACCTCTTGAAGCAATTGGAAACTTACTCGGTGGTAGAGATCACTCCACAATTATCCATGGTGCTAATAAGATTTCCGAAGAATATGAAAAAGATGGTGATCTACGTCAGCAGATTGAAACCATTAAGAAGAAAATCAGTCCTTCTTAATCTATTGTTTAAAAGATAGTTAATGATTTGTGAAAACATTGTTAGTTTCTGTGAAAATAAGGTTCACAATCCATTATTCGTTAAAGAATTACTTTTACTGAATCAATTTTATCTACAAACAATTAAGATACTAAAAACAGGTATTTCACATAAAAATAGCACTTATTAATTGTGATAAGGCCTTACAAATCAAGGGCCCCAGCAGTTATTAACTTTTAAACAGCCCTTAAGAATACGACTAATAAAAATTATTTAAATTACTAAGATACAGTCGAAAGGAGATTCCACATGAAAATCGTGTGCAAAAGAAACGATTTGTTAAAAGGAGTTAATATCGTTTCAAAAGCTGTTCCAACTAGAACAACAGTTACTATTCTAGAATGCATTAAAATTGATGCTTCTTCAGATAACATTGTAATGACAGCAAGTGATACTCAGTTAAGTATTGAAACAAAAATTGATGGAACTATCGAAGATCGTGGAATTATAGCTTTAGATGCAAAATTCTTTTCCGATATTGTAAAGACACTTACAAGCGATACAGTAACAATCGAAAGTGATTCTAATTTCCATACAAAAATAACAAGTGGTAAGGCAAAGTTCGAAACAACAGGTAGATCTGGTGAAGACTTTTCTCCTCTCCCACTAGTTCCAAGCAATAATCCAATCGTTATTTCTCAATTAGCATTAAGAGAATCTATTCAGCAGACTATCTTCTCTATTGCTGATAGTAACGATCAAAAGCCTATGACTGGCGAGCAATTTAAGATTGAAAAAAATCATTTAAGAGTAGAATCTTTGGACGGACATCGTATTTCCATTCGAAATATTACCTTGAATGAGGAATTAAATAATAATCAAGAGGATTATGATATTGTAATTTCTGGAAAGACCTTGAATGAAATCAGTAAAATCATTAATGGTGGTGCTGAAGACATGGTTAATCTCTACATAACAAAGGTTCCAGAAGAAAAGAAAAATGAAGTAACACAGTTTATCAAGTTTGAGTTTGATAATACAACAGTTGTATCAACTCTTTTACCAGGTGGATACTATAATATTGAGCAGATGTTTTCATCTGAATATCAAACCAAGGTAAAAATTAATCGAAAAGAGTTATTGGATTGTATTAATAGAGCTACTCTCCTTTACGCAATTGAAGGAAAAAAAGAGCCTTTTGTTATGAATGTTACAGAAGGTAATATGGAATTAAACATTCGAACATTTAATTCATCATTCGATGAGAATATCGAAGTTGAAAAAGAAGGAATGGATATTGATATTGCGTTCAATCCTAAGTTCTTAAATGACGCACTCAGAGTAATTGATGATGAAGATGTTACACTATACTTTATTAATCCAAAGGCTCCATGCTCAATTAAAGATGAGAATGAATCATATATTTATTTGATTCTTCCTGTAAATAGATAAAGAGGATCAATATATGGAAAAAGTATCTCTTAGAGATGGTGAAGAATTCATTAAGCTTGGACAAGCTATGAAAAAAGCAGGCTGCGTGGGTTCTGGTGTAGATGCAAAGATGATAATCCAAGAGGGTGATGTCCTTGTAAATAATGAGCCAGAAGATAGACGCGGTAGAAAACTATTTGAAAATGATACATTTCGTTTTGAAGGTGTAACATATCAGGTTGTTAAAGAATGATCATAAGATCAGTTGAATTAAATAATTTCAGAAATTATGAAAATGTAAAATTGGATTTAGATTCTGAAATTAATATTTTTTATGGTGATAATGCCCAGGGTAAAACTAATTTTTTAGAGGCTGCTTATCTTTGTGGAACAACAAAATCCCATAGAGGGACCAAAGATAAAGATATGATTCGCTTTGGAAGTGATGAATCTCATGTAACCACTATTGTTGAAAAGGTGGACCATACATATCGGATTGATCTACATTTACGAAAAAATAAAAGTAAAGGAATATCCATTGACCGCATTCCAATAAAAAAAGCGAGTGAACTATTTGGAATTCTTAATATCATATTTTTTTCTCCAGAAGATTTAAATATTATCAAAAATGGTCCTTCAGAAAGAAGACGTTTTTTGGATAATGAACTCTGCCAGTTAGACAAGATATACCTAGATGATTTGAAAAAATATAATAAGGTGTTGGAACAAAGAAATCAGTTATTAAAAGATATCTACCGACATCCTGAATTAAAGGAAACCTTAGATGTCTGGGATTTACAGCTTGTAGAATATGGAAAAAGGATTATTGCCAGAAGAAATAGTTTTGTTGAAGAGTTAAATGAAATTGTATCTGAGATACATGGAAAACTAACAAAAAACAAAGAAGAAATGCTGGTTAAATATGAACCAAGCGTTGAAGTTGAAAATTTTGAAGATAAGGTTTTCTTGAGTAGAGATAGGGACATCAGATATGCGCAGACGTCCTGTGGACCTCATAGAGATGATATTTTGATAAGATCTAATAACATCGATATGAGAAAGTATGGATCACAGGGACAACAAAGGACTTGTGCTCTATCCCTAAAACTTTCAGAAATTAAACTCGTTGAAAAGACTATACATGATAAACCAGTATTGATGCTAGATGATGTTTTATCAGAGTTAGATAGAAATCGTCAAAATGACCTATTATCAAGTATTGATAATATACAGACATTAATTACATGTACTGGTATAGATGATTTTGTAAATAATCGATTCCCAATTAATAAAGTTTTCCATGTTATGGATGGGATTATAGAATAACAGAAACGTATTTTAGAAAGGTGTTTTTGTTTTATGGCAGAAAAGAGAGAATACGGGGCTGACCAAATACAGATTCTTGAGGGATTAGAAGCAGTTCGTAAGCGTCCAGGAATGTATATTGGTAGTACTTCAGAGAGAGGACTTCATCATTTAGTTTACGAAATCGTAGATAATTCTGTAGATGAAGCTTTAGCTGGTTTTTGTAAGCATATTCATGTTGAAATAAATGAAGATAATACAATTACAGTAACCGACGATGGACGAGGAATTCCAACAGGAATTAATCAAAAGGCCGGAATCCCAGCAGTAGAGGTGGTTTTCACAATTCTACATGCCGGTGGTAAATTTGGCGGTGGAGGATATAAGGTATCTGGTGGACTCCATGGTGTAGGTGCCTCTGTAGTAAATGCACTGTCAGAATGGTTAGAAGTTCAGGTTCGTAGAGATGGTCAGATTTGGCAACAGCGCTATGAACGTGGTAAAACAATGTATCCTCTGAAGCCAGTTGGAACATATGATGATGGAATTACTGGAACAAAAGTTACATTTAAGCCAGATGCTTCAATTTTCGAGACTGTAATTTTTAATTACAATACTCTGAGAACTAGACTTAGAGAGACTGCATTCTTAACAAAAGCATTAAAAATCACTCTTACTGATCATAGAGAGGGAAAAGAAAAAGAAGAGGTATTCCACTATGAAGGAGGAATTGCTGAGTTCGTAACTTATCTCAATCGTAGCAAGCAGTCCCTTTATCCAGATGTAATTGAATGCGAAGGAATTGTTAATGGAATTAAAGTAGAAGTTGCAATGCAGCATAATGATTCCTATGAAGAGTCTTGCTATTCTTTTGTAAATAACGTAATTACTCCTGAAGGTGGAACACACTTAACAGGTTTTAGAAATGCGCTTACTAAGATTGTAAATAATTATGCAAAAGAACACGGTCTATTAAAAGAAAATGAGGATGCATTATCTGGTGATGATATCCGTGAAGGATTAACATCCATTATTAGCATTAAAATCGAAGAACCTCAGTTTGAAGGACAGACAAAGCAAAAATTAGGAAATAGTGAAGCTCGTGGAGCTGTTGATAGTGTCGTATCAGAACAGTTAGAGAGATTCTTAGAGGAACATCCTGACGCAGCTAAGACGATTTGTAATAAGTCTATTGATGCGCGTAGAGCAAGAGATGCCGCTAGAAAAGCTCGTGATTTGACAAGAAGAAAATCTGCACTTGATTCATTCTCCTTACCAGGTAAGCTGGCTGATTGTAGTGATAAGGACAGATCAAAGTGTGAAATCTTCATCGTAGAGGGAGATTCTGCGGGTGGATCTGCAAAAACGGCAAGAAGTAGAGCAACTCAGGCTATTCTTCCTTTAAGAGGAAAAATCTTGAATGTCGAAAAAGCAAGAGAAGATCGAATCTACGATAATGCAGAAATTCGTTCTATGATAACAGCATTCGGTACTGGAATTCACGACGATTTTGACATTTCCAAGTTAAGATATGACAAGATTATTATTATGACAGATGCCGATGTAGATGGTGCTCATATTGCAACATTGATGCTGACATTCCTGTATAGATTTATGCCAGAATTAATCAAGCAGGGGCATGTTTATTTAGCAACACCTCCTCTCTATAAAGTTGAGAAGAATAAAAAAGTTTGGTACGCGTATAGTGATGAAGAATTAAACAAGATTATCACTGAGATTGGACGTGATCAAAACAATAAGATTCAGAGATACAAAGGTCTAGGAGAGATGGATGCAGAGCAGCTTTGGGAGACAACAATGGATCCTGAGAGAAGGATTCTAAAGCGAGTTAATATGGACGAAGACAATCCATCTGATGTTGAAGTTACTTTTTCAGTACTCATGGGAGATAAGGTAGAACCTCGTCGAGAGTTTATTGAAGAGAACGCAAAGTATGTACAGAACCTAGATGTCTAGGAGGTTAGACCAGAATGGATGATAAAGTTTTTGATCAGATTCAAGAAGTTGATCTGAAAGATACAATGGAAAGTTCCTATATCGATTATGCTATGAGTGTAATCGTTTCAAGAGCGCTTCCAGATGCAAGAGATGGATTAAAACCCGTTCAAAGACGTGTTTTATATTCCATGATCGAATTAAATAATGGACCAGATAAGCCGCATAGAAAAAGTGCTCGTATTGTTGGTGATACAATGGGTAAGTATCATCCACATGGTGATAGTTCTATCTATGGTGCATTGGTTAATATGGCCCAGGAATGGTCAACAAGATATCAGTTAGTTGATGGCCATGGTAACTTTGGATCAGTCGATGGCGATGGAGCTGCAGCAATGCGATACACAGAAGCCCGATTATCCAAGATTTCAATGGCACTTCTTAAGGATATTGATAAGGACACAGTTGATTTTATTCCAAACTTCGATGAGACAGAAAAGGAACCAACGGTTTTACCTGCACGCTTTCCAAACCTTTTAGTAAATGGTGGTACTGGAATTGCAGTAGGTATGGCAACAAATATTCCTCCTCATAATCTTAGAGAAGTAATTGGTGCATGTGTAAAAATGATTAATAACCGTGTTGAAGAAAACAGAGACACGGAAATTGATGAATTACTTGATATCATTAAGGGTCCAGATTTTCCTACAGGCGGAATGATTTTAGGACATTCAGGTATTGAAGAAGCATATCGTACTGGACGAGGTAAGATTCGTGTTAGAGCGGTAACAGATATTGAGCCAATGGAAAATGGTAAGCATAGAATTGTTGTTACCGAACTACCGTACATGGTAAATAAGGCAAGATTAATCAAGTATATTGCTGATCTTGTTAAGGATAAAAAGTTAGATGGCATTACAGACTTAAGAGATGAGTCATCCCGTGAAGGAATGAGAATTAGCATTGAGTTAAGACGAGATGTTAATCCGAATGTTATGCTGAATAGACTTTTCAAGCATACACAGTTACAGGATACTTTTGGTGTTATCATGCTGGCATTAGTTGATAATCAGCCAAAGATTCTTACCTTAAAGGATATGCTTGAGGTTTATCTGAAGCACCAGGAAGACGTAGTTACTAGAAGAACGAAGTATGATCTTAACAAAAAGGAAGACCGAGCTCATATTTTGCAGGGATTACTTATTGCATTGGATCATATCGATGAAGTAATTCGAATCATTCGTGCATCAGAGAATGTTCAGGTTGCGAAAGCAGAATTAATCAAACAGTTTGGTTTATCCGAAGCTCAGGCCCAGGCAATTGTAGACATGCGTTTGCGTACACTGACAGGTTTGGAGCGTGAGAAAATACAATCTGAGTACAATCAGTTAATGGCAGAGATTGCTGAATTAAAGGCTATCTTAGCAGACCATAATAAATTATTGGTTGTAATTCGTGATGAGATTCAAGAAATCGCTGATAAGTATGGCGATGAGAGAAGAACTTCTATCGGATTCGATGAATATGATATCTCCATGGAAGATCTCATCCCAGACAAAAACACGATTATTACATTTACTAAAGTCGGCTACATCAAGAGAATGAGCCCAGATAACTTTAAAGCCCAACATCGTGGTGGAAAAGGAATCAAGGGTATGGAAACATTAGATGATGATTACATTGTTGAAATGATGATGACAACCACACATCATTATCTATTATTCTTCACAAATATGGGTCGTGTATATAGACTTAAAGCTTATGAGATTCCAGAGGCATCTAGAACAGCCAAGGGAACAGCAATTGTAAATCTCCTACAGCTTCAGCCTGAAGAAAAGATTACATCTATGATTTCTATGAAAGAAATGGATGATTCTTCATATCTTCTCATGGCTACAAAGCGAGGAATTGTAAAGCGAACAAAGCTGTCTGCATACCAGAATATCCGAAAGACAGGATTAATGGCAATTCGATTAAGAGAAGACGATGATCTTATTGGAGTTAAAAAGACTAGTGGTGAAGAAGATATTATGCTCTTCACTGAATTCGGCCAGTGTATCAGATTTAATGAGCAGGATGTTCGATCCACAGGAAGAGATTCCATGGGTGTAATTGGAATGTCTCTTGCTGATCAGGATCAGGTTATTGAAATGCAGCAGGCTGATGATGAACAATCATTGATGATTGTTTCGAAAAAGGGTCTTGGTAAATGTACATTGACAACAGAATTTACTACACAGAAGCGTGGTGGTAAGGGTGTTAAGTGTTACAAGATATTGGAAAAGACAGGAAATCTTGTTGGTGTTCAGTCAGTTAGTAAGGAAGATGAGATGATGCTTATTACAACTGAGGGAACAGTAATTCAGATTAAAGTAGCAGATACAGCATTGTCTGGTCGAGTAACATCAGGTGTTAAACTCATTAACTTAAATGATGGTGTTGAAGTTGCAAGTATTGCAAAAGTACGTCGTGACGAAAACATGGATACAGATGAAGATGTAATTGAGAACGAGGAAGAATTAGAAGAAACTACTGATAACAATTCTGAGGCTCAAGTTAGCACTGTACAAGAAGATAATTAATATTACGAGAAATGGACTGTGATTTATCACAGTCCATTTTTATTAGAGGAAAAAGAAAATGATAAGAGAGATCAATGTTGAGGATGTAAAAAATATAGTCGCAACTCTGTGTATTCAGGCAAACTATGAATTATCAAGTGATATGTGTAGTAAGTTAAGGGAGGCAAAAGAAACAGAAGAATCTACAATTGGAAAACAGATTCTAGATGATTTACAGGAAAATCTTAGAATTGCAAAGAATGAATTGATACCTATTTGCCAGGATACAGGTATGACAATAGTATTTTTGGAAATAGGACAAGACATTCATTTTACCAATGGTAATTTAGAAGAGGCAATTAATGCAGGTGTAAAGACTGGTTACGAAGAAGGATATTTAAGAAAATCAGTGGTAAATGATCCAATAATAAGAAAAAATACAAAGGATAACACACCTACGATTATTCATACAAAAATTGTTGATGGGGAAAAACTTAAGATAACAGTAGCTCCAAAGGGATTTGGAAGCGAAAATATGAGTAGAATATTTATGTTAAAACCAGCAGAAGGTATTGCAGGAGTAAAAAATGCAATTCTAACAGCAGTAAAAGATGCCGGTCCTAATGCATGTCCACCAATGGTTGTTGGAGTTGGGATAGGAGGAGATTTTGAGAAATGTGCAGAACTAGCAAAAGAGGCATTGATTAGAGAAAAAGTAGATTACAATAGAGCAAGCTGGATCGATGACTTAGAAATCGAAATGAAGGAAGCAATCAATAATTTAGGCATTGGGCCTGCAGGTCTGGGAGGTAGAAATACAGCACTTGCAGTAAATGTAAATACGTATCCTACACATATTGCAGGTCTTCCTGTAGCGATTAATATTTGTTGTCATGTGAATAGACATTGCACAGAAATATTATAGTTATTAAGAATGGTAAGATAGATATACAGGGATATCAACAATATATGAAATAAATATAAGATAAATGTTGATAACTTAATAAGATTTCATAAGGACTGTTGAAATGGAAAAAAGAATAAAATTACCAATAACAAAAGATATAGCAGATCAATTAAAAATAGGGGATTACGTCTATTTATCTGGGGAAATGTATGTAGCACGTGATGCAGCGCATAAAAGGATAATTGAATGCATAGAAAATAATGAGGAACTACCAATACAATTAATGAATGAAACGATTTATTATATGGGACCGTCCCCAGCAAGAGATAAGCAAGTAATTGGATCAGCTGGACCAACCACATCTAGTAGAATGGACAAATATGCTACTACATTAATGGATTTAGGTTTAAAGGGAATGGTTGGAAAAGGGAAAAGGTCCCAGGAGGTATTAGAGAGCATCGTAAAAAATCATGCAGTGTATTTTGCTGCAATTGGAGGAGAGGGAGCATTACTATCAAAAAAAATAGTGAAATCCCAAGTGATTGCTTATGATGATCTGGGAGCTGAAGCAATTCGAAGAATTGAGGTAGAAGACTTTCCGGTAATCGTAGTGGCGGATAATCAAGGTGGTAATCTGTATGAAGAAGCAGTTAAAAAATATATGCGATAAAAGAATAAAAATAAATAAACACTAATTGACAAACTGATAGGGTTTTGCTATCATAATCAAGCGTCATATCGATGGCGAATACGGAGAAGTACTCAAGAGGCCGAAGAGGTGCCCCTGCTAAGGGTATAGGTCGGGAAACCGGCGCGAGGGTTCAAATCCCTCCTTCTCCGTTAATAAAAAAGATGAGAAATCATCTTTTTTATTTTT
>Ga0256404_1002952_pt1 | contig 36037 bp, 27 predicted proteins | sample RumenRJG_01DNA_FD_185990 | JGI IMG/M metagenome (GOLD analysis project Ga0256404, IMG submission 185990) | Bovine rumen microbial communities from Lethbridge, Alberta, Canada - RJG_01 | ecosystem: Host-associated > Mammals > Digestive system > Stomach > Rumen | place: Canada: Alberta | collected... | reverse complement strand
TGGATGATTTATTCTTAGGGCAGATAGACATCGTTACACCTCCTTACCGTTCAAGTAGTCACACAAATGGTATTATACTTGCGGTAATTCCCTTTGTCAACAATTTTTTGCCGACTTTGCGCGGCCTGCGCCGCCTTATTATTTGGTCAGCTCGTAGGTCTCGCGAGCGATGGCGAGCTCCTCGTTTGTGGCGATGGAATAAACCAGAACCTTGCTGTCCGCAGTGGAGATCTTGTGGATATCCTCTCTCTTGGCGTTCTCTTCCTTGTCGCAGGTGACGCCCAGATATCCGAGGTAAGCCATGACGTTCTCACGGACAAATGCGCTGTTCTCGCCGATGCCGGCTGTGAAAGCGATCACGTCTACGCCGTTCATAGCTGCTGTGTAGGAGCCGATGTACTTGGCTACTCTGTAGCAGAAAGCGTCTACAGCGAGCTTAGCATACTTGTTGCCGTTCTTATATCCGTCCTCGAGGTCACGGAAGTCAGAGGAAAGTCCGTCAGACAGAGCGAAAACACCGGACTTCTTATTGAGGACATTGGTAACCTCAGTCGCTGTGATGCCTTCCTTGCCTGCGATGAAGTCAACGATCGCGGGATCAAGATCACCGCTTCTGGTTCCCATGATCAGGCCCTCAAGGGGGGTAAGACCCATGGAAGTATCTACGCACTTGCCGTTCATGACAGCAGAGATGCTGGCGCCGTTGCCGAGGTGGCATACGATGGTCTTGCAATCGTCATAGGCCTTGCCGGCGACCTTGGCTGCTTCCTTGGAAACGAAGGAGTGGCTGGTGCCGTGGAAGCCGTATCTTCTGACCTTGTATTCTTTGTAATACTTAAGAGGCAGCGCATACATATAGGCCTTCTCAGGCATTGTCTGATGGAAAGCTGTATCGAAAACAGCTACCATAGGTGTGCCGGGCATAAGGCTCTTGCAGGCGTCTACGCCGATCAGGTTGGCGGGGTTGTGAAGAGGAGCCAGATCAGACACTTCCTTGATCGCCTCGATAACTTCATCAGTGATAACGACGGAGGATGTGAACTTCTCGCCGCCGTGGACGATCCTGTGTCCTACCGCGCCGATCTCGCTCAGAGATTTCAGAACGCCGGTCTTCTCATTGGTCAGAGCGCTCAGTACAAGGCTGACTGCCTTGTTGTGATCGGGCATAGGGATCTCGTTGAATTCCTTGCCTGTATTGTCTGCCTTATTCTCATAAGTGATGCAGGAGCCGTCCATGCCGATTCTCTCGCAAAGGCCCTTAGCCAGGAGCTTCTCGGACTCTGCATTGATGACCTGGAACTTCAGTGATGAACTGCCGCAGTTGATAACCAAAATATTCATTTTTCTCTCTCCGTTTCCTATAAAACTATGACCCGGCTGTTGCCGCATGTTGCTCTATTATCTATTATACACTTAATTTGAAGAGGGACAAGAATTGCCCCTCTTTTTGAACAAAACTTCCCCCTTATAATGGAACTTTTATTTCTTATATGAAATAATTGGAAACAGAAGACGGTTCTGCGTCTCCCTGACGAGGCGGCTCACGAAAACGTGGAACGGAAAGGGTCATTACAGACATGAGAGTCACAGGTATCATCGCGGAATGCAACCCCCTACATGATGGACACCGCTATCTGATCAAAGAGGCGCGGGAAAGGACCTGCGCGGACTATATCGTGATCGCCCTCAGCGGGGATTATGTGCAGCGCGGGGCTCCCTCGATCCTCTCCCGGGAGGCGAGAACAGATGCGCTTTTGTCCGCCGGCGCGGACCTTGTGGTGGAACTCCCCCTGTACGCGGCATGCTCCGGCGCGGACTATTTTGCCCGAGGAGCGGTTGCCCTGCTGGAGAACCTGGGGGTTGTCACGGATCTCGCATTCGGTTCGGAGTCCGGAGACACCGATTCCCTGATGGAGGTCTCCCGCAGGCTCAATGATGAATCTGATCAGTTCCGGGCCGCGCTCCGGGACGGACTCAGGGAGGGGCTCTCCTACCCCTCGGCGAGGGCTTCGGCCATGGAAGACACCGATCTTCCCTCCACGCCCAACGACCTGCTCGGAACGGAATATCTCAAAGCCCTGCTCAGAAGCGGCAGTTCCATACGCCCGCTGGCGATAGAGAGGACCAGATGCGCCGGCGCGACACAGATTCGCTCGGAAATGATCGCCTCCCGTCAAAAGAGCGATCCTTTCCTCTGCAGAGACGACTTCTCAGATCTTCTCCTGCATGCTCTGTTCGGCGCAGGATCTACGGAAGCGCTCACAGGATATCTGGATGTGTCTGCGGATCTCGCCGGCAGGATCATGAAAGAACTGCCCGGTTTTACCGCCTTTTCGAATTTCTGCGCGGCGGTAAAGACCCGCAATTACACATATACAAGGGTCTCAAGGGCGCTCCTTCACATCCTTTTGGGGATCACCTCCGGGACCATGCAGTTTTTTGACACAGAACATTCCCTCTGCGGGTGGATCCGTCCCATAGGATTCAGACGGGAAGCCGCTCCGCTCATCCGCAGTATAACCGCTTCCTGTGATGTTCCTTTCCTGGACAAACTCTCCCGCGCAAAGGACACTATGCCCGAAGAACTGTACAAAGTACTTGAGAAGGAACTTCAGGCTGAATTTCTCTACGACCTTATGGCTGCCCGGCGGACCGGAGTCAGGGCGGTTCCGGCCTTCAGCAAACCATTGCTTATAAAGGGCTGACGGGCAGAAGGCTCTGACAAGGAGGTTAATTCTAAGATGATCTACACAGTCACATTCAATCCGTCCCTGGACTACATTGTAAGAGTCGACGGTTTTAAACCCGGCATCATCAACCGGACCACTTACGAAAACATTCTTCCGGGCGGGAAAGGGATCAACGTCTCCATCGTCCTCAGCAATCTCGGGCACAAGAGCGTCGCTTTGGGATTCATGGCCGGCTTCACCGGCGACGATATCGAGGAACTGATGAAGGGCTTTGGGTGCGGTGTCGATCTGATCCGGGTCAGAGAAGGTTTCTCCCGCATCAATGTCAAGCTCAAATCCGGCGAGGAGACCGAGATCAACGGCCAGGGCCCGCTCATCACCGCTGAGGATATCGAAAAGCTCTATGAAAAGCTTGACAGCCTCGTCTCCGGCGACATTCTGGTGATCTCCGGGAGCGTTCCAGGCTCTCTTCCCCGCGACGTCTATGAGAGGATCACTCAGAGGCTCGAGGGAAAAGGGGTCCGCATTGTTGTCGACGCGGAGAAGGATCTCCTCATCGGAACGCTCCGCTGCCGGCCCTGGCTGGTCAAGCCCAACGAGCGCGAACTCGGTGAGATCTACGGCGTCACGCTCCGCACACAGGAGGAAGTGATCCCCTACGCGAAAAGACTGCTGGAAGACGGAGCGCGGAACGTCCTGATCTCCATGGCCGGGGAAGGCGCGGTCTTTATCTCTGAAAACGGAGAAGTGTTCAGAAGTCCCGCCCCGAAGGGGGTCCTTGTAAACTCTGTCGGCGCCGGCGACTCTATGGTGGCCGGGTTTATCAGCGGCTATCTCGAGACCGGTGATTACCGGGAGGCATTCCGCATGGGCATCGCCGCGGGCAGTGCCAGCGCTTTCTCCCCCAATCTCGCCACGCGGCCCGAGACAGAAGCCTTGCTTCAGGCCTTCTGATCTTTATCCTGCCTGCTCTTTACGAGTTTTTCATAAATCTCATAGTTCTCCCGGTCGTAGCAGCACATCACTACATGCATGACATAGCCCTTGTGGTCGGAGAGCCAGCGTCCCACAGTGCCCATGGCGATCTCTGCGGCTTCCTGCTTGGGATATCCGTAAACCCCGGTGGAGATGTTCGGAAAGACAATGCTGTGAGCATTGTTCTTCATCGCGAGATCCAGAGAATTTCTGTAGCAGGAGGCGAGGAGTTTCGGATCGTCCTCGTCTCCGTCGTAAATGGGACCCACTGTATGGATCACATATTTTGCCGGGAGGTTGTAGCCGCCGGTGATCTTGGCTTCTCCGGTGTGGCATCCGTCCAGTTTCCTGCACTCTTCCAATAGTCCGGGACCTGCTGCCCTGTGAATCGCGCCGTCTACGCCGCCACCGCCAAGGAGTGAGCAGTTTGCCGCGTTGACGATGCAGTCCGCCTTCATCTTGGTGATATCTCCCTTGGTCACCAGGATCCCGCTGCGGGATGCTCTCTGCACTCTTGCCTCAACGTTCAGGACGCTCGCGATCATCTCCCTTGTGAGAAAGATCGGATTCTTCTCCGGATTGAGAACAATGCCCGCGATGTTGTCAGGAGCCTTATTAGTCCCCGGCGCGTCTGCCGCATACTGCTCCAAAGCCTGCCGGATCGTGGCGGCGAGCGCCGGATCCTTGGCGGACGAGCCGCTCTTATATCTGTTCTCGCTCGTGTAGGCGACCTGCCAGTTCTTGCCGTCCTTTGTCGCGATCAGTTTCATCCTGATCGCCCTCCCCGCAGCTTTCCCGTCAGTTCCGTCAACTCTCACAGGCTGTACCGGAAACAGGACATTTCCCCCTGCATGCATCGCCCTTCTCAGGGCTTCCATACACCGGACCAGCTTTTCTCTGTTTCTGTCAGCCGCAAACTCTTCAAGGCTCTTCTCCAGTTCCTCGCTGCCGGGAAATTTCGGCGCGTTCTTCTGTACGGGAGGAGCCGGTCTGAGAGCTTTCTTCCACGCCTTCATCCTGGCCGGGTCACTCTCTCTGGCTTCGCGGTCCTCCTCGAGTTTTCTGTCGAATCTGTCCAGGACTCCCCGCAGATCATCGGAAAGGCGCTCTCTCGCTTCCCGTTTCAGTTCCTCAGGCACCCCATAGAAAGCCTCCGCCATGCTGCCCGCGATACAGGCCAAAGTGTCAGAGTCGCCGCCCAGGGACACCGCAAGACGGATGACGCTCTCAAAGCTGTCACCCTCCAAAAAGGCAGTGATCGCCTCAGGCACCGTCTCCTGACAGGATTCCACATGATGATAGGAGGGTCTTATCATGTCACAGGTCCTTGTCAGATCATATCCGAACACCTTTGTGACCGTATTTCTGATCTCTTCTTTTGACGCGCCGTGAATCGCCATAAAGATCACGGCAGCCGTCGCCTGGGCACCCTTGATCCCCTCAGGATGATTGTGGGACACCTCCGCCGTCACCGCTGCGATCTGAAGCATTTTCTGCAAGTTCTCCTGGCAGAGCCACGCGGCTGCGGACACCCGCATCGCGCTTCCGTTTCCAAAACTCTTGTAAGGCTTGGGCTCCTCCTCATCCAGCCACATGCTGAAATTGGCCCCGTAGCCCGCGAAGGGATACCTCTTGCCGTATTTCTTCATAGCCTCGATCAGCGACTTCTTCATCGCTGTCTCATCGGCGTCTATGCCGCAGTTCATCAGTCCTTCAGCCACTGCAAGAGTCATGATGCTGTCGTCCGTAAACTCCGACCGCTCCGAAAAGAGTTCAAAATCCGTTGTCTTTATATTATTCTGGTCAAATTCATAGGGACTTCCGATAATATCTCCCAAAACAGCGCCGTACATCAGTATTCTCCTCTCCCAAGAACGTAGCGTCTCACCGCCAGAGCCACTCCGTCATGTTCATTATCTTTTGTCACATAATCAGCTGCCTCGACGACCTCCGGGGCTGAATTCCCCATTGCCACCGACAGACCGGCCGCCTTCATCAGGCCAAGGTCGTTGTTGCCGTCTCCCATAGCCATCACTTCCTCTCTGCGGCATCCGAGCATCTGCGCAAGACTCAGCAGAGCCTCCCCTTTGTCCGCCTCGCTCGATGTGATCTCCAGATCCGTAGGCCAGGGATAAATGATCCTGATCCCGCTGATCCCTCTCACACGTGCAAGGATCCTCTCCTTTTCTTCCGGCGAGGAACACATGATGGAAAGGTTCTCTATTCTCTCTTTACCGCTGAGTTCCTCATACAGGTCCTCTACCGGAATGCGGCTTTTCTCCAGATAGCTCAGCACCGGCGTCCGCTCAAACCGTTTCCAAAGAAGCTTTCTGGTGCTGTGGTCATGGTATCCGTATCCTCCGGTGAAGAATTCCCGGATGACCCCGTCTCCTTCCGCAGCCCTGAGCGTCTTCTCCGCCGTCTCTCTCGCCATACAGCGCTCCCTGATCGGGTATCCCCCGGAGCGGTCTGTCGTGACTGCCCCGTTGGAGGTGATCATATACCTGATAAAGGGAAGTTCCCGGATCTGCTCCGGGATTCCTGACAGCGGGCGTCCGGTGACCGGCACGACGATAACACCGCTTTCCGCTGCCCGCGTCAGCGCCTCCCTGTTTCCTTCTGTAAGCCGTTTGTCCCCGGTCAGCAGTGTGCCGTCCAGGTCCAGTCCGATCATTCTGATCATGTTCCCTGGCTCCTTTGCTCTTTTGCTCAGTATTTATTATTATACCATGCCCTTTCCAAACATGATATAATCCAAATATCTATACGCTACGCGCGTATTGTCTTAACATCAGTAAGAAACGAGTGAAATAAATGGCAGTATTTACTCTCCCTGACACAAGGGATCTTCTTAAATATCATACAAGGTGGAACGATCAGGCCCTCACACCATATATCGAGGATCTGCTCGATCTGTGGGCGGAGAACGATGTCCACGGGGTTCTGGACGTCTGTATGCAGGGACCTATGATGACAAGATTCGGAATCAGGCCCGACGATATGAAGAGCGCCAGCAAGATCATGAAGCTGGAGTCCCTTTACAAATACATCTTCCTGCGCAAGGATATCCAGGTCTACCGCAGCGAAGGGCGTGTCTACATCGATGTTCCCTGGCAGCGCGACCCTGTCTGGCTCGGCGATCTGCTCACCAGCAGAGAATTCTTATCTTCCCAGGGACTGCCCGTAGCGATCGGGATGAATATTTACCGTGAATGTGTGATCCATGAACTGACGGAAATCCCCCATCTTCTGATCGGCGGTAATCCGAGCAGCGGCCTGGATGAGTTTCTGGAGGGAATCCTCTTAAGTCTCCTTGTCAAGCGTACCCCTGATGAGATCGAGCTCTTTCTGTGCTCGTCCGGAAACCTGGGATTTGACAACTATGCGGAACTCCCCTATTGCCATGTGCTCAGTTCGGTCCGCAGCGCCATGTCCATGCTCTCCGAAATGAGTAGGGAGATCGATCTGAGAACGAATCTCCTGGTAAACGCCCGGTGCCGGAACATATTCCAGTACAACGAGCGGGGCGGAGGTCTCCGTCACAGGATCGTCCTGATCACGGAATATCAGCGCCTGTTCAATTCCAACAAACAGGCTGCCATGGCCTATATCCTGCGGATGACGGAATTTGCAGGGCCCTGCGGGATCCACCTGATCCTGGCTTCCTCAAATCCCGCCTGCCTGCGCGGGCTCAGCGAAAGTTTCCCTGCAACGGTCAGTCTCAAAGTGAGGACTCCCCAGGATTCCATCTCACTGCTTGGTCAAAGATGTGCCGAATCCCTTCCCCGCAAAGGCTCCCTGTACTATCTGGACGGCAGTGATCCCGATCCTCAGTACCTGCAGTGCGGGACGATCTCTCCCAGAGAAGTACGGGATGTCATCAACGCGCTCAGAAGCAACTATGTCAATATTAAAAAGCGCTCTATCTTTGATGAGATCGACGAGGAAGAGACGGAGGACAGGAAGCGCCCGTCTTCCCGGAAGCCGAAGATCCCTGTAGACGATTGACCTTTCCGGTCAATTATTAAAATAGTGGATAATGTGGACTAAAATGTGGAAAACATTAGAAAAACTGCAAAAAATCGCCGAGTTTTCTAACAATTGACCACTCCGGTCTGTAAAAAAAGAAACCGCAATGACATTGATCAAATGTCATTGCGGTTTCTTTCGTGGAGATAGCGGGATTCGAACCCGTGACCTCTGCGTTGCGAACGCAGCGCTCTCCCAGCTGAGCTATATCCCCAAACTCGCGGCTGCCCGATTATTATATTCGGACAGCCGTTAATTGTCAAGTATTATCTTTCGCCGCCTTATCTTCTGGGCTGCCTGAGGAAGGACGGGATCTCAACGTTGTCCTGTCTGCTCCTGGAAACGCCTGCAGAAGAAGCAGGTCTTGCGCCGGAGCTGCTTCTTGCGCCCTGTGAGCTGCTGCTCCTCTGGCCGGAGCTCTTGTAGGAAGACGCCTGGCTGCTGCCCTTGCGGGAATTCTGTGCACTGAACGGATAATTATTGTTCATAGGAACCGTATCCTTGCTGCCGATGCCGGTAGCGATGACTGTAACGTCACAGGAATCCGTGTTGCTGTCGTCATACATAGCGCCGAAGATGATATTGACATCATCGCCCGCCTGATCCTGAACATAACTTGCCGCGTCGGAAGCATCTGCCAGGGAGATATCGCCGGAGATATTGATGATGACATCGGTAGCGCCGCTCACAGTGGTCTCCAGAAGCGGGGATTCGACTGCCATCTTCACAGCGTCTGTTGCCTTTGTCTCGCCCTTGCCGTATCCGATACCGATATGCGCAACGCCCTTGTCTCTCATAACAGTCTGTACGTCTGCAAAGTCCAGATTGATGATGGAAGGAACATTGATCAGATCCGTGATACCCTGTACGGACTGCTGAAGAACTTCGTCCGCTTTCTTGAGTGCCTCGGGAAGAGTTGTCCTGCGGTCCATGATCTCAAGAAGTCTGTCATTAGGGATCACGATCAGAGTATCGACGTTTTCCTTGATATTCTCGATACCAACGAGAGCTCTCTGCATGCGGCTCTTAGCCTCAAAGCTGAAAGGCTTTGTCACTACGCCGACAGTGAGGATGCCCATTTCCTTCGCGATCCTGGCAACGACGGGAGCCGCACCGGTTCCTGTACCGCCGCCCATGCCGCAGGTAACGAATACCATGTCCGCGCCCTTGAAAGCCTGTGCGATCTCATCAGCGCTCTCTTCCGCTGCCTTCTGGCCAACCTCCGGATTCGCGCCTGCGCCAAGTCCCTTCGTCAGCTTCTCACCGATCTGCAGGAGTCTGGGAGCTCTGCAAAGGTTCAGAGCCTGAACATCGGTATTGACTCCGATGAATTCCACACCTATAACATCTACATCCACCATTCGGTTAACAGCGTTGTTGCCTGCACCGCCAACGCCAACGACTATAATCTTGCAAGCCGGTTCCGTATCATTTGTCTTGATTTCCAGCACGGTTGGCCCCTCCTTATTCTAAAAAAATAATAACCACGTAAATAATAATACAATCGAACACTGAAATAATCAATGGATGTTTATTTTTTTTTACAAAATTATTTCAAGATAATATTTTCGTCTGCCGAAGTATAATTTGTAAGGTTGATCGTCCCGCTTCGCCCTTCAAGATATGGATAGATCTGGGCGATCTTCGATATTTTGAGTTCAAAATCGGTCTTTCCGAGCTGTACCTTGATCCGGTCGAAGTAGATAACGATATTTCCGATCTTTGTCAGCGCGACACAGTCCGCTTTCAGATCATACTTTTTGAGTGTCTGAAGGACCTCCAGCACCATGGCCAGGCCGCTCTCGTTGTCAGCCGCCATTTTTTGTCCCTTTTCCGCCTCCGTGACAGAGATCCCCGTCACAAAAGTGGCGTTTTTGAGCACCAGCGGGGTGGTCTCCTTAATGATCCCGTCCGGCGAAAAATAAAGATTTCTTCCGGTATAGGGAATGAATCCGCCTATATCCATGTCCTTGACGGTAATGCGGATCGCGTCATAGGACGCCAGGCTCACTTTGACCTCCTCCTCAAAAGGGATCTGCGGCGCGAATGGCGTCATATACAGCGCTGTCAGAAAGACAGAATTATGGCGGAGCAGAGAGTCGTCACTGATCACCCGCTCCGCGATCTCTTCGCTGGTATACAGGGAATTGCCGCTGACATACACTTTCCTTACGGTACATCCAAAGCCGAGCCCGCAGACCACTGCCGCAATGACCGCGCTGACAAGCAGGAACAAAAGCCATGCTCTGAGGCTCTCGGTTTCTTCCTCGTCTTCTTCGTCTTCCTCGTACTCGTCGTCCTCGTCCTCGTCGTAATCCTCGTCGTCCTCCTCGGCAGAAGTCTTCTCCGTCTTAGGAGTAAAAGGCACCACCTTCTCGGCAGCAGAGGATTTCTTTTCTTCGCCGCCGGTATCTCCTGCATCCGGAGCCTTTTCATCCGGAGCCTCTTTGTCTGGAGTCTCTTTATCCGGAATTTCTGCGTTCGGAGTCTCTTTATCCGGAATCTCCGCATCCGGAGTCTCTTCATCCGGAATTTCTGTGGCGGAAGTCTCCGCTGTCACAGGCTCCGAAGCCTCATCCGCAGCGCCCTCGGACTTTTTGTCCTCTGACTCTTCCTGCACTGTATCACCCGGGGCTTCGATCGGGGCGCTGTCAGTTTTTTCCATATTCTCTTTCTTTTCTTCAGGTTCTGCCGTCTGCCCCATAGTCCTCCGAGTTTATAATTCTATGTCTTTCTTATCAGCTTTCCATCCGCCGAAGTTCCTCTTCCCGCAGCCCTCTCGCGACGCTTAAGACGATTCCGATCTCACTTAGCAGAAAGAAGACGGACGATCCGCCGTAACTGATAAAGGGAAGTGTCACGCCTGTGTTAGGGATCGAGTTGGTAACGACTGCGATATTGAGGATCACCTGCACGGAAATGTGGGTGATCACGCCGACAACCAGCATTCCTCCATAAAAATCGTCCGCGCTGTTCGCGATCACCATAAATCTCCAGAGCAGGAGCACAAACATGAGCATGATGCTGATCGCGCCAAAGAGACCCAGTTCCTCGCAGATGATCGAAAAGATCATATCATTCTGAGCCTCGGGAATAAATCCGAGTTTCTGCATACTTTGGCCCAGTCCCTTCCCGAAGATTCCTCCTGAGCCGATCGCATAGAGCGCCTGTATGGTCTGGTATCCTTTTCCGCTGGCATAAGCCTGCGGATCCAGCCAGGCCAGGATTCGCTCTCCTCTGAATCCGAGGGAATTTGTATCTGAAGTATTGACGATCACAATGACCAGCACCCCGGCCAGCACTATGACCACTGCGCCAAGCACAAAGTATTTAAGGTAGTCCGGTGCGGCCACAAAGCACATTCCATATACGATCGCCACAACAATGATCGCCGAACTCAGGTTATCAGTGATCCTCCACAGCATGATCGCGACCAAAGTTCCGGGGATCATTGTAAAGATAAATCCCCGCAGTGTGCGCAGATTTTTCCTTCCCAGCCTTTCGATCAGCATAGCGCTGAAGATGATAACGCCGATCTTTGCCACCTCTGCAGGCTGCAGCTGCATGGGAAGACCGGGAATTCGGATCCATCTCTTGGCTCCGTTGACCTCCATGCCGAACGGAATGACCAGAAGGATCAGTCCGATCGAGACAAAATAGGCCAGAACGGAAAGCTTTTTCCACACTGTGTAGGGCACCGAAGAGACCCAGGTCATCAGTACCAGTCCGAAGATCGTAAAGACCAGCTGTCTTTTCAGATAGTAGGCTGAGTCACCGTGATCGACACTCGCCTCATAGGAACTCGCCGAGTAAAGCATGACCAGTCCAAAGGCCAGAAGAAAAAGTACAATGAAAAGAAGACTGTAATCAAGCAGTCCTCTTCTCCTACCAAATCTTTCTCTTATTCTGTCACTTATACTGCCAAAAAATCTAACCATTATAATACAGCGCTTTCTCTATTTTGACTACACAAATTTCAGGCCCAGATTCCCAGAAGTGCAGCTGCGCACAAAATCACTGTAACGATCGTAAAAACGGCGACCACCTTCACCTCTGACCATCCGCCCAGTTCAAAGTGATGGTGGATGGGTGCCATTCGGAAGATCCTCTTCCCGTGCGTCATCTTAAAATATCCTACCTGCATGATCACGGACAGCACTTCGATGAAATAAATGAATCCGACCATCGGAATAAAAAGCGGCAGCTGCAGCAGGTAAGCCATTGCAGTTACAAATCCGCCTAGCGCCAGAGATCCCGTATCTCCCATAAAGACCTTTGCGGGGTTCGCGTTGTAAATTAGAAATCCCAAAAGCGCGCCGATCATCGCGCCTCCGGCCGCAGCCGCTCCGGAACCGAAAAAAGCCGCGGCAATTGTAAAGAATAATGCCGTCGCGACCGTTACGCAGCTGGCAAGCCCGTCAACGCCGTCCGTAAAGTTCGTTCCGTTGACAGTAGCCACGGATATGAACAGAAAGGCGGGAATATTAAGCAGTTTAAGGTCCAGATATAAGCCGGGCACAAACGGCACTTTCATCGTGAGCGGGATCGCGTTGATCTTTGTGATATAGAGCGCAAACAGGAGCGCGATCACGATCTGAAGCGCCATTTTCTGCTTGGCGCTCAGGCCGTCCGACTTTTTCTTTACTACTTTGAGGTAGTCGTCAATGAAACCGACCAGGCCGAATCCGATCGAGAGGATCAGCACCGGGATCACTTCGGCGCTTCCTGTACCGGGCAGAAAACAGGCGATGATACAGGCGGCCGCAAGTCCGAGCAGGATCATGATCCCGCCCATATTGGGCGTGCCGGTTTTGCTGAGGTGGCTCTGAGGCCCGTCCGTTCTCTCCGTCTGACCGGCCTTGACCCTGCGCAGAAACGGGATCAGGTATCTTCCCGAGACCGCGCTCACCGCAAATCCTGCAAGCAGGGGTACAACAATATTGACAAATACCATTCCGCTGCGCATAACTTTCGTTTATTCCTTCCTTATAAGCGTCCGACACCTGTTACTGGTAGGGTTCGCCCAAATCCCACTTGTCCGAGGGTTCGTCTCCCGTATAAGTGACCTCAAGCCCCCATTCTTCAAGTTCTTCTCTCTCAGCGTCCGTGACAGGCTCCGACATATAGATTCCCATGTAAGGGAGCACTTCCGTAAAGATATTCCTGACGATCTCCGTCGCGAAAGTAGGATCGTCCTGCCCGTCGACATTCGGTCTGTCCACTACGACATAGCAGGCGATCTGCGGATCTTCCGCCGGCGCGTATCCGATGAAAGAGACTACATATTCGCCGTTATCGCGGGGAAGCGTCTCCGCGGTACCGGTCTTTCCTCCGATCCTGTATCCGGCAGGCCTGGCGGAAAAACCTGTTCCGTTGTGCCCTTCAACGACCTGGATCGTATACTCCCGGATCAGTTCACTCGTCGATTCCGAGACAGTTTTCTTTAATACCCTGGGCTCGATCGTCTTGAGCGTCACGCCCGACGGGCTCGTGATCTTCTTTACGACATGAGGTTCATAGTAATTGCCGCCGTTGATCAGGGAACAGAAGCCGGCCGCCAGCTGGATCATGGTGCAGTCAAAATTCTGTCCGAACGAATTCGTCGCCAGCATAGAGTCCGTCATCGTAGAATCAGAGACAAACTGGTCAGTCCTGGCCTCATCTGCGAGATCGATCCCGGTCTTGAGGCCGAAGTTGTACACATTCTGGAACTTGGTAAAGAACTCCTTGCCGATCTTCTCGGCCATCTGCATCAGACATACATTGCAGGACCACTCCACTGCCTGTCCCACAGTGAACCATCCGTCACCGTCCACATTGTGGCATTTGATCTTGAAGCCGTCGATCATCAGATATCCGCCGCAGAAATACATATCATCCGGGCTCACTGTTCCGGTGTCAAGTCCCATCGCGACCGTGAACGGCTTTGCCGTGGATCCCGGTTCGTAATAGTCGCTGATGCAGAAATTCCGCCACAGCGCGTTCAGATACCTCGGTTTATCCTCTTCCGACATCAAAAGGATATCTTTATAGGAAAGATACGCGTCCGTCGGCTCGTCGTTCGCGTCCAGTTTGGGCATTCCCCACAGGGCCGCCAGATCAGACGGGTGATTCAGGTCAAAAAAGGGCGTGCCCGCCATCGCGAGAATCTCGCCGCTGTTGACGTCCATAACAATGCAGCCGACATTATTGCTGCCCAGGCCCTCGTGCTCCAGACTTCTGTATTCATCATTGTGCTTCTGTAGATATTTCTGAACAATACTCTGAATGTTCGCGTCCAGAGTGAGAATAAGGTTGTTGCCGTCCTTCGCCTCGATCATGGTCTCTTCCATATTGAGCGCGTCGTCCAGATAACCGTATTTCCTGCCGATCGTTCCGTTGAGCGTATCATTGTAATACTCCTCAAGACCGCCGGTCCCGACATTGCCGCTTCCCGAAAAACCCAGGACATCACAGGCCAGTTCGTTGTGAGGATAGATCCTCGAATAGCCGCTCTCGAACCAGATTCCTTTTATATTGCTGTATACTCTCTGCGCGGCGGGAACATTCGCCTCTTTTTCCGCGGCAATACCTTTCTCAACTTCCTCCAGGTAATCCTTCCTGTCCTGATAGCTGAGGTTCTTAAGTGCGATATAATACTGCGAGGAGGCATGATTCGTGATATATTCCCTGATCCGGCTTCTGTTGACGCCCAGTTTCTCGAGCGCGTCCAGAGTGGGTTCCATATAGATATCCTTCTCCAGGATCGCCTTCGAATCCACGATCACATTATAGACCAGCTGGCTGTCCGCAAGAACCGTCCCGTTGCAGTCTATGATCTTTCCCCTCTTGAAGGGGATGATCTGATTTGCATAGGCCTGCTGGGAAAGGACCTGCATGGAGTACGCCTGCCCGTTGTCCCTGTTGACAAGGAATAATCTTACCCCTAATCCGATGAAAGCCAGCAGTACTATGGCTAATAGTACTACCAGCTTTCTCTGCATACTAATAGTGAATCGTTTTATTCCCCCGCGAGTATTCTTTCCATCTACTACTCTGTTTTTTCTCACTTTGATTCCTTCAATCCGTAAATGACCTTGGGCAGTACCTTCTGCCCTCTCAGTTATCCAAATCGGCGACCTGATGGACTAAGTCGCCTTTGGTCTCTGAGTATATCACAATCTGGTCCTGATTGGCATACTTCATTCCAAATTCATCAATTGCGATCCTTCTGATCTCTTCGAGGTCTACGTTTCCGACGATCTCATTGTATACCTCATTGTTGGAAGCGCGGAGCTCGTTGAGCTGGGACTCCAGCGAAGAGATCTGCTTGTTCGTGTCGGAAATGTCCGCTTTCAGTTTAATATACCCCACAAGACACAGCGTGAGCACCGTCACGAGAAAAGCCAGAAACATCGCGTATCTCAGGTTCATCTGTATGGCGTGTTCCCGGCTTCTGCGGGCCACCATTCTCAGATCGGCTTTGCTTCTGTGGGCTTCCTCCTGGGAGGTCTCCGACCAGAAATCATCCGGGGCCGCGTTGCCGTTGATAAAGGTCTGCCTGTCTCCGGCAAAGGAGCCGTGATACATGCTGTCGCCATTTCTGTTATTCTTCCTGTTACGGTTTGATCCCCTTGCAGCTCTGACCATGTCCGCCTCCAATTGTTCTTATGTTCGTTAATTCCGTACTGATTTATTATTTTTTCTCAAATACGCGCAGCTTCGCACTGGCTGAGCGTCTGTTCGCTTTCAATTCCTCCGCGCCCGGCGCGATCGCCTTGCGGGTGACCACTCTTCCCTTCGATTTCCTTCCGCATACGCAGACCGGAAACTCCGGAGGACAGATGCAGGGCTTCTCGTTCCGCTTAAACGCGTTCTTGACAATGCGGTCCTCCAGCGAATGGAAAGTGATCACACACAGCCGTCCTCCCGGACTGAGCAGGTCGACCATCGTATCCAGCGAATCCCTGAGCACATCCAGTTCTCTGTTGCAGGCGATGCGGATCGCCTGGAATGTCCTCTTGTCAGGATTGCCGCCCTTCTCTCTCATCTTCGCGGGAATCGACGCCCTGACCACCTCACTGAGATCCCCCGTGGTCTCGAGGGGACTCTTCTCCCGTCTGCGGACAATGTTCGCTGCGATCCTTCCGGCGCACCGCTCTTCTCCGTATTCTCTGAGGATCCTTGCGATCTCCTCCTGCGGCCAGGTATTGACGATCTCTCTGGCAGTAAGTGAACTGCTCTGATCCATCCTCATATCCAAGGGCGCGTCTGTCCTGTATGTGAATCCTCTCTCGGGATTGTCCAGCTGGTAGGAGGACACCCCGAGATCCAGAAGGATGCCGTCCACCTCTCTGACGGAGAGATCTTCGAGCACCTCTTTTATGTGTTCATAATTGTCATGTACGATCGTCACCTGATCCCCGAAGCAGCTGAGCCGCTCTCCGGCTGCCCGGATGGCGTCCGTATCCTGATCGATGCCGATCAGCCTTCCTCCGGATGTGAGCCTTTCCAGAATATGGAAAGAATGACCTCCGCCTCCGAGGGTCCCGTCTACATATATTCCGTCCGGCCTGATCGCCAGATTATCCAAAACTTCTTCCAGAAGCACTGATGTGTGTTCAAATTTCAAATCCGTTCCCCAGCATCTCTTCTGCTATATCGTTGATCTCGTCGCTGGACATATTCTCTTCCCAGGATCCGCGGCTCCAGATCTCGATCCTGGAACCCACACCCACAAGCACAACATCCTTGTCGATCCCCGCGGCTTCCCTGAGGTTTCCCGGGATCAGGACGCGTCCCTGCTTGTCAGGTTCCGCCTCATTGGCGCCGGAAAGGAAGAAACGCACCAGCTGTCTCTGTTTCCTGACATTATAGGGGAGGCTGTTCAGGCGGGAGACAAACTTCTCCCAGTCCTCCATTGTATAAATGCACAGACAGGGATCCAGGCTTCGCGTGATCACAAACCTGTCCCCTAAGGCCTCTCTGAACTTGGACGGAATGATCAGTCTCCCCTTGCCGTCAAGAGAATGACTGTATTCTCCCATGAACATGTTGCACTTCCCTCCACTTTGCACCACTTTATTACACAATCATACCAAGCGGCCTGCTCTTTTTCAATAGTTCGAAAAAAAATAAAGCGTACACAAAACAGAGGGTACCTTTCAGCCCCATTCACAAAATTCCCTGCAGCTCTTCCCGCCGCGGGATCTTATCCGTTCTCTCACAGCCTTCCCGGCGCGCCAAAGTCAGTTCGCGCTGCCCGTTCCTGCCTTCTCCCTGCTTGCGATCCTGAGCCGGATGATCAGTTCCGCACAGATCGCGGCCGCCGCCATGGCCAGCCCCAGAACCATGGAAACCGGTATCGTCGTCCCTGTTATGTAGAGCTGATCGGTCCTGATCGACTCGATCAAAGCTCTCCCGATCCCGTACCCGGCAAAATACAGAAGGGCGATCTCCCCGTCAAACTTCTTGTGTTCAAGATAGAGCAGCAAAAAGATCAGGATCGCAAAATTCCACATTCCCTCATAAAGAAATGTGGGATGCACCTGTATATAATTCGTTCCTTCCGTCATGTGGGCGGCGATCGACGCGGAGATGTCCCGCTCTCTCACCATGCTGACAGGGATCCTCATGGCCAGAAGATTATTCGTATATTCTCCGAAGACTTCCCGGTTGAAGAAATTCCCCCACCTGCCCATGATCTGTCCGACCAGCAGTCCGTACATCACAAAATCAAGTATCAAAGGGAATTTGAGTTTCTTAACCTTGCAATAGATATAAATTGTGAGCACGCCGGCAATGATACCGCCATAAATGGCCAGCCCGCCGCCCCGCAGGTTAAGGATCTGGATGGGATCGTCTTTGTAGTAGTCCCACATAAAGATCACATAGTAGATCCTGGCCCCGATTATACCGATGATGAGCAGAGGAGCCGCCAGGTCCCAGATCACATCCGGGTCATTCCCCGTCTTCTTCGCGATCCTCGCCGACAGTGTCAGTCCCAGGATCATCCCCAGGCCGATCACAATGCCGTAGAGCGCGATGCCGAAATTGCCTATCATGATGGTCTTAGGTACATTTCTCAGGTAGATCCCAAGGTTCGGAAACGCTATATCCATATCTCCCATCATATCCGCCATATTTCTGTCCAGACTCCTTCGCTATTTTATATTTCTTGTACTATGATAGCACAAGATTATGCAGTTAGCGGATTTTTCTATTCTAAAAATTTGCTAAATTTTGCCCCGGATTTCTCCTGATTTTCTACTCCGCCGCAGATGAATTAAGATTGACAGGCCACAATTTATGGTGCCTTCCGCTGAATGATGCCAAAATATAGATTCTCTTCTCCGGTTTGAACAAGTCAACGGTAAAATCCGACAACTATCCGAAATTTCCGACGCTTTTCCGTCGCCTTCTCTCTGTCCCTGTCAAAGGGCATAAAAATACCCCGCCGGCTCCGGCCGGCAGGGCACTGCGGTTCTGTTCACTATTCTCAGACGTTGAACCTGAACAGGATCACGTCACCGTCCTTGACGATGTAGTCCTTTCCCTCGATCCCGACAAGTCCCTTTTCGCGGGCTGCCGCCAGGGAGCCGAGTTCCAGAAGCACTTTGTAGTTGACGACTTCGGCCTTGATAAAGCCCCGCTCGAAATCCGAGTGGATCTTTCCGGCCGCCTGGGGCGCCTTGGTGCCGATCTTGATGGTCCAGGCTCTGGTCTCGTCCTCTCCCGCTGTAAGGAAGCTCATAAGACCAAGCGTACGGTAGCTGGCGCTGATCAGTTTGTCCAGTCCTGCTTCGCTCACGCCCAGATCCTCCAGGAACATGGCGCGCTCGTCGTCATCGAGCTCCGCGATCTCCGCTTCAATACTCGCGCAGATCACAAACACTTCGCTGCCCGTCTGCGCCGCGTACTCGCGAACCTTCTGAACGCCCTCATTGCCCGCTCCGTCGTCAGCAAGATCGTCTTCGGAGACATTCGCCGCGTAGATCACCGGCTTGTCAGTAAGAAGGTTGTAAGTCTGCATCCACTTCTCTTCGTCCTCCGTAAGGTCTTCAAGCAGAGAGGCAGGCTTTCCGCTCTCCAGATGCTCCTTGAGCTTTTTAAGGAATACCATTTCCTTACCGGCTTCCTTGTCCATCTTGGCTGTGCGCGCCACCTTGGAAATGCGGCGCTCCAGTACCTCGAGATCCGCAAAGATCAGTTCGAGGTTGATTGTCTCAATATCGCGCAGGGGATCGACACTGCCGTCCACATGAATGACATTGCCGTCTTCGAAGCATCGCACCACGTGCACAATGGCATCCACTTCCCTTATATTCGCCAGGAACTGGTTGCCGAGTCCCTCACCCTTGGAGGCGCCCTTGACTAGACCTGCGATATCCACAAATTCGATAACGGCAGGCGTCACTTTTTTGGAATGGTACATCTCGCCCAAAAGGCGGATCCTCTCATCCGGGACGGGAACGATCCCCACGTTGGGATCAATGGTGCAGAAAGGGTAATTGGCCGATTCCGCCCCCGCCTTCGTAAGCGCGTTGAACAGTGTACTCTTTCCTACATTCGGAAGTCCGACGATGCCTAATTTCATTTTGCTCTGTATCTCCTTATCAAGTGATCTTTACGGCTTCCTCCCGCTCTTTTTGGAGTAATCCGGCTTTCGTCCCTTAAGTTCTTCAAACAGTTCTCCGTAATTCTTATAGCGGATCCGGCTGATCCTGCCTTCCTCCAGTGCCGCGCGGACGGCGCAGCCGGGCTCCTTTTGATGGACACAGCCGTCAAAGCGGCATTTTCCCTCGTACTCATCAAACTCCGGGTAATAATAACGCAGCTGTTCCGGCTCCATATCCATAAGATAAAGAGAAGTAAAACCGGGAGTATCCACTAGATAGGTCTCCTCATCGCCCGCCAGAAGTTCCACATGTCTGGTAGTGTTCTTCCCCCGGCTGATCTTTCGGCTCAGCTCTCCGGTCTCCATCCGCGCTCCCGGGCAGATCGTGTTGATCAGTGTCGATTTGCCTACCCCGCTGGGTCCTGTCAGAACTGTTGTCTTTCCCTGAAGGATCTTCCTTAGTTCCTTCAGGGTATCCGGTGAAAGGACACTCACAAAAAGCACTCTGCACCCGCAGGATTCATAAGTCTCCCGCAGTTCCCGGATCTCCTCCTCCGTCGCCAGATCCTGCTTGTTGAAGCACAGAATCGCAGGCAGATGTTTCTGATTCATCGTGATCAGAAATCTGTCCAGCATATTGTAGCTTGGCGCAGGGTGCGTGATGGCAAAGATCAGGAGAGCCTGGTCAACATTGGCCACATTGGGCCTCACAAGTTCATTCTTTCGGGGAAGAAGGCGGACCACATTCCCCTCCATGGGGACACTCACGGTATCCGTGATCTCGATCTCCACGTCGTCGCCTACCAGAGGCTTTACGCCCAGCGCGCGGAATACGCCTCTTGCCCGGCACCGGTAAATGTTATCCCCTGTATGGACTTCATAAAAACCGGCAATGCTTTTGATGATCTTGCCCTTCATAATAATCTCTTCGCAGTCAGTTCTCCGGCGTAAATGTCAGATCCCTGGTAATTGTTCTGTTCTCAGTCCGCTCGATCGTCCTGGTCACTTTCTTTGTACCGCTCTGCCCTTCTGTTGCAGCGGTTCCCGAATTTCCTTCCTGAGGAATCTCTCCTTCGGAAGCCGGTACTTCTTCCTCCACGGTCTCTACGATCGTGACTTCATAATCCATAGTCAGTGTCCCGTATTCGGAAGTAATGCCAGTACATCCCATTCTGTAAGGGAAAGCAGAGGTTGTCGTATCAAGCAGTTTCTGTCCGTCCTCTGTCACGATCACGATATGCACGGATGTGCCCGCTTTATAGTCCGGATCCTCACTGTTGGTAGGCGCGGAGATGTCAGCGGAATAACTATATGTCTGCTGTCCCGCAATGTCAAAATTGACAGCTGTCCCCTCTTCGATCGTCGTGCCGGGCTCCACATCCTGAGAGATCACGAGCCCTCTGTTGTCCGGGTCGGAATCAATGATCGTCCGGACATTGCCAGCCTTGAGGCCGAAAGCATTGAGTGTATTTCTCGCCTCCTGTTCAGTCATCCCCAGGAGTCTGGGCATCTCCACTTTGCCGGTCATATCCGGCCCCACGCTGACCCTGATCGTCACGTAGGAACCTCCGTCAGCCTGCACGCCGCCTTCCGGATCCTGACTGATCACATATCCTGCCTCGACCTCCTCACTGCTGGCTTCCATGATATTTACATTGAAACCCGCCTCTGTCAAAAGATCGACTGCCTCGTCTCTGGTAAGCCCCACTACGGAAGGGATCTTCGATCCGCTGTTGCCGCATACTGTCAGGACCACCGTTGTCCCTGCAGGAACCTGCGTGCCCTCTTCAACACTGGAGCGCATTACGATGCCGACCGTAAACTTGTCGGACTCCTCATAGGTAAGTTCCGGGATCAGTCCTTCCTTAACCAGCGCGGATCTCGCCGCCGAGGCGTCAATGCCCACTACATTGGGCATGATGACCATCTCCTCGGTCATGGCCGTCTTTCCGTCTTTATTTCCGCTTCCCGGCAGGATCCCTGTTCTTCCACCGATGATCATGACAAGGATCACGCCTATAATGGCCACCGCAAGGATCGCAAGGATCGCGGCGATCCTGTCCATGGAGTGCTCCTGCTCCTCCACCTCATCTTCATCATCGTCAAAGTCAACATCTTCTCTGACCCTTCTTACGACCTTAGTGGGTCTTCGGATCACATCTTCCTCGGGTTCCTCCGAGGCAGCGGCGCTCTCCTGCCTGTTCTTAACTCCCTGCTTGATCTGCTCTTTCTCTTCCTCAGTGAGCATGCGGGTGCTTCCCATGTCGTTGGGATCGTAGCGCTTTACAAAATCGCCTTCCGGATTGCTGATCGACATCTTGAGATCCGCGGCGAGCTCCTGCATATTCTGATATCTCCTGTCCGGGCTCTTCTCACAGCATTTGAGGACGATCTGGTCCACGCTGTAGGGAATATCGGGATTGATCTTCCTGGGAGAAGGCATGGGCTCCTGAATGTGGCGGATCGCGATCGCTACCGTCGTCTCGCCGTCAAAAGGCACTTCCCCTGTCAGCATCTCGTAGAGGGTCACACCCAGCGAGTAGACGTCACTCTTTTCATCGCTGAAGCCTCCTCTGGCCTGTTCGGGAGAAGTGTAGTGAACGGATCCCATGACGTTGGATGTGATCGTGTCACTGGTGGCCGCCTTAGCGATTCCGAAGTCCGTGACCTTCACCTTTCCGTCCCTGGAAATGATAATGTTCTGAGGTTTGATATCCCTGTGTATGATATGGTTCCTGTGGGCGACTTCAAGGCCCATAGAAACCTGCAGAGCGATCGTAACAGCTTCCTTGTATCCGAGCCGGCCCCTCTTTGCGATATAATTCTTGAGAGTGATCCCGTCCACCAGTTCCATTACGATGTAGTAGATGCCCTTTTCCTCGCCGACGTCGTAAACATTGACGATATTGGGGTGCATCAGGCCGGCCGCCGCCTGCGCCTCTACACGGAATTTCGATACGAAATTGGCGTTCTCAGAAAACTCCTGCTTGAGAACCTTGACCGCGACATAGCGGTTCAAAGTATGATCCTTGGATTTATATACATCTGCCATACCGCCGGTCCCGACTTTTTCAAGGATCTCATAGCGGTCTGCGATCAACATACCGATCTTAATCATGTTCTTCCTCCACTTCCCCGGAAAACCAGCTGTTCAGAGCGACACCCCCGTTATAAACGGGCGTCTTTGCTGTCTGTGTCCCTGGAAGTGTCAATCAGTATCACCGAGATATTGTCCTTTCCGCCGGCTCTGTTTGCCAGCGCGATCAGGATCCCTGCTTTTTCTTCAAGAGATTTGCTGCCCGAGAGCACGCTCTCGATCTCTGTGTCTTCGATCATGGAAGTGAGCCCGTCCGAGCACATCAGGATCAGTCCGCATTCCGAAAGGGGGACTTTAAAGAAATCCACTTTCATGTTATCTTCCGCGCCGATCGCCCTTGTGATCACATTCCTTTCCGGATGGACCCGCGCAGCTCTTCTGTCCAGCGAGCCCGCTCTCACCATCTCCTCTACAAGAGAGTGGTCCACTGTGATCTGTCTGAATCCTTTCTCCGTATAATTATAGAGGCGGCTGTCCCCGACATTGCCGACGAGAAGATCATCACCGCAGATCGTACAGCTCACGAGCGTGGTACCCATGCCGTAATACTCCCTGTGTCTTGCAGCTGTTTGCCGGATCTTCGTGTTCGCCAGTTCAAACGCGTCCCGCAGCAGCTGCTCAGGCTCCTCTCCCGCAGATGTGGACACCAGATTTACTACGGTTTCCACCGTCAGTTTCGAAGCGAGGTCGCCGGCTCTGTGTCCTCCCATGCCGTCCGCGACAAGATACAGGCACGGCAAAGGACCCAGCGGCAGATCGCTGGAAAAAACATAGTCCTGATTCATCTCTCTTCTGAGTCCGATATCAGTTATGGAAAAAGACTGCGGCATAGTTACTCTCCTGCATTATCAGACACGGTTTCCTGCTTCTGATCCGTTAGATGCCTGTGTCGGAGCTGACCGCAGGCACCGTCGATATCACGGCCCAATACTCTTCTAATACTAACATTTATACCCCTTTTTTCAAGTTTTTTCTCAAAAGCGCGCACCCCTTCCTCCCGGGTCTGCCGGTATCCGCGCTCTCTGACGGGATTAACGGGAATGAGGTTTATATGCGCCTTCAGGGGTCTTGCAAGTTCCGCCAGCATCTGCGCGTCCTGCGCGCTGTCGTTGACGTCCCGGATCAGGCTGTACTCGAAGGTGACCTGCCTTCCTGTCCGGTCAAAATAGTACCGGCCCGCCTCCATCAGTTCCGCGATCGTGTATTGATTGGCGATCGGCATGATCTCCCTGCGCTTTTCGTCTGTGACAGCGTGGAGAGAAAGGGCGAGTGTTATGGACAGATCCTCTTTTGCCAGGTCATAGATCCTGGGGACGATCCCGCAGGTGGACACTGTAACATTTCTCTGGCTTATATTAAGTCCGTTTTCATCCGTGAGAAGATGAAGAAAGCGCACCAGATTGTCGTAATTGTCAAGGGGCTCGCCTGTCCCCATAACGACAACGTGAGAAACCCTCTCCCCGGTCACTCTCTGAATCTCGTAGATCTGTTCAAGCATTTCCGACGGCATGAGAGATCTGTACAGGCCGTCCAGCGTAGAGGCGCAGAATTTACAGCCCATGCGGCATCCCACCTGAGAGGATATGCAGACGCTGTTTCCGAATTTGTAGCGCATGAACACGCTTTCCACCAGCGAGTCATCCCCCATGGCGAAGAGAAATTTCTGCGTCCCGTCCAGCTTTGAGATCTGCCGGTCGATCATTCTTACCGTTGTAAGAGGATACTCTTTACTGAGCTGCTCTGCCATATCCTTCGGGATGTTGGTCATCTCCCCGTAGTTCCTGACAAGGCTCACATGCATCCACCGGTAGAGCTGCTTGGCTCTGAAAGCCGGAAATCCGTTTTCCTTCATGACGCCGGCAAGTTCTTCTATTGTCATGGACTTGATGTCCCTTGTAGTCTCCTGCATTATGTCTCCTCTTGATCATCCTGCTTTTTTTTGACAAATCTTGCCAGAAAAAAGCCGTCTGTCCCGTGCACATGGGGCAAAAGCTGAAGCTGATTGTACCTGATCCCCGGGATGCCTTCGGGCAGATAAGCGGTGAGCGGATCCGGGCACATTCCCATTTCTTTCTCAATGAACTCAGCGATTTCTTCGTTCTCTCCCGCGTTGATCGTGCAGGTGCTGTAGATCAGTACGCCGCCCTCCTTCAGGTAAGAAACAGCATTTCTCAGAATACTCTTCTGAAGCTGCGCCAGTTCCGCGAGCTGCTTCGGTGTCACGTGATACTTGATATCTCTCTTGCGCCCTATAACGCCCAGTCCCGAGCACGGAAGGTCGCACAAGAGCACATCCGCTTTGCCCGTCTCTTCCGGAACCGGGATCAGCGCATCCCTCTGATCCACGACAACATTGGGAAGATGCATCCTGCGAGCATTCTTAAGAATCTGCCCCGTTTTCCCTTTGCTGAGATCAAATGAGTATACTGTTCCCCCTCCTGCTGCCAGCAGCTTTGCGGCGCAGTGCATGGCCTTTCCCCCCGGCGCCGAGCAGACGTCGTATACGGTCTCGCCGCCCGAAAGCCCCGCGGCCTCCGCGACCATCATGGAACTCTCGTCCTGCACAGTCCATGCGCCTTCCCTGTATCCGGGCAGTTCCTGAATGCTGTCAGTCCCGGTGAGCTCATAGCAGTAAGGCAGATAGTGTCCTTTTCCGACTCTGACACCTTTTTCGGCCATCCCGGCGAGAATCTCCTCTCTGCACGATTGACTGCACCGGTCATCAAAGCGGACAGATACCGGGCGCACCTCGAGAAGAGCTCCCAGCAGCTTTTCGGTCTCTTCTGCACCCAGCTGCTCCTGCCACATGCTGACGATCCATTCAGGCATGGAGTACCTGCGGGAGAGTGAGCCTTTATCGGAAGGGTTCCCGGCTTGTGAAGCTCTGACTGCCGCCAGTTTCCCGGCTTCCTTATCCCGCGCAGCGCTGCGCAGAAGTCCGTTCACAAACCCCGAGAGTTCCTTCTTGCCATACTTCTTAGTGAGTTTGACCGCCTCGTTGCAGGCGGCGGAATCCGGGACCGAGTCCATGTACAGGATCTGGAAGATTCCCATGCGCAGGATATCCCTGATCACGGGCCTGATCCTGGCCCCCTTCTTCGCGTATCGCCTCACCACGTCATCGAGCTCGATCCTGCGCTCGATCACGCCTTCCGTCAGTCTTTTGACAAAAGCCCGCTGCCTGCGGTCCATTCCTTCGCGCTCACAGCGGTCCAGCATTTCCTTCACTGCGATGTGGCTGTATGTTCCGTTTTCTCTGATCCCGGTCAAAATCTCCAGGACGGCTTCTCTCTCGCCCAGTCTGTTCAAAATATTCTCCTGTTATAAAGAGAAGCGGCGAAACTGTATGTCACAGATCTGCCGCTTGTCGTTGAATCTGTTATTGATCTTTTCAGCGCTCCGCCGTGAGCTTCTGTCCCGGCTCCACCTTCGCGCCCAGAAGAAAAGCCTGGGTGCTCATGCGCTTCTTTCCCTCGTACTGCACTTCCTTGAGCGCAAGGATGCCCTCACCGCAATTAACGAGAATGGACTTTTTGTCTGTGCCGGCCACCGTGCCTGCTTCGCCCTGTGCTTCCCGGCCTGTCACTTCCGAGCCCCAGATCTTAAGCATCTTGCCGTTCATGTAAGTATATGCGCCCGGCCAGCTGTTAAGGCCGCGCACCAGCCGCTCGATCTTCTCAGCCGGCATGTTCCAGTCGATGCTGCCCATCTCTTTTTTGAGCATGGATGCATAAGAAGAGGCCTCGTTGTCCTGTCTGACCGGTGTGAGCGTTCCCGCCTCGATCATGGGAAGAGCTTTTACCAGCAATTCTCCGCCGAGCCCTGCCATCTTCGCATACAGGCTCTCTCCCGTCTCGTCCGCGGCGAGCGGAATTTCCTCCTGCAGCAGGATATCACCCGTATCGAGTCCGGCATCCATCTGCATGATCGTAACTCCGCTCTTTTCTTCCCCGTTGATGACCGCCCACTGGATCGGCGCGGCGCCTCTGTATTTGGGCAAAAGAGATGCGTGAACATTGACACAACCGTACCGGGGCAGATCCAGGATCTCCTGGCTGAGTATCTGGCCGAAGGCCGCCACCACGATAAGATCGGGAGCTTCCTCGCGCAGTCTCTGAACCGCTTCCGGTCTCCTGACTCTCTCAGGCGAAAAGACCGGGATCCCCCACTTGTCCGCGCACTCGTGGACGGGAGTCCTGATGACGCCCCTGCCTCTCCCCTTGGGTCTGTCGGGCTGCGTCACCGCGAGAGTGACCTCGCATCCGCTCTTCATCATAGTATCCAGTACTTCCGCCGCCAGGTCCGGCGTTCCCATAAATACGATCTTCAAGCCTGTTCCTCCGCCTCTTCCTCGGTCTCCTTGGCAAACATCTCGTCCAGTTCCTCGTTCGTGTAGAGTCTTCCCTCCACGAGTTCCACATACATGTGACCGTCCAGATGATCCAGCTCATGGCAGATCGCTCTGGCCAGGAGGTCCTCTCCCTCGATGGTGAACTCCTCCATATCTTCGTTAAAAGCCTTTGCGACCACATGACGGGGTCTTGTGACCTGACCGCTCTTTCCGGGTACAGACAGGCACCCCTCCCAGCCGGTCTGCTCGCCGTCCTGCTCTATGATCTCGGGATTGATCATGACGACGGGCTGGTCCTGTTCGGCGCTGACATCGATCACGACGATCCTCTTGAGCATTCCCACCTGAGGAGCCGCAAGTCCCACGCCGTCAGAGTCATACATTGTCTCCTTCATATCCGCGATCAGCTGTCTGAGTTTGGGCGTCATCTCCTTCACTGCCTTCGCTTTTTTGCCGAGAACGGGATCTCCCAGCTCTCTGATCATTCTAAGTCCCATATCTGCTTTTCCGCCTTTCCTTTTGCTTCTATAAATAGACCGCCCTGCAGCCCTTCAGAACGGGCTGACCGGATCAAAGTCGAACTGCACCTGCACCTGAGGGTCCTTCCCGATCTTCACAAGATAGGCGCAAAACGCCTCGGCGCGGTCCTTACATCTCACAAGTTTATCATAATTTACATCTTTGACATAGATGACATATCTGTATTGGTCCCGGATCTTCGTAAGAGATCCCTTTGCGGGTCCGATCACCAGAGTCCCGGGATCGTCCCTTACAAACAGTTCTCTGAGCCTTCCCGCAAGACTTTCCGCCCTGTCCTCATTATCCGACTGCAGCTGAACACACAGCATATGCGCTGCCGGCGGATACAGAAGAAGCGAACGATAGTTCATCTCCTCTTTGTAGAACCCCTCGTAGTCCTGGGCAGACGCGTACTGTACAGCATAATTCTCCGGCTGGTAGGTCTGGATCACGACATTCCCCGGTATATCTCCCCGGCCGGCTCTCCCCGCCGCCTGTGTCAGCAGCTGGAAAGTTCTCTCTGCAGCCCGGTAATCCCCCGCGTACAGCGACAGATCCGCCAGCAGGATCCCCACCAGCGTTACACCCGGAAAATCATGTCCCTTCACGATCATCTGTGTTCCCACAAGGATGTCCGCCTCGCGGTTGGCAAAAGAGGAGAGGATCTTATCATAGCTTCCCTTTCGGGATGTCGTATCCGCGTCCAGACGAAGCACCCGGACGCCGGGATAGCGGATCTTCAGATGCTCCTCGATCTGCTCTGTCCCGGCCCTGAAGCCGGAAATATAGGGAGACCCGCATTCAGGACACTCCTTTACGCCCGGTCTCTCATAGCCGCAGTAATGGCAGACCAGCCTGTTATTCCTGTGCAGAGACAGCGAGATGTCACAGTGCGGGCATTTTAATACCGCTCCGCAGGATCTGCAGGATACGAACCCCGCAACGCCGCGCCGGTTGAGAAAGAGAATAGACTGTTCTCCCTTCTCGAGCCGGTCTTCCAGGAGCTGCTGCAGCCGCTCCGAGAGGATCGAACGGTTTCCGTTTCTTAGTTCCTGCCGCAGATCCGCGATCTCCACTTCGGGGAGTGTGCCCCCCGTCAGCCTTTCCGTAAGAGTATAGAGCTTATACGTACCGTTCTGCGCTCTGTAATAGGACTCAAGGGAAGGCGTTGCGCTTCCAAGCACTACGCAGGCGTTTTTGAGCCTTGCCAGCTCTACCGCCGCTTCCCTCGTGTGATATTTTGGCATCGATTCATTCTTGTAACTGCTCTCGTGCTCTTCGTCTATGACGATGACACCGAGCTGCGCAAAGGGAGTGAATAAAGCGCTCCTGGGCCCGATGATCACGTCGATCTCTCCCCGCCGTGCGCGCTCCCACTGATCCGCCTTCTCGCTCTCGGAGAGCGACGAGTTCATCACCGACACCCTCTCGCCAAAATAGCGGTAGAACCTTAATAGAGTCTGGTAAGTCAGCGCGATCTCGGGAATGAGCATGATCGCTTTTTTGCCTCGTGCGACGATTCCCCTGATGATAGAAATATAGACCTCTGTCTTGCCGCTGCCGGTAATACCGTGGATCAGGCTCACCGTGCTCTTTCCCGCGTCGAAATCGGCCAGAACACCGTCCACTATAGCTTTCTGCGCATCGCTGAGTTCCTTATGGTCCTCATCCTTCTTATCAAACACTACGGGATTGCGGAAGGACTCCTCCTCGGTGACTGTGATCACGCCGGCCGAAGACATCGCCCTGATCACAGGAGCAGTGATATGGAGTTTCCCCGTGATCAGGCTGTAGGGCTGCCTCGGGACATCCAAAAGTTCCCGCAGGAGACGTTCCCTTGCCACCTGGTGCTTTCTGGCATAAATATCCAGCTGCTTTTCCGCCTCCTCCCGGGAGAGTACAAGTTCGATCTCCCTGGTTTTGACAGGCTTTCCGGGCTTTCTCGATGTCAGCACAGTCCTTAGGGCCGCTGCCATCGTAGAGCCGTACCGGCGCTTCATCCAGGCGGCCAGCGCGATCGCGGCCGCTCCGTCATCATCCTCGCTGTAACCGCTGTCATTGACAGGCAATTCCGCGATCTCCTTCACCTTTCCGGGATCCAGGCCGCAGTCGTCCTTCAGAGCAATGACATAGCCTTTCCGCATCACGTCCGCTTTGCCGAAAGGCACCAGAACAAGGCTCCCGGGCTGCAGCACATCCTGCATCCTCTCGGGAACCCTGTACGTGAACGGCCTGTCCAGCTTGTTATAGGCGATGTCAATGATGATCTCCGCGTAAATGCTCAAATCCTCTTCGTCTCTCTCCTCAGCCTTCCTCCAGTATCTCCCTGATCAGGACTCTCTCGTCCATGGGATACTTGTGTCCCTTGATCTCCTGGTAATCCTCGTGTCCTTTGCCTGCCAGCACGACGATGTCCCCCGGCTCTCCGTTGCGGATCGCATAGCGGATCGCGTCTTTTCTGTCGGGGATCGTCACATATTTTCCATCTGTGCGGGAGATGCCCGTAACTATATCCTCAATAATGGCCATCGGCTCCTCATCCCTGGGGTTATCCGATGTGATGATGCTCAGTTCCGCAAGTTTGCCGCTCACTTCTCCCATTTCGAAGCGGCGCAGTTTCGAGCGGTTGCCGCCGCAGCCGAACAGGCATACAAGCCTGTGGGGCTCATACTCGCGGAGTGTCGCAAGAAGGCTTTCCAGAGCCATCGCGTTGTGCGCGTAGTCGATCATGAGAGTAAAGTCATCGCTGACCTTCACCATCTCAATGCGGCCTCTGACGTGCACCTTCTGGAGTGCCTTCCGGACGTCCTCCGGCGTGACATTAAAGTGCCTGCATACAGCGATCGCGCAAAGCGCGTTATAGACGCTGAAGCGTCCGGGAGCCGGCACCTCCGCGTGGAAGTCCATAAGACCCTTCACGTCGAATTCGACGCCCAGTTCTCCGGGCTTTTTGATAAGCTGCAGGTTCTCCGCGTGCAGATCCGCCTCAGGACTCAGCCCATAGGTCTCTACGCTGCAGGTGTGGCCGTCCATGACCTTCTTATAGTACTTGTCGTCAGCATTGAAGATGCCAACCCTGCACTGGCGGAAGAGAAGGCTCTTGCACTGCAGATAGTCGTCGAAATCCTTGTGCTCGTTCGGACCGATGTGATCGGGCGACAGATTCGTGAAGATGCCGAGGTCAAATAAAAATCCCTGGGTCCTGTGCAGCATGAGCGCCTGGGAGGAGACCTCCATGACCACAGCCTCCATGCCCGCGTCCGCCATGTCGCGGAAGGTCTTCTGCAGAACCGTGGACTCCGGTGTCGTGTTGTGTGCCGGAATCCTGACATCTCCGTAGAGAATCTCAATAGTGCCGATCAGGCCTGCTTTAAAACCTGCGGCTTCCAGGATCGACTTTACCATATAAGTCGTGGTGGTCTTCCCCTTTGTTCCGGTTACGCCGATGATCTTCATCCGGGAAGCCGGATTTCCGTAATAAGCAGCAGCAATATAAGCCATCGCATATCTTGTATCCTGCACTCTGATGATGACCGGATCCTTCACCGGGGTCTTTCCCGCGAGGTCGGACAGGTCAAGATCCTTCTGTACTACCAGTGCAGCCGCGCCGTCCAAAAGAGCCTGTCTTGCAAACTCATGGCCGTCTCTTACCGCGCCGACGATGCAGAAGAACAGGCAGTCCTTTGAGATCTTGCGGGAGTCATTGACGATCCCGCTTACTTCGGTCCCGCGCATGGCCCGGACCTTGTCGTGATCCATGATCACTTCTCCTGCCAAAGTATTGAAATGATAATCCAATTTGCCGATCAGTTCCGCGATCTTCATATGATGTCTCCTAACTGTGTATCCTGTAGTCCTTTACAATGTACTGCATGCTCTCTCTGCCGTTCCAGACATTGATGTCGGGATAATATACCATATCTATTGTAACATTTCCGGCGCCTCTGAAAAGCCCCTCCAGGGCTCCTCTTCCGGCTGTTTCGATAATGTTCTGTTCAAAATCCGCCGCGTCCCCGAAGCGGATCAGGTCGATCCTGGTGCCTGTGTCATCCTGCGCGCCCAGCCTCACCACATTTCTGTTCCTTCCCAGCACCCTTGCGGAAAGCAGCCGTATATTTCTTGTGACGAAAAGAGGCTTGGGATTGTCCGTGCCGCAGGGCTCCATCATTTCCAGTTCCCTGGTCATTTCTACCCCCAGAAACCTCGGAGGCAGTTCCATGTCCACGCGGATCACCTCCTGCAGCTGCTCTTTCGAGAGTGTGCAGTTCTTTTCGATCCTCCGGCTGAACTCGGAGAAGTTCTCCTCCCTCATCGTGAGGCCTCCGGCCATCTTGTGGCCGCCGTATTTAATGAACAGATCCTCACAGGCGTTCATCTCCGCGTACATATCATAACTCTCGATGGAGCGCCCCGAGCCCTTCAGCACTCCTTCCCCGGAATCTGTCAGGACAAATGCCGGTCTGTGCATGCTCTCCTTGATCCTGCCGGCGATGATCCCGGCCAGAGATTCGTGACAGTTTCTCAGAAGAATGACCAGAACACGTCTGTCCTGCATTTTTTCACTCTCAATGAGTGCGGCAGCTGCGTCCGTTCCCTCGGCGGTCATGCTCTTTCTGCTGTCATTGAGGTCCTTGAGCTGCTGCGCATTCTGCAGCGCGGTGCCCGGATCCCTCTCCATGAACAATTCCAGTCCCCTGTAGGCTGTATCCAGTCTTCCGGTCGCATTGAGACAGGGGCCAAGCACAAATCCCGCGTGGTAGCAGGTGAGCTGTGTCTGCGCAAGACCGGTCACTCTGATCAGCGCCTGCAGTCCCAGGTTATCTGAGAAAGATGCCTCTCCCAGTCCTTCTTTTACAATGATCCTGTTCTCATCTCTGAGCGGCATCACGTCGCAGACTGTAGCGATGCCTGCAAAAGGGATCAGATAGCGCCTGAGTTCCCTGAACTCCCCGCTCTCTTTTCCGCCAAGAATCCTTTCCGCAAGCAGGAGGCAGATCTTAAAAGCCACCGCCGCGCCGCATATATCGGGAAAAGGGTATGATGAACCGCCGGCAGCGCTCTTTGGAATCTTCGGGTCCACTACCGCGTCCGCCGGTGGAAGCAGATATACCCGGCATCCGTCCTCCTGCAGTTTGAAGGGAACTTCATGATGATCTGTCACGATGACCGTCATGCCCAGATCCTTCGCGATCTGCAGAGCCTGCTCAGCGGCAATTCCGTTGTCACAGGTCAGGACCGTGTCAACACCGTCCTCAGCAGCTTCTCTCACAAGACGTTCATTGATGCCGTACCCGTCCCTGATCCTCTCGGGAAGCCTTACGTCCGCTTCCAGTCCAAAGTGCCTTAGCGAATACCAGAGGATAAAGGAGGAGCAGATTCCGTCCACATCATAGTCTCCGATGATTCGGATCCGCTTGCCTTCTCTTCGCTTTTTTGCCAAAATATCGACCGCTTTCTCCGCGTCGGGCAGAAAAGCCGGATCGTGCAGGTCTTCCAGCGTCCCCCTGAGAAACTTTTCAGTGGCTTCTTCCCCGATCACATCCCGGTTCCGGATCAGGCGCGCAAGCACGGGAGAGATCCCGCAGGCCTTCGCTATTTTGTTAAAATCCGCCCTCTTGGCGGTTACGACCCACTTTTTTTCCTTCAAGACATTCTCCCATCATTAATACGCGAAAAATCGAGGGAACGGACGCTCCATCCGTTCCCTCGGTCAGTTTACTATGATCAGACGGTGATCTTCGCCTTATTTCTCTCTTCCGCTTCCTTCTGTCTCTGGAGTCTTCTCTCCTTCTTGGACAGGTTGGAGCTGTTCTTCTTCTTCGGAGCCTGAGGAGTTCCGCCGCCGCCATTGCTGCCGGACGTATTGTTATCCTTGGCAGACGCAAACTTGGTGCGCAGCAGATGCCACAGGGGACCTGCGATGCATACGGAAGACCAGCAGCCTGCCACGATACCTACCATCAGGGGCAGGGCGAATTCCTTGACGGAAGCCACGCCGAAGATGTAGAGCGACAGAACCATGAAGAATGTGGTCAGGGAAGTGAAGATACTTCTGGAAAGTGTCTGGCTGACACTCGTGTTGACTACTTCCTCAAGAGCTGTTCCGGCTTTTCTGACCGCCAGGTTCTCACGCACACGGTCGAATACGACGATGGTGGCGTTGATGGAGTAACCGACGATGGTCAGCATGCATGCGATGAATGTGCTGCCGACGCTGATCCTGATGATCGCGTAAGCTGCCAGCACTACCAGGCAGTCATGCGCAAGGCAGATAACTGAGGAAGCGCCGAAACGGGCGTCCTTAAACCTGAACCAGATATAAGCCAGCATCAGGACAAGCGCCACGATAACAGCATTGAAAGCTGCTGTCTTCATCTCGGAGCTGATTGTGGAACTGATCGTCTCGGAGGTGATGTTGTCCTTGCCAACCTGGAACTGCTCCTGCAGAGCAACTGCAAGTGCTGTGCTCTTCTGCTCATCGAGTTCCTTGGTCTTGAAGATCACTTCGCTGCTGCCCGCGACCTTCTGAACCTGGGGATTCGTATCGCCGGTGGTCTCTGTGATGACAGGGAGCACTTTCTGGTTGATCTCATCGAGAGTCATATCCTCGTTAAATGTGACATTTGTGGAAGTGCCGCCCACAAAATCAAGGCTGTAATTGAGGGCGCCCTTGCCGCCGCCCGCGTTGATGGCCATACCGGCCAGTCCCGCGATGATCACGATACCGGAGATCGCGAAGACGAGCTTTCTCTTGCCGATAAAGTCGATGGGATTAACATCTCTTCCTTTTCCATAGAGCTTTTCATTCGTTGCGCCCAGAGCGTAAACGATGTTCATGAGAAGCCTTGTCACGAAGAGAGCCGTGAACATGGAAACGACGATACCGATAGCCAGCGTGTACGCGAAGCCCTTGATCGTGCCGGATCCAAGGATTGCAAGAACCGCTGCTGCGATCAGAGTTGTGACGTTTCCGTCGATGATCGCGGAGAGGGCCTTGTCAAAGCCGCTCTTAATTGCCATCTTTACGTTCTTGCCTGCGCGCAGTTCCTCACGGATACGCGCGAAAATGATAACGTTCGCGTCGACTGCCATACCGATGGAAAGCAGGATACCTGCGATACCGGGCAGAGTCAGTGTGACGTCAAATGCGTTGATGACGATCGCTACGATAAGAATATAGATGCAGAGCGCGATACTGGCGCACAGACCGGGCAGCCAGTAGACCACGCACATAAGGATCGCGACCAGAGCAAAGCCCAGCATACCTGCTGTCTTACTGGTTCTGATAGCGTCCTGTCCGAGCTGGGCGCCGACGATCTGGGAACGCAGTCTCTGCAGTTCGACTTTCAGTCCGCCGATACGGATGTTGGAAGCAAGACTCTCCGCCTCTTCGATCGTGTTCTCGCCTGTGATGACAGCGCGGCCGTCTGTGATCGCCGCCTGAACTCTGGGAACGCTAATAAATTTGCCGTCGTAGTAGATACCGATGCTCTCGCCCGCCGCATAAGCCTTGGTCGTGGCATCAGCGAACTTCTGCTTGCCTTCGTCAGTAAAGGTAAGGGAAACCACGATCTCCTGATTGTTCATATTGTCGGACTGATAGCCGGCCTTGGCCTCTGCCACATCCGTACCCTGAAGAACAGCGTCGCCGTCCGCGATGATCTGCTCGAGATCCTTGGTCAGGACGTAACCGTAATTGCCGTTTTCGTCAGTTCCGAGTTCGTAGTTCTGATTTCCGCTCTCGTCTGTCTGTCTGATAAAATACAGAGAGCCGGGCTTTCCCAGTTCCTCAAGGATCTTGTTGGTCTCTTCGACGCCGGAGATGCCGGGGATCTCGATATTGATCCTGTCGCTGCCCTCTGTGTAGACCTGCGCCTCTGTGCTGTACTGGTCAACACGCTGCTGAAGCTTGTAAACAGTATCCGACATATCCTCTGCCGAGGGGTCTTCGTCGCCTACTGCTTCATAAGTGATGCTGGCGCCGCCCGCAAGGTCGAGTCCAAGCTTGATGTTGTGATAAGATCCTCTGTGCCCGCTGCCCAGACCTACCAGTGCGGTATACGCCATAAGTCCGGTGATCACCGCGGTTAAGATCAGCGCGATGACTGCTCTCGATTTTTTCATGATGATTCTCCTTCTAACATTTCCTGGAAGAGGCTTTCTTAAAAACAATTATAAAAGTTTTCTTAAAAAAGCCTACAACCTTTGAAATTATAGCACAAAAGGAAATATTGTAAAATGTTTTTGTGCCGGGATTGCAAAAAGCATCGCGCAAAGCGGCCGGATTGCCAACTTATCCCGGCGGATAGTATACTTAAACAAAATACCGAGGAAGGATGGTTGGAATGAAACCTTTGATCAACAGAGATCCGCGCAAACTGATTGTCTGTCTTGCCGATCTTCGCAGTCATGAGACCGCGGGCTTAACGGAATCCGCCGCAGGCCGGTTGCTGCTTGCCAGAGCGCTCGAGGACTACCTTGGCCGCGCCCCTTCTGCGGAGGAACTTGCCGGGCAGTCCAAGTCCGCAAACGGAAAGTCGTTTTTCCCCGCTTATCCCGATTTTCACTACAATATCTCCCACTCCGGAGACTATGTTGTCTGTGCGTATAGCGCTCAGCCGATCGGAATCGATATTCAGCAGATCCCGGACAAAGCAAGACGCGCCTCGTCTATCGCCGGGCACTTCTTTTCTGACCGGGAAGTCGCAGCGCTGCAGGATCTCCCGGATTTTGAGATGCGCCGGCTCTTCACACGCTTTTGGACCTCCAGAGAGAGCTAC
>Ga0256404_1002951_pt1 | contig 36042 bp, 30 predicted proteins | sample RumenRJG_01DNA_FD_185990 | JGI IMG/M metagenome (GOLD analysis project Ga0256404, IMG submission 185990) | Bovine rumen microbial communities from Lethbridge, Alberta, Canada - RJG_01 | ecosystem: Host-associated > Mammals > Digestive system > Stomach > Rumen | place: Canada: Alberta | collected... | reverse complement strand
CGATGTTCTTCTTGATCAGATTGTAAGCCGTGTTGATAAGTTCTTTGCACAGCTTAGAAAGATCAGGTGCTTTATTATTTTCTTCCATATTTTTCTCCTAAAAAGCACCAGCTTAACTGCTGGCGCCGATTTACAATTACTACTGCGAGAGTATGTTACTGCATAGCGTAACGCCACTCTCTCATTAGTCTACTACGTACTAATCGTGAATGATTAGATCATGATTATCAATGTATGGCATTTTGTCTGCTATAAACTTACCTAGCTGATAAGAAGCCGCATAGTTATAAGAATAGCCATACATGTATCTTCCCAGAGCTACAACGTATGGCGTTGTACTAGTAAGCAGATTCATGCAGTCATCTCCTACAACAGATGCACTGTAATCTTGTGCTATAGACAGGATTGATACAAGTGCTATAACTACTTCAGCAAGATAAGGATTGTGCTTTATAGTTTCGGTATCAACAACTGCTTCAATACCAGGAACGACAGTAAAGTACAGATGGCTGTCGTAATCGTCGTACCTTTCTCGCGTAAAGGTTATCGGCAGCTTATTAGGGATTCGGCATATCTGCTGAAGAACTTCCAGTAAGCTATGCTTTACTAATAAGCCAAGAAGCTTAGGTACAGTACCTGATATGTGTTGCTCGCCCGGATCGTAATCTTTGTTCAGATCGAGACGAATCATAGGTATTTTGACAGTAAATTTCAGTCCATTAGTACTGCGTGCTATACACTCTGCAGGCAATTCTGATTTCACAGTAATACTCGATGACGACTGTACACCGGTACTGGTTGCTACATCCGGAGAAGAATCAGAATCAGATATTTCAACTGTAAGTACCTCGTTGCCGTTGTCGTCAAAGGTATCAGTCCTAACGATTTGATTATCAGGATCAGCCTCGATCTCCTTATCGAGAGCGATAGCATCTTCCATCACTCTCTGCCAAGCGTGTGCAACGATATCGCTGTTGATACCGTAAAGTGCCTTAAGATTCTCGTTGATCTTACGGCCCTTTTTCCTAACGAGAACGTGGAATACGATATTCTCGTTGATAGGAAGCCCATGCTCAAACTTAACATTGGTCTCGATGAAATCTACCGCATTCTCAACCAGATCGTGAGTCGTATCACCTAAGTTAGAATTCTGCTGAGGCTGCTGAGTCTGATTCTTATTATCAGACCCATTAGTTTTCTTATTTGTAAGTCCCATAAATAACTTCCTTTAACTGAAAAACATATACCTGCTAGACTAAACTACAATCTAGCAGGATAGTAATATATATTTGTAGCATAGATGAAAAAAAAACGGAAGCTTATAAGAGCTTCCGTTATTTAACAAATCTACAAAGCTATTTACTTAGTTTTGTTTAATTGCTGCCAGAGATCATATTCAGTTTCTTCTAGAAGCAACTTATCCAAGATGTCGGCTATTCTCTCGTTGGTGTAATTTCTGTTAGCCGAGTATTTACCGGTAGCTATATCTCTAGAGTCAGTTCGTTTTGGATTATTCCAAATTAAATTTATAAGAGGCTTAATTAGTTCTGGCTTCGAAAGAGCTTTAGTGCTAAAATTAGTATCCTGATCGGTGCCTCTCGCTATCGCCGCGACGGTATTCTTGGAGATATCACGTACTACTTTTACATAATCTCTTAGTAGATCTTCTTCTTCTCGAGATTCTGTGCAGGTGTAACGCATTAAATTCAAGGCAACAATACCATCATTAGATCCGGCCTTGATAAGCGCGATTAGCTTCTTGATAAAGTAAGCCGGAAATACGTTTTCGTAGGTAAGAGCATCACCACTTTCTTTGGAGATAGTTAAAGTTACCTTAAAATCGTCAACATCGTTATTGCCAAAAAATTTTACAACACTTTCATGAGTTGGATTTCCCATTTAGTTTTCCTCGGAAGCAAATTTTTTATACTCTTCTATTTTTTTAACAATAGTCTCAGCAGCTGCCTTACACCTAGTGTCAAACTGCACATGACAAATATCAAGCTGTTCTTTGAGTCTCTCCTCGACACAAGTTCCAGCATAAGTTCGTGTCAACGCATAACGCTTACCACTTACGCTTGAGTCATTCCAAACTCCCTGAAGTGTTTCGCAAATAGTTTGCTCATCGAACTTATTGGCTATGCCAGTGGTACGTACATCGTTAGCGATTCTTTCAATCTTGTCTTGAATCTGCTCACGAACATTCTCGAGTAATTCACGAAATTCTGATAATTCCTCGCTAACAGAGATCTCGTACCAGTCCTTACGATCAACGAGCATCCTACTGATTACACTAAGACTCGGCATCTGCTGGGCAATGCTGTAAATACCACGTGCTGCTGCAGTATTGTATTTTTCAACAGACTCCAGCTTTTCACCGTTCTCATCTTCAACCGTTACTCTAACGACGAAGATTCGATTCTTGTTTCCGCCGAAATAGGCGTTTAATTCTTTTTCCGATTCGTACATATCGACCTCCAATTAGGTTCAATAAATTAAAAGAGCTAATCTGCGAAAGGATCACTTGGCTGTTCAGGCAGTATTCCGCGTGCCAGTCTTACATCTTTTGCTGCTTCTACAGGATCGTAGTGCTCTCCGTACCACTGTATATCATCAGGAAGATCCTTACGGCCAAACCAGCCTTCCGCCGGGTTGAAATACTTGTAAGGAAAATCTTCTTTCTTTCTCTTAGTAACCACTACTGAACCAGCAGGATATGAGTTGATCCATTTTTCAAGCTCGTCTGTGTCACAGTTGAAACCGTATTCAAGAGTGGGCCCTTCTTCAGCTTCAACTAACCAATTCTTGCGGTGATTGAATCCAGTTACATGAGCATGACTTTGCTGTTTCGTACCATCGGGAAGAGTAACCCGAATAGTTAAATCATCCCACTTGATCATCTATCTTGCCTCTTTAGGTTATTAGACTATTAGATTTAGTCTGTCAATTAAAAAGAAAAAAAAACAGGAGACCTTGCGGCCTCCTGCAACTGCCAAACTTTAATAGTAATTAGTTCTGATTCTTCTTCAGTTCTTTAAGCTTCTGCTCTAACTTAACGATCTGTTCGCCGATCTCTTCCTGCTTGTTGAGAAAAGGCTCAGATTCTTCAACACCGTCAGGATCGTTGATAGTGGCTTTCCACATATCGCTGTACTTACGCTCCAGCTCCTTCAACTGCCAGATCTTGAACTCAATCTGTTCAGCCTCAGTCAGTTTCTCCCTCTTAGTATTGCCGGGGTTTAAGTCATGCAGTACCTCGTGGAAAGGCTTGACATCTTTGTAAGCTGGCAGATTCTTTTCAAACTCTTCCTTAGTTGGAATAGGAGGTAAGTGATCCCCTATAGAACGTAAAGCTTCCTCAGTAGTAACTATCTCTCCAGTCTCGAGATTCTTTACAGGCATATCCTTGGGCTTAAAGACCGGATCGACGTTCTGCACGAATATGCTGCACTTAGTCGTGTGGAGAATGTTCCAGAGTTTAAGGAATTGAGTCTCATCCTTATATCTCTTCTCGAACTTGCTAGCAGTGAAATCAGCCCATTTCTTTACAGTCTCCTTGTACTTGTTCAGTCTCCGTTCAAGAAGATCAGAAGCTTCTTCTTTGGCGTAAATCTCAGTTGCCTTATGCTGAGCTTCTTTAACTTCTGGAGTTTCCCAGAGACAGTTAATGACGTTAAGTGCATACTGCTTCATGCGGTCACCGAAGAGCAGACTCGGGAACACATCGAACGGCATGTTGTTGAGAATACCTGATTCGATACCGTAAACATGATCGATAGCCTGCTTAAGATCTGACCAAGCAGCATTAAGCTGATTGATAACACCCTTGGTAGTGTATTTTGTTACAAGAGTTGCCTCTACCGAATCAGGATCATCCTGGTCTTTCTTCAAAGTAGGCTCAACATCTATCTGAGCGAATGGATTGATGTCTCCAGCTACTCCCGGATTGGAGGTACTTGTCGAGAGTGTACTTTCAGTGGCTACGAATGAAGGTGAGAACTGATGCTCCTTGTTATCGTTGCTCAGCTCAACAAGCTTCCTGACCAGCTTCTTCTGATCGTCTTCATCAGTAGTGTTGTATGAACCATCAGAACTGAGCAGAGTTGCTGCAGCGCATACAACAGTTGCTGCATCAGGAGTGGCAATAGAACCGTATCTCTCCTTAGCGTAAGACAGAATCTCAGTTACCAGCTGAGACAGTTTAGATTTTTCCATAATCACCTCTTTTTAATTAAGTCCATAACTACTAAAAGCGGCAAACTGCCGTTTATAGTTCTCAATCTTTGATTTTATCCAATCAAAGAGTTCTTCATCCGTGCAAGACCTACTGCCAAACGTGGATAAGAGTTCATTTGGCCACGTAATACGAGAATCAGCATTAAGGCGTCCTTGTATTCGCGCAGCAGCAGAATCAGTTAATTCACGCTTGCTAACGTATGTTTTGACCACAGGATCAATCATACTAACTGCTCTAAATAAATTAGAGTCAGCTGAGTTGTTGTTAGCTGAAGTCGAGTTGTTGCTATTTGAAATAAATTCAACCGGATGTTCGTCAAGCTCCTTAGTTACCACGTTATAGAAAATTTTGCTGCATCTAGTGCTTAGCACACCGCATGGCAAACGTTTCAGATTACGTAAAATAGCATTAGCTCTTCGAATAATTAAACACTCCTTGGTTAACTCGATGACAGAAGCTTCAACTGTATGCTTAATTGTTTCTTTAAGTCTTTCCTGTTTAGCATTAAACAGATCTGTGGCTTTTTTGACTTCAAATGCAGCACGGACTTTATTTTCGTCATCGCGAACTGATTTAGATTCAAAAATATCGATAAAAGCTCCTTCAATGACTCCACGTATACCATTCTGGTATAAGCCGCTATTGCTTAATTTCTCAATGAAACTAGTAACTAAAGACTCTCTGTTACGAATTTCATGGTGAATGGTTTCGTCATAAAAGTTCCAAGCTTTCTGCATTGACTCGCAGTGAATGAAATTGTATTTCTCCTCCAGCTCAAGAACTTTCTTACCGAGTTCGCTCTCTCCATACAGTCCGGGCTTCAGATCTGAAAGATCAAGACTGAGATCAACTACTTTGTTGATAGCTCGAGATATTTCAGATATATTGAAAAATTGATTAACTCCATTCAGAAATACGCACACCGCTGCATTAACTAAATATGCAGCATTCTGATCCTCGATACCTTTGAACTGTTTATCAATGATACCAAGAATACTCTTAGCGAGTTTTATCTGTTCTTCCTTTTCCATAATTTCTCCTAATTAAACATATACCTGCTAGACTAAACTACAATCTAGCAAGTTAGTAATATATATTTATAAATAAAATGAAAAAAAATAAACAGGGGAGTTTCAGCTTTTTGGCATCCCCTGTTTGGTCTTAGTCGTCGTACTTGGCCAGCTCCTCCCGGAGATGGTCGGCTACTTTTTCAAGCCGTCCCATCTCCGAAAAAGACCACTCATCCCCGTAGAGATCAAACTCTGCGGAGACTCTGTCGAGTTCGACCAGGGTCTGACTAAGCAGACCCCAAAGAAATTTTTCCCTCTTACTTTCCTTATGATTCGTTGTAAACATAGCAATTCTCCTATTTTGAAAAGAAAATAAAACCGGAGGAATGCATCGTCTCACGACGAACCTCCGGTTAGTTTTTACCTGCTGCGTACTATGCCCACAGGCGGGCAAGGAGCTTAGAGGCTAGAGAGAAGATCGTTGAGCTCAACGATCTTCTTGGTATTCTTAGTCTCCTCAGGCTTCTGAGCCTGAGTCTCTCGAGAAGACTCAATAGCCTTCTCGAGGTTAACCATGCGAGCTGCATGGTTAACCTTGAAATTATTTTTTACTTCGTTAAGCTTCTTGTTCATATACACCTCAGTGTTTAAGTTTATGTGAAGCTAGAGCTCTCTAACTTCATCACCTTAATGATATATAAATGAAAAAAAACGATATACACTTAAGTAGCTCTCGGTATATACCGAGAGCTACTCTTGTACTATTCTTCAGCGATACTGCCGTTGGAAGTTATCTGGAAGGTAGACTCAAAGGACATACCTTCACGAGTAAGGTTAGCACCTAGCCAGGTAACGTGATTATACAACTGAACGTATAAAGCTTCTTTGTAAGTATCACCGTATTTAGATACTTCGCTATCGATACCAGTAAAGAATCCTAATTCAGATATCTTACCATATCTGGTGTCACCGTTATACTGAATAGTGATATATTCAAGTATTTCAGATGCTTCCAGAGATACGGTAGCGTCGCAGTAGGCTACTACAGAAGATGCACTGGTTTCGATAGTAGTATCGGTATTAGGCTTCTCAGGTGTAGGATTGAGATAAGCATCGCTAAGCTCATATCCTTCTTCCTTACCAGTAAGCGGAGATACTCTCTTAAATTTGATTTCAGTAGAAGTAAAGTTGAGTACTTTCAGGTAATACAGATAATATTCGTTACCATCATTAAGAGTCTTCTTAACACGAAGTCTGTAGTTAGCTCTCTCTGCAGCAGTAAGGTCTTCATCCACAGGTCTGCAGCGGATAGGGATAAGGCTATACAGATTCATATCAGTTCTCTTCGGGTTATAAGCGGACTGAAGAGAAGTATCATCTGCATTGTAGCAACCGTTGATACCTACACCGAAATATCTAAGTTTAGGAGTTTCACCCTCTTCACCAACGCTATCAGGAAATACATTAAGCAGATGGTTAAGAGTGAACTGAGTATCTTTAGTTGCGTTAACTGGGAGAAGTAATGATAGACCTAGCTTAGATCCAAGAAGGGATGTCACGTCAAATGAATCAGCTACTGTATTTTGCATGATAAATTTATCCTCTTATGCAATACGTTTAATATTGGTCGCACCAGCGTGAAGTGTAAAGTGATATACAGTTTTAGCTGATGTCTGGGTTATTTCATTATACTGTGTTTTCGTTCTATAATCAAATACTGTATACTTCTTAGGTTTTAGAACAGTACTTGCATCGAACTGGAAAGCAAACTTATCTGTTTCACTGAGTTTACTCATAGAGGTTAATATCTCTATGTTGTGCCCTCTCATACGTAGTTTACCTTTCCAATGATTGTTAAGATCATCTACAGATAGTTTTACTATGAACGAAAGAATATCTACAGTATATTTGTACTTCTCCTCGATACCGATAAGGAAATCAGGATCATCTATCTTTAGATATTCCCTAGTAGATCTTTCGCTATCAAGATAAGTAACATTATAACTGCAGAGACTAATGAACAGATCTCTAACAGCGTTATATATCTTACTTAGTCTTCTGACAGTATTGGTATTCTCTGCTGTATCAAATAGTGCATCGAAACTTGCTACTGCCATATGAGCGAATAAGTCATAGGAGTTGACTTCGGTAGACTTACTATACGCATCTATGATAGACGATACTGCCGGTAAAGAGGCTATCCATTCGGAAAAGTAAGTATAACTGCTGATATTAGCTAGTGAGATAACTCCACGCTTACGTAGCCGCAGTAATAATACTTTCATAGCAGTATGATACCACAGATTATTGGAGTTATCGTGTTCTCGAGTAAATAATTGTAGCATACTCCATTGTTTATTGAGCATAGCAGTAAATTCACTGTTATCTATAGCTACTTTATTAACCCAAGGGATATTATCCAGGATATACTCGAGATTGACTACACTATCAGTCTTATTTGCCTTACCGTTCAGATAGATTGTATCATTAACATCAGCATATCTGGGTTTATCCATGATAAACGGAAGCAGCACTCTAGCTACTTTAGGTATATAAGTAGGAGTGATACCTACCGATCTAAGTGAACAGTAGTAGCAGAGTAGGAACATATCAGCTACATAGATCTTAAGACTAGTTCCTCCGAAAGGATCAGTTACTCTAACGTTATAGCTAAGCTTATTCTCCGAAAGTCTATACATTAAAGTATGTAAGAAGAAATTAACTGATAACGCGTAGTTACTGGTATCGATGGAATCTTTCTTAAGTTCAAGGAACTTAGTAGGCAGAATATTGTAATTGTGAGTTCCTAATGCTTTTTCAGTATCAAGAATATACTGAGAAGATGAGTTATGCTCCAGCCCTGATTTGACTAGTCTGGGATTCAAATCATCAAGCTGTTCAGTTTTTTCCGCTTCATTGGTAATAGCGTTGAACGAAATGAAATCAGGCTTAGTTACTAAGTTAGTTCTGAAATTAGTACTATCCTGATACATATCCTTATACAGAAGAGATATGTAAGATTCACCAAGAAGATTCTCAGCAAGAATATGAAGGTTACTTTCCTTGCCTTTATTTTTCTGAATATAATCAATATTCCTGTACAACCACAATGATTGATTAGTAGTCAGTACGTCACGGTAATCACCTAATCCCTTAGAGATAAGGTATTCCCAGACATGGAAACTATGAACATAAGGAGTTTTGATATTCTCGAATCTTTGATATAACAGGACGGCTGGTAATAACTGCCAGAGCATACCCCAGAAAGTAACTGCATACATATCCTCGTAAGTATACTCATCTATCCACCAGCGAGTACGTACCATGTCCAGGAAGTTACGTAAGCAGCTAATGATACTTTCCCGTTCATTTATTTCCAGCATATTGGCGTCATATGCCAGCAATGATAAGTTAGGAGCTGCTATAGCTTCTTCTATGCTTTTAACAGGGTAAACTATATTTTGTATTAACCCTAAGTTCTGGGGATATAACTCCTGAAGATGTTTATATTCGTCATTGCCTACCCGATATAGAGCAGCTGTTTTAGGATTTGTATTTACCAGATTTTTACTGAAGAGTATTTTCTCCGGAAGTTCTTTTTCAACTGTATAAACATACATCAGGTTTGTACCAGTTGTTAACTCCTCTTCAGTATACTCTCCAGTCAGGTGAATATAGTAGGGATTCCAGGTATCATGCGGGTCTGATAACCCATGTGCAGCCATATAGCTCTGCCCCATTAAATAGGCAAATGGCTCAAATTTTATGGTTACCGTTCGAAGGAAATCAAGTATTTCTTTATGGTACAGTTGGATTTGACCTGACGGCATAATGTACCTCGTATACAAATTTTGAATAAGGAGTCTAACAAATGCCAGACGCAGTGAAAATATCCGCGGGCGGTATGAAGTCCTTACTAGGACTGGACCCGACGAAAGTATCTGACGCTAGAGATTCATTAGATAACATATCATTTATAAACCGATATTCTCCAGCAGAACTAAAACAGCTACTTAATCGTATATATGTTAACCCTAACCGTGACGGTATTGGTAATAATACTGTAACAGCTGGGGGAATCATATCATTTTTGAAGCCTGTTCATGAAAAAATAGGCAACCAAAAACTAGAAGCCAACAAATTAAGAAAGTTAGCTCCTGAAATTGACCAGTCTCGTACACTGGTAGCATCATCTATCCTAAGCCCTAATGATTTACAGGATGGTGAATTTACTTTCGATTTTGAAGATATTGCTACTTTACAGGATGAGCCTGAATTACTTGATGCTATAACCGATTTATATGCTCATTACTTCAACAGTATTTTACGCTTAGGTATCAAGTCCTATGAGTGGATAGGTGAAGCTATGTATGGCTCCGGTAGTAAATGTGTACTAATATTACCGAATAATACTCAGATAGATTTACGTCACAGAGATCAGTCTACTGTTAATAAATCAGTTTATAAACCCGAAGCTGCTTTTGAGTCATTCCAGGAATTCTGTAAGAAGGATGATGATTATCTGTTCTCAGGTAAGAAGTTATCTTGGTCAGCTTACTTCAAATCAGAACAAGCTACTACTAAGGTTAGCGACTTAGTACCATCGATGGAGAGCTACGGTATAAAGATACCTACTGCATTTCGTAGTGATGAGGATGTACGTATTTTACGTATGTCAGGCTCTCCTGATTTATCTATGTACGGTGGTGCGTATACTGCTGGTATAGAGTCTATGGTGATAAATCTTAAAGCCAAGATGGCCGAGGGAGATATCATCCGTATTACTGAGAATACCGATAGCTTTAGATATATCGGTACTAAGAAACAGCGTACTGAACAGGATATTTGGGATAAGCTTAATCAAAAATATCAGTTTAAGAAACGTCCAGCTCGTGAAGAGATAGCTATCCTTAAGGATAACCCTAACGGTATAGATCAAACTGGTCATCCTACCCTTATAGAACTTCCTTCCGAAGCAGTAGTACCTATCTTCATACCAGGAGCTCCTGATCAGCATCTGGGCTATTTTGTATTACTGGATATGTACGGCCAACCTCTTACTATCGAGAATTCAGGAGCAGCTAATACTGATACTGGTTGCCAAGCTGGATCTTCCAATGCTGCTTTTGAAGCGATGTTCGGTAATAACTGTTGCAATGCTTCATACTTCAATAACAATAACAGTTACTCACAAATGGGCAATCTGATATTCTCTAATATGCTAGATGGATATATCCGTACCCGTATGAAAGGTATCTTCCATCGTGATGACTTAGAGATAGGCAGGTATAACGCTCTTTCAACTCTGTTGTTCTACCGTACTCTACAAGCTAAGGAGTCTATGCTGGTATTCGTACCTCCTATGCTTATGCAGTATTTTGCGTTTGAGTACGATCCTAACACTGGTTGCGGTAAGAGTAAGCTTTCAGATATTCAGTTTATCCTATCTTTGCGTACTACTCTTATGATGGCTAATGTTGTAGCTGCTGTCAATGATGCAGTTGAGCATAAGCGTATCGAATTTGGTGTAGACGATAAGAATGCTAACATCGAAGCTATCATGGAACTAATAGCTAATATCTTCATCGAGAAGAATAAGCTTAATGGTTCAGTAGATCCTTCTGAAATTATGCGTGATATGTACAGCAATTCATTAACGATAGTTCCTAAGAATATTCCGGGTCTGTCTGATATGCAGGTTGATGTACAGCAAGCTGGAGGTCAGTCCTCCCGTGTAGACGACCAGACTCTTGAACAGCTTAATAATCTTATCGTATCACAGCTCGATGTACCGCCTTCAGCTCTTAACCAGCTCAATGAACCTGAATACGCTAGATCATTAGTGGTAGGTAACCTGTTCTTCGCTAAGAAGATAACTCGTTATCAGCGTATTTGGTGTGATATGATAGATAAGTTCGTTAGGACTTATACATTAGTTGATCCTGTATTCCGTAAAGCACTACGTAAGAAGATATCTCTTTATGGTAAGCTTCCTGTTAAAGAGAAATTACCTCCTAAGGTAGCTCAGCTTAAGCTAAAAAATCCTAATCTGTATAGCGGTGAGATAGATGATTTAGCTGATATGATTTTCAATCGTGTCAGATCTCATTTACCTAAGCCTAACATTGCCGTAGATAAGGCACAGTTTGAAGAGATATCTAACTACATCAATAATATCCAGCAGCTAGCCGATATCTTCTTTAATCAGGAAATCATACCTTCTGATGATCAGCTCGCACAAGCATCTCTGCCTGTAGCTAAAGCTAAATGGAAGAGTGATGAGGTTGCTAAGTTTATCTCTGAAGTTGGGTCATTTAAGATGTGCGACATACCTAATATGGATGACGCTGACCTTAAGGAGCTTACTGACTTCATTCAGGTATTCCAGAACCTTGGTGCTGGTCTCAACAAACAGCGTACTTCGCTTAGTCAACCTTCTGAAGATAACGGAGGCGGATTCGGCGGAGACGGCGGCTATGGTGGTTCCAGTGACTTCGGCGATGCATCCGGAGGTGATATGGGCGGAGACCTCGGTGGAGATTTAGGTGGTGACGACTTAGGTGGTGATCTTGGTGGAGGAGATACGGGTGGAGACCTTGGTGGTGATATGGGTGGTACATCTGAGTCAAGTTCATCTGAATCATCTAACAGTGAATCATCCGGCGGTGAATCAGATTTTGATAAGTTAGGTGGTGCTTCTATGGTTGCAACTAACTATATCAACAACCTGCGTAAAGGCAAAAAGAAATAGAGGATAAATAATGTTAAGAGTATTTATTAGTTGCCCTATGAATGGACTCTCTGATGAAGAGATAATTAAGACCCGTACAGATATCAAGGATAAGCTCAGTAAGACCTTGGCATCTGATTTCGAGATCGTTGATTCTTTCTTCACTAATTTCCATGTATCTGGTAACTCTCATATCGATCCAGCTATGTACTATCTCGGTATGGCTATTTGCAAGATGGCTAATTCTGACATTGCTGTGTTTGCTAAGGGCTGGGATAAAGCACGTGGCTGCAAGATGGAGTATGAGATAGCTCGGGCTTACGGTAAAACTATCGTTATTCTGTAAACTATATTTGCTGTTCAAATATAAGATCGGCGTATACACCCAGCCTAAGCTGGGTGTATACGCTTTTATCTTATTGACTAACTTGCTGTATATCAGAGTACATCTTCATGATTTCAGCATTCTTAGAATAGATTTGTTCAATATCAGCATCAGTTATGATACCTATCTGAACTCCTCGTTTGAATGCCTGATCGTAATAGGGTTTGTATTCTGGATAATTCTTGATAAGCTCGGGCTTGGAGTAGCATACTGCTCCATACCTAAGTATCTTCCTGATAGAACAGAACGACCAAATCATAGTTTCAGGCATGGAGCATAATCCCATAGCTAAACCGATAGTTTTAGCTCTGCAGGTGATGATAGCCGAGATAACAGGACCAACTAGACTGCTCTGCTCACTGCACATATCTACACCAAGCATGAATGCTACAGTCTGGTTAGGAGTGCGAGTATCCAGGAATCTACAGAGGTCATTGATCTCTTTAGCTTTGAACCAGATATCACTACGGAAGTATACCCTAAAATTAGTATTATCGGTACTGAGGATATGCAGTTGTGGAACTTGCTGAGCAGCGACAGCTACCTTGATAGCTCCAAGTTCAGGATGCTCTTCAGCACGGATATCTTCCAGTACAGATTGGAATTTAGTACTGAAACTCTCCATAGCTACAGTAGATGCTTCATGACCGCTGCTGTAAACATGATCATGTTCGCCGATAGTATTTTCTTCTTCCTCTACACTTACCGGTTCAGAAGTAGGTTCTACGTTTTCACCTAAAGTTTCTTCAGTTATACCAACAGCCGCATATGGATCACTATAATAGTTACTCATTAGTACCTCCCTGATTCTGTGTTCTCTTGACCCATTCGGATGCAGGTATCATGATGTCTTCACCAGTCTGGATACGCTCGAATTCTTCCTTAGTAATGTGGCCATCAGCTAGAGCTTTACTGAGAAGAGTTTCGTTAACGTATCTAACCTGCTTAGCAGCTGCCTGTTCAATACGGGTAGATACACCTTCATCATTGTGACTGCTCATGTGGTACAGCATAACGGCGAAAGGAGTTACACTAGCCATACCTCTACGAGCAGAACTGTGGATAAGAGCTGCAGCAGATGCGCAGAGACCACGAGCTATAGTAAATACTCTGCCGCTGCAACTATCGATAGCACTGGCTATCAGACCACCTGAAGAGATATATCCACCGGGACTATCGATGAAGATATACATAGCATCAGTCGGCTGCATAGTCATGAGGATATCGATAAGAGTGATGTAGTTATCTACTTCAGTTATCTGGCCAGATACATATGCAGTGTAAACAGCGCCTCCCTCAGGAGTAGTACCGGCTCTATAAACAGGACATCTGCTTTTACAGGTACGAGCTTTTTCACAATACTCAAATACTGGTAGTTCAGCACTAGGAGCTTGCCTTGTAGCAGCCATATCGCTGTTGATGTCGGCTAAGCCTGCTTTGATCTTAACTTCATTTTTATCGCTTTTAATATCATTCCAGAAACTGTCAAGCGATAAGTTACTACTATCCATGTAAGACATAACAGTCTCTCCTATTATTCTTCGGACATAATTTTCTCAAGACGCTTAGAGATACGACTAAGCTGTTTAGCTATCTTGCGCAGTTCTTCAGCTTTGGCCTGCATATCAGGATCGTATTCCTTCTTAGGGCAATCTGCTACTTCAGTTACCTGGGCTTCTTGCTCAAGTTGATAATAAGGCCTAGAGGCATCACCGTAATTAGTCTTAGCTAATTTAGCGAAGGCGTCTTTAAGCGAATTTATAATACTCATTAACATCTCCCGTAAATAATAGAAGCACAGTCTCTTAACTTACCATTAGCATCAAAGTAGCTATGCTCGCCAGTAAGCAGAGTATTCTGTCCGCAAACATTAACTCTGGTATCATGATAGATACGACCGATATCACGATCAGTAAGCATGATATCTTCCATACCAGCATGAGATTCAACTATACGATCAAGATCCTTACGTTCAACATTGATCTCTTCAAATGATTCGTTGCCAGCAGCATAACGTTTACTTGCTATTTCGTAACCGGGAGCACCGACGGCATCAAAAGTTACAACTAGCTGTACGTTACGATATTCATATTTACTATCAGGACCAGTTCCAGGAGTGCAAAGAGATCTGATACTGAATGAAGTGTTGATACTAGGATCCCTAAGACTCTTCTCCAGATAAGCACCATAAGGACCGCAAGGTTTAACCAGTGCTCGTATCGGATAAGCAGGGATGCCGTGCATCATGATAGGTTCTTCGTCTACCCAAATCTTGGTGAAGAGATGGCTCTGTTTAGATTCATCTATCTTGAGTAAACGTCTGATGTCTTCCTGGTTATTACTGTAGATATCAGGGTGACCCCACTCACCGAACAGGTTGCCATCACGAAGGCAGATGTTGAATCTGGAGTTAGGATCACTCATAGCTCCGATGAGAGACTTGGGATCATAAATAACACCTGCACGGGTAGGAGCACCTACACAACCTAATACTGCAGGATAGCATCCGTTCTCATCAGGTTCAAGAGCTTTAACAGTGTGATCGTTGTAAGTGCTGAGAGCTGCACAGGAAAACTTTAGATTGACAGGTAACGACATAGGTATATAACCTCCAAAGAGTATATTCAGCTATTCGATGGCTAAGTTACTGTCTGAAAATGTCTTCAATTTCGACGTTCTCAGCATTCTGATGAATAAGAGCTGTATTCATACCCTGCTCAGCATAACTACCGATGATACGTGCATGTGTTGAATTAGTAGCATAAGCAGGCTGATTAAGCTTAATATTTACAGGCGGCTTAGTCATAGGAGTTAGCCTGTAAAGTTTAGTAAGATCGTCTCTATCTCGATAGATATGAGCATAAACTATTTCGATAACCGCATGGTTAACGTCAATACCTTTACCAGTTATCTTTTTACAGTCATCGAATAAACAAGCGGTTGCATCGTAGTCAAGATATTCAGGCATCTTACCGCCACCGATGAACTCTTTCCACATAGCGTAATGAAGCTTACCATCCTTAATTACACTTGAAGTACACATGATACGATCACCTTTGTGTAATTCAAGGATAGTGTACTTTTTATCATTGATAGTTTCAGTTCTGATATCACTGGGATCTACATCAATAACACCTGGTATCTGCAGACCGCAGTCTACTCCATCTACATTCATAGGGAAAATACCAAGTACGTGTACAACTTCAGCTATAACCAGATAACCTAGCATAGTGTAATGTTCAGGTATTCGGATGATGAGTTTATCACCCATGAATCTAGTGCAATCGTCTTTTTCACTATATTCAAATTTGTTAGATAAATCAGCCATTTTAGTCTCCTAGCATCTGTATCATGATACATCTGCCATTGTTAATATTCTGAAATGAATGATGTTGGCAATCAGGATCAACCATAGACAGATGTTCTTTATCGAAAGATGCATCGTCAACCAAAATAACTTCATCACTCTGAGTAGTAAGTTGAGCTTTATCAGAATACATATCACGATGATAATTCTTAACAGTGTGTGTAGCTTCGTTGATAAGTAAACCAGCACTTCTGCGTATATCTATCGTGATACCATTACGCCATACATCACAGAGATACTTGTTAACATAAATTCTTGAAGTGTGAACAAAAATAATAAAAGTATCTGCAGAGAGATCAGAAGCAAATGCCTGTAAGAGATGAGTTCTAGGATCATCAGCCTGATAAATAACATTAGCTTTAGTTACAGGATTCTCTTCAAGCATTTGACGTAGAGGTAATGCTTTGTTCAGAGGTAGTTTATTGACATCTACGATAATACGATGATTGCTTGATAGTTTATATTGATCAGGTAATACCAGTATACCTCCAAGTACAATGATAGGGGTATATTCATCTGTACTGTACTTATTAAAAGTAAGTACTAAGCGATGACTGGTAGTTAAACCAGTAGCTAATGCTGAATTAACCTCAAAATGATCCTGATCTTTGATACTGATGATATCTACATCACCAACATCAGTAAAATCCAGAAGTTGTACTTCTGGAGTATTTCTGCCATTATCGTGCCAACAGAGTTTAGCTCCTCCTAGAGCGTATAGTGCTTTATTGGTTTTATCATATACAGGTCTGCAAGTAAATCCGTTAACGATAGGTATACATCTTTCTAGATTAGGAAATTTAGTTGCACCAGGTTGAATACTCATACGTAAATCGTGAAGCATCCAGCGATATGCATAGATGTTATATCTACCAGTAAGGTAATCACCGTAATCTAAGTTAAAGGTATTTAGAGTAGTAAGAGCATCCCAGTAAACTACAGGATTACGAGGATTGGCTGTACCTGGAACAAATCCAGGAAGATCTGTAGCATAGCCTAAAACAAGAGCATCAGTCAACGCTTTATCTAATTCGGACCAAGTAGATACTCCAAGATTGTAATCACGCATCATTCTGCTGTAATCAAGTATATAGATCTTTTTAGATTTATCTGTTACAGCTAGAAAAACATTAGTGTTTATATCTTTATACTGTATATCTGACATTTGAATTTCAGATACAGTATATGCATTTATGTTACTAGTAGATTCGATATAGACATATTCAGATGTATACATCTACAGGTCCTCCCTGATCGATAGTTGAATATAATATTGCCTATAGAATTTTCAGGGAGATAGAGAAAAAATAAAAAAAGAAGCTGCGATGATGCTGCAGCTTCTTATCTAGAGATGAAAAGGACTAGTAAGTACTACTTAGTCTTACCAGCCCTCTTAGCCTCAACCCTGGTGATGGCCTCACGAACCATCTCAGGGTGTGACTTGTAGAAGTCCATAAGGGCTGACTTCATACGAGGATCAGACCAAAGCTCATGGACAGGATCATGACGCCACTTAACTTCTTCCACCTTCTCGTGGAAGATCCTTTTAATGAAATTGAACATATGCACCTCCAGTGCGTTAGATGGCTGCGGAATTACAGCTCATCTTTGTTCACTTAAGTAATATAGATTTGTTTTTTTTTTGATAAACAGGATAAATTAGGTGGTTCTCCAATTAAGGAGAACCACCTAGCGTTTATTAGTTTTTGTTTATAATATTTTTCAAGGACTCAAGTACGCCAGTAGTAAGATTAGATAATTCTACCGTAATCGCCGGCAGTTTCTGCAGTATATCTTGATATCCCTTTACGTAGTCTAATATTAACTTTCCAGTTTCAGCTTGTTCGGGACCCAGTTCTTTAAGCAAACTGGCCTTCGAAAAAACTTTACCTACTTTATCTTTAGCTCTGGTTACCTCAACATCAAGCCTATTTTCTACAATGTCCGGTAAAGTTTTTGCACAATATTCCAATATTGAAATGATATCGCTTGCAGAACATTTTCCGGTTGACGCATTGCTGTCGGCGTGTATAGTATCTAATACTTTTCTTAAATTTTTACCACAGGCAGTTAACTCGGCAGAGTAATTAGCGAATAATTCGGTTTTTTTCTTTATATGATCATCGGAATCCTTCCGCGATTCTTTATCTCTATCATTGATACGATTTTCGCACCAGCTAGCCAAGGCATTGGCCGCGGATCCTAAGCCAAATAGATTGTCGCTTAATCTTGTTAATATGCCAGATATCTCGCGACGCTCAGAATCGTGTAGTTTTCCTAATATACCGTAGCAATCTAATTCCTTGGCATCTTTATATAATTTCTTAAATCTTTCAGTATACTGTTCTAGTGTTTCTATTTTTTTGCCAAATAGTGCAGTAATCTTATACCATATTTTCAGAACAGTTCTTCTAATCCATTCCCAGATGCTGCTGATAACACTCTTGACTTTATGCCAAAATCCAGTATTCTCATCTTCCATAGCTGCTATAAATCTAGCTGAGTATTGGTCACGAGGGTTACCTGTTACAGCGAATGATTCGCAACTAGGAAATCTTATACCACAAATTCTATCTAGCTCACCGTTGGAGTTGTAAATACTGAGGAAAGTTCTATCAATACCGTAAGTCTTAACATGAGTATACAGCTTACTTGCTTGAACCAACATCTGAGCTTGTATCTCGTTATCCTTAGCCTCGGAGTTAGCATCAGCTACATCACTAGCTATCTCAGCTGACTGATCTGCAGCTGCTACTGCATCTTCTTCAGGGGTAGTAACATTGTTGTTGATCTCAACATCACCATCAAGGTATGCTTCCATACCGTAGAATAAAGAACTTAATGCCATTTACTTATACCTCTTATAGAGTAGTTACCTATTAGATAGTAAAAAAAACAAGGACTAGGGAATTTAACCCTAGTCCTTATACAATTTACTATATGAAAGTTAAGCATAGTTTGATGCACAAAACTACATTCATAGGAGTAAAGTACTTATGAGTTCTTTAGCTACCGATTATATCTGGAAAGGATTTGCTGATGAGTATGCTGATAAGGAAGCAGATCTTATTCCTTCTACTGAACGAATGATTGAGAGCAAATTCAAACGTCTCTACACGATATTTCGTATAGGCCACTTCTCATCTCGTATAGTAGAACTAGATGATAAATTCGAGTTACCAACTAATTCTATTCTACATATAGCAGATAACTTCGCACATCCGAATAGTCTTAGTGATTTACCGGATGTTGAACACAACATCTTCATTCAAAGAGAACACTTCCTCAGGTATATCTATCATGATGCTGAGCTACAGCTTGACGGTCCTCTTACTTATGAAGATAAGTATATTTACCGTATAGCTGGTCTTCCTTCTAAGTTGATGAAATTCAAATCAACTTATAGAAACATGTTTAAGTATATAACTTCAATAGACGCTTTACCTAAGAAGAAAGAAGCTCTGCTTATCATCAACCATAACCCGTTATTCAGGGTTAAGATGTTTGGCAGACTACAGTTCTATCGTAGGATGACACTTATTCTGACTTCTATACTCAATAGCTGCTGCAAATTAGCTGAGTTTAATAAGAATCAGTTTATCTTCTTACCTTGGGATACTGAGTTTTATGATAAGTCTCAGTTCTTAAGATCACGTACAGTACTTAACTATGCATCTATCAAACATCCGGATAGCCTTCACTACATCCTGATGATGCATATTCTTAATTTCCTGTGGGATACTGCTACTACTTCTTTATTATCCAAAATACCTGATGATGTACTTAGCCAGTTATACATCGTACCTTATCTTGATGGTAAGTATATCTTCTATAATCTCAGAGAGCTTAAGAATCTTAATGTAGATAATGCTGCTTATCGCAGAGTATGCAACCAGCTTAATCTTTTATCTTTAACCGGGCTTAAAGAAGCTGAAGCACATCCGGCTTATCAGGCTCTGGTTAAAGAGACTGTTGCAGATGCCAAGGAAGATCCTGAACATGAAGATACTGAAGTAGCACCTCCTCCCGTATCTAAAGTTATAGAGACTGAGCAGGATAAACCTGATACTCCAGCTAATATAGAGCGTAAGACTAATGCTGTAGAAAAAGTATTAACTACTATACATCAGGATATTAGACGTGGTTTAACTGGATCTGATTCTTTAGTTAAATCTGTAGAAAAGCCTATAACAACTGTTAAGCCTACTGCTCCGCATAAAGTAACTACAGTTTCGACAGATATCGTATCTCCGTTCAATCCAGTAACTACCACTAAGTCTAACGGTACATCAGTTAGACATATTGCTACCGTTACTACTCAGGCTAACGTAACTAAGATAGATACCTCTCTGGCTGATACGGATAACTTTGCTAAGGACTACGTAGAAGATTTCGATAAGCTACAGGACAGTTTTATTGATAATTTCGATATGTCTGTAGCTGCCAAGAATCACTTCAAGAATATCTCACGTGCTTATAAAGATTTAACTATTGGTAACCAGACTCTTGAAGAGATCCTGGAAGATAACAACGATAGTTCTCTGTCGGATACTACACTTGATGAGAAGCAGATAGGCTATCTTCCTGATAAGTCTGCGCTAAAATCAACTCTCGATACTTTTGAGAAGGATTATGTTAAGAAGACTTTTAAGAAACAGATAGCTGGTATCATCACTTCCTTTGGTAAGGAAGGTGTATACCTAACTGGTCTTAAGACTGAAAAGGTTGTATCGGATCTTCATAACTACACTAACTATAAATGTCAATATACTGATATACGGGGTAATAAATCTACAGTTAGTTTCAAGATACCTAATGTACACAGTAACGGTACCGTTACTATCGATGGCGTTACTCAAATTATTAAGAAGCAACGTTGTCCTCTTCCGATAGTTAAAATAAGTGATACTGTGGTATCACTAGCCTCTAATTACAATAAGACCCGTGTAGTAAGAAATACTAACAAAGCACATAATTTCTACAGTTATATAAATAACTTTATCAACGACAAGACTAAATCAAATGCTATCATAGCTTACGGTAACCATACTGTTAATTTACCTATTTCTTATGAGTATGCTACTATCGGTGAGAGATATGGTACTATACAGTTTACTGATATTGATACAGGCGATAAGTACTTCTTTAACTTTAACTATGACGAGAGAACTAAGTACTTTGGTAAATCTGAAGATCTTTTGAAAGAGTTAGAGAGTGAGTACGGCGTATACGTAGGTTATAATGATAAAGATTATTTCTTCATTGATAACAATAACACGGTATTCGCTGTAAAGAGATCTGGCGGTGAAGATACTGAGTATCTGTATCATTCGCTTATTGATATCTTTAAGCTATCTGTGTTCAAGGAACAGAGAAGTAAGATTAAGCCTCTAAGCGAATGGATAACTATCCGTCTGCTTGATTTGAATATGCCCGTTATCTTCATGCTGGCATATCGCTATGGTTTACGTAATACTCTTGACTATCTTGGTATACATTACACTATAACTGAAGCTAGAAGTAAAGTCATTACTGGTGAGAATGTAACTGCTGGTACTGAAGACTTCCAGGATGATCTAGTTTTAGCTACTGAAAGTTATCAGCGCCCTGTTATGGCCCATCTGGGCGATGTAGCTATCTACGCTACTATCAATGGCAACACGGGTACCTTCGGTACTAAGACGATGGTGATACGTGCTATCGTAGCTACGGTTAAATTAGGCACTAAGGCTTCCTGTGCTAGACGTATAGTTAACTTAGATGGCAGTCATTACCAGATAGGTACAGATAAGAGTATACCGCGTGATTTAGTAGATAAACTATCTGAGTATCTGCACTGTGGTAAGAGTAAGATATCTAAAGCTAAACTTAATCTTATCAATTCAGATAAACAGTTAGATAAGAAGATACTTGCTATACCTCGGTTATCTCCTTCGGAGTATGCTAAGCTGGTATCTAAACTTAATATACCTGGTAATAAGGTTATACCTCCTAAAGCTGGTAATGAAGATCTATCGGAAAATATAAGGTATATTCCTCAGCCTAATGATATTCATATTCGTTTCGCTGATCGAGTATTACACTTTAACCGTTATCCTCTTCAACAGTCACTCATAGTAGCTGGCTTAGCTAATTACGATTTGACTTCGTACAGTATGGCTGAGTTTGAGGATAAAGACGTATATTTCCGTATCTTAGCTAACGAAGGTACTTCTACTAACTATCTCAAAGGTATCGATGATTTCTATGACCTGTTCATTGACAATATCACCTACGGTGTGTTGAAAATGATGAAAGAACCTACTAACGTTAGAGATCTGCTGATACGTTGTGCTGTATTACTAACTACTACTGATCATTTGCCTCCTTCGTCTGGTCTTAATCACCGTATTCGTGGTTATGAACAGTTTGCTGCAATAGTGTGCAATGAGATGTCACGTTCATTCGCTAATTATCGTAGTCATAAGGGACTAGGCAGTAAGTTCACTATTAACCCTGATGCAGTATACTTACGTATCATTCAGAATGCTACTATGCTTCCTGCAGAGTTAGGTTCTCCTATGGAAGACATGAAGCTTAAAGCTGAAATATCTTACGCAGGTATCGGTGGACGTACAGCTGAGTCGTTCGTGGTTAACGATAGACGTTTCGATGAGTCAGATATCGGTGTCATCGGTGAAGCTACGGTAGATAATGGTAAAGCAGGTATGGCTGCAGTACTATCCTGCAACCCTAATATTAAGGGTACTCTGGGTATAGTTCAGCCTACTGAAGATAAGAATAAGATTGAACCTTCGCAGCTCTGGACTACTACCGCATTGGTATTCCCTTGCTCAGCTAACGATGATACTAAACGTATCAACTTTATCAATATTCAGTCTTCGCACTTAGTACCGGTTAAGCAATATGATCGTCTTCGTGTACGTACTGGATATGAACGTATCGTAGCGCATCGCTGCAGTCGTATCTTTGCTGGTGTAGCTGAGGATGATGGTAAAGTAACCAATATTGATAATAAGGCTAAGCTGATAGAAGTTACGTATAAGGATGGCAGGAAGGATGTATTCCCCTTCGGTGAAAGTTATACGGAATTCCAGTCATTCGAAGTAACTAATAGAGTAGATGTAGATGTTAAGTTAGGCCAGTCCTTCAAGAAAGGTGATGTCCTTACTCATAATCGTGATTACTTCCACAGAGATCATGATACTGGTCAGGTAGATTTCAGTATCGGTTCACTAGCTAATGTTGCGCTTACTGAAAGCGATGCTACTACTGAGGATAGTTGTGAGATATCTAAGCGTTTGTCTGATAAGCTTACGATGTATCCAACTAATGAAAAGAAAGTTGTACTCCCTGCTAAGAGTCTGGTGCATTTCTGTGCTAAGGTAGGAGATCATGTTGTTCCTACGGATAATCTGATGATCTTCGAAGAGAGCCCGATGGAATCACCGATGTTCGCTGCGGATGATGATACCCTAAACATGATAGCTGATCTTAATAAATCTACTCCGCATGCTGATCATGAAGGTGAGATAGTTAAGATAGATGCTTACTATGGCTGTGATATCAAGGATATGTCTCCTACTCTTCAGCCGATAGTCAAGGAAGCTATAGCTGAAAAAGTAAGACGTAGTAAACTTGCATCTATGACCGATAAAGCTGACGAGTACCCTACTTCATCAGTTATAGATAAAGACTCTAAATACAAAGGTACGATGTTTACCAAAGATACCGTGATGCTTATTTTCCACATCAAGGAAGCTATACCTCATGGTACTGGCGATAAACTCGTTCTGTGTAATCAGCTTAAGTGTACCTGCTGCGGAGTATTCCCGAAGAAGATATATACCGAAAGTGGTGTCGAGATCGATATGCTGTTCTCAGCTCGTGCTATGAATAAACGTATCGTGCTTAGCGCTCCTCTTACTGGTATAGCTTCACGTATCCTTGAGCGTGTTGAAGATGACATCTGCAAGGAATGGTTCGGAGAAGAACGTCCTCCTCAGGGATCTGAAAACAAATAAATTATAATGGTACCTACTACCCGTATGGGTAGTAGGTACTTTTCAAATTATGCTGTTAAATTTTAGTGACTAAGATTTGTGACTATTAGAGTAATCTATTGCGTCTTTACCTATCCAGTCAAGATCCGCTGCGTCCTTATTGTTTTGGTAGAGCGGTAGCCCCTTTACTGTACTGTCGATTAGCTTTCCACTAGCAGTCTTAAATCTGTCAACGCTTTGGGCTTTTAGTTCATCTTGTATTTTGGCTAAAGTTTCTTTACTTATCTGGAAACCCCTGACGCATTCGTTACTTATGATCGCAAGAACATTCTCTAATCGTGCACTAGCTCTTATGACTTCAGCTGCCATTCTTGTTAACATGCTTGAGCCGTCTCGGTCTTCACTTTTATCGTCATTGTCTTTTTTATCATCAAAAGTACCATGATCTATTATATTCTTTGCGCGATTAAGAACCCACACTATGGACTCGCGAAGTTTTGTTGCATCGTCTTTAGTAGTTGCTGTCCATTCGTCTATTGTCTTAAGACAGTTTGCAAGCTCACTAGCAAAGTATAGATCATCTTGATATTGCATTCGACTAGGACGATAATTTTTGTCCGGGTGCTTTTTATAATGCTCGTCTTGATCTTGTTTCAACTGCTGGTTAGCTAATTCTATTGCTTTACTGTATTCTCGTTTGGCTGCTCGTTCTCTGTCATCTGTAGAGGTCATAAGTTTATCGTAGTCTTCTTTATGTTTTATAGCATAAAATTTTTGCCAGGCATCCGATGCAGAGTTATTAGCTTCGTCTCTCTCTTTTTCTAATTGTTCAATTTTTTTGTCGGCTTCCTCTTTATCTTTCTCAGCTTTAGCTTGAGCCGACTGTAACCGGGCTTTGGTCTCATCTAGCAGACTATTTAATGTATCAATTTTCTTCTGTAGAAATTCTGCATTTTTCTGAGCTGCCTCAGTATCAGTTTGTGCTTTTTTGAGTTTCTCAAGTGCATCTGCTAGTTCTTTAGATAATTTTGCTATTGTTTCTTTATCTACCTTAGCTTGCTGCATAGTTTTTACATATTCTTCATTAGCTTCTACAGTAGCTTTAGTATCTTCTCCGACATTCTTAGGAGTCTTATCTCTCTTAAAGAAATCTACAAGTCTCTTGAACTGTTTCTTGATCCAATCCCAAAAATCAGTGATCTTACTCCAGATCCAAGATGCTTTTTCTTTGATCCATTCCCATGCTCTCTGAAAAGCATTTTTGATCCAACTCCATAAACCTTTGCCTTCGTCCTCCATAGCAGCTATGAATCTAGCTGAGTATTGACTATGAGGATTACCTGTTACAGAAAAAGCTTCACAACTAGGGAATCTTATACCGCACATATGATCTAATTCATGATTAGCGTTGTAGATACTAAGGAAAGTACGATCGATACCGTAAGTCTTAACATGAGTATACAGCTTACTCATCTGTACAAGCATTTGAGCTTGTACTTCATTATCTTTGGCTTCAGAGTTAGCATCTGCTGCATCAGAAGCTATTTCAGCAGATTGATCTGCAGCTGCTACTGCATCATCTTCAGGGGTAGTAACATTGTTGTTGATAGTTACGTCACCGTCTAGATATGCTTCCATACCGTAGAATAAAGAACTTAATGCCATTTACTTATACCTCTTATAGAGTTAATTACCTATTAGATAGTAAAAAAACAAGGACTAGGGAATTTAACCCTAGTCCTTGTTATACTACTTAAGACATATTACTGCCAGCGGCTCTCTTTACGAGACTTCTCATCTGTGTTCTTCTTACGGTTACGCTGACGGTTATCAGCGGCGATATCAGTGAATTTAGAATCCAGTACCTTGATTTCTTTTCTAGGTCTCTTAGATTCCTTCTTGGTATCGGATACTATAACAAGCTTCTCGCCATCAAACTTGAAAGTCTTGACGAATGCAGCACTACCCTTACTATACTGAAGAGTATATTCTACATCCTTGTCGGCTAGAAGTACAGACGGCCTACTGCAGTTGCAATAAGTTCTACCGAAACGGTTAGTACGCTCGATAACACTTCTGATGATACCTTCAAAGAGACGTCCCTCAAGATAAAGCTCCTTGCTATCGGGCATCTTAACACGAGCCTCAGGATCGTCTGCCTTGATGTAGATGAGTGCCTGCTCATGGTCGTTATCAGTATCGGCATCTATACTCTGTGCGCCGATAAGGCGTTCAGTTTTGCCAGTAGCAAAATACGATTTAAGTACAGCTTTAACGTGAGTAACAGTACTACCTACCTCAGCATCACGGATGATGAAGATCTTAGGAGTAGGAGCAGCAGTCTCTCCAGGCCTCTGGGAGAAGTTACCAACCTTAACGCCAGTTAGTGGATGAATACGACTGGGAACCTTGAAAGACTCAACAGTTACTCCCTCGGTTACATTGTCCAGATCAAGTGTGTAAATTAACATTATTTTCCTCAGATTTAGTCATTATCAGATTTAATATACTTATCGTACACGTTACAACTAGCGCCATAAATAAGTATAAAGGGCAAAAGAAACAGTGCGATTACGCATAGCATGATAAGCAACCATATAGTTATCATGCTAAAAAGTAATGCACTGCAAGCAGCTAACAGGTCATAAAACATATCACTGACCAGTTGTAGGATCTTGGTATACGTAGAGATCATTCTCAGTCATTACTTCAAAGACACTTCGTTCGGCATCTACCTTACTGGCTAAGTACCAACGAATGATGTTGGGCAAATCAAATACTTTACCAGATCCAACTATACTATTTACCCAGTTTAATGTAAGCTGAGCTGAACGAGGGTTAAACTTATAAAAGTAGGTTGAATAACAGCCCAGAACTGTATTAAGATATTCAGGGCTACCTTCGCACTGACCGGCTATCCAGGCCAGAAAAATATCAGAGATGTTAGGCTTGCAGTTTTTGTAAAATGCAATCTGACGAGTGTCGAGGATAGAATTAGGGTTGCTGCCAGCGTGAGCTATCTGATGTTTGATTCGTTCTGCTACATCAGACTCCATAGGTACTTCACCAGTCTCAAGCTTAGCCCAATCATCACAGAGTTTGACAAGTACTGGACTAACTGTCTTGGAATCTCTTACCTTACCGATAAACTCCTCAGCTAATTCAAAAGGAGTTTGATTATGCCTAGTTTTAATCATAACTTTTAATTGTCCTTAACATGCTTACGTATAGATACTAAAGTATAGTTAATAGACGTAGTGCCGTTATAGTACGTCATATCCGGTGAAATGAGTAAATCCACTTTACAGTTAACCCAGGTCTGGAAATCGATAGATGATCTAAACTTACGTACTGCGAGATTGATCTCTCTACGTTCTTCAGAACAAACTACCATCTGAGAAGTTTCACGGTTAACTGAAGCAGCACAAACCAATACATTCTTTAAGAGAAACACCAGAGGCTCGTTATTAACACCAGTTGGTTCTACAGCATTGATAACATAGTTCTGGAATCTTACGTCATGAAGATTTTCTAATGATACTACAGCATCATAAGTGCGTATGAAGTCAGTATTAGTATTGCCCTCTTTAAGAGTCTTTATCAATTTAGCTCTGAAAGTATCTATATCTTTCTCTTTGATAGTTAAACCAGCAGCAGCATGATGACCGCCAAACTGAACAAGACAATCCTTACACTGTTCGAGTGCTCCATACAAATCAACTCCTTCAGGTGCTCGACCTGAACCTCTGACTGTATCACCTTCACCAGACAGTACAATGGTCAAAACTCCAAAGATATTACACAGTTTAGCAGCTACTATACCGATAACACCAACTTGCCAATCTTTGCCATGAACAACTACTGCAGGAGGGAATTCAACTATATCAGTACCGATGTATTCGTGAGCTTGGTTAAGTGCTTCGGTAGTAATAGCACTTTCAACTATCTTACGCTGCTGATTAAGTGCCTGCAGCTTGATAGCTACTCCGATAGCATCCAGCATATTTCTATCATAGCTCTTATTCGGGTTACTTTCAAACAGTAACGGAGCCATACCGATAGGAACATTATCCATACGCCCAGCTGAATTAAGCTTAGGAACAACCATGAAGCTTAAAAATTCAGAAGTGATAGGACGATTGGCACCGCTTACTAAAAATACATTAGGATCAAAGATAGGGTTGTAGTTACAAACATTAAGCAGTGCTCTTAGTCCAACATGTTTAGTTATGCCTAACGCAGTTAGTCCGTAACTCAACTGCCTACGCATAGTAGGATTAAGCGGTATCATGTCAGAGCTGATAGACATAGCCGTTAGCGCATCACAGTAAACCCTGATATCATTATCATCTATCTCGTAGTCTTGTAGTACAAATAATCCAAGCTTAGCTGCTACGTAGCAGCCTGATGCCATGTACTCGTCATCGTTTTCAGGTAAGAATACTTTAGGATCGAGTATATAAACTGCTTCTGGCAGTTTTTCACCGGGAAGATGGTGATCGGTTACTAATACCTGATAACCGAGTTTGTTAAATTCTTTAACTTCATCGACATTGGCTATACCGGTATCTACAGTAATGATAAGTCCAGGTTTATTATTCTTAAACGGCTCAACATGCAGTCCGTATCCTTCAGTTCTACTAGGTATATACCAAGATACATTAGCGCCGGCACGGTGAAGACAGGTGTATAATGTAGCAGTAGCGGTCATGCCATCAACATCATAATCGCCATAAATACAAATAGAGGTTTTACTATCTATAGCTTTCTTGATGATTTGTGCCGCTTCTTCCCAGTATTTCTCATTAACTCTTTCGCAAACACCAACTGGCCTAAAGAATGTGAGTTGCTCCAGATTAGCCCTACGATCAAAAATATTGAGGAAGTCTCTTTCAGTTGAATCAGCAAAAATCTGATAGAGTACTTCCTTGTTCTCCTTTATAGAGTTGTATGGTGTAGGAACGACTTCTTTCCTTACATTCCAAATTTCATTTCTTTCCATAGTTGTTACCGTTGTTAGTTCAACATCAGTTTATGGTGAATATATGTAAATAAATAGGCTACTACCTGCAAGGTAGTAGCCTAACATTTAGTTATTTACCGTTCACATTAACAGTTTGGTTAGTGTTTTTAGCGGTCTTATCATCTTCTATACGTTTAGCTTCATCTGATACATCTTCTTTCTTGTAAACGGGAGATATCGGTTTAATAGTACGGTTAGCTGCTTTAGCTTTTTCTTTCTTATCAACTATTTCGTCGCACTGTTTAACCAAAGTTATTTTGCCTTGATAGGCTACATACATAGAACCAAACTGTACTTTACCATCGCTGTCCAATACAGCTTGAGGATCGAGTAACCAGATTTTACGTTGTCTGCTTAGATATTTCAAGCAGTCTGTGTATTGCTTAGTTATACGATCAGGACTGAAGTCGTAGTCTATAGCAGCATTAGTAATACCTAAACCAGATGTTTCAAGATCTATACCGCCCATCGAGGTAAGCTGATTGATAAAAACATTACCTTGATGAGGCACAATAAATACCTTATTCCCGATAAGCTGAATGGAATTACCATAAATAAGCAATTTCTTAGTAGAACTACCTGCTACACTTAAAAGCCGTTGTTTGATATCCAGTAACCTGTTCAGATAGTCTTTCTGGTGCTTAGTACTGCAGCTGTGTATAGCTACTACATTAAACTCATTGAATCTATGATCAGTGAGCACATGCTCACCTAATCTATAGATAGTTGGTATATCAGCACGAATAGCCTTGATTTCATCAACTACTAAAGGCATCTTGATATCGGCTGGATACACGATATGCAGTACTTTAGGTAACTTAGTCTTGACAGGAGTACTAATTAAGCTGTACATAATCTCTCCTTATTCAGGTATAGGAAACAGTACAACGTAGTCTTTACCTGGTAGCTGTAGAGACATGATTAAAGCATTAGCATATTTAGTTGATAAAATACTTACTGCTTTACGATAACGTTTAACGTTATAAAGAGGAACAGTTAAGTACTCTGGAATATACTTATTGACATTAGCTTTAACTACATAAGCAGCTATAGCACTAAAACTATCGTTACGTAGTTCTTCTAGTAAGCTTCCATTGTTATACCAGCACTTAAGCAGATGATCACAATCATACTTCAGCCCAGTACTAGTGTCAGCTGCAGTATTATATTTATCTAACCAAGAACAGGCAAAGTTAACATCTTGAGTCACTAAGTCAAAAGTCTTACCATCAGAACTGCCTAAGAAAGTAAATTTAGGTAGAAATCTGATACTGTCTTTCCAGAGTTCGATAGCTTTGCTTCGTTCAGTTACACCAGTTGTAAAAACGAATACCGGATGATGCTTAAAAATATTAGCTACACGTTTACAATTATTAAAATTGAACTTAATAGCTGGTATGCCTAACGTTTCCAGATCCCATACTGGATCCAGGATACGTTTAACACGTTCGCAAACTATTTCAGCTGAAGATCTTACTCCTTGAGGATTTGTAACACCAACTGAAATAGTCACAGCTGTCGATGAAATCTCGTCATAGATTTCGTTAGGTAATTCATTCTGATCTTTCAAATAAACGATGTAGTTGTTGTTATTATCACACTCTACATCGTAATGCAGTACAGTAATTTTTCCCATGTAAACACTCACGGACGATGCATATGTATACGGTTGATCATATCATTTGACAGCTTAGTAGTATAGCACCACTCATAAGGTTTGAATTCACGAATCCAACTCATTAGCATGCCAGGGCAAACATGTTTAATGAGATCATTGTTAGTATCCATGAACTGTATTTCCATACCGGGGCCACCGTCAGCTACGGTATTAACAAGTTCTACAGCTTTATATGCAGCTGCGCCTTCCTGCTTACGGAAAGCAAGATGATCAATAAATATCTTACCCTTATTAGCAGTGTAAGCTATTACCGCAAATGCTATACCAGACTGCCTGTGTATCAGTACCTCAGCTCTGTCATGTCCAAGATAAGTAAGCATAGCTTCTACATTAGCCGGGATATCCGATTCCTTCTCGTAGATTCTGCAACCGAGTAATTCGGCAGTAGTCTGTATAGTTACCAGCGGCATGATATCCATGTTCTTGTGATTGACAGTAATAAGCATATATTTCCAGTAATCACCGCAGTGGAAAGCTTTTTCGATATCTTTAACTTCCAGACGAAGGCCACTGTCATCTTCAATGGGCTCAGGTGGAATAGGATCTCTTTTATAAATAACGCCGTTGTTTTCACGGTCGAGTTCAGCTTTGGTTATAACCTCAGCACTATCGAGAACATGACCGTTGAAAAGGTTACAGTAGTAAGCTGTACCTAATTTGAGGGCATCCAAATAAGCATCAGTATCTACTGATTTCTCGAAACGCTCTATCTCGACGATGCGAGAACTTACCATGAAAGTACCGCCCCAGAATACAATAATGTATATACCCAGTACTCCGATAGCTTGCTCACCAGGAGCACTGCCAGGATAATACAGATCACTAGGCGCCAGAATTAACAATCTTCTTTTACCTAAATCGAATTCCTTAGAATACTTAGGGAACTCTCTCTGCATGGTCTCTCTTTTAGGATAGAGCAGAACATACTTAGTCTTGGTTACGCCCTTATCCTTCCAGATTTCCAACTGGGCTCTGAGATCTTCACTGAGCGCAGCTAGCTCAGTATCGGTAACGTGCATCTTTATCATAGCTTTACCTAAAAAATAAAGTTCACAGATCCACCTATCTGTGAACTCGTTTACTTTTACTTGCACATACCTAAGTCAAGTGCTATGAGATCATCAAGCATCTTGCGATTAGGTTCTTTGCTATACCAGTCTAAAATGATTGCTTCCATCTTAGAGCTAAACACAGCATAATGCAATTTCTTTTTATCCTTAAGAGCTTCACGGAAACCACGTAGGCCTTTATAGTCAGCCGTCTCACTGCCTACAACTATTCCAGAAGCTAACCCTTTACCAACTCTGGGTATGCCAAGTGCAACTATGGCATCTGCAGCTGACATATTTCTGGCACGCTTAACTAAGATATCAAGCAGTTCCTGTGAAACACGCGTACTGCGGCTGGTTAATGGCTTAAAGATATCCAACAGATTAGTAACAGTCCCATCGTTAACTATCTCCTCTAAGAATTTAGGTCCTATACCTTTCAAGTTGAGCATGTGATCGCCAACTATATAGATTAAGGTACTTATTAACTTACCTTTGCAGCTGCTGTTAGTACATCTGAGATCAGTTCCGGTTCTAACTGTAGGTGCTCCGCAGTAGGGACACTTATCAGGGCAACCAGTGTAATCGCCAGTAGTAATTATTTCTTTGATCTTAGGAATAACATCAGCAGATCTGATGATCTTGATCTTAGCTCCCACGCCTATCTTGTTATGCTCTACGTAATCAGCGTTGTTAAGCGTAACATTGCTGATAGTACAGCCGTTAAGATTGGTAGGAGTAATAGCTGCGGTAGGTGTTAACTTACCAGTACGACCCATGCTCCAGTTGATCTTAGTTATAGTAGCTTCAGCATCCTGTGCTACGAATTTGTAGGCAGTACTAAACAGCGGCGAATGTTTATTCCAACCTATCTCCTTATATAAGTTGGGGTTATCCTGTTTTATCACTACACCGTCTATATCGTAAGGAAGTGTACTTCTGATACGAACTATGTTATTAACAAATGTCATAATTTCGTCAACAGATTTACACATCTTGCTAGGCGGTACACTGAAACCAAGCTGAGCTAAGACTAGCATACATCTACGGTGAGACATCGGAGCATGTTGAGGCAGAACAAGTTCCCATGCGTAGAATCTAAGTCTACGCTCTGCAGTCACCTTAGGATCTTTCTGACGTAAACTTCCACTGGCATAGTTCCTTGGGTTGGCAAAGACTGGTAACTTAGAAGCACGGCGTGCATCGTTGATGCGATCGAAATCATTATGCATAACGATAACTTCGCCTCTGACGACGATAAGATCTTTCACTGGAAGAATAGTGGGTAAGCCGGCTATAGTCTTCACATTTTCAGTAACAACTTCGCCGACTGATCCATCGCCTCTGGTAAGTGCAAGAATGATACCACCGTTCTTGTACCAGATTTCGCAGCTAAGACCATCCATCTTACAGTCGCAGTAGAAGTTATCTACTGCTTCTACACCATACTTGGCTCGTGCACTATTGAAACGTTTCCAGTAAGTCTCAACTTCAGTCTGATTGAAGACATTATCCAAACTGTACATCTTAGAGTAATGAGGCTTCTTATCCAGATTACTGTCAGCAGTTACACCAACTCTCTGAGTCGGTGAATCAGGTACTATCCAGGTGGGGTTACGTTCCTCATACTTAACCAGTTCACGATACAGCTTATCGTACTCGCCATCACTGATAGGTGAGTTCTGGCTATTGTAATACAGATCGCTGTACTCGTTGAGCTTAGATACAAGCTCTAAGTATTCATTTTTATTATCCATATTAGTTATATTCACCTTAACGTTTTCTCACCCATACAATCGATTTACATAATTAAAATGTACTGACAGCAGAGGTATTTCAACCTCTGCTGCAGACATCTAACGCATAAGTTCTACTCTAAATGATTTAGCTCTCCTTTGATATACTAAAGTTCTTGACCACGCATGACTCTTGTGTGAAGGAACTTCAGTATTATACATGTCAATGTAAAATGTGTCCTCATTGGGTAACTCTCTGAGTCTACCTAACATCTGGATACAGAGCGGTTCACTGCTGAAACTAGTAGTATTGATACAAGTCTTCAGACCCTTGATATCACGGCCAGTACCACAGGATTGAACAGTGCTGATAATGATATCACTTTTAAGGTTATCTTCTTTACCATAAGCGTCTGGACTACCTGAGAAGAAAATGCTCAATGACAGACCAGCTACTTGTGATTTAAGTTGTTTCTCTAGCTCTATGGCAAACTTCTTAGTCTTAGTTAAAATAAGTAAGTGCTGCCCCAGTTTTCTAACATTGATGAAAAACCTGATGATAGCTGGTCTAATAACTTCAGTTATGAAAACCTTCAGATATGAAGCATGCTTAAGAAGATAGTCTTCATACAAAGCGTGCATATATCCTTTGGCTACCTTAAACTTACGGTTATCTTTCCACGGTATACATAGGTGATACTTCAGAAGATACACAGTAGTATACTTCTTAGTAAATTGTTCTCCATACTTCAACTGTGGAGGGAAGTAAGTATTAAAAATACGCGCTCCCTGTTCATCAGATCTCTGGTAAGTAGCTGATAGATAAATATTCATCTTGATGTTAGAACGATAGTCTATCAGTGAGTTGGTATTAAAGTTAAGATGGCACTCATCGGTTGCTTTAACTCCAAATCCTATAGCTTTCTGTAACTCTTCGTATGAGGGAAGTTTATCATACGGAGGCTGCGGGTCTATACAGTATAACGCTAGAGTTCTGGTAGAGAATAGAACTATCTTAGGCTGCCACCCTCCTTTAACCATACGCCATAAGTTATCAAGACTACTGAACCCTTTAACTACAAAGATATCGTCTTTAGTTAGTTTAGTAAAATCTAAGATAGATTTATACCACTGCTCAACAAGCATACTTAGAACGATAAGCGCTGGATAACCCATATCAACGATAGCCTTGATAGTGCAGACGGTTTTACCTGAACCAGTCATCAATGCTAATGGTTTGAATCCACAGGACTGATCTTCCAAGAACTCTATCATCTCAGGCTGATGCCCACGTAAAGCAAAATTATCTATCATTGACATTTTAACTTTATGTGGAGTTACCGGATCTACGTTAACTGTTTCTATATCTACAATTACATGTTTGCTACTGGCTTCTCTTTGTATAGCTCCGATGAGATCATCTAATGCATATCTGGGCATGTATGCATAGGAGCTCTTCTCATCGAGAAGAGCGTAGCGCGATTTTATTTCCCATCTATCGAACCTGGGAAGATATTCATGTTCCATTAAGTTGTTGTAGATATATTTAGCTATACTGATGCCACCTATATCGCCAACACGATCTGTCTTTAGACGTATCCACGTAGTGGCTACTTCTATCCTAACCTTAATCGGTTTTGATTCATTCATAGTACTACCCCTTTGCTTTACTATATCGTTATAGTAATATATATTTATATGCTATTTCAGCCAAAAAGAAATCAGGCTAGCAAAGCCTGACTAAACTCTCATAAGAAGGTTAAAAATAAAGTAGAGATCCTCCGGTTAAGGAGGATCTCTAACTTATTCAATAAGTGAAATTGATTATTATTTTAGCGGCATTCTGCCTAATGATGTTTAACGTAGTTTGCTACTGAATCGCCATATAAATCAATGTTAATATCTTCCCGTTTTAGATCGTCTTCTGCGTAGTGCGAGGAAGCTTTGTCAAGGCTTCGTATTGCATCACCAGCTTTTCCTCTAAGTCTTACTACAGAAGATGATTTTATCTCCTCTTTAATTTTCGTTAAAGTGGCGTTAGTTATTTTCAGTAGTTCGCCGTGCTCATTCTGAATAATTGAAAGTATATTCTCTAATCTTGCACTCGCTCTTATGATTTCCGATGCCAAATCTTTTGTCATAGACGAAAAATCTATACCTATCTCGTATCTAGCCCCGGTAGCTGATGTTGAAACATATTTGTCATTTACAGCTGCTTTAGCTTGAAGAAGTATTTCCTCTATAGATCGTTTTAGGTCGCCTGCATATTGCCGATCGGTTGTACTCCATTCATCAAGCGTCAGTAGTAAATCAGCTACTTTGTTTGCAAATGCTCGATCGTGTACATATAGCCTAGGATCTGGGTAATAGCCATCCGAAGTTTTTTGATCTTGCTTTGACTGCTTTTTATAGTATTCGTCTTCTTCTTTCTGACGTTGTTTTTTGGCTGCTTCTTTTATTGCCGCGGCTTTACGTTTAGCTTCAATCTCTCTGTCAGCTGTATCAGTTATCTGTTTTCGATAATCTTCGTCAGCTTGATTTTTTTCCTGCAATGCTTTTTCGGCAGCTTCTGCTCTTGCCTTAGCTGATTTTGCTTCTGTTTCAGCTGCCACTCTCTCTTCCGTTAATTTCTTGATTCGCTCCTCAGCTGATTTTTTATGGGTTTCGGCCTGAGCTCGAACTTCCTTAAGATTTTTTTGAAGTTCTTCTAGTTTCTTATTTATTTCTTCTAGTACCTTATTTGTTTCTGCTAATTCTTGTTTTTGTGTTGCAGCATCTTGTTGCGCATTAGCTAATTCTTTTTCGGCCTTTACTGCCCTAGCTG
>Ga0256404_1002949_pt1 | contig 36060 bp, 34 predicted proteins | sample RumenRJG_01DNA_FD_185990 | JGI IMG/M metagenome (GOLD analysis project Ga0256404, IMG submission 185990) | Bovine rumen microbial communities from Lethbridge, Alberta, Canada - RJG_01 | ecosystem: Host-associated > Mammals > Digestive system > Stomach > Rumen | place: Canada: Alberta | collected... | reverse complement strand
AAGGCTCTGACGGAGGGCGAGGCCCTGATCTACGACATGAACGGTGTACAGCAGCCGCGCCTGAAGAAAGGCATGAACATCATCCGCACGAAGGACGGCCGCACACAGAAAGTCATGGTCAGATAATAAGTAGGGGCGTATCGCATACGCCCAAATCGGGTGATAAAGGTATCTCATACGTTATTAATTATGAATTGTGAATCATTATGAAAAAGAAGATATATTTCAAGCCAGAGACTGAGGTCGTAGAGATTGAACTGCAACAGATGATTGCGCTGTCGAGGTATGACGATCCCGCCACGGGCGACGATGCCCTGAGCCGTCAGGACGAGCTCGAAGAAGAACTCGAGGACGACTACGTGAAGTCGCGCCGCTCGCGCAACTGCTGGGACGACGAGGACGAGCGCGAAGACGACAGGTGGTAGTAATACGAAAATCTGTGTAATCTGTGGTTAAAAACAACTTTAGCAACAGCAGCTGCACCCTACCAGGTACAGCTGCTGTTGTTATAGGTACGACACGAAGGAGTTTAGGAGTTTTCCCTTGGAGGGCCATCGGCGAAGCCGACACTCCTTGACTCCTTTACTCCTTAGACAAATTATCTTGCCACTACTTGATTCACTGACTCCTTAGAATTTATGAGTCCACTTTAAAAAGTCAGGACATGTCGCGCACGAAGGCGCAGCCACTCCCCTCTTAAACCCTGCCCTTACGGGGAGGGGCAGGGGTGGGGTCTGTAATATCCTGTCTGTGAGAAAGATACTGACCCCACCCCAACCCCTCCCCTACAAGGGAGGGGAGTGGCTGCGCATTGATTATTTCCCCTTTTTTCTCATGTCCTGACTTTTTAAAGTGGACTCTATTTATTTTGTTTCTAATGAGATTAGGAGTTTCTTGCGTCCCTTTGGTAGCGACCAGAGGTCGAGCGAGGAGTTTTCCTTAAGGGCCCCTTTAGAAAAAACATGGGTTATTTGTGATTTTTGCCCCAATAATTGCTAAAGTGTTTGTCGCTTCGTCATATCTTTATTATATTTGCACACTATTTGGTATGCTTCCGTGTGTAGCAGCCCTACTAACTATGCAATAATAAGAACTAACTAATAATAACAAACAAATGAAAAAACTATTCTTAAAAACAATGCTCCTCACTGTGCTAATGGCAGTGGGAGGGCTCAGCTCTGCGTGGGCAGGAGACACGTCGTATACGATTACGTCTACGGAGTCCTCGTATGTCGATGCAACGAGTAATGAGACAAAGGCTGCTACGCATGATGGTAGTACGCTTGAGAACTTGATTGCCTACAACGTTCAGGTGAGAAATTGGAAAGCAAATAGTAATTCCTGCAATGCAAAGTTTAACACGGGCGGCAAGTTAGCCCTTTACAAGTTCCCATTAGCCAGCGTAAAGAATGAGACTGGCAACGTGAAAAGTGTCACTCTGAAAATTACAATTAATAGTACCGGTGATGGTAAAAATGTAAGCAAGCTGGGTGTCTTTGGCTATAATGGTACACAAAACTGGACGGGTGCTGATATGACTTACAACACACTGAGCAACATAGGTGCTAATGATGTGGGTTATACAGTGACCTATAGTGGTTCCTATCCAATCCTTGACGTGAATAGTCATGATTTAGGCGGAGGATCAAATACAGTTTTGTCCATTAGTGCATTAAACTATTTCCAGTCAGCAATTGATGATAATAGGGATTATATTTCGTTTGCCGTTGCCAACAATTCTACGCGAGTTACTAATCTAAATACGAAGGCTACGCTTGAAGTTGTCTATACTACTGATAGTTATTATTCCTATAGTGTGAAAGGTGTTGACACTGACAACAATGAACTATATACAATCAGTGAAGGTTCTACTTGGTCAAGTGTACAAGTAAAGGTTCCTTTTAGCGCCTATTACAATAATAATGGTGCTTTGCTTTCGGCAGACAGAATTGATGACAACAAGAAACAATTTAACTATACATTTTCTGTCACAGAAAACGACATGGTTAAGACAATTACCTACAAGCCTACATCAACCACTTCTGGTTTGGTTTTCCTGAGCGAAGCTGAGGATATTAATGGTATGACTGCCTTTACTACGGGTAACACCAGTATCAGAGCTTCTCGGTCTTCAGCAGCTTACGCTCCCAATGATGTGACCATTACTACCCTGAATCCTGGTAAATATAAAATCACTTCTGGAGTCTGTGATAGTAGAGGAAGTAGTGCAACTGCCAGTTTCACTTTCAAGGCTGGTGAGAGCACAATTTTCACGCACACTGCCAGCACGATTAACTGGGACGTTAAAACTTCTGATGAGTTTACTATTACTGAACCAACAGACATTATACTTGCTAAGGGAGGACAAGACAGGCAAGGCGTAGATTTTATTTATATCGTTCAGACAGCTTCTGCCAATGAGACAAGTTTTACAGTGAAGTTTGTTGATGAGCAAGAGAACACCCTTAAGGCTGATGTGGTTACAACAGTTGATATAGGTACTAGCATTACTGCTTCGGCTGAGCAAATGGCTTCATTTTTTACGAATGATAAGAAGTATATATACAAGAGTGGAAATACAGAACGTCTCGCTACAGCGAATGATGAGGAGAATATTATTACTCTTGTGTTCCGTGAGGCTGAAACCTGGAGCTATACCGTTACTTCGAACCTTGGCATACAGATTGTATCGAGTTCCTATTTCGAAGGTGAAACAATTACTCAACCTTATCCCCGATATCAGTTGAAAGAGGGAACGTTGTATGAGAAGTCCGCTACAAATAAAGAATATAGGACTTCATTTGTGCTCGATGAAAATAACAAAATTGTCACATTGACAGGATATAATGCCTCAAGTATTACCAACGCAGTGTTCTATACGGAGGCAGAACATATATTAGGCGCTACCAGTAATACAACGGCAACTAATGTAGCAATACGTGCTTCCAATGCTGCGGTAGGTGCAATTTCAGAACCTACAACCATCACAACATTGGAACCTGGTATCTATAAACTCCTTGTGGGTAATTTTGTCACCAGTAATAATAAGACAGTAACTTCGTCGTTCACTATTAATGATCAAACGATTGAGGTTGCTTGTACGGGCACCAACTTACAGTCTGGAAATAGTGACGAGTTTACAGTAAAAAGAATGGGTGATTTCGTATGGTCTTCTACAACAGGAAATGGTTATATGGACTATATTATCATCCAGAAGACAGGCGAATATGTGCCACCCACCATCGACATTACCGACCTCTATCTGACCAACCCGTCGTTCGAGACAGGCGATCTGACTGGTTGGACGGTAGGAGAATCGAGCGACACTGGTGCAAGAAGCACGACTAACGACACCTACAAGATGACCAACTCAGAGGGTAACTACCTCTTTAATACATGGTGGCAGGGTATTCCTATCACTCAGACAATACAGTCTCTACCTGCCGGAACTTATACCCTGAGCTCAGTGGTGGCCAGCGACGGTGCCACGGTCTACATGATTTCCGGCGACGACAGCAACGAGTATGTTTATACTGAGACCACCAATGCGGGAGTGGGTATTCCGCTGAAAAAGACCTTCACACTCACTGAGGCTGCCGACTTTAAGATTGGTGCTGTGGGTGGTGCCGACGGTACCGCTGGCGAGCATAAGGAATACGTGGCCGGCGGCTACTGGTGGTACAAGGCCGATGCCTTCAAGCTGAAGCTCATCTTGGAAGACGATGCTACCATCCCCGCTGCTATCGTGGCTAAGCTCGAGGCTGCAAATCCTGTCAATCAGGGTACTGTAGGTTCGGTGGTTGCAGCTGCTTATACGCAGGCCAAGAGCACCTTTGAGAGCAACGCCACACTGGCCAACTACGAGGCTTATCTTGCTGCAGTGGCTACCTACAACATGTCCGTGGCTCAGTATGCTGCCATCAACAGCGAGAGCGGAGCACTGCCTATCGAAAGCACAGACGGCTGGGCCATCTCGACGAAGAACGGAACACTGGCTCGCAACACATGGTCGACAGAAGGCAACAGCGACGGCTCGGGCATGACCACTCCGTTTATCCAGGATTGGGTAGGCAGCGGCACTCCGCTGGCCGGAGGTGAGGACGGCGGCAAGCTCTACTACCGACTGCTGCTCACTCCGGGCGAGACCTATGCCGTGACCGCTTTGGTACGTGCATTCAACGAGGCCGGAACGGGCGTGACGGGTGCCACCTACTATGTGGGCGACGACGAGAAGAGCATCGACGAGCTCGGATCGGCCTGCACGGGCAACTATAGTGAAAAGGGTAAGTTCGGTACTTTCTCATGCATTGGCACTGTAGGTGAGGATGGCGTGCTGGAGTTCGGCGTGAAACTGGCCAGCAACTCGCCCATCAACTGGCTGTCGATAAAGGATATTGTCATTAAGGAGTCATCAGGCATCGTGCCCACTGCCATCGAGCTCAGTCAGACATCGGCCGCGCTGACCACGGGCGACGTACTGACCATTACCGCTACTATTACTCCCAATGATGCTGAAGACCAGACCGTGCTGTGGACTTCGAGCAATGAGGCCGTGGCTACCGTCAGTGGAGGCGTCATCTCGGCCATAGCTGCCGGTACGGCAACGATTACCGCAAAAGCCGTAGCTGGCAACAACGTGACCGCTACTGCCACCATTACCGTAGCTGACGCTCCCGCACCCTCATTCTATAGCTCAGAGATTGCAGATGCTACAGACTACTACATCGTGAACGCCGCAACAGGCACGTTCCTCGGTGGTGCCAATTCATGGGGCACTCAGGCTTCGCTCATCGAACATGGCATACCTTTCACTACTGCGCTTAAAGACGGGAAGTATACACTTGACTCACATACCTATAACAGCGCTACCGACCACTTCTTCAATGGAACATACATTGATGGCAGCGCAACCAATCTCTATATCACATCACTGGGTAATGGCAAGTTTAGCATTTCTACTGCCGAAGGCTCTAACTTCGTTTCAGCTTGGGCAGGAAACTCCTACTTGACAAATACCGCAACAATCGCAACTAGCTCGTTGGCTCAGTGGTACTTCCTCGCAAAGAGTGACCGCGATAAGATGCTGGCCGCAGCTACTTCTGAGAATCCTGCCGATGCTACCTATTATATTAAGGAAGCTAACATCAGCCGTAACCTTGCTGCTAACGGAAAGGATAATCATGCATGGTCGAACCTCAGTACAGGTGGTGATCAGGATAACAGCAACTTCGTGGCTCAGGTCTATAATGCCTCTGTCAATGTTGAGCAGACTATCGACAATATTCCTAATGGCACGTATACACTTACTATGCAAGGATTCACCAGTGGATCTGATGTGAAGCTTTATGCCAATGATATTGAAGTAGCTGTTCGCAACAATGATAGTGGTGCTAACTCATGTAAGACAGCAGCTCCTCTGTTTGCTGCTAAGAGCTATCCAAATACGCTAACCGTGACCGTGACCGACCACACACTAAAAATCGGCTTGAAAGGTGACTGCACAAGTAGCAAGTGGCTAGTATATGACAACTTCGAACTTTATCTCACCAGCTATACGCCCGTCACTGCTATCAATGCCACTATCGACAAGAATGAAATCTATACATTGAAGGAACCTGCCACCATCACGGCCTCTGTCACTCCGGCAACAGCTTCGTTTACGGGTATTACATATACTTCATCTAACGAGAGCGTGGCTACCGTCAGTGCCGACGGTGTGGTCACAGGTGTAGCAGCCGGACAGGCGACTATCACCGTGAAGGCAGAGGTAGACAATGTCGAGACGACCATCGCAGTGACTGTTATCGAGTCTGTCTTGGCTACTGCTGATGATTATGCTGCACTGAATGCTGCCATCAACAGCCACGTCATGGGCTTCCTTGAGGGCGAGTATGCTCCCTATAACAATGCGGCTGAATCGTTTGCAACCGTTACTGCTGCCAAGGCCATCGACCAGACAGTCGATAACCTGCAGAGCACGGTGCAGGCTGCGACACAGGCTATCACCAATGCTACGTGGGTGGTCAATACCGAGGAGGTGAACGCCTTCTACGACGGCACGTTCGCTGCTGCCACTAACAACGGTGCTCCTAATGGCTGGCGTATGTCTAACAATACCTTGGGTGGTGATTATCACTCCCGTGCTTTCGTTGGTGATGACCGTCTCGTAGAATTCAACGATACGAAGTCGGGCTTGTTCCTGCGCTTCGACAACACAAACAGCTCGCGCGGCTCGATGTACTACTATGGTGACACCGAAGGCTACACCATGCCGCTGAAGGCCAACACCTACTATCGGGTGACCGTTGACTTCGCAGGATGGGGCAGTACAGGAAAGCCGCTGCGCATGAACGTGACGGGTCCTGAAGGATTCTCGGCTGTGAATCAGCAGTATAATACCAGCGTGCGTGCCGACAATGCCAACAATACTCCCCAACAATTCAACATCGTGTTCCAGACCGCTGGCGAAGGCAACTATGTAATCAACTTCCAGACACCTGGTGCCGATACGAATACTCACAACGTCGTCATCTCGAACCTGAAGCTCTTCACCGAGCCTGAAAGCAGTGCTACGCTGGCCGTGACAGCTGCCAAGTACGGAACGTTCATCGCTCCGTTCGACGTGACACTGCCCGAGGGCGTGACAGCTTACACCGTGACCGACGGTGACCAGCTGACGATGACTGAGGTGACCAATAACACCATCCCTGCCAACACGCCGGTAGTGGTGAGCAGTGAAGAGGTGGTCAGCGAGACCGTGAAGGGCTACAGCTTGGCCATCAAGGACAGTTATACCATGGAAGCGCTTACTGGTACTTATGTCGACATCGATGCTCCCAACGGCTCGTACATCCTGCAGAACCAGAACGGCAAGGTGGGCTTCTACAAGGTTGACACCAGCGTAGCCCAACCGAAGGTTCGTGCCAACCGCGCTTACCTGAGCAGTGGCTCGAATGCCCGCAGCTCGTTCCTCTTCGAGGACAGCGAGACGGTGACGGCGATAAATGCCGTAAAGGCTCTGACGGAGGGCGAGGCCCTGATCTACGACATGAACGGCATGCAGCAGCCGCGCCTGAAGAAAGGCATGAACATCATCCGCACGAAGGACGGCCGCACACAGAAAGTCATGGTCAGATAATAAGTAGGGGCGTATCGCATACGCCCAAATCGAGTGATAAAGGTATCTCATACGTTATTAATTATGAATTGTGAATCATTATGAAAAAGAAGATATATTTCAAGCCAGAGACTGAGGTCGTAGAGATTGAACTGCAACAGATGATTGCGCTGTCGAGGTATGACGATCCCGCCACGGGCGACGATGCCCTGAGCCGTCAGGACGAGCTCGAAGAAGAACTCGAGGACGACTACGTGAAGTCGCGCCGCTCGCGCAACTGCTGGGACGACGAGGACGAGCGCGAAGACGACAGGTGGTAGTAATACCAATCATACTATAACAATAGCAGCTGCACCCCACCAGGTGCAGCTGCTGTTATCTTAAAGCCACTCTATGACAAACGAATAGTGGGCGGGCTATTTGCCGTGAATTGTAGGGGCGTATCGCATACGCCCTAATCGCATACGCCCTAATCGTGCTGATCTGGATGCAGGATGGAGCCGTACTTCGTTTCATCCTTCAGCAGTCGGCAGGCCTCTTTCAGCTGCTTGTCGTAGGACAGGCCGGTCTCGATGGCTCCACGCTGGTAGTAGTAGGCAGCGACAATATCGAGCTCGAGCATCTGACGGATCAACTCGCGGTGCTTCATCAGGTCGGCCTTGACGTCGTGATTCAGCTTCGACTGTAGGGCATCGAACTGTTCGCGTGCCTGGTCGTAGTAGCCCTCGGCCTTGGCCGTGCGCACGAGGTCGTCGAAACGCTTGCGGCTTAGCAGGTCGTACTTGAACCCGCTCTTCACCACGCGCTGACAGAACTCGTCGTAGTCGGCATCGGAGATGTGGAAGTCACGGGCAGAGGCAATCTGGGGATGGCGGTCGATGTAGTCGACAACGTAGTCGAACATCACCTCCGTGGAGTCGATACCCGAACCCGAGAGGTAGTAGGCAATGTTGGGAATCGTGTCGTTCTTCACCTCGATATCGGGCTTAATGCCGCCACCATCGCGCACCTCGCGTCCGCCTCGGGTATAGAACACATGGGTCAGCGAGTCGGGCGTACGCTCCATGTAGCTGGCTCCGCGACGCTCACCGTTCTCCTCGCGCTTCTTCGAATAGTTGATGGCCTGTATGCAGCGGCCCGAGGGGATATAGTACTTCGAGGTGGTGATCTTCACGTTCGTGTTGTAGGGCATCTCAAGAGGCACCTGCACCAGGCCCTTGCCATACGTGCGAGTACCTATAATGATGGCACGGTCGAGATCCTGCAGCGCACCGGCTGTAATCTCGCTGGCCGATGCCGTCTCGCCACTCACCAGCACGGCCATGGGCATCACGGTGTCAACAGGCTCGAGACGCGTTTCATAACGACGTGAGGCCTGGCGTACCTTGCCACGGTTCTCAACCACCAACTGGCCCTTCGGCACCCAGATGCTCACCAGGTCGACGGCTTCCATCTCGCTGCCGCCACCGTTGGAGCGCAGGTCGAGCACCACGGCCTTGGCACCCTGCTTCTTTAGGTCGATAAACGCGTTGCGCACCTCGCGGGCACAACCCTCGGTAAACTGGTTCAGCACGATGTAGCCTATAGGGCCACCATCCACCATCCTCGTTCCCCCATCCACCATACCATAATATGGTAGCTCAGGCAGTTTGATGTTGCGACGCGTAATCTTGAACTTCATCTCCTTGCCAGTTGACGGGCGCAGCACCTTCAGCACAAACGTCGTGCCGGCATCGCCACGAAGATGAGACGACACGTAGTTCACCTTCTTGTCGGTCATCACCGAATCGTCAATCGACAGGATGATATCGCCCTTACGCACACCGGCCTCGGCAGCAGGCATGCCCTCGTAAGGCTCGTCAATCACCACACGCTTGCGGCCTAAATGATACTTCACCAGCGCACCGATGCCGGCATACTTACCCGTAAGCATCATCTGCAGGTCCTTCGTCTCGCTCTCAGGATAATACTCGGTGTAGGGGTCCAGCGACCGCATCATCCCATCAAGAGCCGCAGTGATCGTCTCCTGAGGATCAAGCGTGTCAACATAAATCAGGTCCAGGTTGCGGTACACATTGTTGAAGATGTCCAACTGCTTACCCACCTCCAGATTATGATTCTTCTGCTCCTGTGCCAAAAGGCCTGCGGGCAGCAGTGCCATCAGCACCAATAAAATGAAGTTCCGTCTCATCATGCAAATAATAATTATGGCTGCAAAATTACCTATTTCCCACGTCATTTCAGCATGTTTACCTCGAAAATTTGCACTTTTTTTATCTTTTCCGCAAAATTTTCTCCAAAAAGTTTGCAGGATTAAAAAAAACGCATTACCTTTGCACCCGCAAATCACGAAAGATGCGCATCTGCTTCAGTAGCTCAGTTGGTTAGAGCACCTGACTGTTAATCAGGGGGTCGTTGGTTCAAGCCCATCCTGAAGCGCCTGAAAATGAGAGAGTTACGAAAGTAGCTCTCTTTTCTTTTTGCCCATTTGAGGCTAATTTGAGGCAACAAATGTGGCATTTTCTATTAAATGCCGTTTGTTTTCACAGCTTTTCACTGATATTTTTTTGCCTGAAAACAATCTTTTCACAAATATTCATTTTCTACTTACAGCCACCTGATTGCTGAGTTATGGCTAAATTGAGGCAAACTCCGATATTCCACCAATATAAATAGATAAGATCCTTTAGTGTCATTTCTTAGCCCTCGTACTAATCTTCTTCCCCTCTTTACTCCAGGTGTGAATCCATGCGCCTTGGCGACTCGTAAAGGTATCACCCGAAACAGCCAGGATCTCACCAAAAGACTCAGCACCGGATGTATGCAGGCTGATACTCTGTGCCTGGAGGTTGGCTACAGATAACAGCAAGACGATGGATAATAACAGTTTCTTCATACTATTGGCTCTAGATAATTAACTTTCTTTCCTGTTTTCTCAGCGTAGGCAATTTCACTCCTGGTACTTTCGTCGATATAGCCACCCACATTGATGACAAAGATTTCATCAGCCATGTCGATTTTCCGTTTGTGCATATCGTCAAGCATTTCCTTAGTACCGGGTTTCCACACTTCTTCATCACCTGAATGTCCGAATAGTCCGACACTGATAACAATGCAGCCTTCAAGTGTTAATCGTTTCTGGGTCTCGATGAACTGATCCTTGAAACGAGTGCTTCCGCATAGAGTGATGACCTTGTAGTTCTGTACCATTTAATTTAATTCTAAAATTCCCAAAATCCAGTACCAGTTTCAGGGTCAAACTTTCTGCCAATAGCTCCACCAACTGTAGGACGCAGCTCTATTTCAGCAGTATAGAGAACAGTCGTTGCTTTCAGATGTCCCCCAGCCATACCGTGCTGACCATCTTTCTTGAATGAGAATAAGGCATGAGTATGGTGGAATAGTTGACCGTTATCGTCTCTAACCACGTTTCCATTAAGCGATACAAGTTCCAGCATCCCATCTAACCGCTCTGTCTCGAAGCTTCCTGTCTCTGGGATAAACACTTGAAGCTCTGCACTCTGACAACCACCAATACCAGAAAAAACGGCAGAGGGTATGGATTCCTTTTCGCAGATTTCAAGGAGGGTGCCGATTATCTCGTCCCCTCGATCCATACGGACATAGTAGTTATCGCCAATCTTTCTATATTCCATAAAGCCTATTCAATGACAACCATTCTCATTTCAATGTCATCTACTGGCCTGTCAGCACGTCCTGTTGCTGTGCCTTGTATCATTTCAACCACATCAAGACCTTCCTCGACCTCTCCGAACACAGTATATTGGCCGTCAAGATGGGGAGTGCCGCCAACTGTAGAGTAAATCTTCAACTGGTCATCGGTCAAACCAGACTTCCCGGCCTTGCTCTCAGCTTCCGCAGCCAGCTTGTCCTGCAAATCTTGTAGACCCTCACGATTCCTGTCACGGCGCATCTGCATGATTTCCGCACGATGTTCAGCTGCAAGTTCATTGAAAGCAGCCTGAACCTTCTGCATCCTCAACTGTTTGGAGAACTGGCGAAGCTGTCCCTCATTATACACCTGTCCCCAGACGATATAGAACTGAGAACCACTACTGCGACGCTCTGGATTAACCTCGTCGCCTTGTCTTGCAGCAGCCAAAGCTCCACGTTTATGGAAAAGGCCGTCCTTAATCTCAGCTTCAAGGGTATAACCAGGATCGCCCACGCCAAGCATCTTTCCAGCGGGTGCGCCCTTTGAATCTGGATCTCCACCCTGAATCATAAAGTCTTTTATGACACGGTGGAAGAGAGTACCGTCATAATAGCCCTCCTTTGCCAGTTTCAGGAAGTTGTCACGATGGATAGGAGTATCGTCATATAGGCGAACTACGATGTCGCCAAGCATTGTTTGAATCTTTACTTTCATCTTTCTATTCTCGATTTTGGTGACAAAATTACACAAAAATAGGGAAAAACACCCAATTCCGTAGTGAAGATGTGTTATTTTGGCAATTTTCTAGTGAAAATTGAGTAATTTTGTAGCCGATTTGATATAAAGCACAGAAATAATGATAAGATTAGAAAGATTAAAGACCTGGTTCCTTATTGCAGTCCTGACCATTAGTGGAACGGTCTGCTTTGCTTCATGCTCTTCAAATGAGGATAACGCAACAGAGCAGAGCAACATATCTGTTATTGCAGAAAAGGTATGGGCTTTCAGTCAGACACATCCAGACGGTTTTACTATTGACATCCGAACAATGACGGAGCCAAAGGAAGGAATCGTCGTCAGTTATGCTGCAACCCAGAACAGCCATTCGCGTGACCAACTTGACAAGGTTGTAAGCCATGCTTTACGGCACGAAGGCTATGTAGGCGGTTGGTATAATAGTGAGGATGGCCTTTACTACTTTGACAGTACAACGCTATTCCCAGAGAATGACTTGAAGGGGGCTATCCAGTTCGGAAAGGAGAACGGCCAACACTCCGTTTTCATCCTGTCAACCTATACGGATATTCCCCTCGATGGAAAGGTTGCTGAGATTATTGATCGCGGAACGATCCTCTTTGGTACTACAGGTGACTACAGGCCACTATCATTCTGTGAACCCGATGGGACTTATTGGGGGGTCGGCATAGAAATGGCAAAAGAGATCGCGAACAGGTTGGGGGTCAGCATTGAGTTCAGAAAGACCTCATGGCCAACTCTGACAGCTGACGTACTTACAGAACCTCAGTTGTTCGACCTCGCTATAGGTGGTATCACTATTACTGATACCCGACGTGAGACGATGCTCATGAGCGACGGCTATCTGGCTAACGGCAAGACCATCTTATGCAGGGCTTCGGATGCAGACCTCTACAAGTCGTTGGCCGACATCGACAAGCCCGAAGTCCGCGTGATGGTGAATCCTGGTGGACTGAATGAGAAGTTTGCCAACGAGAATCTGACTCACGCCACCATCATCGTCCACCCCAAGAACGAGGATATACCGACACTTGTTGCTGAAGGTCAAGCTGACGTGATGATAACGGAGATTACAGAGGCTCCCTACTATGTGCAGACCGACCCCAGACTTGCTGCCCCGCTGTTAAACGAGCCATTTAATCACGGTGAGATTGGCGTGTTGATGCAGAAAGGACAAGAGGATCTGTTGCAGATGGTGAATAATGTCATAAGCCAAATGAAGAAAGATGGTTCTCTCCGCAAACTGCATGAGAAGTACGGACTTGTTTATGCTTATGAATAATTAGAAGGAACACATGGACTACCTACCGAAAGACCCTGCAATATTGGTTTCGAGCGTCAACATGCTTCTGAGAGACGAAGAGTTTGACACTTTGGAATCGTTGTGCTACAACTTCGGGACAGAGCCAAAGGATATAAAGAATTACCTATACGGACATGGATTCGTTTACAACGACAAGCAAAAACAGTTCCGTCCGATTGGATATGACAAGAAAGAATGATAACAAAAGACAGTATAGAGACAGCCTATAGTTTCTTGCATCAAAAGCAGAGAATCTATGTTTATTCGACGCTCGACTGGCAGAAAGATGACATTGAGATTGCTATTGCCTCGTATGCAGATGAAATGAGCCAGGAACTACTTGATTTTATTTCTGGTGGCAGGGCTGACTTCCTGAGAGACCACAAACGGTTTAAAGAGGACATCACCAAGGCTGTTAAAATATTGGAAAATATGATATAACGATGATAGATAAATTTGAAGAGCAACTACACCAGGATTTGCACCAGTTCCTTCAGTCAATGAAAGAGATTGATGCTCGTTTGCCTGAATGTCCCGATGTCGAAGAGAAGTGGGAGCAGATAGCGAAAGCCTATATTCCCGACGGCATCAGGGAGTTCAACGACTTCCCCTCCGCATCACTCGGTTGGATGATGTATATTGGCATGGCCGTCGCTAAATTCTGGGATGCCGAATGGGAAATCTACTCAAAGATTGATGACCTCTACGCCTATATGCGAGACAAGAGGGGTTATGATGCTATGGATGAATATATCCGTGAAGATGTGCTGTTGCTGAGAGGCATCGACTATACTGTGTTGGAGAAACTGGTTGGTGAATGTGCCTCCCGTGTCTACAATGCCCTTCGTCACCAAAACATAGAGCCAGGAACCAAGGAGGCTTTCAATGCCTACGTTTCCTGCCTGCATCAGCTATACCTGTTTGGAGCCGCTATGCAGTTGAACAGGATGGGCTATCACATGACTAAGATGAATTAGAATGAAGAAGATTCTGTTCCTTCACGGTTTCTATGCCAGTGGTCAGTGCGTACCAGCAGTTGCGTTGAAAGAGGCTTTTGATGGTCGTGCAGAAGTTATCACGCCTGACTTGCCGATGCACCCGAAAGAGGCTGTCAGCTTTATTCGTGGACTGATTGACCGTGAGAAGCCTGACCTTTTGATTGGCAATAGTTGCGGATCTTTCTATGCTCAGATGGTTGCTCCCATCGTGGGCATTCCTGCTTTGCTTGGCAATCCTCACTTCAAGATGACGGAGTTCCTGAAACAGCGTATCGGTGAACATCAGTACAAGTCGCCTCGAAAAGATGGCAAACAGAACTTTGTCATTGATGAAGCCCTGATGGAAGAGTTTAGCGAAATGGAGGCTGTTCAATTCAACAACTGCAATCCCGACTTCAAAGACCGCATCTGGGGGTTATTCGGAGAACAGGACACATTGGCACACTTTGAGCCAACCTTCTTGGAGCATTACAATAAGACATTCCATTTCCCTGGTGGTCACACTCCGACGGCAGAAGAAGTCCGTACTTGGTATGTGCCTCTGGCTGAGAAGATGTTGGTGAGTACTAATCAGCTGCTAAAGTCTATTTGCTCATCTATGAGACTGATTATATTCGACTTTGACGGTACGCTTGGTGATACCAGACGGACTATTGTTACCACTATGCAGATGACCATAAAGGAACTGCAACTGCCTGGACGTAGTGATGACGAATGTGCTGCCACCATCGGACTGCCCTTGGTTGGCTGTTTCAAAGCGATGTTCCCAGACCTTCAGGCAGAGCAGATCCAACTATGTGCTGAGACTTATAGGAGAATCTTCAATGAGAATCAGCGAACCATCAAGCCGCAAGCATTCCCTCATGTAGTGGAAACCTTGACGGCCCTAAAGGAACAAGGATTCACGCTAACTATTGCATCATCCCGTTCCCATGCCTCTCTGTCAGAACTTACCAAGGACATGGGGATTTCAGAAAGTATCTCATATCTGATTGGAGCTGATGACGTGAAGAAAGCGAAGCCCGAACCAGAGCCAGTCCTGAATACGCTGTCGGCTATGGGTTACGAGGCCAGCGAGACACTTGTGGTTGGAGATATGGCAGTTGATATTCTGATGGGAGCCAATGCCGGGGTTAAAACGTGCGGCGTAACTTGGGGCAACGGGAGCAGAGAGGAACTCAAAGAGGCTGGTGCAGACTTTATCATTGACAGTATGAAAGAACTTATTGAAATAGTAGGCAAGATATGACAATAATGAACAGACCAGACCCAAACGAGGTATTCCCTAATCCGAACCTCCCAAGGCTCTGCTTCATCAAGAATGTGGTGAAGAATCCACGTATCATCATCGGTGACTATACCTATTATGACGATGTGGACGGTGCAGACCAGTTTGAGAAGCACGTCACTCACTTCTACGACTTCATCGGTGACAAGCTGATTATCGGTAAGTTCTGTGCCATTGCCAAGGGTGTGGAGTTTGTAATGAACGGTGCCAATCACCGGATGGACTGTGCTACGACTTATCCGTTCTATATCATGGGTGGTGATTGGGGAAGTGCCATTGCGCCGGTCAAAGACGAGTTGCCGCTGAAGGGTGACACCGTCATTGGCAATGATGTCTGGATCGGTCAGAACGTAACCGTGATGCCTGGCGTTCATATAGGCGACGGAGCCATTATCGGAACAAACTCGGTTGTGGCAAAGGATATTCCTCCTTATTCTATTGCCGTTGGGAATCCCTGTCAAGTCATCAGGAAACGCTTCGATGACAAACTGATAGAATTGTTGCTAAAACTCAGGTGGTGGGACAAAAGCATCGAGGAAATAGAAAGCCTCATGCCGATATTATCTTGTGGCAACTTGGAAAAGGTAAAGATGGAAATAAAGGCAAGACTATGATTATTCTGATAACAACGATATGGAAACAATAAAGGATATAGACGAAAAAGGAAGAAAAGTTGCAATAGACATCGTAAAGGCGAATATCTTTGCAGTAGCCATTATGATTGTGGCGGCAATAGTGCTGTTGGTGCCGTTCTACCTTATTTGGGGAGGACGTAAACCGATGATGGAGATACTTGGAAGCGGCACTCAATGGATTGTGGCTTTCGTGGCCATGATAATTGGAATTGTGGTACACGAGCTGATTCACGGCATTACGTGGGCCTGTTACGCACCAAGCGGATGGAAGAGCATCAGTTTCGGTGTTATGTGGAAGTTGCTCACCCCCTACTGCCACTGCGACGAGCCGATGTGCATCCCCGGCTACATGATGGGAGCCATGATGCCATGTATTGTTTTGGGTCTCATCCCGTCGATAGTGGCCATGTTTATCGGCAACCTTCCCCTACTTGCATGGGGCATCTTCTTCATTGCAGCAGCTGCTGGTGACATTTGGATGACATGGCTTCTGACCAAGGAAAATCCGAAGAGTATGGTGCTCGATCATCCCTCAGAGGCAGGATTTTACATTATAGATTAGGATTTATGCTACAACATATCGCAGATTTTACAGCCTGGCCTATTCTGACAGGCATCTTGGTAGGCTACATTGCCAATCGTATTATGAGTGGAGAAGGCAAAGGATGCTGTATGAACCTCATTATGGGCATCATCGGCAGTTACGTTGGTACTTTCATAAGCCACCTGCTAAACATAGAACTATTGGGGAAAGGTTATCTTACCAATTTTGTGTTCTGTGTAGTAGGAGCGATTACGGTATTGTGGATTTGGAAAAAGCTTTTTGATTAGTTAATATGAGTAGGATTATCAGAGAAGCCCAACCGTCGGATATGGCTGATATTATGACAGTCATGGATGCTGCAAAGAAGATAATGCGGCAGTCAGGCAATATGCACCAATGGGGTGAAGGCTACCCGTCCGAAGCTGTCATTACTGCTGATATGGAAAAGAACGGCGGTTTTGTCATTGAGGACGATGGTAAGGTTGTTGGCTACTTTGCTTTCCTACCATCCCCCGAACCCACTTATGCCAGGATCTATGAAGGGAAGTGGCTTGACGATACTATGCCATATCATGTAGTCCACCGCATAGCCAGTTATCCCGATGTTCATGGTATATTCAGCTGCATCATGGACTACTGTTTCTCCCATGACCCAAACATCAGGATTGACACCCATAGGGACAATAGAATCATGAAGCACAATATCATGAAGCACGGTTTCACCTATTGCGGCATTATCTATCTGACCTCTGGTGATGAGCGATTAGCGTATCAGAAGCTTATCAAATCCTGTCAATTTCAAGATTTTTTCCACCTCGGGCTGGACGTGGAACACCTTGAAGCAGCTCTGGTCTTTTACGGACTTCAGCATGATCAGCAGTACACGGAGACCGGCCGATGATATATATGGCATTTTCTCCACGTCCAGCTCTATTGAATCGGTCTGAGGCGACGCCTCCTGGAAGGCTTTCAGCAGCTGCGTTGCCGTGAGGGTATCTACGCGTCCCTGGACTTTCATGACGAGTTTTCCTTCCGTTACCGAACTGTCGACGGCAAAAGGAAGCTCCGGAGCCGACTTCCTCCCCGTCTTCGGAGAGGCGACACGCATGGTGAGTATGTTCATTTGCCGATAGGCATTCCGGAGCTCATCAGTCACGCCTGCAACATCCGGAAGATAGAGCGTGACGGGCTCTGCCGCTACCGTGAATCCCTGCTCTTCCAGAAATCTCCTGGCTCCCTCCTCGCCATTGAGGAAGAGGCTGTTCTGGTTCATCTTCACGTCGGCCATTTCGTTGGCTTTCCCTTGCATACGATTCAATAAGGCAAGTTCATCCCCTTTAAGCAAGGTGCTGAAGGTGAGCGTATAGATTCTCAAGATGGATGTGTCGGCTGTCATCCAACAGCCACCGTACTCCGAGAGAAGACGGTGAATGGCCTGACAGAGGCTCACCAGCTCCGGCTCGTTGAAATACCCCAGCAGCCCTTCCGTCACAATGCACAACTCGCCTTTGACGCTCCCCAATGCGTCTTTCATGGACTGGTAATTGGTGGCATCCACGGCGTGGTAACTGGACAGGCGGCACTGCTCGGGCGTCATCACCTTCTGGGCAGCAGGAGCCATGTCGTCAATCACCACCGGAAGGTCAAACCCGAAATAGCGCTTTCCCGCCGACGACACGCGGAACCCGCGGGGCGAATAACCCGAAGGAAGGTCCACGATATTGTGGGCGCTGCTTCGAATCGCAGCGGTGTTGTATATTTCATAGCGGGCCAGCTGGGCAGTCTTGTAACACTCCCCGATATGGGCGGGGAGAATCTTGGCTTTCTCCTGCAATTCTGTCTCCAGGCCGATAATAGGCAGCAAGGCAACAGCATCCGGATCCCCTGCCTTTTTCAGAAGACCTAAAGTCGATTTGGCGGTCAAATAAACGGGGTTTACTGTCTTTTGTAGTTCTTTATTGTCCATGATTTATCTATTTTTGTGTTTTAATCCATCAAAATCATTCAGTTCATAATGTTGCCATAGACATTTATAGCATCCTTCATAATCTCCTCATGGTCAAAGGCCAGTTCTGGCAAAGCCGTTAGCGGAAACCATTGTGCCTTTGCCGCATCATCCTGACCGCTGACAGCCATCGGTGCATCAACAATAGCAAGATAAGCCACCGTGACAGTCCTTCCTCGTGGGTCACGATCCACCTTGGAGTAAGCACCTATCTGATGCACCTCACTCACCTTCTGTCCCGTTTCCTCTTCCAGTTCACGGATGGCACATTGCTCCGTATTCTCATCCATGTTCATAAACCCGCCAGGGAATGCCCAGCATCCCTTGAATGGTTCATCACCACGCTCAATAAGCAAGACTTTTGGCTCTGCCTCTTTGGTGATTACTACACAATCGGCAGTGACGGCTGGTCTTGGATATTTGTATGTGTAAGACATTGCTTATTATTATATCGCTATATTTAAAAGTTTTAATTTGAGCATAAAGATAGCACATCTATCTTTGATAACAATACTTGCGCACATTATTATATATATTTTTAACAGAAAAACGACTCTCAGAGGGAAAATCCCGCCTAAAGAATAGGGGAATCTACCGTAACCTTTAGGAATAATCCCAGACCTTTCGCCCCCTTTATTACGTCATAAGAGTGAAAACAAGAAACAAAAATGTCTAACTCTAAAGAATAGGAGAACTGATTATGAAGAAGATGATGTTTATGGCAATCCTGATGACAATGACCATCACTGCCAACGCTATGAGCTATACACAGGCTAAGTCCGAAGCCCTGTATCTGTCCGACAAGATGGCCTACGAGCTGGACTTGACAGATGCACAGTATGATGCAGTCTACGAGATTAATCTGGACTACATGATGAGTGTTAACGGACGCAACGACGTGTACGGTGCTTGGTGAAGCCGTCGCAATACTGACCTTCAGTTTGTTTTGACTGCTTATCACCTGCTATATTGAGATTTAATAACATTGTAATATAAATCCTTTCTATTTTTCGGAAAAAGTATATAACTTTGCGCCTTGAAATTCAGAAGAATTATGAAGATACTTGTTGTAGATGATGAGCAGGATATCTGTGAAATACTGCAATATAACCTCGAGAATGAAGGTTTTGAGGTGGTTACTGCCTATTCTGCAGAGGAGGCACTGGAACTACCCCTACAAGATTATTCGCTTATTCTGCTAGATGTTATGATGGGAGAAATGTCGGGGTTCCAGATGGCGCGCAGACTAAAGAACGATCCCGCTACGACACAGATTCCCATTATCTTCATTACGGCACTCGACAGTGAGGACAATTTGGTAAAAGGATTGAATATCGGTGCTGACGACTATATTGCCAAGCCATTGGGTATGAAAGAAGTGAAGGCTAGGGTTAAGGCTGTACTCAGACGTACTCAATTGCAGCAAACGGTTTCTACTGCTGTTGATAATAAGATTGCTTACGAAGGAATTATGGTTGATTTGAATGCCAAGACTGTAATATGCGAAGGAAAGGAACTAGAATTCACCAAACTGGAATTTGAATTGTTGTCTTTCTTTCTCCAACATCCTAACAAGGTGTTTTCTCGGGAAGACTTATTGAAGTATTGTTGGCCACAGGATGTGCTGGTTCTTGACCGCACGGTGGACGTGAACATCACCAGATTACGTAAGAAGATAGGCCATTATGGCAAACAGATAAAAACACGTGTGGGATATGGCTACTGCTTTGAAAAGTAAATCCTTTCAACGTAATTTACTGCTAAGCATCGGTGGTGTGTTTCTGCTCTTTGCTATATGCTTTAGCGTATATCAGTATAAGCGTGAAAAGGAGTATAAAATTGATATTCTTCATTCACGACTGCAGATGTACAACTATGAGATGGTGCAGACGGTAGGCAAGGATAGTATTAGCTGTAGCCGGCTATTTCGCGATTATGTTATACATCATCAGATGGAGGGACTTCGAGTGTCTGTGATAGACAAGGAAGGACGGGTCATCCTTGATAGCTATGATACTGATGTGGAAGCATTGGGGAACCATCTACAGAGAACGGAGATACAACAGGCTTTGCGAGAGGGCAGTGGCTACGATATCAAACGTATGTCACAGTCTACTCACGAGACCTACTTCTATTCTGCAACTCGTTTCGGCGATATGATTGTTCGTGCTGCCGTACCCTATTCTGCAGAGCTGACCCGATCATTGCAGGCAGACTATACTTTCATTTATTTTTCAGGCGTTCTCACCCTGTTGCTGGGCATCGTGCTCTACTATATCACTCACCGTATCAGCCGACACATTGGTTACTTACGTGAATTTGCCGTGAAAGCCGAGGAAGGTGAGGAACTTGACCACGAATTGGAGCGTCGGCTGCCAGATGACGAATTGGGTGATATCAGCCACACTATCATCATGTTGTATTGGAAACTACGTCATTCGGAAGAAGAAAAAGTGCGTATCAAACGTCAGCTTACCCAGAATGCCGCTCATGAGCTGAAAACACCTGCTGCCAGCATTCATGGTTATTTAGAGAGCATCATCGACAATCCCGATATGCCAAACAGTAAGAAACAGCATTTCCTGGAACGCTGTTATGCCCAAAGTGAACGCATGAATAAGCTTCTGCTGGATATGAGTGTGCTTACTAAACTAGACGAGATTGATGATTATTCATCTAATGCCCGGCATGAGTATCGTCAAGTTGATGTCTTGCAGATTATCACAAATGTGATAGATGACACAGACTTGCAATTACAAGAGAAAGGTATCGAACTAAAACTCCAATTACCGCAAAATATAGAAGTACAGGGTGATTCGAGCCTGCTATACAGCATCTTCCGAAATCTGATAGACAATACTATTTCCTATGCCTACGGGGCCACACGGTTAATCATCGCCTGCCAAGAGATTGAAATAGAAGGACGCCACTTCTACGAATTTAATGTAAGCGACAATGGCCAAGGCGTAGAGGCGCAGCACCGTGAGCACTTGTTTGAACGTTTCTACCGTGTAGACAAAGGGCGCTCGCGCAAACTTGGTGGCACAGGTCTAGGGCTTGCCATCGTGAAAAATGCAGTTGCCGCCCATGGTGGACAAGCAATTGCACTTTCTACGCCTGGTGGCGGGCTTACCATCAGGTTCACACTCGCAAGGTTTTAGCCCTGTCCGTTGATAGGACCGTCGCCAAAGTCATTGTCCAAGCCCTTACCTGCCTGCACAACATTCATTACATAGTCGCCAAGTTTCTCGCACTCTGAGATGAAATCGATATAGAACACCCCCAACTGATAGTCGTAAAGACCGGCATTTACATCATGCAGATTTTGGTTCTTTAGCTGTGTACGATAGTTATTGATTTCATGCTCGATGTTAAGCGAGGTCTTCACACCATTCTTGGTAGTGGGTTGGTCAATGCGTTTCAGCATCTCTGTCAGTGCTGCATCTACAAGTTGCATCATTGTCAACATGTGTTGCTTCTGATTGTCTGTAAAGTCCTCCTGACAATGCATGCGATGGCGATTCAGGGTACGCCCCAGGTTATAAACCGAGTCACCGATGGACTCTAACTCAGATATCTGGCGAAGCATCTTTTGTATCTGAGTTTTCGACGCATCCGACAAGCGACCTTCACTCACCTTGTTCAGATAGCTGGCAATCTCCATCTCCATCGAGTCGGTGATGTTCTCGTATTTCTCAATACGGGCAAAGAGTTTATTAAACTCCATCTCGTCTTTCGTTTCCAGAAGCGTGGGCACGAAACCTGCCATGCGCTGACAACGCTCAGCGAAACTGCGAATCTCCTTCTGTGCCTCCATAATGCTGAGTTCGGCTGTAGAGAGCAGACCGCCACTGATGAAACGCAGGCGATAGTCCTCGTCTTGTGCCTTCATAGGCAGCACACGACATACAAACATCTCTATCTGCTTCACAAAACCAATGAGCAACAGCGTGTTGATGATGTTGAAGGCGGTGTGGAAGGCAGATAGCTTAAAGAGATCGTTGCCACCACCCATTAAGTTCTCTACTACCCAACTAACGGCATCACAAGCGGGATAGAACACGATGAGGAACACCACAACACCAAACACATTGAAGAACATGTGGGCCAGAGCAGCACGGCGCGCTTGTGTATTGGCAGTCAGCGAAGCCATAAATGCCGTAATGGTGGTACCAATATTCTGTCCCATAGCCAGCGCAGCTGCTTGTTCGAAGCCAAAACCAGGGATGTTCATGCCGAAGAGCATCAGCGTAATGGCCATTGTGGCAGCTGACGCCTGAACAATCATCGTGACCAATGCACCCACAATCACAAAGAGGATGATGGTGAAGAACGAATCCTGCGGCACGTGAGCCAGCATGCCAGCCACCATATCGCCGATGTTCATCGCCGTTGCAGCCTCTTGAAGGAACGATAATCCCATAAAGAGGAACGAGAAACCGAAGATGAATTCGCCAATGCTCTTGCGGTTACCCTTGCCACTGAATATCAATGGCATACCGATAGCCAACAAGGGGATAGCAAAGGCTGCGATGTTCACCTTAAAGCCAACAGCCGATATAATCCATGCTGTAACCGTTGTTCCGATGTTTGCACCCATGATGACGCCAATAGACTGCGCAAGCGTCATCAACCCTGCATTCACAAAACTTACAACCATCACGGTTGTGGCACTCGACGACTGGATGAGTGCCGTAATCAGAATACCTGTCAGAACACCCATCACACGATTCTTTGTCATCGCAGCCAAAATACTGCGCAGGCGATCGCCTGCAAACTTCTCCAGACCCTCCGACATTGTCTTCATTCCAAAGAGGAACAATGCCAGCGACCCCACAAGCGAGAAAATGTTAATAATCAATTCCATTTGTATTTTATCCTATAAATTTTGCTGCAAAGATATTACAATCTTATTACGCTGTTGTTACGTCCATGTTACAATCCTGTTACAAACGGTATTGTAACCTATCTATCACACGAATGAAATGTTTTTGTAATATGCTCAGTTTACCTTTGCAATGTCAATCACTAACGGTTGGCTAAATCATTTATGGATAAAGAAAAAGCAGATAAAATTCAGAGAATCTTTAATTGGGTGAGATTTGTCATCCTAGTGTTGTTTCTCACATTTATTTTCATCGGATTATCTAAGGCTCAAACTACCAATGTTTTCGGTATGTGGACTACTATTGGCACGGAAAAGAATGTAAACGACAGTTGGAGCCTTGGAGTGAACACCGAAATCCGCACGAAGAACAATGTTGGTAGTGTTGACCGTTGGCAGTTAAGCATAGATTGTACGTATAAAATATCCAAACTCCTTAAATTGGAAGGAAGTTATGAATTTCACTTAAAGAACCATACGATAGATGGCGTAAATGAAATGGTTGGAGTCCCTTTACATCGGTTGAGATGTTCAATAATCTAGGTAAACAATTTCAAATAGATGAGATGCGCATAGCCGCTGGAACATCATATAAGATCAACGCTCATCATGCCATCAATATGGGGTATTTACTTGACCTGAAAAGGTCGGCTGGTGGCTTAGATAAAGCTCTTCACGTGTTAACATCGGGATATGTGTATCATATTTAGTCATACTATGGAATCAAAATCACCAAAAGAAATACAAGTCGAAGAGAAGATAACTGATTTGGTCACAAAGATAGTGGATGACCAGACATTTGGCGATGACCTGCCTTTAAGACTATGGAATCATCTTCAGAATAATCAGGAAATAGATGCTATACAAAATTATGCCAACATAGTATCAATAGGTCGGTTGGGGTTGAATGATCACGGACCTGTACACATGAAGATTGTATGCCGCAATGCTTTAAAAATGCTCTTTTTGCTTCACGAAGCAAGTGTGGAGACAAGTCTAGAAAAGGAAAAGTCCGGCACATATGCAGATAGTGTCTGTGCTGTAATGCTTGCCTCTCTCCTTCATGATAGTGGAATGACCATCAGTCGCAAAGATCATGAGCTTTATTCCAGCATAATCAGTTATTCAATCATCAATGACACATTAACGCAACTGATGCCTGAAGATAAGAACATTATACGAAGAACGGTGATACGCTCTATTGCTATGGAAGGCATTATCGGACACATGGCTACGCATCCTATCCATTCTATTGAGGCTGGTCTTATCTTGATTGCTGATGGTTGTGATATGACAAAAGGACGTGCTCGTATTCCTTTGGAGATTCATTCAAAACCGGCAGAAGGCGATATTCACAAGTATTCTGCAAACTCTATTGAAAAGGTGAAAATAGAACATGGGTATGAGCGTCCTTTAAAAATAGAGATACACATGAAAACTGAAGTAGGTTTCTTTCAAGTAGAAGAAGTTCTCATTCCCAAAATTCAATCAAGCCCCGCAAAGAGCCTGTTAGAGTTATATGCAGGAGTTGGTGGCGAAGGAATGAAACGATATATGTAATCAAATAAAAAGAATAATGAATACCTTATTTCTCGGAATAGTTATATTTCTTATTGTGCTGGCAGTTTTTGACCTCGTAGTCGGAGTCAGCAATGATGCAGTAAACTTCCTGAACTCTGCCATCGGTGCTAAGGTGGCGAGATACAGGACAGTTGTGTCAGTTGCGGCTATCGGTGTGTTTGCTGGAGCGGCCTTGAGCAATGGCATGATGGACGTGGCCCGGCACGGCATCATGACGCCACAGTATTTCTCATTCTACGACGTGATGTGTGTATTTCTGGCTGTAATGATTACCGACGTGGTACTGCTCGATGTGTTCAACACGCTCGGCATGCCGACATCCACCACCGTCTCGATGGTATTCGAACTGCTGGGAGGAGCATTTGCCATCGCCCTGCTGCAGATACTCCACGGGGCAACGGCAGCAGACGGGACGTTACTTTCATTAGGTGATCTGCTGAACACGGAGAAAGCCATTTCGGTCATCCTTGGCATTTTCCTCAGTGTTGCCATTGCGTTTGTCCTCGGCATGCTGGTGCAGTGGGTGGCACGCGTCGTTTTCACTTTTACATACCGTGTGAACGGGAGAACGACAGATCAGTCAGGCAAGATGGGAAGTCTGGTTGCATCGTCGTTAAAGATTGGTATCTTTGGTGGACTATCAGTGACGGCCATTGTTTGGTTCCTGCTTATCAACGGATTGAAGAGTAGCAGTTTAATGACGCCTGAGTTGAAAGAAATGGTCAGTCAAAACACGCTTCTGATTATTGGCGGAGGCGCGGCCGTTTTCTCTGTGCTATTGACGCTGCTGAGTGCCATGAAACTGCCCGTACTAAAGTTCGTTGTATTGTTGGGCACCTTCGCCCTGGCAATGGCATTTGCAGGCAACGACCTCGTGAACTTTGTAGGAGTTCCGCTGACAGGACTTGAGGCATATCAGGACTACATGGCCAACGGCAATGGCGAATCGCAGGACTACATGATGTACTCACTGATGGATAGTGCTCATACCCCCGCACTCTATCTCATCGCGGCAGGTGTGGTGATGGTGCTCGCACTGGTCTTCTCAAAGAAGGCGCAAAACGTAGTGAAGACCTCGGTGGACCTCTCGCGACAGGATGAGGGTGACGAGATGTTTGGTTCGAGTGGTGTGGCACGGACGTTGGTGCGCACGTCCAGAAATATGGCCAACGGCATGGCTTCTGTAGTTCCGAATGGTGTGGCGCGATGGATTGACTCACGCTTTAATGCCGATGCTGCCGTGCTGAAGCGGGGAGCCGCCTTCGATGAGATTCGTGCAGCGGTCAATCTGGTTCTCGCTGGGGCGCTGGTGGCATTGGGTACATCGCTCAAACTGCCACTATCCACCACCTACGTCACTTTTATGGTAGCCATGGGTGCTTCGCTGGCAGACCGAGCATGGAGTCGCGAGAGCGCAGTATTCCGTATTACTGGTGTACTATCGGTCATAGGTGGTTGGTTCATCACGGCTGGTGTAGCGTTCATGTTGTGCTTCCTCGTCTGCATCGCCCTGTTCTTTGGATCGTTTGTGGCAATGGCCGTTGCCATCGCGCTGGCCATCTTCTTGCTTATTCGAAGCCATCTGCGCTATGAAAAAAGCAACAAGACCAGTGAGGCCGACGAATTGTTTGATCGCATTGTTCGTAGCAGCGATAAAGCAGAATGTTGGATACTGCTTCGACAACATGTGGCACTAACCATCACACATCAACTACAATTGGTAGCAGAAACTTATAAATCGATGACCGATGCTTTCTTTTATGAGGACTATCGTACGCTGAAACGTACCGCAGCGGTGACCGAAAACCAACGCAAAGATATAAAACGCCAGCGACGCAAACAGATTATGGCCCAACGACGTATAGACCCCATGTTGAGTATTGAGAAGGGCACATGGTACTTTCTGACAATCAACTCGCTGGCGCAAATGGTATATTGCTTGAAACGTATGGGTGAGCCATGCTTAGAGCATGTAGGCAACAACTTCAGTCCGGTGCCAAGCAAATATATCCAAGAGTTCATTCAGATGCGCAATGAGATATTACAACTCTTCAACCGGGCCTGCCATGCCGAAACAATGGCGTTGATACGTGGTGATGCCGAAAAACTGCAATCACAGCTTTCCGATTATCGACGGACTATCATCCACGACATTCAAGCCAAGCAACTCAATATTGAAAGTATGACTGTATTTCTGAATTTGGTTCAGGAGTCGCAACAACTTCTCAGTGCCTTGCGCCATACTGTGAGGGGAGCAAACAAGTTTGATGAGTAATAAAATTAATAATACAATTGTCGGATGGGCATCGACTCCTCTGATGACACTTGAAGTGTCATAATAACAAGTAATCACCTTAATAATGGGCGATCGAATTAAATCGATCGCCCATTACCGTATTTCCTGTTATAGTGGAAACTCCGACTTCCCTGAACGATATTTCCGTTCCAAAGTCTCAATCTCATGGGTTCGTGCAATGATTCTGTTCATATCCTTATTGTAATTACTGCTGCAAAGGTATATAAAATATATGATATGGGCAAATAGAAATAAAAGAATCTTGCCCATATCTCAACATTTCTTCTTGATACGGGCAAAAGTCGTATTCTGAAGCGCCTAAGAAAGAGTCCTGTAAATCAATGATTTACGGGACTTTTCTTTTTCTCACATTTCAAAGTTGCACCCAATTTCAGTCACTATATGGGACTTGCACCCACTCCTTTGCAGAATTAACAGTTCTGAATCCTGCAAAAGATAATCTTTGCAGAGCGTTGTCAAGTTCTAACGTTCTTGCCTTGCAAGCGGCAAGGCCGAGGCTGGTCCAGTATGCGAGCCTACCACGACCAGGCACTCATCGACGAGTTCCAGCGTCGCGGCATCGATACTACATCTGTTTACGATGGCAAGACCATATCATTTGCTCATCCTGTCAGATATGAGTTACCCGACAGCAAATTGCTTCAATATAGAATAGGGATAGAATGGAATTTAGTAAGGCGTGTAATAAGTTAAATCATTTGGATGTCTGCTTGGACTGTACGAAGAGAAATGCCTTTACGGATGCCCTCCATATCGTAGAGTGCATCAGATACCGCATCAACCAGGTTCTCTATCGTCCATCTTCTGTACCTGTTTCGCAGGCTTCTGTCTATTACTTTGTAACTATAGTAACTGAAGTTTCCCACCCTTTGCGCAGCCTATGCCGTAGGCATCTGATAGGGGTTCTTGCTACCAACGGGACGCAAGAACCCCTACTTACGCTAAGCTTCATAAGGCTTCAATTCGTTTAATCCGTCAAATTCGTTGTTTAAATTAAAGGGTGGGAAAGTTCAATTAGGAGTCCGCTTGAAAAAGTCCAAACATGAGAAATTTGAGTAAAAATCAATGCGTAGCCGCTCCCCTCCCTTGTAGGGGAGGGGCAGGGGTGGGGTCAGTATCTTATTCGCTATCAGGATATTACAGACCCCACCCCGCCCAAAGGGCACCCCTCCCCGTAAGGGCAGGGTTCAAGAGGGGAGTGGCTGGCGCGAAAGTTCGAAGACTATATTGACTTTTTAAAGTGGACTCAATTAGTAAACTTCGCAATCTTCAATCAGTGGAATCAGCTCTATCAGCTTCTTTCCGTCAATCTCAAACTCCTCAAGAACTGCATTGCCGTCCTTGAACCTGCGAATCTCATTCGTGAAATGCTCTTCACATTGTGCGGCATAGTCCTGCTCAGAAAGGAAATAATATTCTACACCTTTGTAACTGAAGCGCAAGTCATACCGCTGAACGGCAAAGTCATAGAAGAATGTCTCTTCAGAGTTGTTCTTATAGCCATGATACAATCCACCGTTCTGCTCATAGTTGGGAGGATACTTCGCATTGAACGGGTATCCTGCCAAATCTTTTTTTCTGTATTCGTATGCCATATTACAAATAACTTATAGTTTCATTTAACAAATGCTGTAATTGAGGGTTCGATGAGATAGGAATAGGATTTCCTATAGGCTCACCATTTTTCCAGTAGTGATAATGAGGCCCTAATCCGTCATGGTCTTCATTATGGATCTCAATAACCTTTTTGCAGTCAGAATCATAAATAGAGATACTTTTAAGCCCATTTCCTTTCTTAAACATCATCCCATAGATGGCATTAGGAGAATGGCTCTCTTCTGGCATCTTGGTAGGTGTCTTTGGATTTTTAAGCTCTATAATCTTCACACCGTTAGGCAGAACCTCTATTGTCTTCCACCTGCGTCCACTTTCATCCTCGATAATTCCTGATGATTTACTTCCGTTTGCTCCCATTTCTCAACATGTTTAAGCGTTCATTACTAAAGTACGAACTAATGGAGGTGTCCTCACCATCCACAAGTTGTCCGAATCGTATGACATGTAATGGCGATAGTATCATCAATGCCATTCTGTATCCACACTTCCAACGATAGAGTGACAAATCGCTCTGATGCACACCATTGCTGTTGATTGCAATGACTGAGTTGCGCAGGTTCTGAGGAAAACTATACGAATAGCTGTCACTTCTCGACCATGTGATGTTGGGATAGAGATTAACTCCGCTTTCCTGAAGATATACAGACATGGTTGTGTTGCACCAAGCATGTCGATAACGCATTTCTGCGGGCATATCCGTGTACTGTGATACATCAGGTCCAATTACAGCCTTACATCTTCTAAGAAACGGCAAATACTTATCAGGATTAGTAAAAATCCGCAAGAACAAGCTGTCGTCAATATAGAAGTAGATCACTGCATCGGTAATGTCGTAGCTGTACGCTTCATGGAAGGGAACGAGCCGTGTTACATCTACATTATAATTTGGTTCCAGCACTGGCCATTTTATCTCACCCGTTGTAGGCAAGTAGCCATAGATTTTCTCTGTAAAGATTCTCATGCTCTTTTCTATGCGCCTTATGTTCTTTGCTATCGGCTCACGTAGAGTGAGAATGTATTTCTCAACTTCAATCAAGTAGTCTTTGTATGAAGAAGAGAATGGTATTTTGTATAGAGTCATAACTATGTTTGTTATGGCCCCTTTATGATGCAAGTTTCATGCAACCATCGCAGGGGCACGATTAATAACTCGGTTATCTATCGCGTCTTGCTGATGGTCGTCATCTTCAGATATATGAATGTGATATCTCGCTGGCAGGGTAACCCTCCAAACAACGGATCGAATATCGATACAAGGCAACTGAATTTTTGAGGGCTTCTCATAGTACAGATGACTATGAAGCAATTTCTCAACAATCTCACATCGTTGTTTGTATTCGTACGTATCGAGCTCGCATGTTTCGAGATACTCACAGTATTTAAAACTCAGAGAAGAAAACATCTTCTCAAGAAGAGCGGTACTGCTTACCGTAAAACGCCTTAAAGTAGGCGAAGGAGTTAGTTCGTGTACTTTCTGTATGAACTGCTCGCGTATGGCATCCGTGTCAATGTCGCTCCATGTCTGAGCAGCGGAATCTGAAGACTGGCGATTGTTAAAGGTTTGACAAAAATTGATGAACGTTGCCAACTCGTCGCCATCGAGTTCGGCAATGTGTCGCCGGGCGTTGTTGAAGTAAGCCCTCATTTTGCGGACGTGAGCATCCGCCAAAGCAGCGAGCAGGCTTTCGTCTATACATCTGCACGCCGTGTCCTCTATCTCTACACCTTGCTCACGGGCTATCACACGAATAGCCTCAAGGCGCAGCCCACTGGCCCTCATCACCACGTCTGCTGAAGTGGTGAACCCAGTCTCAGTCAAGCCCCAATTCATTTCACAGGACTTCAAGACATCGTCCAGTTGGTCGAGATATGAATTCATTTTAATTTCTTTGCTGCAAATTTACTTCTTTTTTGTGAGACTTCCATAGAATTGGGCAACAATAATCCGAAATTAAAACTATTTTAGTAATTTCGCCATCTAAAACGAAATCATTAGGAAAAAGAACAAATGACACAAAAGTCCTTTATATTTTTACTCGTTATTACCCAAGAAGGCTATGCGTTTCAGAGGCAGCATGTTCTTGTCGTCGTCGGTCATCTTGTCGTAGTACTCCTGCCACATGTCGATGAAATCATTACCGTCAATCAGACGAATGAACTTATCATTGCCAGAGGCGGCATTCCTGGCATCAGCCGAATATGTACCACTCGTAACAAACAGAGCGATGTCGCCTGCCTTCAATATGCCAGACAAAGCACGTACTTCAGAAGCGCCGATGGCTGTATCAGGCTTATGCTTTACCTGTACTTTGATGCGTGGTGTTTGTGCACCAAGTGGATCTAAATAGGCAATGATGTCAATACCACCATCTTTGCCCTTGGGAGCTATGAAGGGTGTGTGATACCCCATGGCCCGAAGCAAAGCAGCCACCATATCCTGGAACTCATAAGGACTCTTTGACACGATAAATTGCCGGATTCCTTCACGAGCGTCCGACTCCAGCAAGTTCAGTTCCTCGGCCCTGTCTCTTTCGGCATTCTCGTCTGTCGGCTCTTCGTCACGTTTGTCCTCTCTGGGATTGAGCTTTCTCCATTCGCGGTAAGCCACCTCGCCTTTTTCCATCACTTCCTCTGGTGATAGTTTTAGCGCAGCCTCGCCTTCGGGTGTCAAGTACCACATGCCTTTCTGCTTGACGATAAGTCCCGCCTTGGCATAGTTAATGGAGTAGAACTGGAAGCTGTTTGTCCAGCGGATATATTTATTCTTTCCTGCCGGTTCCAGTTCCCATTCTGTCAGCTTCACGTTAGCTTCCACAAATGGGTATAATTCTTTGGCTGGCATACTGCCGCCACGACGGCTTATCTCTTTCATTACGGCATATAGCGTCTTTGTTGCTGTCGCCTTTGTTCTTCCTACATGTTCCTTAGCCATATCACTTTTATGTTTTATCTATTCCCTTTCATCCTGTTATGAGTCTTGCAAAGCATCTGGCAATTCTCAATAGTGGTAGCACCGCCCTTACTCCAGGCTGATACGTGGTCTGCGTCCATTTCGTTTATTTTCCAAATGCGACTTTTATTAGCCTGATTCTCCAATACACAGTGCGGACAGTTAGACTTATGTTCTGCTTGCGCTTCAGAGGTCTGGCGTGCATAAACGGTTTTCTTCGTCGCATCATCAAAGATACGGATGTTTAGAAGTTTTGTGTCTACACATCCACCAAGCACATATTCATAAATTCCACGTTTTGAGTATACATAACTATCTTCATAGAGTTCACGAACTTTCGCGGAAATTTCGACATGATTAAGAGGCCTTTTCCCGTAAAGGTCATAAAGTCTTCCCCATTCTTGGCCACACATTTCTGGCGTTGGTTCTCCGTCGAATGTACGTTCTATCCATTCTATGATGTCATCGAAATGTCGCTTCATCTCATCGCAGTTGCCAATATCTTTATGCTCCTGCATATAGTCCTCTGTGTGTCCGTGACTCACCCAATCGAGAGCAGCAGCAAGATAGTCCTGTCGATTGACGTTTCCACTAATGTATGCACTCCACTTCTGAACATTTGAGTCACCTTTGTTACTGAATACAGCCTTTGCCGCAGTAACAAAATTGCCAGAGAATACCGCATTCAGTTTCTCTTGTTCGTTAAGACGAATGCCTGCGATATTGATTGTCTGAAACCATTCCTTTATTTCACTTTTTGTACCCTTACAGATGTAAACGAGTATTTTGGTATTCCACACCAATTCTTGTTTGTCCTCAGGCAGAGCATGAATCTTACACATGTGGCCTCCGTAGGGCACAGAAAACTTCTTGGTTACGAAGCGACCGAGTGATGTGATGCGTTGCTGTCCGTCAAGCACCTCAAGCCTTCCATCATCAAGTTGATTGAAGTAGATAAGTCCAAGCGGATATTTCTTCAGGACAGAGTCAATGACAGCCACCTCACGCTCACCTTTGTTGTCAGAATAGAGATAGTTCCGCTGATATTCTGGCTGGATGGTGAGCTGACCACAAAGGCCATAAAGACCCTTTCCGTCTATGTCGCTATATTGGAATCCGTCGCATATTTCGCGTACCGTGTATTCTTTAAGAGTTGTTTCCATAGGGCTATTGCTTTTTGCGGATAAGAATTCTTGCATAGGGCTTTTCGGGACGGCCATTCTCGATATAATAGAGTTGTCCGTCTCGTAGGCTCGGATTGAGTTTCTTTAGTTCACGAGGGAATGGTTTTAGGCCAAGTTCCTTACCAGAATCTCCTTCAGCACAGCCTATAATTTCAAACTGTTCAGGACAATACTTGTCAAGGTATGATTTGGGAACGCCCATTACCCCATCGTAGTCACGCGGTATAGCATCTGCATAAGGAACTTCGATAGCGTCGTAGTTCTCGTAGTGTATGTATGCTGTACGACCTCTAACTTCCTTATGCTTGCTATAACGGAAATTCTCTGCAGCTGTCATCAACTTCAATGGCTGGTGACGACGACCATGATCTATATTCGTGAACCAGCATACACCAGGCACTCTGTTTACTTTTACACCATTCTGTTCACGCTCAAACTTGTAAGTGGGAGCATAAACGAAATCATCGGGTACACGGAAGTACATGCCAGTATTGAAGTTGGTCACTCCCAACCAGACCTTGTTGTTCTTGATGTTAGGAAAGACTTCTTTGTATGTAATGGCATTCATGTTGCCTATAATAAGGAACTGCTTTTCGCCCTCCATAATCCAATTAAAGAATTCTCGGAACAATGAAAAAGGAGGATTGGTTACTATGATGTCAGCTTCGTCTCTCAACTTCTTCACCTCTTCACTTCGGAAATCACCATCTCCCTCCAAATAGTCCCATTGTAAGTCATCGATATTTACGATGCCATCTCCAGTTTTATCATCTGTCAGGATGAAAATTTTTCCGTGCGTCTTAGTCTTATCTGGGCTATAATATGGTTGCTGAGTTTCAAAAAGAGTTGGCTCATAAGGAACCTTGTACTTTTTGCTCTCAGGTGCAAAACTAGTCGATATTAGTTTCTTCAAGCCCAAGTCTTCGAAATTCTGTGCGAAATAGTGAGTAAAGTTACTCCATTCAGGGTCATCACAAGGCAATAGTACTGTCTTGCCACGGAACACATCAGGATTATAGTCGAGATAAGATTCAATCTCGATTTCTATATCGTAATACTGAGTGTAGAACTCATCGTTCTTCGCCATTTTGGCGTTTGATAGGTTGTCGTTTGCCATTATTCAGCGATTGATAGTTTCAAGTCTTGCATCAGACTACCAATCGCCAACGTGCATAAAGAAAGCGTGACACAATCCTTAGCGCGTTAAGCACGAGGCGGCGTCGGATTGGAGCCCCGGGTCTGTTCTAAGAATGCATCACGCTAAAAGCGTGAGCATAACTTTATTAACAGACATAGGGGCATTCCCATACGTGAAAGCCGCCCTCACATATTATTTTCGTGCTTATTATACCAAATTGAGTTTCCGACGCTCTTGGCTTAACGCGAAATAATAGTTAATGCTTTTATTAGTCCGGATTTCTCCCCGAACCAGTTGCAAAGATACAAAATATATTCTACTTAACGTATCGTTGAGCCTGGTTTTTTACTATTTTTACCTGTTTTATCGCGCGAAGGAGGAAAAATAGGGCCGTAATTGCATAAGTTTTTGTAACTTTGCAGCAAATTTGGAGCATTATGGCAGAAGCAAATCTGAAAGAAAAGCTGGAAAAGCTTGCTAATGAGTTCAAGAATACCCAATTATGGGAGGTGTTGTCGGATGCTGACGTATTCGGAGTGCATCTGGAGGATGGCAGGATAGCCTATTGCTGTGTGATGGGCGGTTCTGGCAGACACACGGGACTTGGCGTGTACGTTGGTGACAGGGGATTCAAGACGTATCTTGACACCATTGATTACAGCAATCTGAAAAACCATAAGCTGTTGTTTGAACGCATGGCAAGTTTTGATGATATCCATGTTACCATTACAGAGGAAGGAAAGATTGACTTCTGGTGCCAGCACCCCCATCGGGTTCCGGTGCCCGACAATTACACGGATGAGGAAAGGACAATCATGAGCCAGGCTTTGCAGGCTTGTATCAGCCTGAACACATTTATCAACGTGGCTGATGGCGACGTGGTTTCTTTTGGCTTCGATGAGTATGAGGAATATCCAACGAAAGAGGGTGGCAAAGAGGCTCCGCTGCTGACGAGACAGGGCAATGGCTACGTCTGTACGACCTGCAAACTGCCAGCCTACGACAAGAGCGATGAGAAATGGGTGGAGGAACTGGCAGATGAGGCGATGAAGTCGGAAGCCGTGAAATATAAGATGGGTTCGCTAATGGGTCTGCGCAAAGTGGGCACTTTGCAATGCCGCCTGATACATTGTCCGGCTCGTGTGGCGGATTCGGAAGACAGCGAAGGCTACTACGCACACATGCTTTTAGCAGTGAAACAGAGTGACGGTAGAGTGCTGAAACCTAAGATGGAGCGACTGGAAAACAAAGACGGCGCAAAAACCATACTGATGAACTTCTTCAACTCTTTGGAAGAAGAGGGTCGTCTGCCGCTGCAAATCTCCGTACCCGACGAGCTGACTGAGCGATTCCTGCGGACATTCTGCCGGCACATGGGTATTAAGCTCGTTCGTGAGCGCAGGCCACTACGCGAACTGAATGAGATGTGGGAAAGCCTGTTCCGACATTTTGCTTCTGACGAAGATAACGATGATGGTGAAAACCCACGATGGACTCCAATCAATACCACAGGAATGGGAATGGCCTAATGTTAAGTCCTTTTCATCTTTCCTAAGAAGCACAATGGCATCGTTTTTGTCTGACTGATTTCACGAATAGCTGTAAGGCTTGTTCGGAAAACAGGGGCTGATTGGGTGGCAAACAGCCCCTGTTTGACCGTCAGACAGGGGCTGTTTGATGATGAAACAGGGGCTGTTTGACCACTAAACAGGGGGCTGTTTGCGCCTGCACGAGCCGTCCGATCTTTTATCAGAAGCGTTCGTACGGGGTGGTTTCTTTATGGTTTTGACATGATAAAAGGAATAGGACCCGAGGCTATCACAGCTTCGAGTCCCTCGCAAACTTGAACTTCGTTCGAGTTTGCCTGCGCTCGGCATAGCTGATGCAAGCATCGCTCTGCCCTCGCTTTTGCAAACTTGAACTTTCGTTCGAGTTTGCTTGCGCTCGGCATAGCTGATGCAAGCATCGCTCTGCCCTCGCTTTTGCAAACTTGAACGTTCGTTCGAGTTTGCCTGCGCTCGGCATAGCTGATGCAAGCATCGCTCTGCCCTCGCTTTTGCAAACTT
>Ga0256404_1002948_pt1 | contig 36064 bp, 34 predicted proteins | sample RumenRJG_01DNA_FD_185990 | JGI IMG/M metagenome (GOLD analysis project Ga0256404, IMG submission 185990) | Bovine rumen microbial communities from Lethbridge, Alberta, Canada - RJG_01 | ecosystem: Host-associated > Mammals > Digestive system > Stomach > Rumen | place: Canada: Alberta | collected... | reverse complement strand
ACCTCGCCAACCCCTTGGCACAGATTCTCTCAGGCGCCATGCTCTTGGAGCACTTCGGACTCGAGAAGGAAGGAGCCCTCGTACGCGAGGCCGTCAACGCCTCCCTCGATGCCAACGTGCGTACCCCAGAGATCCAGGTCGAGGGTGGTAAAAAATACGGCACGCGAGAGGTCGGAGAGTGGATCGTCAACTATATCAAGAATGCATAGATTGTTAATAATGAGCCTGTTGTTGATGGCGGTCTGCGCACAGGCGCAGACGCCTCAGCAATGGCGTGACTCTGTCAGTGTCCTGATGGAGCAGATCCGTCTGCATCCCAACGACATCGAACTCCGTCTGAAGAAGGCCGAGGCCAACATCAACCTGGAGCAGTGGGACTATGCCATCTCCGAATATGGCGACGTGCTGCGCCTCGATGAGAAGAACCTCGCCGCCCTGTATTTCCGTGCCTACTGTCATTCCCGTCAGCAGCACTACGATCTGGCGAAGGTGGATTACGAGACCTTTATCCAACTTGATCCCTCTTATCTCGAAGCTCATCTCGGACTGGCTCACACGCTTCAGAAAATGGGTAGGAAAGGGGAGACCCTCGACCAACTCAACCGATGCGTGCAACTCTTCCCCGACGAGGCCGATGCCTATGCAGCCCGTGCAGCCTATGAGACCGAACAGCAACTCTACGATGTGGCACTCTTCGACTGGGACGAGGCCATCCGCCTGAAGCCCAAGAATGTGGAGTATGCCGTCTCCAAGATCGATGTGTTCCTGCGACAGGGGCGCATCCTCGATGCCCGTCTCGCCCTCGATGAACTCGTGCGCCAGGGCACCCCTCGTGCAGCCCTTAAAGAGTGGTATGACCGCTGTCGATAACCCTAAAAGAGAAACCCCATGAACATCCTCCGTCACCGCCTCTTCGCCCTGTTTCTGCTCCTCGTCACCACTGTCAGCCTCCAGGCTCAGATTCCCGACGAGGTCACCTTCCTGTTGCGGAAATGTGCTGAGGCGATGGGCCATCCCGACGGTGTCGAATACGAGATGACAATCAAGGCGAAATACACCGTCATCACCGTCATGAAAGGACAGATCAACGCCTTTGCCAAGGACAAACGAAACAAATTCTTCCTCACCATGCGGATCCTCGACCAGCACACCAAGTCGGCGGGCGGCTTCGATGGTGTCCGTCAGTGGAAATACCAGCAGGGCATGGAGCGCGACACCATCTACATCAGGAAGGCAAATGAACAGACGAAGAGCGACTACGACCTCAACTTCCACATCGACCTCGAATACCGCAAGGCCACGCTCACCGAACGTTTCGGCAACTATGTCATCACCTTCACCCAGCCCAAGACGGCTGGCTCTCCCAAGAAGGTCACGATGACCATCAGTGGCAAGGACTACCTCTTCCGTGAGATGGAGACCAGCAACGAGGGCACCACGATGACGATGCGACTCACTCACTTCCGTGTCGGTGTCCCCGACGACATCTTCTCCTTCGATCCCAACCAATACCCCGACGCCGTCATCATGGAAAGGGTAGAATAAAAATAGTGATTTATGAAAAAGATTCGTCAGGTGCTTTTGTACTGAAGGCTATGAAAGAGAACTATGGCCCTATGTTCGAGAAGCGAATCACCAAAGAGAATATGGCGTGCAGATAGAATTTCTTCCAGAAGAAGATTAAGATAGCAAAAAGGCTCGCCGCGATGACGAGCCTTCTTTATGTTCTATCCTTTATTTGTCAAGGAACGCTTCTGGATAGAGATCGATGGTCCATTCCTGATACTGGAGGTCGTAGATGAAGACCTCGAAGCCTGAACCGTCGGAGGCCTGCTGCTTCAGACAGAGGCCATTGGAGGGATCGATCCAGTAGATGGCTCCGACTGAGCCGGAGACTGGCTTCTTGCGGGTGTCGAACTTCCAGCATTTCACACCACAGGCTAGTTCATCGCCCACATAGTACTGAGCCAGTTTCGAGGCAGGCCAGCCGAGGTTGTGGAAGCGCTGCATCACAGTACCTCTCTGCTCATCATCACCGGTTGTCACAATGCCGAACTCCACCAGTTCCCAGGGGATACAGGCATCGGGATCCTCGGGTGCATAGTCCTTAAAGAAATGCACAAAGCCGCTATCTGTGTCGCCACCAGCGTCGTCGAAATGCTTCATCGGTGCAGTGATCGGGGCATTCATGGAGAAACACTGATAGCCACGTCGCGTCTTGAAGTTGAAACGCTGGTAGATGGTACCTTGTTCATCGCCCGACTCTGTAGCTTGGGCATATTTCTCGCCGATGCGTCCTGCCCAGGTAGAAAGCCCCGTGGAAAGATCCTTGAAGGCGATGTGCCAGCAGTCCTTGGGCTGATTCAACTGGTAGGTGCCCGTGAATTTCGTCTGTGCCGAAGCGGAGAGGGTTACCATCCAGAGGATAAAGGGAAGTATCTTCTTCATAAGGCACTATCTCTTGATGAATTCTACACGCCGGTTCTTGGCGCGACCTTCCTCTGTCTTGTTATCGGCAACGGGTTCGTGAGAGCCCTTACCAACAGCCTTCAGATTGAAACCGTCAACTCCTAAGCCCTCCAAAGCCTTGACGATAGCCTCGGCACGCTGCTGTGACAGCGGATCGTTGATCTTGTCGGAACCCTGATTGTCGGTATGACCCTGCACTTCGAAACGAGCCGTCGGGTTCTTCTTCATGTAGTCTGCCACTCGCATAATCTCAATCATCGACTCCTGCTTCAGGGTGGCCTTACCGGTATCAAACAGGATATTGTTGGTCACAAACTTACCTGTCTCCTGAATGGCCTTCTCTACAGCGGAAACATCCTGTGCATTACGGTCATAGAGTTCAACGGCTCCCTTGGCAATCACGACATTGCGGATGAATGTGAGATTAATATATTCGAAGGGTACCTGGAAACACAGCCATGTGGGTTGGTTGACGCGTGGCAGATTCACCACACGCTTGTCGTTGAAATAAACCTTCAGGGCGCGCTTGTTGAACGACAGGGCTACATGGTTCCAGCCCTTCTTGAACGAGTAATCAAAACCACCTTCCTTGTTTCCATTGAACAAATAACTTTGTTCTTTGGTATCACAGACACCATGCCTTAGAACGAAGGCTGTCAACTCGCCCTGGTCAAATCCTTCGCCCGGGTAGTCGGAACGATCCTTGGTAACGGCAAGAATCATTTTCAAATCGTTGATTCCAATACCATCATTGCCTGGAACACTAGTGGTGGGCCAGTAGTAGAAGTCATACTCAATGGTGAACTCCTCCGGCAGATAGGCACCCTGCTGTTCAATAAGGGGCTGCACTTGGGCATTGTCGGTCAGATTGATGGCCTTCACACCGCCCAGTGTCTTGGTCTCTACGGTGCCTTGGAACAAATCCCACTTAGAGGGGAACTCGCCCACCTGTTCTGCAGTCACATCGTCTTGGAACAAGATGACAGAGCCGCGTTTGAAATCTGATGATGTGGCTGTGGTTGGATCTGCCTCACCAGCATCGGCGACATCTGTAGCATCCTTGTCGGCTTTGCTCTTCTTGTCTGACTTCGGGTTCAGAACATCGTTGACCGTTTCCTGCGTTTTCTGTTCAACGGTATTCTCCACTGTACGCTTGGCTGCATCGACAGCCTTGTCCTTGAGCCTGCCAAGCCAGCCCTGTGCATCGGCATTGGCCGAACAAACAAATGCTACCAGGAGCATTAAAAATAGTCTTTTCATCATAAGTTATTGGTTAAATTGGTTAATACTATTCTGGGGCAAATTTAGAAATAATTTTTGAAAGTTGCAATATTTCTAGTAAAAAATAGATAAAAAATGGGTTATATGGGAGAAAAATCATATCTTTGCACGCTGGAAATGTATGATTATCAACCATTAAATAAAGACAGTTATGAGAAAAATCGTTTCGTTATTGCTCTTTTTCTATGCCGTCTCGCTGGCAGCACAGGATGAGATCCATTCTTTCAAAGGGAAACTGAATGGGAAGATCGCCTTTGAACTGGTGTATGGGTATTATGGGAACCGCTGTGCGGGGTATATGTATTACCCTAACGCCAAATCACCTGCGCCGATCCTGGTGGTGGGGCATCCGCTGAAGACTGATCCAAAGGATCCCCATGCAGATAACCTTTACCGTGAGGGCTTTGAGGAGTACCAGCCTGATGGCGAGATGACGGGCAAGATGGATATTCAGTATTATGAGGTGGAAGGCGACTACCAGTTTAAGACTGGCTTCTGGCAGAACCCCACTACGGGCAAGAAACTGCCGATGACGGAGGTGGCGAATCTGTATGGCGGTCTGCCTGCATGGTGGCCTGGTGAGCCCAAGACGCTGAAGGCGCCCAATCGCGAGGACTACAGTTTCAAGGTGAGATATGAGAAGGATGAGAACGGGCTGTATGACGTCATCGTGGACTGCTATGCGAACGGCGTGAAGACGGAACCGGAGATCAGGGAGTATATGAACTATACACTCGACGGAGAGAATCTGAATCAATTCGGCTTTGTGACGGAGGAAGATATCAACTTCGACGGCATCCCCGATCTGATCGTGAATACGGGTATGACCACTCATGCACAGAACACCCAGGTGGCCTATGTGTGGAACCCCGTGACGCTGCAGTTCTACCGTGTGGAAGGGTTTATGGATATCGTGGAACCGACTTTCAACAAGGAGAAGAAAGAGATCACCACCGTGGTACGCGATGGTTATGAATATGCGTATTTCGAGACGTATAAGTGGGTGAATGGGGTGTTGAAACAGGTATCCTCGAAACGGGAGAAACTCTTCGATGAATGATATAAAAGAATAATCCCTCGCAAATCTGCGAGGGATTATTTGTATAGATTAGCGTGCTGACACGTATTTGTGGAGTGTGGCACGAACGGCTCCAGGGGCGGCATAGAGTTCCTTTACCATGCCTTCGATCTGCTCACCGAGACCTGCCTCGTAGAGATCGAGTCCGAACACATCCTTGCGGCTGAAGAGCTTCTTCAGACAACTCCAGTCCTGATTGGGCTTGCCGACCTCGAGCGGGGCTACGATGGCCTGCAACTCTGCCAGCATAGGATCGGGAGAGGGTTCGAAGGGACGGCAGTTGTCGTCGATGCCCTTCAGATAACGGGCATAGCCTGCGAGGGTGAGGGGGATCAGCACGAGGTTCGACTTGTCGAGACCACGGGCGATATACTTCTTCAAAGTCTCACCGAAACGGATGGGCAGCTTCTGAGAGGTGTCCATGGCGATACGCTGCGGGGCGTCGGGCATGAAGGGGTTCGGCAGACGACGGTTGATGACGGCACCGATAAACTCGTAGGGATTCAGTACACCGGGATCGGTGACCACTGGCATCGCCTCGATATAACCCAACTTCTGTACGAAGGGGCGCAGATCCTCGTCGGCCATCTCGGCGGAGATGAGGGTGTAGCCCAGCATGCAGCCATAGATCGACATCGCCGTGTGGAGGGGATTCAGACAGGTGGTGACTTTCATCGTCTCTACCTTATCCACCGTCTCACGGGTGGTGTAGAGGGCGCCGCCCAGATCGAGTGGGGGACGTCCGTTGGTGTAGTTGTCCTCGATGACGAGATACTGCACTTCCTCTGCATTCACGAAGGGAGCGGTGAAGGTGTGCTTCTCGGTCTCGATGTAGTTGTTGTCGTCGAAACCGTCCTTGGCGAGCATCTCCTTGACCTTCTCGTGCGGGCGTGGCGTGATCTTATCAATCATCGACCAGGGGAAGGTGATCTTCGTCTCATCCTTCAGGTACGCGAGGAACTCGGCGGGTACGAGACCGTCGGCTACCCACTTCTCTGCGTAAGCGAAGACACCAGCCTTCACCTTGTCGCCATTGTGGGAGCAGTTGTCCATCGACTGAACGGTGAGGGGCAGCTTGCCGGCGTTGAAACGCTCGAGCAGCAGGGCGCATACCTTACCCATGGCGAAGACGGGTTTCAGGCCGCGTGCCAGGTCGGCATCGTTGTAGCTGTAGCCCTTCTCGGTGATGGTGAAGGAGATCATCTGCAGAGAGGGGTTGCGGAAGATCTCTACGAGGCGGTTCCAGTCGTCGAACTGAGGATCGGCCTTGAGGGCTTCCGTCACACTGGCGATGACCTTCTTCTCGATGGTACCTGTGCTCTGAAGCGACACGAGCAGCGAGAGGTTGTTGTATGGGGCATAGGCCTTGTCGATGACTTCGAAGTCGAAGGTCTCTGCCACGATGACACCACGATCGTACTTGCCTGTGTTCAGGGCGTCGTTGAGGATGGCTGCGGGGAAGGCACGGAAGATGTTACCACCGCCGAAGTGTACCCATGTGGGCTCCTTGGCTGTTTTCTCACGAAGGGCTTTAATATCAAACTTAGGGAGCTGGTAGCCTTTGGCTTCCCACTCCGCGGCATCATAATGACCGCTAAAAATATCATTCAGTTTCATATATTTTGTTGCTAAATTATTCAATCAAAGAATCCGGGTTGTTTGTAATCGATGCCTAACTCACGATCGACGGTGGCGAGGATGCCTTGTACCTGTCCGAGGGCGAACATACGGCCTAAGAGGGTGTAGCCTGCATTATGGCCATGACTGCTCTCGTCCATGATGCCACCAGGCACATCAGTAAATGTCATGCCGTGATCCACACGCATGGGCAACTCGGGGTTCTCCTTCTCGAAGATACGGCAGAGTTCGATGAGGTCGGCACGTCCACCCAGGTGTGAAGCCTCTGTGAAGTCGCCGTTGGGGAAGATGTGGCAGGAACGCAGGTGAACGAAGTGGGTGCGGGAAGCGAACTTCTTGGCGAGCTCCACCACATTGTTATAAGCGCCTGCTGAGAGGGAACCGGCACAGAAGGTGAGGCCGTTGTGCTTGTTGGGTACAGCGTCGAGGAACCACTGGATATCCTCCTCCGTACGCACGATACGGGGCAGACCGAGTACCTCGATGGGGGGATCGTCGGGGTGTACGCACATGTTCATACCATATTCCTCACAGGTAGGCATGATGGCCTCGAGGAAGTATTTCATGTTGGCACGCAACTGTGCCTTGTCGATGCCTTTGTAGAGGTTGAGGAAGTCGCGGAACTTCTGGATAGGTGCCTCGTCGTTCTCGCTGAAATTACCTGACACAAAGCCCTGTGTCTTGATGATGATGGTCTCCACCAAAGCGTGATCCTTCTCAGGGGTCATCGTCTTGGCGAGTTCGTCGGCCTCTGCCAATACGTTACGACCTTCGCCCCAGCCTTCGGGGAACTTGAACTTGGCCCATTCCTCACGGGCACCCTCGCGCTTCAGGATATAGATGTCGAAGTAAGCAAACTCGGCATAGTTGAAGTAGAGGTTGGTAGCACCGTTGGGATTGTCGTGGAACAGATCGGTACGGGCCCAGTCGAGCACGGGCATGAAGTTATAGCAGATGCAGTGGATGCCTTCTGCAGAAAGGTTGCGCAGAGACTCCTTATAGACCTCGATCTGGTGGTCACGGTCAGGACCGCCGTATTTGATGGTCTCTACGACGGGGAGTGACTCGACGACGCTCCAGCGCATGCCGTAACTCTCGATATACTCACGCAGGTCGCGGATCTTCTCACGGGTCCATACTTCGCCTAAAGGTACGTCGTGAAGGGCGGTTACAATACCTTCAACTCCAATTTGTTTTAGCTGGGCAAGGGTAATCTTGTCTTTCTTGCCGAACCATCTCCATGTTCTTTCCATAATTACCTATTTTTTTGATTATTTGTTTTGATGCTGCAAAAATAATCAATTCTTGGGAGATTAGGTTATAGTTTTCTCTCAAAAGTTTGTCATTTTGTACTTTTTAAGATGTTTGAAGTGGGATTTCCCATAATCAACTGTCGAAAATCGATGGGAGGACGGTCGGAAGCGGCTGTCTGGGAACTGAACACAGGGGTGCTCTCACGTCCATAGCGGTCGACACTGGTGACGGCATAGTTCAGACTCCGACCCTGATGGGGAACGGTGAGCGACTGGCCCTGCAGACGGGTAGCCACCAGACAGGCAGGATCCTCTGTATCTACAGGGAAACGGTCGGAGGCGTAGATATTATATAAGAGGTAGTTACCGTCGTTCTTGGAGGGGGTTGCCTGCCAAGTGAGCAGGTCGGTGGCAGCGCCGTGGTTCACAGAGAGGTAACTGGCGGGGCGGGGTGCTGGTGCAGTGATGCCGTCCATCGGGGGAATAAGGGCAGGATAGAGGTTAAAGTCTTGCGTGAACGTATATATGTCTTTCACATTGTCTGTGAAGAACTTAGAGCGAAAAAAAGTGATGCCCAGGCCTTGTTGGCGCAGCACGTTCATCTCACGACGGATGACATCGAGATCCCAGTTCTTCTCACGCGGATGGAGCATATAGATCGCCAGTCCGGGGGCGACCTGACGTCCGTAACTGTGCTCCTTCCAATCGACAACGAAGGGATAGAAGTGGTTGCCCTGGAAGTACATCATGGGGAAGAGGGCATCCATCAGACCGTCGCGCAACCATCCCTGTGCATCCTGACAGACGGTGGTGTTGGCATTCCAGCCAAGACTCTGGTAACGGCTCAGATCGTCGTACTTGCCGACGGGTGAACAAGAGAGCTTTACCCAAGGCTTTTCGGCCTTGATGGCTTTATGAATCTTTCTGACAATACTGGTGATGTTCTGACGACCTTGCGGACGACTGACCTTCAGTTTCCAGGTTTCGGGATATCGGATGTAGTCGAGGTGGATGCCATCGATATCATAGCGACGGGTGACGTCGGCGCAGACCTGTGCGAGGTAGTCGCCTGTCTCGGGTTTCTCTGGATCCATATAACCCTCGTCGCCGATCTTACGGATGAGGTTGGGGTAGCGGGCACGTAGTTTCTTACAGCCATCAGCATTCCATTTGCCTACGGGGATGGTGACGATCCAGGCATGACACTCCATCCCACGTTTGTGGCACTCGTCGATGCAGAACTTCAAGGGGTCGTAGCCTGGTGCACGGCCTGCAGTACCTGTGAGACAGATGTCCCAAGGCTCGTTGTTGGAGGGATAGATGGTAGAGGCGCGGACACGTGCCTGTATTAATACGGTATTGATGTTTGCCTGTTGTAACTTGTCGAGGATGTCGGTGAGTTCCCGCTGTTGTGAGGTAGCGGAGTGGGAGCGAGGCCAGTCAAGGCCACTGATGGTGGTTATCCAGACTGCACGTATCTCGTGTTTCGGCATCTGGGCGGAAGCGTTCTGCAATAGCAGAAACAGCATGAAAAGACGAAGAATTGTTCTCAAAATGTTTCTTTTTATAAAATTTGCTGCAAAGATAGCAAATATTTCACAATTGGCAATTCATTATTCATATTAATTTTGTAACTTTGCATCAAAATTTGTTCAAATACCTCAAATAAGATGATTTCATTTTTAGTGAGCCTGGTGGCTCTTGTATTGGGTTATCTGCTGTACGGACGCTTCGTGGAGAAAGTGTTCGGCCCTGATGACCGCGTGACGCCTGCCGTAGCGAAAGCCGACGGGTTGGATTACATCGTGCTTCCGAACTGGAAGATTTTCATGATTCAGTTTCTAAACATTGCTGGTACTGGTCCTATTTTCGGTGCCATCATGGGTGCGAAGTTCGGCCCGGTAGCGTATCTGTGGATTGTGTTCGGCTGTATCTTTGCCGGAGCCACTCATGATTACCTGAGTGGTATGCTCTCTATGCGCCACGATGGTGCGAGCCTGCCAGAGCTGATAGGTGACTATCTGGGTAGGACCACTAAACAGGTGATGCTTGTGTTCACCGTCTTGCTGTTGATCATGGTTGGTACGGTGTTTGTCTATTCTCCTGCTGAGATCCTGCACTCCATTGGCGGTGATACGATGATGTGGGTAGTTATCATCTTCGTCTATTATATCATCGCTACATTCCTTCCTATCGACAAGATTATCGGAAAGGTGTATCCCTTGTTTGCCTTCTCACTGCTCTTTATGGCTGGTGCGCTGATGGTATGGCTCTTCCTGAATTGGCCTACGCTGCCCGAAGTCTGGACTAATTTCGGAAATATGGGTGTTGATATGCATCCCGACCTGTTTAAGGATCATATATTCCCTGCTTTGTTCATCACGATAGCCTGTGGTGCCATCTCAGGTTTTCATGGCACGCAGACACCGCTGATGGCCCGTTGCGTGAAGAGCGAGAAGATGGGACGCCCAATCTTCTATGGTGCCATGATCACCGAGGGTGTGGTGGCACTGATCTGGGCTTCGGTGTCTTCGTGGTTCTTCTATGGCGATCCCGCTCCTGGTTATACGCTGATAGAGGGTGCCACGAAGGGCTTCCAGACATCGGCTCCTGCTGTTGTGAACCTCGTTTGTAATGACTGGCTCGGTGTCGCAGGTGCCGTGCTGGCGATGCTGGGTGTGGTGGCAGCGCCTATCACCTCTGGTGATACTGCTTTCCGTTCAGGAAGACTGATTGTGGCTGAGTGGCTGAAACTGAACCAGCGCCCGATTCGGAACCGTCTGGCTATCTGTATCCCACTGTTTGCCTGCTCTATCGCGATGCTGGTGTGGCAGATAGAGAATCCTGACGGCTTTAACACCATCTGGCAGTATTTCGGCTTTAGCAACCAGGCACTTTCTGTGTTCACCCTCTGGACACTGACTGTCTATCTGGTGCGTAACAAGAAACCGTTCTGGATTACCCTGATTCCGGCACTCTTTATGACAGCTGTCTGCTCAACGTTCCTCATGGTGTCAAAGCAAACTTTTCATTTACCGGAATCTATTGGATATCCGTTGGGATTAGCGAGTGTGCTTGTTGCTATTGTATGGTTCTGCGTTTGGTATAAGAAAGAAAAGAATTTAAACAAAAAAGATTAATCAATAAATTATAGAAAACTAGAAATGAAAAAACTGATGATGGCTGCCATCGGCCTGATGATGGCGACAAGTGTGAATGCCCAGAAAGTTCTGAACGAGTCAACAACCCCATTTGAGGAGAGTAAGTTCTATGTTGGCGCCTCATTGTCAGGTCTGACCTTGAACTACAGCAAGGCTTCCGACTGGAGTTTCGGGCTGAGTGCAAAAGCCGGTTACTTGTTCCTCGACAACTGGATGGCACTGGGTGTCGTAGATTATCAGAACTATTCGAGTGGTACTGTAACCTCGACGAACATCGGCGCCGGTGCCCGCTATTATTTCGAACGCAACGGTGTGTTCCTGGGTCTTACTGCCAAGTATGCTCATTCTACTGGTGTCGATGAGTTCAAGCCTGAGATCAATGTGGGTTATGCCTTCTTCCTGGGTCATTATGTGACGCTTGAGCCGGAACTCTATTATGAGCAGAGTTTCAAGAATAGTAAGTATTCACAGTTCGGCTTGCGCCTGGGCTTTGGTGTGTACTTCTAAGAAGTGATAAGTGAAAAGTATAAAGTGAATAGTTATGTTAAGTGTTGATGAACTGGTTGACAGACTGATTGATCTGTCGTTTGCCGAGGATATCGGCGATGGCGACCATACCACGTTGTGCTGTATCCCAGAAGACGCAATGGGCAAGAGTCATCTGCTCATTAAGGAGGACGGTATCCTGGCTGGTGTGGAGATCGCCAAGGAGGTGTTCCGTCGCTTCGACCCCACCATGCAGGTGGAGGTGCTGATGGGTGACGGTACACGTGTGAAGAAGGGCGACATCGCGATGGTAGTGACGGGAAAGATCCGTTCGCTGCTGCAGACGGAGCGTCTGATGCTGAACATCATGCAGCGTATGAGTGGTATCGCCACGATGACCGACAGATACGTGCAGCGCCTGAAGGGTACGAAGACCCGTGTGCTCGACACCCGTAAGACAACTCCTGGTATGCGTATGCTGGAGAAGCAGGCAGTGAAGATCGGTGGTGGCTGCAACCATCGTATCGGTCTGTTCGACATGATCCTGCTGAAGGACAACCACGTGGATTTCGCTGGTGGTATCACCAACGCCATCGACCGTTGTCATGCCTACCTGAAGGAGAAGGGCCTCGACCTGAAGATCGAGATTGAGGTACGCTCTTTCGACGAGTTGCAGCAGGTGCTGGATCACGGTGGCGTGAACCGTATCATGCTCGACAACTTCAGTGTGCCCGACACGAAGAAGGCTGTGGAGATCATCGGTGGCAAGTATGAGACGGAGTCGAGTGGTGGTATCACCTACGACACCATCCGTGACTATGCCGAGCAGGGTGTGGACTTCATCTCCGTAGGAGCATTGACACACTCTGTGAAGGGACTCGATATGTCATTCAAGGCATGTTAAGTCTGTTTCTTAGTATCCTCTTAAGCATCTATCACCCGCCAGTGAGTTATGATATTTCATTGGCGGGTAATTTTGGTGAGCCCCGTCCCCATCATTTCCATGGGGGCATAGACATCAAGACCGACGGGGTGGAGGGGAAAGCCATCTATGCCATCGGCGACGGCTACGTGAGTCGGGTGACGATGGGCCTCTATGGCTTCGGCAATGCCGTGTATGTGACACATCCGGAGGGCTATACCAGTGTGTATTGTCATCTGAAGGCATTCTCGCCACGTATCAAGGCTGCCTTGCGCCGTTATCAGTATCAACATGAGACGAGTGAGGGCGATGCCCGTTTCTCACCGTTGGAGTGTCCTGTGTCTCAGGGTCAGTTGATAGCACTCAGTGGTAACACGGGTAACAGTATGGGACCTCATCTGCATCTGGAGATTCATGACACAGAAACCTGGGATCTGCTTGACCCGTACGACTTCCTGGCTGATGACATCACAGATACCATCCCACCGAAGATAAGAGGACTGATGATCTATCCGCAGGCAGGTGAGGGTGTCGTGAACGGTAAGAGCTCCAAACAGACCATCCTCGTGAACGGGGACAGACAGCCTGAACTGAAGGCCTGGGGCAAGGTGGGCTTTGCATTATGGGCCAACGACTATATGCAGAACTCGAGTAATCATTATGGTATCCGTGAAACCATCCTAAAGGTGGATAGTCAGACGGTGTTCTCGGCAGTGATGGAAAGGATTCCCGTGGCGTGTAACAGTCTGGTGAATGCCTGGGGAGACTATGACTACTGGCTCAAGACACGTGTGTGGTTCCTGAAGTCGTATTTAGAGCCGGGTAACACGTTGCCGTTTCTCTATACGCCCAAGGATCGGGGTATCATCGAGTTCAACGAGGCGCGTGATTACCATCTGACGTATATCCTCCGTGATTATAAGGGTAATGTGACGACCTACAACTTCACTGTGAAAGGAGAGAAAACCAAGATCCCTGAGCCCGAACAAGAAGAGGGGGCACTCTTCCGTTGGAACCAGACAAACAGTTACTCTGTGCCTGGTATGCATCTGATCGTGCCCTATGGGTTGCTGACGAAGAATACGCTTCTGAAACCTAAGGTGAAGGAATGTCCAGGGAAACTGTCGGACAGTTTTTGTTTCTATCCGACATCGTGTCCGCTGGTAGCACCTGGCGAGATCTCGTTCTATGTAGGTCAGGAAGTCGATGTGTCGAAGGTCTATGTGGCCAGTGACGGTGTGTTTGCTGGAGGTGACTATCAGGATGGTTGGGTGACTGGTCGTGTGAATGACCTGGGAGCGTACTTCGAACTGGCATATGATGACGAGGGCCCGGATGTGACACCAGTCAGTCTGGGGGATCATATCGTGTTGAAACTGATAGACAACAAGAGTGGGGTGGCCTCCTATCGGGCAACGATCGACGGGAAGTTTGTCGTGTTTGACAAAGTCGATAAGAAACCGTTGGTGACCTGTGACCTGAGTGAGACACCCATCCAGAAGACGTCGAGAACCCATCTGCTGAAGTTTACGGCTATCGACAACCGAAAGAATGAACGTGTGTTTGAAACAAATATAATATATTAATAAGGTATGAAAAGAAATCTGATTTTATCTGCTATGCTGATCGCCGGGACCTATGCGATGGCATGCACCAACTTCATCGTAGGTAAGAAGGCCTCTGTGGACGGCTCAGTGTTCGTGACCTATAATGCCGACTCCTACGGTGCCTTCATGCCCCTCTATCATTATCCCGCTGCAAAGCATGCTGCGGGGGAGATGCGTAAGGTGTGCGAGTGGGATACTGGTAAGTTTCTGTGTGAGATCCCTGAGGTGGCTGAGACCTATAATGTGATAGGTAACTCGAATGAATGGCAGGTCACCGTGGGTGAGACCACCTTCGGCGGACGTGAGGAGATGGCTGACTCTACAGGTCTGATCGACTACGGCTCACTGATCTATATCGCCCTGCAGCGTTCGAAGACAGCCCGTGAGGCTCTGCAGGTGATGACATCGCTCGTGGAGCAGTATGGTTATTATTCCGAGGGTGAGACCTTCTCGATTGCAGACCCCAACGAGGCTTGGATGCTGGAGATGATGGGTTGTGGTCCTGATCGTACGAAGTCGAAGGAACGTACCGTCTGGGTGGCTGTCCGTATCCCTGACGATGCGATTGCTGCGCACGCCAACCAGAGTCGTATCACGAAGTTTCTGGATGGCCGTTATGTGCAGGTGAAGATGAAGGACCTGCTGAAGAAATATCCCGTCAATGGCAAGAAACCTGTGCCCAACCTGATGGTTTGTTCTGACAATGTGGTAAGTTATGCCCGTACGATGGGTTGGTTTGAGGGTAAGGATGCCGATTTCTCCTATAATGCCGCTTATGCAAAACCTGATTTCTCGGGTCGTCGTTATTGTGAGGCCCGTGTGTGGAGTTTCTTCAATCGTTTCAGCGATGATTTCTCGGCCTACGTGCCTTATGCCGCAGGTATCGAGAAGGATGCCAAGGAGATGCCGCTGTGGATCATTCCCAACAAGAAACTTGCGCTGCAGGATCTGCGTGATGCCATGCGTGACCATTACGAGGGTACTCCCTTTGCACTCGACTCAGACATCGGTGGTGGTATCTTCCAGATGCCTTACCGTCCGTCACCGCTCTCCTATAAGGTAGATGGTAAAGAGTATTTCAACGAGCGTCCGATCTCTACCCAGCAGACGGCCTGGTCGTTTATCTCACAGATGCGTTCTTCATTGCCTCGTGAGGTGGGAGCCTGTTTCTGGTTTGGTAATGACGATGGCAACATGGTGGCCTATACACCGATGTACAGTTGTATGACCCGTCGTCCGAAGTGTTTCAGTGGCGAGGGTGCCGACGATGTGACCTTCTCGATGGATAACGCCTTCTGGGTGTGCAACTGGGTGAGTAATATGGTTTATCCCCGTTACGATATGATGTTCCCCTCACTGCAGGAGGTGCGTGACTCTCTGGATGCCTCTTACGACAAACTGCAGCCGGAGATTGAGGCAAAGGCATTGGCACTGCCTACGGCTGAGGAGCGTATCAAACTGTTGACGGATTACAGTTGCCAGAAGGGTGACGAGATGATCAGTCGTTGGCAGCAGCTGGCGTTCTTCCTTATTGTGAAGTATAACGATATAGTGGTGAAACCTACAGACAAGAATGGTTGTTTTGAGCGAAATCAGTATGGTGGAGGTGCTCGCGTGAAGCGTCCAGGCTTCCCTGAGCGTTTTGCAAAGGAGCTGATTAAACAGAGTGGTGATAAACTGCTTGTGCCACAGGAAGAGAAGAAAGACTGACGTAAAATTTGGTGTTTCGCATATTTTGCAGTAATTTTGCACCCGCAAAAGTTTGATAAGTAAATGAACGCATTCAAAAAGAAGAGAAGATGGCACTGTCTGTCCGGACAGGAACCCACAGAGATGGATAAGACCATCATGTATTGGGAGAATAAAGGAAAACTGGTGCCGACACGTGATCTGATAAAGACACCGGAGCAGATTGAGGGCATCCGTAAGGCGGGTGTCGTGAATACAGGTGTGCTCGATGAGGTGGCCAAACAAATCCACGCTGGTATGAGTACGTTGGAGATCGACCAGATCTGTCGTCAGTACTGTGAGGATCACGGCGCGATTCCAGCCTGTCTGAACTACGAGGGGTTCCCGATGTCAGTATGTACCTCCATCAACGAGGTCGTGTGTCATGGTATTCCCAAGGAGGAGGACGTGCTGGAGGAGGGTGATATCATCAATGTGGATTTCACGACGATCCTCGACGGGTATTATGCGGACGCCAGTCGTATGTTCATCATCGGCAAGACCACCCCAGAGAAAGAACAACTCGTACGTGTGGCAAAGGAGTGTCTGGAGATCGGTATGGAGGCTGCAAAGCCTTATTCCTTTGTGGGTGATATCGGTCATGCCATTGAGAAACACTGTAAGAAGTATGGTTACGGTATCGTGAGGGATCTGGCTGGTCATGGCGTCGGTCTGAAGTTCCATGAGGAACCGGATGTGAACCATTATGGTCATCAGGGTACGGGTATGTTGCTCGTGCCAGGAATGGTGTTCACGATCGAACCGATGATCAACATGGGAACATGGAAGGTCTTCATCGATGCCGACGATCCCTACGGATGGGAGGTGATCACTGAGGATGAGGAACCCAGTGCCCAATGGGAGCATACGCTCGTGATGACAGAGCACGGTGTGGAAATCTTGACCTACTAAGGACATCAGCATGGAAAAGGATATATATATATTAGGTATAGAGTCCAGTTGTGATGACACGTCGGCTGCCGTTCTGAAAAACGGTGTGCTGCTGTCGAACGTCACCGCCTCGCAGGCTGTGCATGAAGCCTATGGTGGGGTGGTGCCTGAGTTGGCATCACGTGCCCATCAGCAGAATGTCGTACCTGTTGTGGATCAGGCTATTAAACGTGCCGGCATCACAAAGGAACAACTCTCGGCAGTGGCCTTTACCAGAGGTCCAGGACTGATGGGCTCGTTGCTCGTCGGTGTGAGTTTTGCGAAGGGCTTGGCCCGTTCGCTGGGTATCCCTATGATCGATGTGAACCATCTGCAAGGACACGTGATGGCACACTTCATCAAGGAGTCGGACGATGATCAGCACATGCCTCCGTTGCCCTTCCTCTGCTTGTTGGTGTCGGGTGGAAACTCCCAGATCGTGAAGGTGAACGCCTACAATGATATGGAGGTGCTCGGACAGACCATCGACGATGCAGCCGGTGAGGCTATCGACAAGTGTTCGAAGGTGATGGGACTGGGTTATCCTGGTGGTCCTATCATCGACCGTCTGGCACGTCAGGGAAATCCCAAAGCCTTCCAGTTTGCTGAGCCGAATATCCCCAATCTCGACTATAGTTTCTCAGGATTGAAAACCTCCTTCCTCTATTCGATGCAGAAGTGGGTGGCAGAAGATCCTGACTTCATTGAGCATCACAAAGAGGATATCGCTGCGTCGCTGGAGTGGACGATTGTGGATATCCTGATGAAGAAACTGAAGAAAGCCGTGAAGCAGACGGGTATCAAACATGTGGCTGTGGCTGGAGGCGTGAGTGCTAACAACGGTCTGCGTAATGCCTTCTACGATGCAGAGAAACGCTATGGTTGGACCATCTATATCCCTAAGTTCAGTTATACCACTGATAATGCGGCGATGATCGGTATCGTGGGCTATTATAAGTATCTCGACGGTGCATTCTGCTCGATCGATGCGCCTGCATTCTCAAAAGTAACATTCAAATAAAGTATATATATGGATTTCGAAAGTAAGATTATCAGCCGTGAGGTCAGTGAGATTCTCTGGGAGACAGAGAAGACCGTCGGCACTGCTGAGAGTTGCACAGGTGGACGTATCGCTGAGGCGATTATCTCCGTACCTGGTGCCTCGAAATATTTCAAGGGTGGTATCATTTCATATGTCAATGAGATCAAGGAGAACCTGTTGGGTGTGGATCATCAGGTGCTTGAGGAGAAAACCGCTGTGTGTGAGGAGGTTGCAATCGCCATGGTGAAAGGTGCCTGCAAGGCATTGAACACCGATTACGCCATCTCAGCAACAGGTTTCGCAGGTCCTACCGGTGGCACCAAAGACATCCCCGTGGGTACGATCTGGTTGGCTTGTGGAAAGCCTGAAAGGGTGATAACTGTCAAGGTAGAAGAGGATCATGGTAGAGACATCAATCTGGCCATTGCAACCAATAAGGCTATGGAGCTGTTTTTGACCTTTCTGAGGGAGGAAGATGCCCCCAGACCGACGCGAGAAGGTTAAAAAACATTAATTCTTTGTTTTTCCACTTGCGTAATGATTTGAATCTCAATTAAAATGTGTAATTTTGCACCCTGTTTGGAATAAGTAAGTGTAAATCACAAGTAAAAAGGTAGATAGAAATGTCTAAGATTTGTCAAATTACAGGAAAGAAGGCACAGATCGGTTGCAATGTGTCTCACTCAAAGCACCACACAAAGAGAAGCTTTGACGTCAACCTTTTCAGCAAGAAATTCTACTATGTAGAAGAGGGCTGCTGGATTCAGTTGAAGATTAGTGCAGCTGGTCTTCGTATGATTAATAAAGTAGGTCTGGATGCTGCATTGAAGCAGGCTGTTGCCAAGGGATATGTAGATTGGAAGGACATTAAAGTGATAGGAGATTAATAAAGATGGCAAGCAAGAAAGCAAAGGGTAATCGCGTTCAGGTGATCCTGGAGTGCACTGAGCATAAGAACAGTGGCATGCCGGGTACAAGCCGTTACGTGACTACTAAGAACCGTAAGAATACGCCTGAGCGTATGGAGCTGATGAAGTATAACCCCATCCTGAAGAAGATGACTCTTCACAAGGAAATTAAATAATAACGACTGAAGTATGGCAAAGAAAACCGTCGCTACCCTCCACGAAGGCTCAAAGGATGGTCGCGCTTACACAAAGGTAATCAAGATGGTAAAGAGCCCCAAGACTGGTGCTTACATCTTCGATGAGCAGATGGTTCCTAACGAGGCCGTTAAGGACTTCTTCAAGAATTAATTTAATTTTACATAAAAAAGAGAGGCTGCAAGTTAAATTGCGGCCTCTTTTTTTGCTATATCGTGGATTTTAGTTATCTTTGCACGCGTTATATATAGCATTATGGGAATTTTTGGATTTTTCAATAAAGAAAAGAAAGAAACACTAGACAAAGGTCTGGAAAAAACTAAGACCAGCGTATTTGACAAACTGACCCGTGCTGTGGCCGGTAAGTCAAAGGTTGATGATGATGTGCTGGATAATCTTGAGGAGGTGCTGATCACCAGTGATGTGGGTGTGGATACCACGTTGAAGATTATCGAGCGTATCGAAGAGCGTGTGGCTCGTGATAAGTATGTGAGCACTTCGGAGTTGAATCGTATCCTCCGTGATGAGATTGCCAATCTCTTGGCTGAGAATAATACTGAAGATAATGATAACTGGGATCTTCCAGGCGATCATAAACCCTACGTGATCTTGGTGGTTGGAGTTAATGGCGTCGGCAAGACCACGACCATTGGAAAACTGGCTTGGCAGTTCAAACAGGCTGGTAAGAAAGTCTATCTGGGTGCTGCCGATACCTTCCGTGCCGCAGCTGTGGAGCAACTCTGTATCTGGGGCGAGCGCGTAGGCGTGCCTGTAATCAAGCAGCAGATGGGTAGCGATCCTGCCAGTGTGGCTTTCGATACCCTTTCGAGTGCCAAAGCCAATGGTGCTGATGTCGTGCTGATTGATACAGCAGGTCGTCTGCATAACAAGGTGGGCTTGATGAATGAGTTGAAGAAGATCAAGGAGGTGATGAAGAAAGTGCTGCCTGAGGCTCCCGATGAGGTGATGCTTGTACTTGATGGTTCTACAGGGCAGAATGCCTTTGAACAGGCCAAGCAGTTTGCAGCTGTGACACAGATCACCTCACTGGCTATCACCAAACTCGATGGTACTGCCAAGGGTGGTGTGGTGATCGGCATCTCCGACCAGTTGAAAGTACCTGTGAAGTATATTGGCCTGGGTGAGGGTATGACAGACTTACAGCTCTTTAACAAGCGACAGTTTGTGGATTCATTGTTCAATGAAGAATAAGACGATCGATATTATCTCTCTCGGTTGCTCCAAAAATCTGGTGGACAGCGAGACATTGATGGGTCTGATGGAGGCTCATGGCTACAAGTGTACGCACGATAGCGATGATCCCCAAGGAGAATTTGTCGTTGTCAATACCTGTGGCTTTATCAACGATGCCAAAGAAGAGAGCATCAATACCATTCTCGAATTTGCACAGGCAAAGACGGAAGGCCGTATTGAGAAACTCTTTGTGATGGGCTGTCTCTCAGAGCGTTATCTGGCTGATTTGGAGAAAGAGATCCCTGAGGTAGATGGCTGGTACGGGAAGTTTAACTATCGCCAATTGCTGAAGGACTTAGGAACCATTGATAACCTTGAGGATATCAAACAGGCGCCCCGTCATATCACGACACCTCGTCATTATGCCTACTTGAAGATCAGTGAGGGCTGTGACCGACATTGTGCCTATTGTGCAATTCCGCTGATAACGGGTCGTCATCAGAGTCGTCCGATGGATGAGATCCTCGATGAGGTGCGACAGTTGGTGAAGGATGGCACGAAGGAGTTTAATGTCATCGCCCAGGAGTTGACCTACTATGGTATCGACTTGGATGGTAAACAGCATATTGCGGAACTCATTGAGCGTATGGCAGATATCCCAGGTGTCGAGTGGATCCGTCTGCACTATGCCTATCCGTCTCATTTCCCTTGGGATCTGCTTCGTGTGATGCGTGAGAAGAAGAATGTCTGCAAATATTTGGACATCGCCCTCCAGCATATCTCCGACCATATGCTCTCACAGATGCAGCGTCACGTCACCAAGGAGGAGACCTATGAACTGATCCGGCAAATGCGCAAAGAGGTGCCAGGTATCCATATCCGTACGACACTGATGGTGGGTTTCCCAGGTGAGACGGATGAGGACTTCGAGGAGCTGAAGGAATTTGTGAAGTGGGCTCGTTTCGAGCGCATGGGTGCCTTTGCCTATTCTGAAGAAGAAGGCACTTATTCAGAACAGTATTATGAAGATGATGTACCTGAGGAGGTGAAACAACAGCGTCTTGATAAACTGATGCGTATCCAGCAGCATATCAGTGCAGAACTTGAGGCAGAGAAAGTAGGACAGACGCTGAAAGTCATCATCGACCGTCGTGAAGGCGACTATTATGTAGGTCGTACGGAATACTGTTCACCTGAGGTGGATCCTGAAGTGCTGATTCCTGTGGCAGAGCGCGAACTGACTATCGGTGAATTCTATGATGTGAAGATCAATGACTCGGAAGAGTTTGATATATATGGCTCAACAATCAAAAAGTAGATATGACGAATAAAGACTTTATCTCAGAATTGGCGCAGCGGACTGGTTATACGTCCGACGATACGCAGAAGATGGTAAACGCCATCGTGGAGAAGATGGGAGACCATTTTCAGGAAGATGACGCAGTGCTTATTCCAACCTTTGGTGTCTTTGAGGTGCGGAAGAAGCTGGAACGTATCATGGTGAATCCTTCAACGGGTCAGCGTATGCTCGTCCCACCCAAACTGGTGTTAACTTTCAAACCGAATGTAAGTTGGAAGGACCGTGTAAAGAATGGAGGGGCTGAATAATGGGAAAGATTTCAATTCAAGATCTGTCGCAGGTGCTCGTAGAGCGTAAGGGCCTGAATAAGCGTGATGCAGTGATCTTCGTTAGTGCGATGTTTGATATCATCCAGACTAACTTAGAGAAAGATAGAGTCGTTAAAGTCAAGGGGTTAGGTACGTTTAAGATCATCGATGTTGACGATCGTGAAAGCGTGAATGTCAACACGGGAGAGCGTGTTCTGATTGAAGGTCATAATAAGATCACCTTCACACCAGATGCACTGATGAAGGAACTCGTTAACAAACCGTTCTCACAGTTTGAGACTGTTGTATTGAACGATGGTGTTGACTTCGAGGATATGAATCCTGTAGCCGAGCCTACGGTAGAAGACGATGATCCTAATGACCCTGCCAACATGCCGTTGGTGGATTTCGGTGCAAATGAGGAGCATAAGTTAATCGACATTGCGGATGAGGATATCCCTGAATGGGTGATTGAACCTGTGGTGAAGGCACCAGAGCGCCCTGCAGTGACAGAACCAGAGATTATTACACTTGGAGAGGCTCCAAAGCCCGAACCCGAACCAGAGCCTGAACCAGAGCCCGAGCCCGAGCCCGTTGTAGAACCAGAACCCGAACCAATTGTCGAGCCTGAGCCAATTGTCGTACCAGAGCCCATCGTCGAGCCAGAGCCGGAACCTGTTATTGAGGAACCCGAACCCATTATAGAGCCGGAACCCGAGCCCATTATAGAGCCGGAACCTGAGCCCGAACCCGTTGTTGAACCGGAACTCGAGCCAATTATAGAAGAGGAGCCTGAACAAATTGTTGAGGCGCCAAAGCCTGAGCCTATCGTAGAGCCTGAGCCCCTTGTAGAGCCGGAACCGGAACCTATTATAGAGGAGCCCGAGCCAGAACCCCTTTATGAGCCCGAGCCTATCATAGAGGAATCTGAACCTGAGCCAATTGTTGAGCCCGAGCCTGAGCCTATTGTAGAGCCTGAGCCAGAATCAGAACCTGAAGTCGAAGAAGAGCCCGAGGAATCAGAATCTGAAGAAGAGGAAGAAGAGGAGCCCGAGGAGCCTGAGGAACCTGAAACTCCTTCTTCAAACGGTGGACATAAGTGGCTTATAGCATTGCTTACTTGTCTCTTGGGACTTGCAGGAGGTTATGTAATTGGTAATCTTTTCCCCTGGTCACAATTCTCTCAGTCTCAGGAAGTAAAGGTCGAGAAAGCTGTACCTGCTACAAAACCTGCACCTGTGGAGCCTGTAGATTCTGTCGTTCCTGCAGATACGATTGCGCCAGTTCCCGCAGAGAAACCCGCAGATGTTAAGTCCGCAGAAGCAAAACCTGCAGAGCAACCTGCGACAAAACCTGTTGAGCCGAAACCAGCAGAGAAGCCTGTTGCAAAACCCGCAGAGCCAAAGCCTGCACCAGCAGCCAAGCCTGCTGTCCAACTTGATAAGTATCAGAAGATGGATAATCGTGTCAGGTACGGTGCTTATCGTATCGTTGGAACAGCACAGGAGGTAAAGGTGAAGGAAGGCGATAATCTCAAAAAGATAGCCAATCGTATCCTTGGTCCCGATATGGAGTGCTATCTCGAGGTCTATAACGGCATGAATAGCAAGACCGAGTTGAAGGCTGGTCAGACCATTAAGATTCCGAAGCTCGAACTGAAGAAAAAGAAATCTCAGAAGAAAACATTATAGAACGTTTAAAGTATAAGTAAGTTATATTATGGCAGAAGCTATTGATATCCGTGAGTTGAATATCCGGATTGAACAACAAAGCGCATTTGTGACAAATCTCGTGGCCGGAATGGACCATGTCATCGTAGGACAGAAGCATCTGGTAGATTCGTTGCTGATCGGATTGTTAAGTGACGGACATATTCTGTTGGAAGGTGTACCTGGTTTGGCTAAAACCTTGGCCATCAAGACACTTTCGCAGTTGATTGATGCAGACTATAGTCGTATTCAGTTTACACCTGACCTGTTGCCTGCCGATGTTATCGGTACGATGATCTACTCTCAGAAAGATGAGAAGTTCCAGGTGAAACAAGGGCCTGTGTTTGCCAACTTCGTATTGGCAGATGAAATCAACCGTGCCCCGGCAAAGGTACAGAGTGCCTTGCTCGAGGCCATGCAGGAAAAGCAGGTCACGATTGGCAGTGAGACGTTCCCGCTGCCGAATCCGTTCCTGGTGATGGCAACCCAGAACCCCATCGAGCAGGAGGGCACCTACCCATTGCCTGAGGCTCAGGTTGACCGTTTCATGCTGAAAGTTATCATCGATTATCCTTCGTTGGACGAGGAGAAGAAGATTATCCGTGAGAACATCGCTGGTGAGATGCCTTCAGTGATACCTGTGACGACAGCCGAAGAGATCCTCAAGGCCCGTAGTGTGGTGCGTGAGGTGTATATCGACGAGAAGATCGAACAGTATATCGCCGACATCGTGTTTGCCACCCGTTATCCCGACCGTTATGGCATGAAGGATTTGAAGGATATGATCTCCTTTGGAGGTTCTCCTCGTGCCAGTATCAATCTGGCGAAAGCGGCTCGTGCCTATGCTTTCATCAAGCGTCGTGGTTATGTGGTCCCCGAGGATGTACGTGCTGTGGCTCATGATGTGCTCCGTCATCGTATCGGACTCACCTATGAGGCTGAGGCCAGCAATATCACCAGCGAGGAGATTGTCTCAAAGATCATAAATAAGGTAGAGGTTCCCTGATGGAAACGTCAGAAATCATAAAGAAAGTCCGAAAGATTGAGATCAAGACCCGAGGTTTGAGCTCAAACATCTTTGCAGGTCAGTATCACTCAGCCTTCAAGGGTAGGGGTATGGCCTTCAGCGAGGTGCGTGAGTATCAGTTCGGTGATGATGTCCGTGATATCGACTGGAATGTGACAGCCCGCTTCCATCGCCCATATGTGAAGGTGTTCGAGGAGGAACGTGAGTTGACAGTGATGTTACTTATTGATGTCAGTGGTTCACTCGATTTTGGTACGCAGCGACAGATGAAACGTGATATGGTGACGGAGATTGCGGCTACGATTGCTTTCTCTGCTATCCAGAATAACGATAAGATCGGTGTGATCTTCTTCTCCGACAAGATCGAGAAGTATATCCCGCCGAAGAAAGGACGTAAGCACATCCTTTATATCATCCGTGAGATGTTGGATTTCCAGCCGGAGTCTAGGCGTACGGATGTGAAGCAGGCTATCGAGTTTCTCTCCAGCGTCCAGAAGCGTCGTACCACGGCTTTCATCCTCAGCGACTTCTACGTCCGTAATGACTTCCAGCAGTCTCTGCAGATCTGTAATCGCAAGCACGATGTGGTGGCTATTCAGGTCTATGACATTCGTGCCAAGGAGTTGCCAGATGTGGGTCTGATGAAAGTCGTAGATGCTGAGACGGGCTTTGAACAGTATGTTGATACAGGCTCCAGAAAGTTACGTCAGACCTACCAGCGATACTGGATGGGACGTCAGGCAGAACTGAGTGAGACCTTTAATAAGAGTAATGTGGATCATGTGAGTATAGCCACCAACGAGGACTTTGTGAAGTCGTTGTTGCTGTTGTTTAAGCAAAGAAGTTAATGAAAAGAATCTGTATTCTTATCATATTGGTTGTCAGTGTATTGCGAATTACTGCGCAAGAATCGGTAGAAGTTTCTATCGACTCTATTCAGATGTTCGTAGGCCAACAGGTTCACGTCACGCTGACAGCCCATGCCAAGGAGAATGCGAAGGTGGAGTTTCCTGTCTTCAAGCCCACACAATACATCACGCCTGGTGTCGAGGTGCTGGCTAGTCAGGAACAGGCGCAGCAGACGGAGGACAATGGTTTCGTGGCCCGTTCCACTGTCTATACGCTGACCTCCTTCGACGATACCCTCTATTACCTGCCGCCTATGACGGTCAAGATCGACGGCAAGCCTTACAAAAGTAAGAGTCTGGCGCTGAAGGTGCTCACCATCGAGGTGGATACCACCCATGTCGATCAGTTCTTTGGTCCGAAGGATGTACAGGATAATCCGTTCCAGTGGAGTGACTGGAGTCTGTCGTTCTGGCTCAGTGTGCTGCTTCTCGTCTTCCTGGCAGTGACCTATTACCTCTACTTGCGTCTGCGCGACAACAAGCCGATCATCAAGACCATCCGTATTGTGAAACGTCTGTTGCCTCATCAGAAGGCGATGCAGCAGATTGAGCAAATCAAGGCCGAGAAGATGGTGTCTGCCGAGGATTCTAAGGCGTATTACACCCGTCTGACGGATACCCTCCGCAAATATATTGAAGAGCGTTACGGCTTCAATGCGATGGAGATGACCAGTAGTGAGATTATCGAGAAACTGACGGCTACCCAGGATGAGAAAGCACTCAGTGAGTTGCGCCACTTGTTCCTGACTGCCGATCTCGTGAAGTTCGCCAAATACTCCACGCTGATCAATGAGAATGATATGAACCTCGTTAATGCCATTGCCTTCATCGACCAGACAAAGTTGGAGAATGTGCCTGTGGAGGAGACGATCAAACCGCAACTGACAGAGGAAGACCAGCGTTCACAGAAGGCACGTCGCGTGCTGAAGACGGTGATTACCCTTCTGGGTATCGCCAGTGCACTGCTCTTGGCCTACGTGGTCTATACGCTGTATCTGTTATTGTATTAAATGAAACGAAATGGAATTTGCCAATAAGGAATATCTGTTATTGCTCCTGCTCATCATACCGTATCTGATCTGGTATGTGTTGTACAGGAAGAAGACTGAGCCCACGATGCGGATGAGCGACACTTTCGTCTTCCGCTATGCGCCTCGCAGTTGGAAGGTGGCACTGATGCCGCTGTCCATGCTGCTGAGGATCCTGGTGTTCACAATGGTGGTACTGGTGCTGGCTCGTCCTCAGACGCACGACTCTTGGGCAAGTAAGACGGTAGAAGGTATCGATATCATGCTGTCCATGGATGTCTCCACGAGTATGCTGGCAGAGGATTTGCGCCCTAACCGCATCGAAGCCGCCAAACAGGTAGCCGCTGAATTCATCATTGGCCGTCCTAATGATAATATAGGTCTTACCATCTTTGCTGGAGAGGCTTTCACGCAGTGTCCGATGACCACTGATCATGCCTCGTTGCTGAATATGCTTCAGAATGTGCGTACCGACATCGCTGCCCGTGGTCTCATTGAGGATGGTACTGCCATCGGTATGGGACTGGCTAATGCCGTCAGTCGTCTGAAGGAGTCGAAGGCCAAGAGTAAGGTGGTGATCCTGCTTACCGACGGTAGTAACAACCGTGGTGACATCTCTCCGATGACGGCTGCCGAGATTGCCAAGAGCCTGGGTATCCGCGTCTATACCATCGGTGTGGGTACGAACAAGGTTGCACCTTACCCGATGCCTGTGGCTGGCGGTGTGCAGTATGTGAACATCCCTGTGGAGATCGACACCAAGACACTCAGTGAGATTGCCGCAGCGACAGAGGGTGACTTCTATCGTGCCACGAATACGAAAGAACTGCGAAATATCTATAAAGAGATCGACCAGTTGGAAAAGAGCAAACTCGACGTGAAGACCTTCAGCAAGCGTTATGAGGCTTATCAGCCTTTTGCCCTTGCTGCCATCATCGCCTTGTTGCTCGAGATCCTGCTGCGTATCACGATTTTCCGTCGCATCCCATAAGAAGTGAGAAGTGAAAATGAAAAGTGAAGAAAAATGTTCAGATTTGAAGACCCCATATACCTCTATCTGTTGGTGCTGATTCCTGTATTGGCGCTGATTAGATTCATATCCTTCCGTAACCAGAAGAAACGGCTGCGTAAATTCGGCGACCCTTCTTTGTTGAAGGCACTGATGCCCGATGTGTCGCGCTTTCGTCCTTCTGTGAAATTCTGGATCCTGCAGGCTGCCTTGGCTCTGCTCATCGTGATGCTGGCCCGTCCGCAGATGGGTACGAAGATCAACCACGAGAAGCGGGTAGGCATTGAAACCATCATCGCGATGGATATCAGTAACTCCATGCGGGCAGAGGATATCGTCCCCAGTCGTCTCGACCGTAGTAAGATGATGGTGGAGAACCTGATTGATCACTTCACGAATGATAAGATCGGTCTGATTGTCTTTGCAGGCGATGCTTTTGTGCAGCTGCCTATCACCAGCGACTACGTCTCAGCCAAGATGTTCCTCTCCAGTATCGATCCCTCGATGATCACGACGCAGGGCACTGACATCGCCCGTGCCATCGATATGGCCTCTCACAGTTTTACACAGGAAGAGGGCATCGGAAAGGCGATTGTCGTGATAACCGATGGTGAAGACCATGAGGGTGGGGCAGTAGAGTCTGCCCAAGCTGCCAAGAATCGCGGTATGCGTGTCTATGTGCTGGGCGTCGGTTCCACACAGGGTTCACCCATCCCCGTTGCCGGCACCGGTGAATACATGAAGGACAATACCGGCAATACAGTGATGTCGGCACTCAATGAGGAAATGTGTAAGCAGATCGCTCAGGCTGGCGGTGGTGCCTATATCCATGTGCAGAACAACAGTGCCGCTCAGGAACAACTTGATCAGGAACTGGATAAGTTGGAGAAGAAAGAGACCTCTACGGCTGTCTATAGCGAGTTTGATGAGCAGTTCCGTGCCTTTGGCATCCTCGCCCTGCTGCTGTTGATATTCGAGATTTGTATCTTCGACCGTCGCAGTCCACTGCTGAAGCGTCTCTCGCTCTTCGGCAGTAAGAAGCAGACGGCTGTGATGCTGCTTCTGCTGGTGGCAACTTCAGCCGCAGCCCAGAGTGACCGTCAGTATATTCGTGAGGGCAACAAACTCTTCCATCGTGGCGACTATCCCAATGCGGAGGTGGCTTACCGTAAGGCCATTGAGAAGAACCCCAAGAATCCGCAGGCACCTTTCAACCTCGGCAATGCTTTGATGGCTCAGAAGAAAGACTCTGTTGCCATTGAACAGTTCGAAGCCGCTTCGCGTCTGGAGACCAATCCCCTGCGCAAGGCTAAGTCCTTCCATAACATCGGTGTCATCTGTCAGACGCATAAGATGTACGGTGAGGCTATCGAGGCCTATAAGAACGCCCTCCGTCTGAACCCTAACGATGATGAGACCCGTTATAACCTCGTGCTCTGTAAGCATCAGAAACAGAAGCAGGATCAGCAACAGCAGAACCAGGGTGGTGGTCAGAACAAGGACGACAAGAAAGATAAGAAAGACGATAAGAAGGATGAGCAGAATAAGGATCAGAACAAAGATCAGAACAAGGATCAGCAGAAAGAGCAACCCAAGCCACAGATGAGCAAGGAGAATGCCGAACAGCTGTTGAATGCTGCCATCCAGAACGAGAAACAGACGCAGGACAAATTACAGAAGGCACAGCAGCAGCCCCAGCGTCGCATTATTCAGAAGAACTGGTAATGTAAAAGGTAAAAAAGTAAAAAGGTAAAAAAGTAAAAGGTAAAAAAGTAAAAAGGTAAAAAAGTAAGAAATGACAAGCAGAATATTCGATAAGGTTCAAAGGTGGGTGAAATGGGCTTTACCCTTTTACCTTTTTACCTTTTTACCTTTAAGTTTGCTTTCGCAAACGCTCACGGGTTCTGCCCCTTCCCATGTGGCAGTAGGCGAACAGTTCCGCCTCACCTATACGGTGAACACGCAGAACGTGAGCGACTTCCGTGCGGGAGATATACCTGACGAGTTAGAGGTACTTATCGGTCCTAACCGTTCCATGCAGTCGAGTTATCAGATGATCAATGGTCACACCAGTTCTTCTGCCTCGATTACCTATACTTATATCGTCAGTGCAACGAAGAACGGTTCCTATACGATCTCTCCTGCCCATGTCGTGGTGGGAGGTAAGACGATTTCTTCCAATCCCATCACCATCAAGGTATCGGGATCCGCTTCCAGTGCCCGCCAACAGCGCCAGCAGCGCGACGACGAGGGAGCCGAACTGCGCGATGCAGGTAGCCGTATCTCTGGTTCCGACCTCTTCATCAAGGTCAGTGCCAACAAGAATCGCGTTCACGAACAGGAGCCGATCTTGCTCACCTATAAGGTCTATACGCTGGTATCACTCACCCAGTTGCGTGGCGATATGCCCGACCTTAAGAGTTTCTACACCCAGGAGGTGGATCTGCCGCAGCAGAAGAGCTTTTCTGTAGAAACCGTCAACGGGCGTCCTTACCGCACTTGCACGTGGAGCCAGTATGTGATGTTCCCCCAGATGACGGGTAAACTCCAGATTCCGAGCATCACCTTCGAGGGAATCGTGGTTCAGCAGAACCGTAATGTCGATCCCTTTGAGGCTTTCTTTAACGGCGGTTCCGGTTACATCGAGGTCAAGAAGAAGATCGTGGCCCCGGGCATCGTTATCCAGGTGGATCCGCTGCCCCAGCGTCCGGCAAACTTCTCTGGTGGGGTAGGCAAGTTCACGATCTCTGCCCAGCTCGACAAGACCGAGACAAAAGCCAATGATCCCATCTCTATGCGTATTATCATCAGTGGTTCTGGTAACCTGAAACTGATGAAGCAGCCTGTGATCAATGTGCCGAAGGACTTCGACAAATATGAGCCGAAGGTCACCGACAAGACCAAACTCACCTCCAGTGGTATCGAGGGCTCGATGATCTACGATGTACTCATCGTACCACGTCATCAGGGCAAATACGAGATCCCCCCTGTGGAACTCACCTATTTCGATACTTCGGAGAATGCCTACAAGACCATCAAGAGCGAGGCGTTCACCCTCGATGTGGCTAAAGGCTCAGGTGCCGCTTCGGTCAGCGACTTCTCCGGACAGGATCTGCAGGAACTCTCGAAGGATATCCGTTACATCAAACTCGGCGACACCCGTCAGCGTGCACTTGATGACTTCTTCTTCGCCTCTACGGCCTACTGGATCTGTCTGGTGGTGCTGATGCTCATCTTCATCACGCTCTTCATCGTGTTCCGCCAGCGTGCCATCGACAATGCCAACGTTACGAAGATGCGTGGTAAGAAAGCTAACAAGGTGGCAACAAAGCGACTTAAACAGGCTGCCAAACTCATGAAAGATGGTAAGGCCAGTGCCTTCTACGACGAGGTCCTGCGTGCCCTCTGGGGATATGTGGGCGACAAACTCAACATCCCTGTTGAGCAGCTCTCACACGACAATATCAGTCAGAAACTCTCCGAACGCTCTGTTGATGCCGACACCATCGCTCTGTTCATTGGTGCCCTCGATGAGTGTGAATTCGAGCGTTATGCCCCTGGCGATCCTAAAGGAAATATGAATAAGGTATATGATAAGGCGATGACGGCCATCTCACAGATCGAGGGATTGATGAAGCATCGTCGTTCCGCCAAGGCGTCGGCAGTGCTCTTGCTGCTCCTGATGTTGCCGCTCGGTGCTTCTGCTGTGACGAAGGCTGAGGCCGACAGTGCCTATGTGCGTGGCGAATACCAGCAGGCCATCACTGACTACGAGGCTTTGTTGAAACAAGGTGGCTCTGCCGAACTCTACTATAACCTCGGCAATGCCTACTACCGTACGGAGAACATCACGAAAGCCGTGCTCAACTACGAGCGGGCCCTGCTGCTCTCACCTGGCGATCGCGATATCCGTTTCAATCTGCAGATAGCCCGAAGCAAGACCATCGATAAGATTGTGCCAGAGTCGGAGATGTTCTTCATCACCTGGTATCGGGCCTTGGTGAATCTCATGAGTGTCGATGCCTGGGCACGTGTGGCTTTGATCTCGCTGACGCTGGTCATCGTGCTGCTGCTCGTCTATCTCTTTGCCAGCCGCATCTGGCTGCGCAAGGTGGGCTTCTTCGGCGGCATCCTGCTCTTGGCGGTCTTCGTGTTCAGCAACCTCTTCGCATGGCAACAGAAGCAGAACCTCCTGTTCCGCAAGGGCGCCATCGTCGTGTCACCTTCTGTCACTGTGAAGAGCACGCCAGCCAAGAACGGCACCGATCTCTTCGTGCTCCACGAGGGTACGAAAGTCGATATTACCGACGCTTCCATGCGTGGCTGGCTTGGGATCCGCATTGCCGACGGAAAGGAAGGATGGGTAGAACGTAAACAATTGGAGGAAATTTAACATGGTAAACAGTGCATTACTCTTGGCCAGTGAGGGTTTTTGGGATTGGTTGCAGAACGTCGATCGTGCGGCATTGTTGGCTATCAATGGCAGCGACTCACTCTTCCTCGACTCAGTGGTTCATGTGCTTACCACCGCCATCACCTGGCTGCCGCTCTATCTCAGCCTGTTCTATCTGGTGGTGAAGAATCATAACAGCCTGCAGCGCATTGGTCTGATCGTGGGCTGTGCAGGACTCTGCATCCTCTTTGCCGGTGCGGTTGACGACCTCTTCGTCAAACCCCTCGTAGGCCGTTGGCGTCCCACCCATGATCCAGTCATTGGCACCCTCGTCGATGTCGTCAATGGCTATCGTGGAGGCAAGTACGGTTTCTTCTCCGCCCATGCCTGCAACACGTTCAGCATCGCCATCTTCTTCTGTTGGCTGGTGCGTAGTTGGGCTCTCAGTTTCACCCTCATCACCTGGTCGCTTACCAACTGTTGGACGCGTCTCTATCTGGGTGTCCACTTTCCTGGCGACATCCTGGTGGGTCTCACCTGGGGCTTCATCGTCGGCACCTCCGTCTATTTCCTCTATCGTCGCCTCACGCGCAATTGGCGGGCAGAAGGCCGACGTTACATCACAACCGAATATACTGATGGCGGCTTTGAGCGTCCCACCTGCGAGATTCCTGTCGCGGTGTTCTACTTTACGGTCATTTTCGCCCTCTTAAAAGCAACTTATCAATGAGTCATATAGATCCCCGTCATATCCATATCAGCGACTACAACTATCCGCTGCCCGACGAGCGTATTGCCAAATTTCCCATCGCCCAGCGCGATCATTCCAAGCTCCTCATCTACAACAAGGGTGAGGTGAGTTCCGATGTGTTTTATAACCTCCCTCAGTATCTGCCTAAGGGCGCTTTGATGGTGTTCAACAACACGAAGGTGATCCAGGCACGCATGCATTTCCGCAAGGAGACAGGTGCCCTCATCGAGGTGTTCCTGCTTGAACCCGCTGAGCCCTCCGACTATGAACTGATGTTCCAGACCACCGGGCACTGTGCCTGGTACTGTCTGGTGGGCAACTTGAAGAAATGGAAAGAAGGCTCTTTACGACGTGAGATCGAGATCAATGGGCAGAGCGTTGCCGTCACTGCAACCCGTGGATCTATTCACGGCACCTCCCATCGCATTGATTTCTCTTGGGGTGGGGATGTGAGTTTTGCGGAGATTATCGACGCCATGGGCGAGTTGCCCATCCCGCCATATCTCAACCGTGAGACCCAGGAGAGCGACAAGACCACCTACCAGACCGTCTATTCCAAGATCAAAGGGTCGGTGGCTGCCCCCACGGCCGGACTCCACTTCACGCCAGAGGTCTTAGCCGATCTCGATGCCCATGGTATCCAGCGCGAAGAACTCACCCTTCATGTCGGTGCCGGCACCTTCAAGCCTGTGAAGAGCGAGGAGATCGAAGGTCATGAGATGCATACCGAATACATTAGTGTGCGTCGCGACACCATCCAGAAGCTCATCGATCATGAGGGCTGTGCCATCGCCGTCGGCACCACGAGTGTCCGCACCTTGGAGAGTCTCTACTATATGGGATTGAAAGTGATGCGTGACCCTTCGCTCAACGAAGACCAGCTGCATGTCGCCCAGTGGGAACCTTATACCGGGGACTGTCCCTCTTGCGATACCGTCACCGCCTTGAAGGCCCTGCTTGCTTGGATGGATGCCCGCTCACTCACCGTCCTCCACAGCAGTACTCAGATCATCATCGCCCCGGGCTACGACTATCATATCGTGAAGATGCTCGTCACGAACTTCCACCAGCCGCAATCCACGTTGCTGCTGCTGGTGAGTGCCTTTGTCAAAGGCGATTGGCATAAGATCTACGATTATGCGTTGAGTCACGACTTCCGCTTCCTCAGCTATGGCGACTCCTCGCTGCTGATTCCCTAAATCAACTCAAAATGTCTGAGGGCATTCAGGATGCCGTTATCATCCACACTTGTGGTGGTATAATCGGCCTCCTGCTTCAGCGACTCCAGGGCATTCCCCATTGCCACGCCGATGCCCGCCGTACGGATCATCGACGTATCGTTGCCGCCGTCGCCGAATGCCATCGTGAACTTCGGGTCGAGTCCTTCTTGATTGGCAATGGCGAGCAGTCCCTGGCCTTTATCCGCCTGCTTGGCAGTGATATCCGTGAACTCCGGGTGCCAACGCCCTGAGGTGCAAGTCGGGATGCGGGCCATCAACTCAGCCTCATAACTTTCAGGGAAGAACGGGGTCATCTGGAGCACCCTTTGTTGCAGCACCACTTCCACGGGCTTAGCCAACTCCAGGTTCTTTACAGCCAGATGTTGCCTGAAGATACGGTCCACGTCACCCTTCGGATCCAGCACCGCCACATCTCTTTCACCCACCACAATCAGACCGTAATCCTTCTCACGCGAGTCATCTACAATCAACTGGGCGGCATCTTGGGGTATCGCATGACATGATACCGTCTGCTCGCCGATGAAGCAGAGAGCTCCGTTGGTTGTCACGTAGCCATCAATCAGATGCTCGATGGCACCGAGGTTCGTGATGATAATCGGCGGTCGGCCTGTGGCAATAAACACCTTATGACCGTTAGCCTTTGTCTGCGTCAGAGCCAGAATGGTAGAGGGAGGAATCTGGTGTGTCTCAAAACTCACCAGTGTCCCGTCGATATCGAAAAAAAGGGCGTACTTATTCATTGTCTAAAAAATCCGTGCAAAGGTAATAGTTGTTTTCGAAATAACCAAGGAATTCTTGATAAAATCTTGGACAGAACAGGCGGATAGGGGTTAGAGCGTGTCGTAAAGGCATAAAATTAGAGAGGCACCCTGATCGGATGCCTCTCTCTCATTTTAGAAGCCCATACACGACGTGGCTCCCAATGCAGTCAGGATAGCCGAAGCAATCGATGCAATCAACTGAACAATGAATTTGGTTGTCTCTTTCTTATTCATATTTTCCTCCTTTCTCTTTTACCCTTTTACCTTTTTACCTTTAATTTAATACTGGGGACAGCCCCCAGGCTGAACTGTCCCCAAGATTAAGTCCCCAAGATTAATCAATTACCGCCCTCGGGATAATCGTCCTCAGGATCTGATGGGGTAGGGATGATGCCGCTGCCATTGTGTACGGTCCCTGAGCCTGCCGAAGGGTCGGTCTCTGAGTCGGTTCCTGAGCCACCTGAATCGGGATCCTCCACCTCACCCGAGGTTGAAGTCACACGCTTCACTTCCTTGCCAGTGCGGTCGTAGCAGGTGATGAGGATGCCGGTGGTGGCGAGCTCATCCTTCAGATCAACACTGGAGGTGAAGATGATGCGGCGACTGGTGATTAGCCCGGTCTTCACGTCCTCTACCTTCTCTACCGACTTCGAACGGAGTCCGAATCGCATGGAGCCCAATCCTGGCAGAGCCACAGCGTGACCTTCCGTAGCCCAGGCCTTGATCACTTCTCCGGCTGCATCCCAGCAGGCCTTCATCACGCCCTGGCTCACGCCACTTCTAAGAGCTGCCTCACGGATCACCTTCTTCTGGTCGAGACTGGTGTAGAGCTCGGGTTTCAACACATAACGGTAAGAACCAGGATCGTTCTTGTCAAACTTCAGCAGACGTTCTACTGCCTTTACTTTTAATGCCATAATAATTTAAAATTTTAAGGGTGTAAATGTTTTTCCTCTTCCTTAAAACCTCTTCCTTAGTCGTGTTTTTCGCGGTTTCACTATGAAAAACTTACTAGTGCACTTAGAAAAATTTTCTCTATAGTTATGCCGCAAATTTTGTTGCCTGATGTCTTTTTCTAACAACGGTACAAATGTACGAATTTTTGGTGAAATTACCAAATTTTGTGCAAGGCGAATATAGTTAAATTTATTTAAACTGTTGAGCCGCAGCCAAAATTCAGCGAAGCTAAATTTTTTAGCGACTTTTTTTGCTGAAAATCGAACTTTTTTCTGGGGAGGTTATTCCAGTTATAACTTATTCACTCCTGACATCTTAATTTCTAAATTTCTCAGAAATCTAGTTTTTAATATTATATATATTATAATATATATAATATTAATATAATAATAGATAATACTATCTACTTTAATTATTATCTATTCCAACTTAAGATATGCTATTTCAAAAACCTAAATGTCAGGAGTGAATAAGTTATAACTGGAATAAGTTGAAAAGTAAAATCTTATGTTACTTATAGAGATAGAGATCGGGGGGGCAGGTCATTGATCTTCCAAAAGAATCAAAGCCCAGTCCTCCGGTTGTTATAGCCCGATTTCATCAAAGAGTGCATTGCCTTCTTTTCCGTTATGGGAATATTGCAATAAGATGTGAAGAATATCTTAGTCCTCCAAAATTGGTTGGAAAGGATAAGAAAGGAAGTGACAAATAAAGTGCTTAGTATCAAGCGAATAAGCGATTTTTTGATTTTTCCGATTCTTGCTCAACCGACTCTTAAAA